>Ga0126308_10000797_pt1 | contig 11423 bp, 20 predicted proteins | sample Plot55_FD_92533 | JGI IMG/M metagenome (GOLD analysis project Ga0126308, IMG submission 92533) | Serpentine soil microbial communities from UC McLaughlin Reserve, CA, USA - Plot55 | ecosystem: Environmental > Terrestrial > Soil > Grasslands | place: USA: UC McLaughlin Reserve, Lake County... | reverse complement strand
CTAGGAGAAGCCGACGGAGCCTTTGCCCTCTCCGAGCGCGCTCCCGCGATTGTGCCCGCGAATGGAGAGGCGGGCATCCCCACGATAGACGACACCCTTGACCAGTTCAAAGAATCAGGCAGAGCCGTCGGTGCTCCCTTCGCTGATACGGAGCTTTTCGAACGTTTGCGGGCGTGGCGTGGGGACCAGGCGCGACACCAGCAGGTACCCGCATACGTAGTCCTGCACAACTCTCACCTCGAAGAGATAGCCCGTCGCAAACCCCAAAGCGTCTATGAGCTCGGCTCTATAAAAGGTATAGGCTTACGCCGCGCCGCTCGCTACGGTGATGAGATCCTGGCCCTGGTGCGTGGCAACGAAGCCGCTTCTCAGGAGGAGCATCATAGCCCCGCGCCTAACTACCGTCGGCACCTCGAAGCCGCCGAACGTCTCCTTCAGTCCGGGCAAGGTGCTGCCGCCGTTCCGGAGCTTGCCCGTGCTCTGGAGTTAGGTGGTGAAGAGGCGAAAAAGACCGTAGACACTCTGCTCACTCCTAGGCCATCCTCCAGCCTGAGGACCTGAAAGTCGACAGCAGATAGCTAAAAGAAAGGAGCCTGCATGAAGTTGAAAGGCAAAAAGATCGTAGTCCTCGTCGCCGAGGGTTTCGAGGACCTTGAGTATTGGGTGACGGTGATGCGTCTCAGAGAGGAGGGGGCTGAGGTGATCTCCACTGGACCGAGCATGGAGCCAATCTCCGGGAAAAATTTCCTCGAAGCTAGAGCGGACGTTACGCCAGACGAGGTCGATGCCTCAGAGCTCGACGGGCTCGTAATCCCCGGTGGCTGGGCGCCCGACAAGCTCCGGCGGTACCCTGCAGTTACCAGCCTAGTCAAGGCGGTCTACGAAAGGGACAAAACGGTAGGCATCATCTGCCACGGCGGGCTCGTTGCGATCTCCGCTGGCATCGTGAAGGGCGTGAGGGCCACGGGCTCGTTAGGGATCAAGGACGACCTCGAAAACGCCGGAGCCACCTGGGTAGACAAACCCGCCTTCCGGGAGGGCAACCTAGTCTGGGGCCGCGTCGTCCCGGACATCCCGTCCTTCTGCCGGGAGCTGGTGGTGGCCCTGGCTGAAGAATAGAGGGGCTTAAACACACCAGCTCGCACACCAATCCTCCTACGCCTCGTCGTCCTCGTCGCTTAGGGTGACCTCTACGGCTGATGCTGCAATACCACCCAGGCCCGGGAGCACGTAACTATAGGTGCCGAGCGTGATGGTCGAGTGCCCGAGAAGCTCCTGGACGATTTTTGAATGCACTCCCTTACATAGCAAGAGGAAAACGCAGGTTCGCCCAGGCCGTGGAAGCACAACCGAGCGAGGGAGCCCGGTGTACTTCCAGCAGTGACTTCCAGAACCCAGCGTGGAGCTTGGTTCGCCTGAGTGGGGACCGAGCTTCGTGGTGAACACGAAGCCGTGCTCGCGCTACAGTGTGCCCGCTGCCGCCTGCTCAGCCTTCTGCCACCCCTGGTTATAAGGCTAACGCTTTATGAACTCTACTTCGCTTACCGGTGGGAGTAGCCGCGGTGCCAGCTGGTAGCATCCTATAAGCTGTACTGACAGCCTCAAGGCCCTCTCAAGGGAGCACATCCACGAGGCGGGAAAAGCCTTCGCGTTCTATCTTTTCGAGGGCTTTGAGATGTTTGAGAGTAGGGCTTACCGCTTTACCTACCTCTACTAGAAGCGGCTATCTCAGCCCTTCACTTCGCCCTAGGGCAGACGATAGGTGTTTTAGGGTTGGTTCCCCGCCCTAGAGGCTTGCCTAAGCCACTGGACGTAGGCGTGTTGCATCTGGGCCCACGCCTCTATGCCTTGGACCATCGGTTCACCCGCCGGTCCCCATGCCCTCCAAAAAGTCTTTGCTTGTTCGGCGAAGGTGTTCACCATCTGCTCGTAGCCGTCTATCCCTTGTGGTATCTCACCGCCCGGTGGTACTTGCATAGATATCCTCCTTCCTCGACGTGTCCGTGGTTTGAGGAGTACATTGCCCATAGAGAGCTATCCTAAACAAAAAAAGCTGGAGCCCCTTATTCATAAACAGCAGCCCTCTTCACAAGCCCATCACGCCCCTACAACCTATTCGCCCCTCGACACATCCTATACTTTCAAACTGGATATATACACATTTAGTATATAGCCCGTTACCCTAGTGTCCACTCCTCCTTTCCCGTTCCCCACCTACGGACGGGCACCAGGCTTCTCTTTGTGGTTACACGAACCCGCAGCCTACTTCTCCGCCGTCTCTGGTAATATTCGGACCCGAGCGAAGAAAGGAGCCGAACATGGTGGTTATCCCAAAGACTACGGTCGTCGACCGCATCCGCAGCCGCAGCGGCCCCGAAGCGGCGGACTCAGCCGAGGACGAGCTTCCTGACAGGCTCGACCTCGACTCAGATACCGACGCCAGGTTGCTCCGTAGGTACGACCTCGAACCCGACGAGCTGCGCGAGGAGTTCGGTGGAGGGTCGCCGTCAACGGGCTAGAGTAAGCCGTTAGCGACTAACCGCCATAAGGCCCGGGCTGGGAGGCTAGAGAAGGAACTCCGACCCTCTAGGTAAGTGCAACCTCCCTCATGGCTGTCAAATGGCGGATTATGCTTAGTCCCCTCAAGGCGAGAGGAGGAAGATATAAACCTTGCTTAGTAGGGGCGGTTCCTTAGGGAGTGTGCGGCGGGGGCGCGTGGCGGCGATGGTCGTAGAGGCACTGATAGTCCTGGAATCGCTGCTCGTGACCCTAGTGTATCCGGTTCGATAGAGCTGTGCCAGAGGAGTTCTGAAACAACGTCTGACCGTTGGCGGTGCTGTCTGCGGCGGTCTTCGTGGTATTTCTCTTCGAGGGTAGGGTGTACCGCAACGTTCTGCGCTACATGCTGGTATACCGGGGGGGCGAGCGCAGCGGCACTAGCGACGGGGTTATTAATCCTGGCCGAGCTCATTATAGAGTTTATGTGGACGCGACCGGTGCCGCCGTCGGTAATCCTGGTTGGCGGCATGCTCACCTTCGTGCAGCTCATGGTGGTGCGGCTCTACCTGCGGATATTTCGCAGTTCCTAAGTTGTATCCCCCGCTGGGTGGGAGCGTGGCGCAAAATGTACGCTGGCGCACACCGGTGGAACATCAGCCTAGAAAGGGAAGCCCATGCAGAGTATGCGAGATGCCCCTGGCAGGCTGCCTCGTGACGTCGGTAGAGCGGCAAGAACTCGGTCTGACGCCAGAACTCGCTCTGACCTCGTGCCGTCTCAGACATCTTGGCCTTCTGCCGTGCGTTGGTGGCAGCCCTGACCGAAAAGTACCCAAGTACGGACGGAGAGGCAGGCACGAAGGTGGCGGATTACTTTGTGGCGGCGCTAGTAAGCGACTTGCTGGGGGCTTGACGGGCCGGAACGTTCTCTAGCCGGGAGGCCTAAGCACTCAAGCACCTTCGCTATGCAGCGCCCATGGTACTTGACAAAGGGACATATGTGCGTATAGAATATAGACAACATCCTGGTGCCTACTCCTCCTTTCCCCTTTCCCTTTCCCCACATATGGACGGGCACCAGGCTCTTTTGGTAATACGTAACGACGACCTACTTCACCTTCATCCGACAAACGTAGAAAGTCTTCAGATGCAGCGGGTACAGGCGCTACTATGTTGGGCCTGGTTTACACGACCTGTACCGGCTCAAGCCTTGCACTGATTGAAGCAAGCACGATCCGTCTTGGTAAAGGATGTAAATAAAACCAGATAGTTTCTACACTTTTTCACACAACTCACTACACAGTATGACCTATTTTTACCTCCAGCCGTAGCTTCGGTAATTGCTTTCACAGTTCCCGCCTTTTATGACTCTTAGGTTAGCTGTGCAAGTTGGCAGAGTACTTAGCTGCGCTACGTAGAGAGGGTGAAAATTAAAAGGAGGGTCAAGATGGCCAAACTTACCACCGCCGCCTGGGTCGCCCCTGAGCTCGGGCTCGCTGCCTCTTTTGGTAGAGGCTCTTCGGCAAGCTCGCCCTAAATTCCAACCTCGACGCCGGAGGGGCCAAGTCCGACCACGGTAAGCTCCTCAATAAGTCCTGGAACCGCTACAACGTGGTCGACCTCGTTACGACCGGCATCGCGATCGCGACCTGGTTAGCTGGCCGGTCCTCTATCTCGGGAAGCTCCGCTCTCGGCGAGGAGGCCAACAACCTTTTATGCACTAAAAACCACATTATAGAGCAGGAAACCGATACTCCTGATACCGGGTAAGTAGGGGCAGCCCGCTGTAGAACGAGTTGGGAGCATACATCGTCGGTAGCTTTCTGCCCGCCGGCCGCTGTAGCAGTCGGGCAGAAGGCGCTCGTACAAACCTTTCGAACCTTGGCAGGTTACAACCCTTTTGCCGACCGCCGCCTCTACGATGCCTACCTGCACCTTGGGGATCCGAGCGCAAGAGGACGCGTCCAGCTTCCTTCGGTAGCATCCACGGCACCCTCAGCCAGATTATGCTCGGCGACTGCACTTGGCTAGCGCGCTTCGAGGGCGAAGAGGTTCTGTCCACCGCTCCGAACGCGATCCTTTACGGGGACCTCGGGGAGCTTAGGTGAACGTGGGAGGCTGAGGACAGCCGTTTAGAAGAATTTGCGGCCGGCCTGGATAAGACGTTCCTCGGTGGGACGATTCGCTACATCAACAACGAGGGCAGGGTCTATGGAAATTCCATCTACCTTCTAGTCATGCACTTCGTTAACCATCAGACGGATCATAGGGGGCAGATCCACTACATGCTTGTGTAGGACCAACGTACCACGCCGGTACTCGATCTGCACCGCGTCATCCGAGCAGACCCAGAGCAGCAACGTGCTTCGTGCATGCTGATAAGTTATGAGGATAGTGATGATAGACAACCCGTCCCCTCTCGACGTCCTTAATCATACTTTTGGGTAGACACAATCCTCCATCTGGCGGATGTTGCATTTTTCTTCGCCTTTTAGTCTTTGTGGTGTGTGCAGAATTACTACAAACTGGAGGAAGTAAGTTGTATAGCCGCATAAGAAGAGAGAGAAATTTACTAGAGAGCGAAATAACAAACGCGCTTTGCCACCGCTTCCTCTCGCAGGGAGAGGCCAGCAATGACTGCTAAAGAGAAGGCGTTGTGGGAGGAGGCCGTTCGAGTTCTCAGGCAGAACGCTGTCACTATCGAGGCTCCGGCGGCAGAGCGGGTGCACGAGGTGGGGTTCGTAGGCAGACTGTATCGCAGAGGCGAGGGGATTGAGAGATCTCTAAAGAGAATGGGCAAGCGAACTTATAACTGAGACATGCGCTGAACTCCTGATTAGAGTAGAGGCAATAGTAGCCTCCTTGGCAAGCCCCTTCCTATCTACCCTACTAGGTCCACGGCTGAAAGCAAGAGCGGACTAACCGTTTCGAGTGTAACCACGGGTATAATTCGCGCGTGTGAGTTAATCTAAACCTTAGTAAAACCTCGTAGGTCTCCTCGACAGCCTCGATAGCCACTAACGGCGACGCGGTAACAGGGCTACCGCGAGCATGCGCAGCCGGGTTCGGGCATGATGGGTGATTGGGCGTGGCGGCGTGCCTTCCTAGTACAATGGTTGCTTATGAAGGCGGTAAGGTACTACGGGCCGGGGCAGCCGTTCCGGCTGGAAGAGAGGGATAGGCGCAAGCCCGAGGCTGGTGAGGTCCTGGTGCAGGTGACGGCGTCCGGGATGTGCCACACCGAACTGCACTTCAAGAGCGGTCTACTCGACCTCGGTGTTGCACCGGTCACGATGGGACACGAGGTCGTTGGCCGTATCGAATCGGTCGGCGAAGACGTCTCACCAGACCGGGTTGGCGAGCGCGTGGTCGTCTACTATTACCTGGGATGTTTGAGGTGCGCTTACTGCCGCGTCGGTAATGAGCACTTGTGCCCCAACCTTCGAGCCGAGTACGGATTTATCTCAGATGGAGGGTACGCCGAATACATGACCGTACCGGCTCGGAATGCCGTACCGCTCCCCTCTAGCATCTCGGACGTTGAGGCAGCACCAATAGGGTGTGGCGTCACCACTGCAGTTCATGCCGCGAAGCTAGCCGAATCTAAGGTTGACGAGTGGGTCGTAGTCTATGGTATAGGCGGCGTAGGTTTCGGCCTTATACAGCTTGCCAGTGCGATCGGCGCACGCACGATAGCCGTTAGTAGGAGTGTGGCCAAGCTGAATAAGGCACGCGAACTTGGTGCTGAGTTCGCGGTCAACGCCACCGAGGTGCCCACTGCGGAGAAGATCCGCGAGATTACCGAGGGTGCGGGTGCCGACGTAATTTTCGAGTGTGTTGGCACAGAAGAGTCGATGAAGGAGGCGTCGGTCGCACTCGGGCGACGCGGGAGGTTAGTCTTTATCGGGTACTCTCCCGACAGCTTCACCATCCACCCAATACAACTCGTCGTCTTGGAGCAGAAGGTCTTGGGCTCCGTCGGAGCGACGCTCAACGAGCTGTACGAAGCTGTAAACCTCGTCGAGCGTGGCGTGGTCCGTACCATAGTCGACCGAGCGCTCCCTCTAGAACAGTTCGAGTCGGGCCTCAGTGCGCTTGAGCGCGGCGAACTCGTTGGGAGAGCGGTGCTCGTGCCTAGCGAGTAAGACGTGCTTTCGCCTCGGTATTCTCGGCGAAAACGTTAGGAGGTTGCAGGTTATCCGATCTTCTAAACTCTCCTTTGAGCTAAAAATATCGTGGTTTAGGTTGTCGCGCGCATTAACTCTTCGTAGGTGCACCGTCTGACACGCTCCGTCTCTCGGCCTCGTGGCGGCGCCGATGGTGGCCAAGACTATGACCGTATGATTGTAGGAGAGGCGGGCAGATGTGAAGGCCACCCGGTAGACGGCCGGCGCGAACACCAGCTAGACTGCGAGTATAACGGTTGCGCGTACAGGCCTGGATTTGGAGGTGGCGCGACGTGAACGAGAAGTCGTATGCGGAGATGACACGCGAGCGCGGTGGGTGTAGAAGAAGAAGCCAGGCATGAGGTTACGCATCCTCATGCTGGGCAAGAGGGATCCGGAACTCTGCGCCACAAGGGAGTAAAGGGAAGGCTACATGAAAAATGAACTCGATTTCGACACGGTCCTTAAGGCCCTCGAACGGGCATTAGTGGATAACCCTCACCTTCGGGACTTGCCTGCCGAGGTGCTGGGGCGCAAACTCATTCTCGGAGGCTACCTGCAAGACGATCCTTCCATTCGCCTCGTGGAGGAGGCGTTGGGCACCTTAAAAGCTGAGGAACAGGCTTTCGGGCCTGGTATGCCAACGGAGGAAGCGTGAGGGAACCTGCGTGGGGCAGAATGAGGTCCGTCAGACTCGGGAGGAGATAACGAGGCTCGGAGCGGCACGCCTGTCTGCGGTTGTCGGGGGGACGTCATGGGAGGCAGGCCGGTTGGTCTTGAAGAGGACCAGCGCCTTCAGAGGTGCATACGAGAGCTCTCACGGTGACTGTTGAGCGCCGAGCGGAAAGGCTATAAAGGGAAGGGATGGGCATGAGCGATGTCGAAGAGTGGGGGGACGAACCCGAGGCCGTCCCGGTACGTTTAGAGGCCGAGCAACGGGAGCTTAAGGCCGCCGGCTGGAAGCCGAAGGAGCGTAAAGGCGAGACCGTTTGGCGAAACCCGGAAAGTGGCTTGTGGTATCCACAGGGCGTGGCGATATCCCTGCTCAGGGAGGGCGTTGACCTTGAAGATTTTCCTAGGAGGGAGCCGGAGGGCGACACGCGGCACGCCCGCGAAGATGCCCTGCCCGAAAAGGGGACGGATCGGAGACCCTATGACAATTCGGGGATACTATGATGGTAGTCCTATAGATGGTCGATAAATCCGTGGACGGAGTTCTTGTTAGGCGACAATCCTAGATCCCAGCAATTCTACCTTCGACGAGCAGGATACACTCTTCTTCCGGTGTCCAGTTTGCGCTCACAGAAAACCGTACCTTAAGATAGTAGTAGAAGGATGTAGCGCCCTCGATATAGCTCCGGCTCAATAGAACTGCGTCTCCTCTCGGCATTGTGTAAGCTGGTAGAGGAATGAAGCCTAAGAGCAGCACAGCAAGGAATGACAAGTGACCCTGATCCTCTCGCTGCTTGGCATCGGACTGATCTTCGCTGCGCTACGCGATATCTTCGACACGCTGTTTCATCCGAGCGGTAAGGGCATGCTGAGTCGGACGCTCCCACGCCCCCTCTGGCGTGGTTCCCGTTGGATCAGCGCCCACTATCCTACGGTGCGGGAGCTGTGCGGGCCCGTAGCGCTCCTCGCCGTCATAGCGAGTTGGGTCGTACTTCTAGCGGTCGGCTGGTCGCTAGTGCTCTGGCCGCACCTGATAGAGGGGTTTTCGTTCGACCCGGAGCTAACCCCGTCGACCCGCGGCGGGTTCACCGACGCGCTCTACCTCTCGCTCGTGACGCTTACCACCTTAGGGTTTGGGGACATTGCACCTGCGAGCGGTTGGCTTAGGGTGCTCGTGCCGCTCGAAGCCGCAATAGGCCTCGTACTTCTAACCGCCGGCCTCTCGTGGGTCGTCTCGCTCTATCCGGCCTTTTCCCGCCACCGCTCCCTAGCCCACGAGATTAGCCTCGTGCGCGAGGCTGAGTCCGAGAGCGGGATAGGCATCCGGCAGATGGACGCTCTTGCCGCTGAGCTGATGCTGGGCAATATGACTTCGCAACTAGTAGCCGTCCAAACCGACCTAGTCCACTTCCCGATCTCGTACTACTTCCGCAGCGGCCACGAACGCTTCGAGCTTTCGTCGGTCATGCCGTGCCTACTTCACTTGGCGGAAGAGGGCACCAGCGAGGACTGCTCGTCTGGCGTTCGTATGCGAGCCAGCATGCTGCGCAGCGCGATCGACGACTTCTCGGCTACGGTTGGAGCACGTTTTCTAGACCTCCCATCGGCCCCGACCGAAAGAGTTTTAACAGCCTACGCTCGCGATAACTCCCTGCCCCGCCCGAGTTAGAGAGCATCGCCTAAAAGTCGGTCAACAAGCAGCTACTTTGGGGGCTGTGCAGGTGCTCGTGATGCTCGGCCTGGTTGTCCTACTGGTTTTCCGGGAAAGCGCGGTGCTTCGCTTCGTGGCATCATGTTGGTATTAAGCTGGGAAGCCGAACAAAAGCGAGGGGGATCGCCACAATGCGCGTACAGATATACACGACCGACAGGGAACAACCCATCGATCTCGAGGTGCTAGAAATGCGCACTAAGGCGAGGGAGATAAACACGAACGAAAACGACCAGCAAAGAGACCTGTCCGTCGATAAAACGATCAGGGAAGTAATCAAGGACCCCGCCATCGGCGCATCCGCGAACCTTCTGTTCACGACACCCGACGGGGAAGAAGGCGCGATATACCTCAACACGGAGAAAGTAGCCGCGGTCGTTACCTCTTGGTCAAGCATGCCCAAACAACCCGAGTAGTGGCCAGGGCCACTCGATAGGACCTGGCCCGGTCGCCTTCCCTGGCACACTTCTTATGTAGAAGCCACAGAGAGCGTCAGGAGAGGGAGAAGTCGCCAGCTACGAATTACGAGGATCTGGGGTTGGTTTTAACTTCTGTAACGGGCATTCCGATCGATTCGAGCAACCCAATCTGCCGAAGCTTTAAGCCTTTGCTGAAACGTGCCGTGGCAGGCGGCGAACCGCTCGTGGAGGAAGCCACTTTGCGGAAACTAGATCTCCTGCGAGCCGAAGTTGCGGGCCCCGAGCCGACGCCACTGGAGGTCCTCTTGACGGAGAGGATATATTCGCTGTGGCTCTTGATCGAAGCCCTGGAGATGCTCGTGAGCGTGCACCTGTCAGCCAACCTGTCGCGAGAACACCGTTGCCAGATCTACCTGCCCCTTTTAGTACCTTTCTGAGTTTCCGAGAATCGAGAATACCGGAAGCTAGGTTTCTGAGAACACCCCTTCTTGGCTACTCGGTGAATATAGGCGACGGCAGCACCCTAGCTCTTCTTCTTAAGGCGCAAGCGTCGGCACCACTACTGTGCTTCTCTCTTAGCTACAGCACAGTTGCGAACGTGACTCCGGAAGGATAGAGTAGAAGCCACATTAGCACTAACGGGCTACTCGAAAGGTCACCTATAACTTGGCAGCACAACAGAGCGTTGAGGTACGCCCAAAGAAGTGGCTATACCCAGTCATACTAGTTGTGCTTCAACGAGAGAACTCCTATGGCTACGAGGTGATGGAGCGCCTACAGAACGAATTCGGCTTCGAGCAGATAAGCCCGAGTTCGGTATACCGGACCTTGAGGCAGATGGAGAACGAAGGGTTCTGCAAGACTGCGTGGGAACTACTAGAGAGTGACCAAGCACGTAGGATGTACGCAATCACCGACGAGGGGGAAGTATTTCTGGAGGCCTGGGTCGAAGCGGGTGACCACTACCGACGGGTTGAGGAGGCGCTCTCTCTGGCCTATAGGGGCAGGAGCAGCACCCCCCGCTCTTCTGAGCAGTAAGGCGAAGTCACCTCCTTCTCCTCGTCCTAGGGCTAGTCTCGTACCCCGGGAGGCTGGCCGTGCTCCTCGAGCAACTCTTGGGCCTGGTGGGGGGAAGGTATCTCCCCACTAACCCAGTAGGTGAGCATCCTCTCGTGGTCGTCTCTCTTCCCCAAACCCTAGGTAGCACGGGTTTAGTTTTAGGAGGAGATGCTTTTCTCTGCAGAACGACCTTCGCCCTATTTGTATTGTCGCACTTCTATCGATGTGGGGGAAGGGTCTAGTACAAGTGTTCCACCGCTACCCTACGTCTTAGAGTAGTTGCAGGGGTGGCTCGTCAGGTATAGAGTACACGCTACATAAGTAATAAACGGCCCAAAGGATAACCTAGAGCTTGGCAGCACAACCAAACGTCGAGGCGCGACCCAGAAAGTGGTTGACCCCACTGATACTCGTCTTTCTTAAAGAGGAGAGCTCCTACGGCTACGAGATAATGGAGCGCCTAGAGGAGGAGTTCGGCTTCGAGCAGATAAACCCGGGCTCGGTGTACCGGACCTTGAGGCGGATGGAGAACGAAGGGCTCTGAGAGTCCGAGTGGGAGACCTCCCACAGCTCCAATGGTGGTGGTCCGGCACGCCGGATGTACTCAATCACCGACGAGGGGGAAGCATATCTAGACGCTTGGGCTGACGCGTGTAAGCAGTACCAGCAGGTTATGAACGAGTTCTCCCGAGTCTATAGGAGTAGGACACCCAGATAGTCCCCTAGGAGGACTGTTCCCACTTCTCGGGTAGCTCTCCGTGCTCCTCAAGTAGCATTTGAGCCTGCTGGGGGGTAGGCACTTCTTTGACCCAATAGGTGACGTTTCTGTGGTGATCTAAGAGCTCGAAGGCATGCTCATCGGTTTCCCTCGCTACTTCTTCTTCTCCTTCGTGTGCCACG
>Ga0126308_10000796_pt1 | contig 11423 bp, 12 predicted proteins | sample Plot55_FD_92533 | JGI IMG/M metagenome (GOLD analysis project Ga0126308, IMG submission 92533) | Serpentine soil microbial communities from UC McLaughlin Reserve, CA, USA - Plot55 | ecosystem: Environmental > Terrestrial > Soil > Grasslands | place: USA: UC McLaughlin Reserve, Lake County... | reverse complement strand
GAGCTGTACCCGTCCCCGGCCACCATCCGGACGTCCCAGAGCTCGACCTGCTGCGACGTCCCCGACCCGACCATGAGCCGGGCCGCACTGCCCTTGTGGCCCCCGGTCCAGAGCGTGACCCCCTCCTCGGCCCGCACCACCCGGGCACTCGGCACCTCCGGCGCCTCGACCAGACTGGCGATGGAGACTCCCAGCGCCGTCGCCAGCCGGCAGATCGTCGCCACACTCGGGTTCGTCCGAGCCTGCTCAACCTGCAGCAGCATTCCCTTGCTGACCCCGGCCCTGGCCGCCAGGTCCTCAAGGGTCCAGGCCATCCTCGTGCGGTGCCCCCGCACGTTGCGACCCACCGCGGCGTTGACGTCGTCCGGTTCCGGCACTGTTCGCTCCACCCATCCGTATCAATAAATTGGATCGACAGGTTCACTATAGTGTAGTACAATGGATTGTACCAACGGTTCACTGTAATGATACGTCGCTTGTACAGCCCGACGTGCAAGCCGAGGTGCAACCCGACAGAAACCGGGAGCGACCATGGAACTGATCTGGCTTGTCCTCAGCCTGCTCGCCGTCGACCTGGCCGCCCTGCTGTTCGCCGCCGACACCCGCCCCGGGTTCCTGCACTCCTCCCGTCCCCGTCTGGGCTTGGCGCACGCTCCCCGCTGGTCGAACCGCCACGTTCCTGGCTGGCCCAACCGCCGCGCGAACAAGGGCTAGGGCGACGAACTTCATGCACCCTTGAACGCCGGGGTCCCGCTCGGCCTGAGCTCGGGCTTGTGCTGGGGAGCCGCCGACTTCTTCGGCGGCATCCAGTCCCGCCGCCTGCCGGCGCTCACCGTCGCCTTCTGGAGTCAGCTGGCCGGCGCGCTCGCCCTCGCCATCGCCCTCGCGATCGAGGGCGTTCGCCCCGCCGCCACCGGGATCGCCTGGGGCCTCGCCGCCGGGGTCGGCAGCGGCTGCGCCCTGGTCCTGTTCTACCGCAGCCTGGCCGAGGGGACCATGTCCATCGTCGCCCCCATCTCCGCCTGCGGCGCCATCATTCCCGTCGCCGCCGCCCTCCTGACCGGCAACCAACCCGGAACCCTCGCCGTCCTCGGCGTCCTCGCCACCGTCACCGGCGTCGTCCTCGTCTCCCGCCCCCACACCCCGCCGCGTCTCGCGTCCCCCACCGCCGAGAGGGACCCGCTGAGCCCGGGAAGCGCGGCGAGCGCAGGGAGTTCGGCGAGCCCGGGGAGCCCGGGGAGCCCTGGGAGCCCGGCGAGCGCCGGGAGCGCGGGGAGGGGCGGCCGGAGGGTGGTGGCAATGGCGCTCGGGTCGGCGCTGGGGTTCGGGCTGTTCTATGTGTTCGTCGACGCCGGAGCAGCCAGCACTGCCGGAACCGCCGCCGCTGCCGGAACGGCCGGATCCCATGGTTCGCCGCTCTGGGTGATCGCCGGGGCGAGGATGAGCTCGCTGGCGATCCTGTCAATGATCGCGCTCGTCAGCCGTCGGTCGGCCTTGCGCTGGCCGGGCCGCCGGATCGGGGCGGTGGCGCTGGTCGGCATCGGCGACACCGGGGCCAACCTGCTGTTCGCCTATGCCGCGACCACCGGCAACCTGGCCGTCGTCGGGGTGCTCGGGTCGCTGTACCCGGTCGCCACCGTCGTCCTGGCCCGCTGGCTACTGGGCGAACGGCTGTCCGGAGGCCAGAACGCCGGTGTCATCCTCGCCCTCACCGGCGTCGGCCTCCTGGCCGCCGCCTGACGCCGCCTGGCTTCCTGCCCGCCCGCCGTCTGGTCAGGACTGGCCGCGGCCGGTGCGTGCCTGGAGCTCGTCGATGCGACGGGACGCCTCGGCCTTGGTCAGCTCCTCGTCGAAGGGCTCGCTGGCCTGGTCGGAGAGCGTCTTGAGATACGACGCCTGGGCGCCGGTCATCGGCTCGTCGCCGGTCTTCCAGTCGGCGGGGTCCTTCTCGAGATTGGAACCGCGAAGGTCCTGCTGATCCGCCATGTCTTCCTCCTTACCATCGAACTCGTGTTCGAGGCTAGCATGCCCTCCGGACCGGTGCCGAAACGCATCCACAGGCCTACCCCTGTACCCTGCCGGCATGCATCCTGACCTCGCCTTCGGCCTCGAGCTGGCTGACCTCGCCGACACCATCACCCGTGAGCGCTTCCAGGCCGACGACCTGATCGTCGAGACCAAGCCCGACCTCTCTCCCGTGACCGAAGCCGACCGGGCGGTGGAGCAGGCCCTGCGCAAGCGGATCGGCGAGGAGCGGCCCGGGCACAGCGTGGTCGGGGAGGAGTTCGGCGCCGACCAGCCCGGGAGCGCCCGCTGGATCCTGGACCCGATCGACGGCACCAAGAACTACGTGCGCGGCCTCCCGGTCTGGGCAACCCTCATCGGCCTCGAGCGCGACGGCCGGGTCGAGGTCGGGGTGGTGTCCGCGCCGGCCCTGCACCGGCGGTGGTGGGCGGCCCGCGGTGAGGGGTCGTTCGTCAACGGCCGCCGCACCCGCGTGTCGCAGATCGCGCAGCTGTCCGACGCCGTGCTGGGCTACGCCAGCCTCCTGTCCTGGGAGCAGCACGGGCTCGGCGAGCAGTTCCTCAACCTGGCCCGTGGCTGCTGGCGGACCAGAGGGTTCGGGGACTTCTGGAGCCACATGCTGGTCGCCGAGGGCGCCGCCGACGTGGCCGTCGAGCCCGAGGTCGAGGTCTGGGACCTGGCCGCGCTCCAGGTGATCGTCGAGGAGGCCGGGGGCCGGTTCACTGACCTCGGCGGGACCCCGACCCCGGCCGGGGGCAGCGTGGTCTCCTCCAACGGCCTGCTGCACGACCAGGTGCTCGCGACCCTGCGGCCGTGAGCGCCGGCGACCCCGCGCACCCCGCGACCGACCGGCCGCTCGCCGGGCGGGTGGCGATCGTCACCGGGGTCAGCCGGCGGGTCGGCATCGGGATGGCGGTGGCCAGGCGCCTTGCCGGCCTCGGCGCCGACCTGCTGGTGACGTCATGGACCGCGCATGACCGGGACCAGCCCTGGGGCGCCGACCCCGGCGGCATGGAAGCGGTCCTGGCCGAGCTCACAACCCGAGGAGCAGCCCCCGACCCTGCGTCCGACCCGGCACCGGCCGCCGGCCGGGACGGCGGGCGCGTTGCCCACCTGGAGGTGGACTTCCTCGACCCGCAAGCGCCTGAGCGGGTGCTCGAGGCCGCGGTCGAGGCGTACGGCCACGTCGACGTGGTCATCTGCAACCACGCCCGGAGCAGCGAAGGTGGGCTTGGAGAGCTCACCGCCGCGGAGCTGGACGCTGTCTTCGCCGTCAACGCCCGGGCCGTCCTGCTGCTGGTCCAGGCGTTCGCCGCCCGGCACGACGGGCGCCCCGGAGGCAGGGTGGTGCTGTTCACCTCCGGGCAGCAGCTGGGTCCCATGACGGACGAGCTGGCGTATGCGGCCTCCAAGGCGGCGCTGGCCGGGATCACGGTCAGCCTTGCCGATGCGCTCGCCGACCGGGGGATCACGGTGAACACGGTGAACCCTGGCCCGACCGACACCGCCTACGTCGACCAGGCGACCCGCGAGCGGGTGGCCAAGCTGTTCCCGGCCGGCCGCTGGGGCACGCCCGACGACGCCGCCCGGCTGGTCGCCTGGCTCTGCAGCGACGACGCGGCCTGGGTCACCGGGCAGGTCATCAACTCCGAGGGCGGGTTCCGCCGCTTCGGGTGACCCGGAGGCGCTACCCTGCCACGGCACACGCATGGCGGAGAAAGGGAACGGCAACAGTGCACGGTCCGGCCGGAGTGCTCACCGTGGTCCTCTACGAGACCGCCCTCGGCGGCCTGGCCCTGCTCTGGCTGGCGCCGCTGTGGGGCGTCGTCCGGCCCGGGTTCTTCAAGCTGGCCGGAGGGACGGCGCTGGCCTGCGCGGTGCTGGCCTGGCTGGCCGGAAGGGGCGAGCTGGCCGATGCCGGGGTCACCGGCCGCATGGCCGCCCTCTGGCTGGGCGTGTTCGCCGCCGCCCTGCTCGTCTGGCAGGTGCTGCTGTACGCCCGCGTCCCGGCGGCCCGCTGGGTCGGGATGGCCGCGGTCCTTCCCGGGCTGGTCGCCGGCTGGCCGCTCGCTCAGCTGAGCGGCCGGCCCGCCCTGGGGGCGCTGGCCCTGCTTACCGGGGCCCTGTTCCTCGGCGCGACCATGGACGGGCTGCTGCTCGGGCACTGGTACCTGGTCGACCGGCGGCTCTCCAACCGGCCGATCGCGGCCCTGGCCACCTGGCTGATCTTCGGGGTGGCGGCCGCCCTGGTCTCGGCCGCCCTCGGCGGGGCCAGGGGCAGTGCCGTCGACCAGTCGCTCTCGCCGTTGCTGGCCTTCCCCAACCTGACCGTGTACCTGGCCGTCGGGCTGGTGCTGCTGTGCGGGCTGATGGCCTCCTTCATCCGGGTGCTGGTCAAGGGGAACTCCATCCAGGCCGCGACCGGCATGTTCTACCTGGCCGTGATCATGGCCCTGGCGGCCGAGTTCGCGGCCAAGGTGTACTTCTTCCCGGCCTGAGGGCCTCCCGCGCGGGTGCACACCAGGGTTTTGCCCCCGCTGAACGGCGGCCTTACCAGCGGCTGACCTGGACAGGGCACAACTGACCCGACCGAACGCCTGCGAGGGTCTGGAGCCAAGCGCCCATGGACGACACCACCCAGCCGATCGGCCCACCACCACCCGCCCCACCACCACCGGGCAGCCCGGCCTCCGCCCCCCACCTGCCGGGCGACCCGGCGCCTGCCACGTACCCGCCGGGCTACTCGGCATCCGTGGCGTTGGCCTCCCGGCTGCTACGCATGGTGGTGGTCGGTGCCGCCGGGCTGGTCCTGCTGCTGATTGGGCTGGCCTTGGACGCCGTGCTGCACGCACGCGACCCGGGGCTGGCCGCCGAGGAGGGCGTGTTCGCGCTCTCCAATCCCGGTCACGTGCTCGCTGGGATCGGGATCGCCCTGGTCGCGGTCGGTCTTGCCGGCGCGCTGGCCGAACTGGTGCTGCAGGCTCGGGATGTCCGGCCCCGCTCGACTCCGGCCCGGTTGGGCGTCGCCGGGGCCGTGCTCGCCCTGGCCCTGGTCGCGGGCGGGACCGGCGTGTGGGCGGCCGGCGCCGGGGGGCACGACCACGACCCGGCGGCCGCCCACGACCCCGCGTCCCATGTCCACGACAGCGCGACCGCCACGGAGGCGGGAACGAGCGGCGACGCGAACGGCCCGGAGACGGCCGACCACGCCCATGGCCCGAACCTTCCCGAGGTGGCCGCGGCCACCGACCAGGAGCGCGCCAAGGCCGAAGCCCTCTGGAAGGCCTCGGCGGCCAACGCCGAGCAGTGGCGCGACCCTGACGCCGCGGCGGCCGCCGGCTTCCGGTTCAAAGACAAGGACGAGGTGGGACCGGAGCGCCGCGTCCGCTTCCTGCACGTGCCCAACCCAGCCTGGCGGGCCGACGGGCGGGTGCTCGACCCGGCCCGCCCCGAGACGCTCATCTACTGGAACGGACCAGGCGACCGGCTGACCCTGGTCGGCGTCATGTACACCGCGGCCAGGGGGGAAGCGGGTCCGGCCGTCGGCCGGCCGATCACACGCTGGCACGACCACGAGTCATGCCGGGATCCCGCCACCCGGGCCAAGCTCGGCCGGCCCGTCAACGGCGCCTGCCCCGAAGGTCAGATCTACCGCCGCAGCGGCGAGATGATGCACCTCTGGTTCACCGACGACCTGGAGACCGCCTTCGCCCGCCGAGCCCCCCTGACCGCGCTCCGCGCCGCCAACGACTAAGGGCGCAGCAGGGTGGGGTCGATCCGGGAGACCGTGCTCCAGCCGGCGGTCCAGAGGGCTCCGGCATTCGCGGCGATGAGGCGGGCGCGGCGCAGGTCGGGATCCGGGTCGATGACCGCGACCCGCTCCTCGGCGGGGTCGACCCGGACCAGGCCCAGCGACGACAGCGCCCACACGGCGTCCCCGGTCACGGCCAGGGTGGTCACCGGCCCGGCCGGGATGCGGGCCATCACCCGCCTGGTCTTCGGGTCGATCCGAACGAGCTGCTCGTCGAACGGGTCGGCCAGCCAGACCCCGCTGGCGCCGACGGCGATCGTGTGGTCGAAGCCGAGCGGGCCGCCGGCGTTGACGGTGGCCGTGACCCGGTTGCGCTTCGGGTTGACCATGAGGACCTGACCGCCGGCCGTGGCCACCCACGCGGCCGCGGTGTCGGCGGCGATGGCAACCGGGCTCGCGTTCAGGGCGATGTCGGCGACGACCCGCTTGCGGCGGGGGTCGATCCGCAGCAGCCGGCCGCCCGAGGTCGATGCGCCGGTCGACGACCTGCCGCAGCAGGCCACCCAGACCGTGTCGGCGGCCGCGCTCACCGAGATGGACCCACTGAGCGGCCCGCCCAGCGAGATCTTCGAGGTGGCCTTGTCGGTTGCCGGGTCGATGCCCCAGAGGGCGCCGGGGACGGCGACCGGGACCCAGACGGCACCGGCCCCCACAGCCACCCCGGCCGGGCCGGCGCCGGCCGCGGCCACCGGGATGGTGGCCACCACGCTGTTGGTGGCAGGGTCGATGCGGGTGACCTGCTCATTACCGGCCACCCAGAGGGCTCCGGCGCCGGTGGCCATGCTCGAGGGCATCTCGCCGGTCCCGATGGTGGCCACGACCGGCGAGGGCCGGCCGGGCGCGACCGACCCCGGCGACGCGGTGGTTGCCGATGCAGTGGACGAGGTGCTGGCCCGGGGTCGGTCGGCGACCACCCGGCCGGCCACCGCCACCCCGGCCAGCAGAAGGGCCAGCGCGAGGACCGCGGCCACCCAGCGCCGTCTCGGCGCGACACGGCGGCGGGTCCCGGCCGGGGCGACAGCCCCATGGGACGGGACAGCTTCACGGACGGCGGGCGCCGCGTGCCCGTCCCCATCGGCGTGCTCGGGTGGTGCCCCGACGCCACCTGGCAGCACCCGCAGAGGCGGAGCCGAGGCACCTCCAGGGAGCACCCGCAGGGGGCGCGGCGGCCGCAGCGGACGCACGACCCCGCCCGACCCGCCGTGAGCAGGCCGTTCCCCGCCGTGGGCTGGCCGTTCCCCGTTGCCCAGAGCGTGCTGGCCGGACTCGCGGCCACCGTCATCGGGAGCCTGCCGCCCTGGCCGACCGGCGCCGTCGCCGGGGGCCTGGTGCCCGGGTTGGCCGTCCTCCGGCGGGGTTGAGGGCGGTGTGGGGCGGGGCCGGGCTCGGCCGCCGGGCAGGCCCCGGAGGGGTCGCTCGTCGCCATCTGGCGGGCCGCGCCGTCCGCCCATGTACGTCGCCGTCACGGCCCTGTCAGGCCTCCAGCTCCTCGTTGCGGCGCACCCGGGACACGGCCAGCCCGTCGCCGACGGTGAGGATCACCGAGTCGAGCCGGTCGTCGCCCGCGATGCGGCGCGCGTAGATCCGGAGTCCCTCGGTGTCCGGGTCGGTCACCTTCGGGTCGGCGACGCGGCCTGACCACAGCACGTTGTCGGCGATGATCACCCCGCCGGGCCGGACCAGGCGCAGCGCATGCTCGAGGTACTCGGGGTACTCGGACTTGGTCGCATCCAGGAAGGCCAGGTCGTAGCCGCCGTCGGTGAGCCGCGGGAGCACGTCGAGGGCGCGGCCGAGGATGGCCCGGATCCGGCTCGGGACGCCGGCCTCCTCATAGGTCTCCTTGGCCAGCCGCTGATGCCCAGGGTCGGCCTCGATGGTCGTCAGGATCCCCTTGGGGGCCAGTCCCCGCGCGATCCAGACCCCGGAGTAGCCGGCGCCCGAGCCGATCTCAACCGCTGCCTGAGCACCCACCCAGCTGGCCGCGAAGCGCAGGAACGCCCCCGAGTCGGCCGACACGGGTGGCATGCCCCCGGCGGCCGCGCGCTCGCGGGCGTGGCGCAGGACATCGTCCTCGACCACCGTCAGCTCGGCGAGGTACGTGGCGATGGCGTCGGCCTGGATGGCCACGGCGACTCCTTTGAAGCTGGCGAGACTGCGATCGGGACGCTTCCAGCCTAACCCTCCGGGGCTGTCGGCGGTATGGGACCCGCGCAGGTTGTGGACAGCCTTCGCGGAAGCGCACCAGCCCCGATAGGCTGGGCACGACGCCCGCCCGGGGGCCACACGAGGGAGCATGCGTGGAGAGGACGACCGACCCCACCCCCCGCCCTGGGCGTCTCCAACCAGACCAGCCAGAGCCTCCCGATCCCCCAGAGCCGGACACGCGGGAGGACGCTGAGCCCGGCGACGACGGTGGCTCCACCCCGCCCTCTCCTTCCACGCCGGCGGCCAGGCCGTTCGTCGCGCAACCTCCTACCGAGCCCCCGCCAGCAGCGCCGGACCGCCAGCCGCCGCCCTCGCCTCCATCCGGCTCCACTGACATGCCGGGTCGCGAGGCCGGGAAGGATCCGCCCCAGGCGGCGACCGACCCTGGTCGACCGACCCAGAGCGAGCCAGCCCGGGAGCCCGAGCGCCACGTCACGCCTCCGGTCGAGCGCTTGCCGGATGTGGGAACGAAGGCAGAGCCACGTCCGGGCGATGGGGGCCCGCCGAGCCTCAAGAAGCCCCCGCCGACCTCGGAGCCCAAGGGTGGACCGGAGGTTGAGGTCGAAGGAGGCCCAGACCGGAAATCCGACGCCACGCCCGCCCACGGGGCCGGTCGCACGCCCGGCCCCGAGGCCGGGCGTGAGTTCGGTCCTGAGGTCGGAGGTGGGCCGGACCCGCAGGCCAAGGGTGCGCCGGGCTCGCCGAGCTCTCAGGTGAGAGCTGTTCCAGAGCCGGCGACCACGCCCGGCCTGAAGCCGGATCTCCAGCCTAACCCTCAATCTTCGGTCGAGGTTCGCCCGGATCGAGCGGCGACTCCACCGGCGGACCAAGGGCACCGTGATCCGGGGACTGGATCGGCGCCCGGTCGGCTTGGGGAGGCGGGAGCTCCGGGAACACCGTCGGTCGTTCGTGAGCAGGGGCCGAAGGCAGCCCCGAACCCGGCGACCGACCTCCGTTCACCTGACCATCGTCCCGCGGCTCCACCCCAGCGCGAGGCATCACCGGAGGGGTCCTCCGCCGCCCCTCGGCCTGACCCATCGCCGGAGAGGCCGCTCGCCTCCCCGGGGCGCGACCCTTCGCAGGAGGGGCGACCTCCATCGCCCGAGCGCGACCCATCGCCACCCGGGCAACCAGCCTCGCCCGAGCAGCCCCCGTCGCGGGAGGGTCCTCCCGCCGCATGCGAGCGCGACCTCGGGCGGGAGCGGCGTCCTCCTTCCCGGTTCGGGGACTGGTTCGGCGGCGAGCCGGCTGCTCACGAGGATGCTTCGCGTCCGACACAGGACGTCGCCTCCGTGGGTCCAGCAGTCCCCTCCGAGCACCCTGCCACGGACGCCGCGACCCGGGCCCAGCGAGCCGAGGCCGCTCGCCTGCAGTCCGAGGCTCGGGTCCAGCGCCTCCAGGACCTGGCCCATGGACCCGAGGTCCCCCCCGAGCGGCTGGAAGGCCCTCCTCAGCGGCCTGAGCTCCCTGCCCAGCGCCTGGAAGGCCCCCCTCAGCGGACCGAGGGTCCTGCCCAGCGGCCGGTGGCGCGCCCAACTCAGCGACCCGAGGGCCCTGAGCAGCCTCTGGAGAGTTCCGCGCGGTATCCCGAGGCTCCTGTTCAGCGCCTCAGCCCTTCCCAGGAACCCGAGGCTCCTGTCCGGCAACCTCTGGGTCCCGGTCAGCGGTCCGAAGCCGCTCCCCGGTACCCCGACGTCCCTCCGCGCCCTCCCGAGACCGCCGCCCGGCACCCCGAGCGCGGGTACCTCAACCCGGCGCCACCGCGAGCACCTCAGCGGCCGGCTGCCCCTCCCCACGGCGGAAGTCCCCAGGGCTCTGTCGACGCTCCCAGCCGCCGGCCCGCCGAGCGGCCCCCGGTCGTCCCGCCGGGTGAGGCCGAGCATGGGCATCCGGACCCGTCCCCCCCTCGCTCGCCACAGCGGCCCCCGACTCCTCCGCCGGCTGCGCGCGGCTATCTGGACCCGGTGCCGCCTCGGCCGCCGCAGCGGCCTCCGGAACTTCCCCCTGGTGACCTGGGGTACGGGTACCAGGACCCGCCGGCGGCTCGGGCGCCGCAGCGACCGGCGGCGCTGGAGCCTGGTGGGAACGTGCTCGGGTACGTCGAGGCTCCGGTGCCGCGGCCCGCGCCGCCGCCGGTTCGGCACCCGCTGGAGGTTCCGGAAACCTCGCAGCCGGTCCGGCGGCCGGTGCCGCGACCCGAGGCGCGGCGGCCGCGACCCGGCGACCGGGGTGACGGGCCCGATGGCGGGTCGAGGCGGCGGCGCGCCGGGGCGGCCCCTGGGGACGAGGCGCCCGCTCCCAGGAAGGCGCGGCGGCGGGTCGGGCTGGTGGCGCTGGTGCTGACGGTCGCCCTGGCCAGCGGCCTGGCCGGCGGGGTGGTAGCGGTGGTGGCGAGCCGGAACCCGGACCTGTTCGGCGCTGCAGCCACGGCGAGCGGGACCACAGCGGGCGGGGCGGCCGCGGTGCCCCAGGGAACGGCTGCCGGGCATCAGCTGCAGCAGGTGCTGGCGGCGGTGCTGCCGGCGGTGGTGAAGATCGAGGCGCGATCCGACAGTGGGAAGGCGACCGGGTCGGGGATCATCTTCAACAACACCGGCTACGTGCTGACGAACGCACACGTGATCGAGGAGGCCCAGACGATCAGCGTGACACTGTCGACCTCCGAGCCGCTCAGGGCGCGGTTTGTCGGGCGGGACCTCACCTACGACCTGGCGGTGCTCAAGGTGCGGCGGGCCGGGCTCACGACGGCGAAGGTGGGCCGGGCCGCGGACCTGCAGGTCGGGGACGCGGCGATCGTGATCGGGAGCCCGTTCGGGTTCCAGAGCTCGGTGACCACCGGGATCGTGTCGGCGCTGCACCGGGTCGTGAAGGTGCCGGACGGCGAGGGTGGCGAGGAGGGCCGCGAGCTGGTCGACGCCATCCAGACCGACGCCGCCATCAACCCGGGCAACTCGGGGGGAGCACTGGCCAACGGCAACGGCGAGGTGGTGGGGATCGCGACCGCGATCGCCACCAACAGTGGCGGTGAGGCCAACGCCGGGGTCGGGTTCGCCATCCCGATCGACGAGGCCCTCGAGGTGGCCAGGTCGCTGGTCAAGCGCCGTCCGGTCGAGGTGCCGTTCCTGGGGGTGGAGGCGGACACCGAGCTCACCCCGGAGATCGCCGAGCGCTACCGGCTCGGCGACCGTGCCGGGGCGCTGGTCACGCGGGTGGCGCCGCGCGGCCCGGCGGCCGAGGCCGGGATGCGCCGGGGGGACCTGATCGTCCGGCTCGGCGACCAGGCGATCCCGGCCAGGGACCAGCTGACCGTCGCCGAGCGGGGGGCCACGATCGGCGTGCCGGTGCCGGTCACGGTCGTCCGTAAGGGCCGCGAGCTGATCCT
>Ga0126308_10000795_pt1 | contig 11425 bp, 11 predicted proteins | sample Plot55_FD_92533 | JGI IMG/M metagenome (GOLD analysis project Ga0126308, IMG submission 92533) | Serpentine soil microbial communities from UC McLaughlin Reserve, CA, USA - Plot55 | ecosystem: Environmental > Terrestrial > Soil > Grasslands | place: USA: UC McLaughlin Reserve, Lake County... | reverse complement strand
TCACGCGCGGCAAACAGGGCTCGATGCTCTACACCGCCGAAGCCGATGGAGGGGTGGTGAAGATCCCGGTCGCACCCATAGAGGACGTGGTTGATCCGACCGGCGCGGGTGATGCTTATCTGGGCGGGCTGGTGTTCGGGCTGGCGCGCAATTTCCCCCTTGAGGCCGTCGGGCGTGTCGCAGCCTTGGCGGCGGCCTACGCTGTCGAGAGGCAAGGGTGCCAAGAGCATTACTTCACACCGGCCCAGTTCGCCGAGCGTTACACAACCACCTTTGGGTCGTCCCCAGAGATCGAGGCGCTCGCTGAGCCGGCGAAGAGGTAAAAGAGCGCTTAGAGAACGTACTACACGCCGCAATACGTAAAGGAGGACACACAATGATAAAGAGCTACGATGTTAAGGACATAGATCTGGCCGAGGCGGGCCGCAGGCGGATAGAGTGGGCCGAGACCGAGATGCCGGTGCTGCGCCTCATCCGGGAACGCTTCGAGAGGGAGCGCCCGCTTGAGGGCTTGCGCCTCTCGGCCTGCCTGCACGTGACCTCCGAGACGGCCAACCTGGTCAGCACTTTGGCAGCCGGCGGCGCAGACGTGGTCTTGTGCGCCTCTAACCCCCTTTCAACCCAGGACGATGTTGCCGCGTCGCTGGTGGCGCACGAGGGTATACCCACCTACGCGATCAAGGGCGAGGACAACGACACCTACTACAGCCACTTGAGGAGCGCGCTCGACCACAACCCGCAGATAACAATGGACGACGGTGCCGACCTTGTTTCCGGGGTATTGAAGGAACGGCCGGATCTCATCGAAGGCCTGCTCGGATCGACCGAGGAGACCACCACCGGCGTCATCCGTCTCAAGGCTATGGCCGACGACGGCGTGCTGCAGTTCCCGGTCATTGCGGTCAACGACTCTGACACCAAGCACCTGTTCGATAACCGTTACGGTACCGGTCAGAGCACGCTCGACGGCATCATCCGCGCCACCAACGTCTTGGTGGCGGGCAAGGTTTTTGTCGTCGGCGGCTACGGCTACTGCTCGCGCGGCATTGCCGAGCGCGCTAAAGGCATGGGGGCGAACGTTATCGTCACCGAGGTTGACCCGATTAAGGCGCTCGAAGCGGCGATGGACGGCTACCGGGTGATGCCGATGACCGAGGCCGCAAAACAGGCCGACTTCATCGTAACGGCCACCGGGGATAAGGACGTGATCGCCCGCAAGCACTTCGAGGTGATGAAGGACGGTTGCATCGTCGCCAACAGCGGCCACTTCAACGTCGAGATAGACATACCGGCTTTGGATGATATGAGCGTCGAAAAGCGCGAGCCGCGTTCCTTTGTGGAGCAGTATGTTTTAGAGGATGGGCGCGAGATCAACCTGCTCGGCGAGGGGCGCCTGATCAACCTCGCCAGCGCCGAGGGACATCCGAGCGCGGTGATGGATATGTCGTTTGCGAACCAGGCTCTGGCCTCTGAGTACCTGCTCACGAATAAGGGTCAGCTCGCCCACGAGGTTCACGCGCTCCCCAAAGACGCAGACCGCGAGATCGCTAGCCTCAAACTTCAGGCGATGGGGGTCGAGATGGACGAGCTCACCGAGGAGCAGGCTCGCTACCTCGCCTCCTGGGAGGAAGGTACCTAAAGAAGACCCCTCGCACCTACACGGTCAATCTTAAGGAAACGCGGGAAGAGAAGGGAACATGCCCGATCTCCCGCGTTTCCTCTTTTTGTAAGCGTGATCTGCTCGTCGCCACTACGGCTGCCGGTCCTAACACGATCTGTTTATCTCACCACCTCGATACATGCCCCAGAATCGATAGCTTTCTGCCTAAAGCGGTGCCTAACAGGGAGAGCGGCTGAGAGCTTAAGTTGAAGAAACCGCGAAGGGGCCGCACATCCCTTTATGAGTTAAAAATATATGCTGGAGAGCCGAGCTTAGCCCACCGCTCGGGAATCTAAAGAAAGTACTATAGCCGAAACTGGTTGCAAGAGTAAATTTTCGAGAGTAGAGGCTTACTCTCCTCAGCACAGTTACAATAGGAGCATGACACGGGGGTTGAACAGGCCGAGGAGGAGTTTCTTATCGATGCCTTCGGTCGTATTCGCTCTGTCCTTTATCCTGCTCGGCTGGATCGCTAGCCACTCGGTTGCCTACGCGCTAATTGGCTTCGTGGCGCATGATCACTACGAATGGCTGCCACATGGCTATTTAGCTACCTTGAAGCTCGTAGGCGGCATTGGGCTCGTGCTTGCCTTCGGCTTAGCCTTGCGCTCGTTCTTCCGGTATGGATCGTTTGGGGCGTGGCTGCACGAGGGTGGCGTTGCCGGCACCCGGAAGCAGGTCGCGCTTGCCACGGTTCTACCCGCCACGGTCTTTGTTCTTATCGAGCATTTAGAACGTTTGGTTGCCGAGACGGGTACGCTTCCTTCAGCCGGGTTGCTTGCGGTGGGTGTCCTTGTACAGCTCGTTGTAGGCCTGCTGTGCCTAGTATTCGTGCGCGGTACGTTCCGTATAACCGAGCGGGTCATTCACTCTATAGCTAGCGCGCTCTTCGTTCGGCCCGATCGTAGGACCATCAGTGTCATCCTCGAAGGCACCGTCGTCGTGCGCCCGCTGTACCCAATGGCCGGCTCGGCGGCTGGTCGGGCGCCACCTGTTTCGAACCTTCTCTTCTAAGTAACCTTCGACCGCTTCTGCGACGGTATGACATGTCGTGCGAGCGCGTATGCTGCGTTCGCTAAGCATCCTTTGTGGAAGAAGGATGGTTCTTTACACTGTCTATCTCGGTTTCGCTCGCTGCCGTGCCAACGCCGACGCTAGATCTGTCCTGCACTCTCCTGGTCGACTGCCACGAAGGTAGATAACCGACGACCTACTCCTGAACGATACGGTAAGAGAGCGGCCGCCACTCTGGTAAGCCCCAAGGGGCGTATACGAGGGACGGATCGAGGATGCCCTCGGGTTCGGCGGCTAACTGATTGATGGAGTGGTCGCTTACAACCGAATGGTAAGGAGGTTTTGTCGAGTGAAAACCAGATGGCTATGGGTGCTGCTATTGGTAACCTGCCTGTTGCTTGCCACGGCCGGCGTGGCCTGGGCCCATGTTAGGGTCCTGCCAGAAGAGGTTCCCGCAGACACCTTCGAGGTATTCACGGTGCGGGCACCTACTGAGAAGGACATACCTACAACCGAGGTCAGGGTCGAGGTGCCGGAGGGGCTCACGGTCTCTCGGGTGCAGCCGATGCCCAGCTGGGACTACGAACTCGAAGAAGAAGCTGGTGTCGTTAGGGCCATCACCTGGTCGGGAGGGGAGATCGGAGCAACCGAGTTCCAGCAGTTCGATGTCCAGGGAAAGACCCCGGAGGAGCCCGGAGAGTACCCCTGGAACGCGTATCAGACGTACGAAGACGGTAGCGTTGTGGAGTGGGTTGGTCCGGAAGGCTCTGAGGAGCCGGCGTCTGTGGTCAGGGTCGCCGAGGGTGGCGCCGAAGGCGGACATAATGGTGCCGCACTGCAGAAGTCAGGCTCTGAAGCTCTCTCCAGCACGGGCACGATCACCCCGATCGTGGCCTACGGCGGCCTCGGCGTCGGTATCCTGGCCCTGATCGTGGCGACGGTGGCGCTGCTACGCAGGAACAAGTAGTGACCACAACATCAGGCACGCGGCGGCTGGCAGCCCTTCTAGGGCTGTCGGCCGTCTGGCTGCTTCTGTCATGTGGTCCCGCTTTGGCCCACGCGAGGTTGGTGGAGACGTATCCCGCCGATGGGGATGCACTTGCAAAACCCCCGGAGCAGGTGCAAGTTCTGTTTAGTGAGCCTGTAGAGGCCGAGTTCGATCCCATAAAGGTGCAAGATCAGGGAGGTGACCGTGTGGACGAGGACGACGCGCGGATAGCCCCTAACAACCGCAGGCTCTTGGTTGTAGATCTCCTTGAGGAGCTGCCTGAAAGCTCTTATATAGTGGAATGGCGCGTAACCTCGGCCGCCGGTCACCCCGTCAGTGGGGTGTACGAGTTTGTCGTGGACGCTTCCGTAGCCGGTGCCGGCGAAGCCACCCAGGAACCTATAGAGCCGATAGAGCGGTCCACAGAGCAAGAAGGAGCGAATTCAGTAGGTCACTACATACACTTTGTAGGCCTAGGGCTTGGCGCCTTAATACTGCTGGCGTTGACGCTACTGCGCCGACGCAAAGGCGCAGCGTAGAGCTAACCGCCATGAAACTGTACGCGCGCATCGCGGTTGTTTTGGGGTGGGTATCTATACTTGGGCTGGCAGCCACGTGGCCTGCAGGCTACGCCAGGGCGCAAGGAGCGCACCACGAAGCGCACCCGTCCATATCACTCCCTTCACAGGAACTGCTGGCGGGCTTAGCCCACGGTACAGCTCAAGGAGCCGTCGTGTTCCTCGCCGGTCTGGTAGCTTTCACGGTGCTGGTCTGGCTCCCGGCCAACTGGGCAGAGGATGATAAAGGGGAGAGAGTCCTCCCCTTGTTCTTGCGCTGGATATGGTTGCTGGTCGGCTTGCTCGTCGTCGCTGGGCTGGTCGAACTCCCCGTGTACGCGGTGCGCGCTTCCGGCGAGACTTTAAGCCTCGGGCTGTTAGCAGAAGCGCTGTTCGGCACGCGGGTAGTTTGCTCTGGATCGCAAGGCTCGGGTTGGGCCTACTCGTGGCTGCTGTAGCAACGTACGCGCTTCAGCGGCGAAAACGCACCTATTGGTGGGCCGCAGCCGGCGTCGCAGCCTTCCTGCTCGTGACCCTCACCCAGCAGAGCCACGCGGCCGCCGAAGGGTACCTCCTCCCGTTCGCCGCTGACTGGCTCCATCTCGTGGCGGCTTCGGTGTGGATGGGGGGCCTGCTCGGTTTCCCGGTACTCCTGATCGGGCCGTTGCGAGCGGTACCGACCGAGACGCGGGTGAAGCTGCTTGGCCGTACCGTGCGTCACTTCTCCAAGATAGCCACCCTCGCCGTCATGACCCTCATCGTCACCGGCACGTACGCGATCCTGCTTCATGTACCAGGCGTGGAGGGGTTGCTAGGCACACCATACGGTCGCGCCCTGATGATAAAGCTGGGGTTAGCGGTGTTCCTGTTCGCAGCCGGTGGCACGAACCTGCTGCTACGGGGGCGAGGACCATTCGGTCGCGTCGTGAGTATTGAGCTGGTTCTGGCCCTTTGCATTTTCGTGGCTACAGGCTTCCTGACGAGCCTGCCACCGGCGGATGCCGACCAGCAGACAGGCGAGGAGAACGGAGTGGCTTCTACCGAAAGCATACGCCAATCGCCCAGCCCGGCTGGTCCTGCATGGCCGACCGAAGAAGCGGCGAGCAAGGTGGACGTGGTGGTGAGGGTGTCGGGCACGCCGAGTACTCGCTACTCCGGTGGCTACGGAGAGCCTGCCAAGGCGACGCAGGCTCTAGACGGCACCCTCGGGACTGAACCCACGGATTACGAGTTGAAGGTCGAGGATAGCGTCTCTGGTAGCGTGTCCGCCGCGTTCCGGAAAACGCTGCCCGCCGAAGGAACCCTGAAGTTGGAGATCGTGGCCGACGGCGAGGTCGTCGCCGAACGCGAGGCTTCCGCGGAATCGACTTGGGTAGCCGCCAGCTGGTCCTCATGAGGTAAGGAGCCTGGAAGGAGCCCCCAGAGAAGAACCCAGCGGGGGTACGATCACTTCCCGGCATCACTAGAGCAGTTGGTGAGGAGCGAGCGTCGGCACCTCGAACCGCCCGAAGCGGCGAATAGTTAAGCACTTTAATAATAAGGAGCGTCGCCTCAGACAAACCCTACCTCTTGCCGCTCTTGCGTCCCACGATCTGTTTGGTTGTTTTTTGCGCGACTGCTGTTACACCTACGGCTGACCCGATAGTTATAAACTTTCAGGGAGCGCGTTTTTGAGAAGGATGCTTGTCGTGGCGCTGGTAGTTGGGATCCTGAGCTCTTGCGGTGGTAATCAACCCGTGATAACCCCGGACGGCGCCTCTCGTGAGGAGGGCGTTGTGGAAGAGACTACCTCCCTGCAACAATGGGAGGAAGGCCTGGACAACGAGAAAAGTAACGAGCCTACTACCGCCTCGACGCCCACCGTCGCTTCAACCATAGAACCTACCGAGAACACCTTGAGCAGCCCGGCGCTTGGCAGCTCTGGCATGGTCAGTAGCGCCCATCCGCTCGCTACCCAGGCGGGGTTAGAGGTCCTAGCCGAGGGGGGCAACGCGTTCGATGCGACCGTTGCAGTCGCCGCTGCCTTGAACGTTGTGGAACCGTTCATGTCCGGTATCGGCGGGTACGGAACCGTCATTATTTATGACGCTGAAAAAGGCGAGGCCCGTTCTCTTGACGCCGGCAGCAGGCAGCCTGCGAGACTAGAGCCAGACGCGTTTCATCCTCCAACTTCAAACTATCTATTAAACCGACGAGGTGCTAAAGCCGTCGCTACGCCGGGCAGCGTGGACGCTTGGGAGACCCTTTGGGAGGGTTACGGTGTTCTCCAGTGGCGACGCCTCTTCGATCCCGCCATCGACCTCGCCGAGGGAGGGTTCGTCCTCGACGAGATCGCCGCCGGATGGATAGGGTCGGAGTTTTCCGCCTTCCCCGAGCACGCGAGAAGCTTCTACGGGAGCAACGGGGTACCTTTGAGAGCGGGAGAGCGTCTCGTACAGAAGGATCTGGCGAGATCCCTAACCCTTATCGCCGAGCAGGGTGCCGAAGCAGTATACGGCGGTGAGTTGGGCCAAGCTATCGACACTGCCATGCATGAAACCGGTGGCTTCTTGACCATAGACGACCTGCGCAACAACCGCGCTAGGTGGCAGGATACCATCAGCGTAGATCATCGGGGCTACGAAGTAGTCACGTCATCCCCCCCGATTACTTCGTGGGGCGCGCTCCTCCGGCTGGGAATGATGAGTCAGTTCGATTGGGAAGCACCGGATCACAACAGCGCCCAGTACCTACACACGTTCGCCGAGGTCACAAAGCGGGCGTATTGGGCGCGTCTCAGGTACTCCGCCGACCCGGAGGAACAGCCAACGCCGCTGGACCTGCTGCTCTCGGAGGAGTACTGGTCCGAACAAGCCGCGAGGATAAATCCTTCGCGAGCAACACTATATGTACCGCCCCCGACATTTAATACGCTTGCAAGTTCCTCCAACCGGCAGGAACACACCACGCACTTCGTCGTGGCGGACAAACAGGGGAACATAGTCAGCGCGACGCAAACCATAGGCAACGTTTTCGGAAGCAGGATCATGCCGCGGGATACGGGTATCTGGCTCAACGACTCTATCGCGTATTCTACCTTCGAGCCGAAAGGAAACCCTTTAGATGCCTTTCCTGGCCGTCAAAGACTCATCGGAGTCGCTCCGGTACTTATTATGAGCGACGGGAGACCCTGGGCCGCGATAGGAACTCCCGGCGGCTATAACATCCTGCAAACTACGCCACAGATGCTGATGAACCTCGTAGACTTCGATATGGACATCCAGCAAGCCATCGCCGCTCCCCGTGTAAGTTTCATAGAACCGGATGTGCTTGCGGTCGAGAGCAGCATACCGGGGCCTGTTCGTAGCGAGTTAGCAGTCAAGGGTCACAACGTTCGCGTAGAGAGCGTTCGCGCGCAGAGTGGGCTCGGTAACGCTCACGGCCTTACTGTCGAGTACGATACCGGAGGCAAGCCGGTCCGGTTCACGGGAGGGGCAGATCCGAGGGGTGAAGGGGTAGCGGTTGGATATTAAGCATATATCGGGAACCACAAAGAAGGTAGAGGAGAAGAGGTAAGAGGGCAAGAAGAAGTATAAGAACGTTGCCAAAACTGGCGGCCTTGATTCGCTAGATGGACCCGGTGCTGTTCGAGATCGGAGCGGTTCTCTTGTGGTATTACGAGCTGTCTTACGCGATCGGACTTCTGATCATCAACCAATGGATACGCCGAAGAAGGGAACGCTTAGGTTGGAGCCCACGCGATGTCCTCGGCTTTTCTCTGCAGTTCGCGGTGAGCGTTCTCCTGGGCGGACGGGGGTTTGATGTCGTTTTCTACGAGTAGGATTACTACAAGGAGCATCCTCGGCAACTACCGAGTTGTGGCAAGGAGGCATAGCCACTTAGGGAGGTTTTTTAGGAGCCGTTGTCGGAACAACTCTTTTCTGCTGGTCGCGAAACAAAAGCTTTCTGGGGATCGCGGACGAAATCGTTATTCCTGGAGCTATTCTCCTGGCATTGGGGCGAGTCGAGAACCACATCAATGGCGAGACCAAAGGGTCGGTTATAGACCTGGGCTGGGCGGTAGAGTTCCTGTACGCGACGTACTACAGGCATCCCGTTGCTCTTTATAAGGTGTCAAGGATCTATCGATCGTTCCCATTCTGCTTTACGTGCGAAGAGATCCACATCGTCCTCCGGGACTTCTTCTGGGACACTTCGTGTTCTGGTATGGCTTGCTCCGGTTGTTTACGGACTATTTTCGTGACTACGACTCCTACTGGTTCGGCGTCGGGACGGCTCAGTACTTCAACTTGTTGATGTGGATGGTAGGTTTGGGCCTCATCTTCGGCTTGCGAAGGGTTGCGAGGCAAGAACCCGAAGAGGGTGGGGAGCGTCGAAATATCCGAGAAGAAGGTCGCGCGTCGTGGACCAAGAGAGTTTCGTTCTATGCGCTTGTTGCTTTCTGCCTTCTTATTCCGAGCGGAACTACACAATGGGTTCTGAAAGGCTTTACGAGCTGCCATACGGCGCGAACCTGTGTGATGCTGAGGCGCGCAAGCGGTCCAGATGACCAATGATCTATAGCTGTAGTGATATAGCTCAAGCAGAGCCGGCAACGTCGGGCTAGATGATAGCGGCAGATTATCTCTTGCGGTAATAGGGCACGTCTAAGAGGGCTTTGGGGCCATGGTCACGAGGAGTACCAGGGGCTCGTCGAACGCATTGCGGACGCCGTGAGACTCTCCGGCGGGAGCGAGGACGGCGTGACCTCTAGGTAGGTCCCGCTCGTCGTCGCCCACCGTGAAGCGGCCGGCGCCTTCGAGGACATAGTAGACCTTGTCGGAGCCCTCGTGTGCGTGCACCTTCTGGTGCTGGCCGGGCAAAAGACAGTACACGTCGTAGAAGAGATGCGGGGAATCGAAGAGGCTGTTCTTCTTCATCTTCTCCTCTGAGAAGGAGATAGCTTCGTTTATGGGCTTGCTGTTCAAGGTTTACTCCTGACTGGCTGTAGTACTTGTTCAACTCTAGCATCCCGTCGAGCGCTCGTTGGGATCTTGCTACGATATGCTCTCCTCAAGAGTGGTCGAGCCTCGTTTTGGCTTCACGGAAGGAGGTGACACATGAGGTTCCCGCTGGTTAAGCAACCCTTACCGGAGTGGGTTGGGGAGCTAGAATGTCCCGGTATCTCTGTCGTGCGGGACGTGTGCTGCGAAGAAGCCGCCGAGGTGCTTCGTTACTACGTCGGGAGTGGTGGCGAAATCTAAACGCCCGTTGTGGTTAGTCACAGATCCAGGATAGTTAGCACCTCTCTGCGCCTGTCGAGACACAGGAAGCACGCAGCTCCTCCGTGTCAAATCTCCACTCAAGAGCGGAATACGGGCGAGAAGCTCGTGCGGTGAAGCATATCGTCTAGCAATAACTCCTTGAGTGCTGTCCGGGCTGCTAGTCTGAGTTCGCAGAATGTGCTCCAGCATCATCTCGCGTTGGCCTGGGGAAAGCAATGCCGACTCGACGTTAGTGATCGTCTCGGTAAGCCCCGAAAGCATACCTTGCTTTTCTCCGCTGGGATACGAAGTAAAGGTTCGTACGCACGCTCAAACTAGGTTAGCAAAACTGGCCACTCAGATACCAGGTCTCCGGGGTAAGTCACCCTGCTGGCGGTCCAGAGTGTATCCCGCCTCATTAGGGCTGTGGCCTAGAAGTTCGGTCGTAGATGAATCCCGATCCAGTACGAATCGTGTAGCGTGTACTCTGAGAGGAAAGCAGGCATAGACGCTTCGATTGCCCGGTACCAGTGTAGGTCCTCATTTACTAGACCACGCCCGAGCTAGTACGGGAGTAATCCTTCACCCCTAGATCTTGAACTCCTTCGGGAAATTTGTGAGGTTGCGGCAGCCGTCTTCCGTCACCACTACTAGATCCTCGATGCGGACGCCACCTACCTCTGGGTAGTAGAGGCCGGGCTCTACGGTAACGACGTCGCCGGGGACGAGTTCCTCGTCGACGGTAGAGACGCGAGGGGCTTCGTGGACCTCTAAACCCACCCCATGACCCGTACCGTGTATAAAGCCCTCCTGCAACGGCTCTCCGGGCTTCTGGTCGTGCTGAAGCGTCTTGTACCCGGCCTCGTGCAGACTGTCGGAGACCTTTTTGTGGACCTCGCGGCCGTTTATGCCGGCCCGAAGCGTGGAGAGGGCCGCCTCCTGGCTCTCGAGGACCGCATCGTACATGCTCTGTAGCTCGTCACTCAGCTCGCCCTTGACGAAGGTGCGGGTCATGTCGGCGTAGTAGCGGGTTTTTTTGTCGAGGGGAAAGATGTCGAGGATGATAGGTTCGCCGACCTTGAGTGGACCGTGTCCCCTCTCGTGGGGGTCGGCAGCCTGAGAGCCCCCGGCGACTATCGTGCCGTCGGCTACGCAGCCACGCTTCAAAAGCTCGATATCTATCTCGGCGCGCAGGCGTTCGCTGGTAAGGGTCTCGTTTCCATAAAGTAGAGTGCCGTCCTCCGCTACCCTCGAATCTTCGAGGAGCTCGACGGCGCGGGCGCAGGCTTCTTCGACGGCCCTTTGTGTCTTTTGTATGTAGGAGATCTCTTCCTCGGTCTTTGAGCGTCGCAGGTTCGCGAAGAGCCTGGCGTCAGGTGACACCGAAAGGTCGCGGGCGCGCAACTCGTCGGCGTAGAGGATGCCTAAAGACGGTGGCACGGCGATCTGGGAGGATGTGACCTTAAGCTCTTTGAGGAGGCTGGCGGCCGCAGCGGCTAGGGCCCGACCCCCGCTTTTTAGCTCCTTCGCGAGGTCCATAACCCCGAGCTCATCGAAGGATAGGACCTCATCCGCCTGCGCCTCCCTTTTGGCCCGGCCGTACTCCATCGAGGAGACTGCCAGATATTTTCTGTTCGCCACGCGCAGACAGATCACGGGGTCCGGCGCGAGAAAGCCTGAGAGGTGGTATGCCGCAGCATTGTGCTCTGGGGCATCGATGACGAGGAGTGTCTGTTCTTTCTTACTGTCCACGTGAACGTCCTTCCGCGAGGCGCTCTAAGGCCTGATCTCTCTCCTTGCGGGGGTTATTCATACTACCAGCCCTGTAATCGCCAGTCGTACACTTAAAATACTCCTCAGTCGTACACTTAAAATACTCCTCAGTCGTACACTTAAAATACTCCTCAGTCGTACACTTAAAATACTCCTCAGTCGTACACTTAAAATACTCCTATATAATCGG
>Ga0126308_10000794_pt1 | contig 11434 bp, 6 predicted proteins | sample Plot55_FD_92533 | JGI IMG/M metagenome (GOLD analysis project Ga0126308, IMG submission 92533) | Serpentine soil microbial communities from UC McLaughlin Reserve, CA, USA - Plot55 | ecosystem: Environmental > Terrestrial > Soil > Grasslands | place: USA: UC McLaughlin Reserve, Lake County... | reverse complement strand
CGTGGGATTCCGCTGTGCTGGAACGCCCCCGGTGTCCCACAGGACCTCGTCGGCCGCGCGGCCCAGTTGCTGTGCGCCTGTACGCAAGGCGTCGATCCGCTCACCGTGCGCGACCACGCGAGCCGCCGGCGCCTGCGGGAGGCCGGCGTCGACCGTCCCGTGCACGTGGCCTGCGACCCGGCGATGGACGTTTCCGGTCTCTGGAGCGGGGAGGAGATCGAGGAGGCGCACCAGGCGCTCTTCCACGACCGCGACATCGAGCGCCCGCGGCGCACCCTCGCCATCCACCTCAATCGGCGCTACCTCGACGAGGATCTCGAGACGACCGCCCGTCGGCTCGACCAGCTGGCCGAGCGCGCGGGCGCGACGCCGGTGCTGCTCGGGCTCGGCCCTTGCCATGGCGACGACGAGCTGGTCGGCGAGGTGGCCGCGCGGATGAGCTCGCGGCCGGTGCGGGTGCCGAGGCCCGCGAGCCTGCGCGAGGCGACCGCGGCCATCGGTCGCTCGGACGGCTACGTCGGCTCGTCGCTGCACGGAATGGTGACCGCCTGCGCGTTCGGAGTGCCGGGTGTCATCGTCGCCCACGAGCCGCCCGGCGGCGGCAAGTTCTCGGGGTTCCTCGACACGCTGGGCCTCCAGGGGGCCATGGTTTCGGGCTGGTCCGCCACCGGGAGGATCGAGTCGCAGCTCGAGGCGCAGCCGACCGACGATCCGCGGCTGAGCGACGCCTGGCAAAGCCAGCTCGACGCGCACTGGGCGCGGATGCGTGCCGCCCTTCAGGGCCCGGGCCGCGGCTCCGTCCCCATCCCGAGCCGCGACGCGGCCCAGCGCGCGATCTTCCCGCTGGCCGCCGAGCGTCTCGTCGAGGGCGCACGTCGGCGCGAGGACGCCGCGACCCGTGCGCTGGCGCGCGCCGCCGATCGCGCCGACGCCGCCGGCGCGGAAGCGGATCGGCTGCGCGGCGAGCGTACGCGGGAGTCGGCACGGCACGCCGAGCTCGTCGACGAACTCGAGCATCGCGCCGGGGAGGCCCGTCGGGACCATGCAGTGGACATCGGCCGCCTCGAAGCGAGCATCGCCGCCCTCGGGACCCAGGTCGCCGCACTCGAGGACGAGCGCGCACTTCAGGACGCCTCGCTGGCGCGCGCCGAGCGGGAGCTGCTCGAGCTGCGCGAAGCGCTCTCGGACACCTCCGACCGGAAAGCCGAGTTGGCCTTCGAGCTCGAACAGCAGGCCGAGCTGGCCCGGCTGCTCCAAGCGGAAGCCGATGCCGCAGCGAGGCGCAGCGCCGTCGAGCTCGGCGAGCTTCGGCGCGAGGCCGGGGAGCTGCGCGACGAGAGCACGGCGCGGCTGGCGCGGGGCGACCAGCTGACCGGCGATCTCGCTGCCACCGTCGCGCGGGCCGAGCGGCTGGAGGCCGATGCCGCCGAACGGTCGGCCGCGCTAACGCACGCCCGCGACGAGCTCGAGGCGGTCGGGCGCGCGGTCGAGCGGGCGCGTGGCGAACTCGCCCTCGCGCACGAGATGAGTGAGCGCATCGGCGCGTCGCGCTCATGGCGGCTCGGTCATGCGCTCATGCGGGCCGGCCGCGTGCTGCTGCTGCGCCGGCCGACGGGCGACGGCGCGATGCCGCTGCTCACCAGACACGTCACCGCGGCGAAGGAGGCGCTCCCTGGCCGGCCGGCATTGCCGCCGGTCCCGACCCGGGCGTCCACGGCCCGCAATGGGCGTGCCGCCGCCCCAGCGGTGAGCCGCCGCGCCGATGAGCGGCGCGCGGCGGCGGCCTTCCAGGACCAGTGGCGGCGGCTGCCGGAGGCCGGTGCAGCGGTGCCCGAGGATCGCTACGGCGTCGTCGCCGCGCCGGACGAGGATCGCGACACGCCGTCCACCGATGTGGTGATCTGCGTGCACAATGCGCTCGACGACGTGCGATCGTGCCTGCGCTCGCTGCTCGAGGTGCCGGCCCCGCCGTTCGGGCTGATCGTCGTCGACGATGGCTCGGAGCCCGAGACGGCTGCGTTCCTCGAGGCATTCGCCCGCTCGGTCCCCGCTTGTCGAGTGATCACGAACACCAGCGACGATCACGGCTACACGGTTGCCGCGAACATCGGCCTCCGGGCCTCATCCGCCGATTACGTCGTCCTGCTCAACAGCGACACGATCGTCACGCCAGGGTGGCTCGGGCACCTGCACGAGTGCGGCGAGAGCGACGAGCGGATCGGCATCGTGGGACCGCTATCCAACGCGGCCAGCCATCAGTCGGTCCCCGCGGCCAAGGCGGACGGCGACTGGGCCGTCAACGAGCTCCCGGACTGGCTCACGATCCAGGGCATGGCGACCATCGTCGAGAGCGCCTCCGACGGCGAGCCGATTCGCGTGCCGTTTCTCAACGGGTTCTGTTACGCCGTCCGCCGTCGCACGATCGACGCGATCGGGCTCCTCGACGAGGAGCACTTCGGCGAGGGATATAGCGAGGAGAACGACTACAGCCGCCGCGCAGCGGACGCGGGGTACGACCTCGCCGTCGCCCCGCAGGCGTACGTGTTCCACGCGAAGTCCCGCTCCTACGGGCACGCCACACGCCGCACCATCGCGAAGCGCCAGTACCGGAAGTTCCTCGAACGCCACGGGGAGCAGGCGATCCGGGACCTGGTCGCCGACCTCGAGGGCAACGCGGACCTCGCCGCCGCACGAGATCGGATCAGCCAAGCGCTCGCGGCACCCGAGACGGTCGTCCGGTCACTGCCTCCCCTGAGCGTGTGCTTCGTGCTCCCGGGACTCTCGGCCGGGGCCTCGGGCGGCGCGCACTCCATCTATCAAGAGGTGTCCGCGATGCGCCGGATGGGCGTCGAGGCCCAGATCGCGCTGCGCGCCGGCTCGATGCGCCACGCCGCCTGGGCGTACGACGACGCCGAGGACGTGTTCGTTCCGTTCGAGGACGCCGGGGACCTGGCGCGCGCCACCCGCGGAGCCCAGGTCGTCGTCGCGACTCACCACCGTTCGGTCCCCCTGATCGCGGAAGCGCTCGGCGACCGCACGGATGCGGTACCCGCGTACTACATCCAGGACTACGAGCCGCTCTTCGCTCCCGCCGGGTCTGCAGCGGCGGCCGAGGCGCACCGCTCCTACTCCGCCATCCCGGCGATGGTGCACTTCGCGAAGACGCGCTGGCTCTGCGACCTCATGGCCGCGATCGAGGGTGTGCGCGTCGAAAAGGTCGAGCCGAGCATCGACCCCGCCGTCTACCACCCTCGGGGCCGCGACGATGACGGGTCCCGACTGCGCGTCGGCGCGATGGTGCGGCCCCGCACCCAGCGCCGGGCGCCGGGCCTCACGCTGACCGTGCTCGAAGCGCTGCACGCGCGGTTCGGGGAGCGCATCGAGATCCGGACCTTCGGGAGCTCGCCCGAGGACCTCGCGACGTTCGGGCCGCTACCGCGCGCCGTCCGCCATGAGGGGATCCTCAACCGCGAGGAGGTCGGTGCGCTCCTTCGCGAGACGGACGTCTTCCTCGACTGCTCGTGGTACCAGGCGTTCGGCCGGACCGCGCTCGAGGCGATGGCCTGTGGAGCCACCGCCGTGCTGCCAGCACGAGGCGGGGCCGGCGATTTCGCGGTCGACCGGGTCAATGCCCGGGTCGTCGACACGCTCGACGAGGACGCGGTCACAGCGGCATGCACCGAGGTGCTCACGGACTGGCGCACCACCCGCGAGCTCCAGGCGGCGGCGGTTGCCACCGCCGCGCCCTACTCGGCGGCGCGGGCCGCCATCTCGGAGTACCTGCTGTTCCAGCGCGCACACGCCCGTCGCGCGCTCGATCGGGAGCGCGCTCGATGACGAGCAGCGAGGAAGCGTGAAGATCGAGATCGGTGCCGGCACGAAGGGCGCAGCCGGCTATCTCCACGTCGACGCCGTCGAGCTCGAGGGCGTGGATGTGGTCGACGACGGCCGCACACTTGCGACCTTCGAAGCGGGCGTCGCGGACGAGATCTACAGCCATTGGTTCCTCGAGCACCTCTCCTCGATCGAGGTTCCCAGCACCCTCGCACGCTGGATCGAGGTCCTGAGCCCAGGCGGCAAGGTCCACCTCGTCACCAACAATCACGAGGCGCACAACCGCTGCCTCCAGGAGGGAGAGATCACTTGGGAGGAGTGGTCGTACCTCATCTACGCGGTGGCCAACAAGCGGAATTACAACGTCTGGGACGTCCACAAGTCCGCGTGGAACGAGCGACTGCTCGCCGACACGCTGCGCGCGGCCGGCTTCGAGCGCGTCGAGGTCCGAGCCCAATGGAAGTGTCGCGAGGAAGACGGGCGTCTCAAGTGCCCGGCGCTGATCGCGACGGGCTACAAGCCCAGCTGATCCCCGAGCGGCGGCCATGCCCGCGCCGGAAGCCGCCGCAGCCCATCGACGATCTCTTCGAGCTCGTGCAGCACCAGCGGGTCGACGCCACGATCCCACAACGCCTGAGCGCGGTCCATCCGCTCCCCCTCTGGCGCGCCTCCGAACAGAAGAGCGAGCAGATCCTCGTCGCGTGCTGAGCCCGCCGGCACGGCGGCAAGCGCCTCGAGCCCGCGCGAGAGCTCCTCGCTCTCGGCGGCCAAGGCGACCCGCCCGACGACCGGCCGCACCGCCTCACGCAGCGCAGTCCGCTCGGCCGGGTGCAGCGCGCCCAGGCGCCGCGAGAGGTCGCGGTTGAGAGGACGACCGTTGACGGCCGCGGCGACGCTCCGGCGCAGCGGGGCAAGATGGTGGCGGGGCACGATGCCGAGGAGCACGAACAGCAGCGGACATGCGATCGTGGCGACTACGTCGGCCGCCGCGCGGGCGCCGACCTCGAGCCCGGACGTCGCGATCGTGACGGCGTAGCAGCCAGCCGCGATCCCCAGGCCGCCTCCCAAGCGACGCCATGGGATCGCGAGCGGCTCAGTGCTCGCGCGGATGACCGCGAACCAATACACCCCGGCACCGGCCGTCACGATCGGCAGCGCGAGCGCTGCACCGAGCGCGCCGAGCCATGCCGTGAGCGCGGAGCCGGCGACCACGAACGCCACACCCGCGGCAAGACAGACGATCCGATGTCGTGCGCCGCGCCGCGGGATGACGGCGACCCGCGACAGCAGGATCATCAGGCCGTAGCCGAGGAAGCCGACGGACAGGATCGGGATCAGCCCGGCGCGGGTGCGGTAGCCGGAGCCGGCGACGAGGATCAGGGCATCGGCCGCGGCCGCCACGGCCACCACCGCTGCCATGCCGGCGATCACGTAGTACGTCACCAGGAGCGACCGGACGCCCACGCGGGAGAAACGGTCATGGGCCGCCCGCACGAGCGACGTCCGCTCCAATGGCCCGGATGCCATCAGGAACGCGGAGACGGCGAACAGCATCAGCGCCGACAGGCGGTTCGCGACGCGGTACGCGGCCACCTCGTGATCGGACTCGAAGACCGAGAGCAGGAAGGTGTCCGCGTTCTGGAGGGTCCAGACCCCGATCGCGACCGGCACCGCGGGAAGGCCCCGTCGCAGGATCTCAGGCGCGAGCCCGGGCTCGACCTTCGCCGCGTAGATGTCGTGCCCGACGGCGATCGCCACGAGGCTGGTCAGCACCGTCCCCGCGGCGATGCCCGCCAGCACACCGCCGACGCCGGCGCCGCCCACGACCAGCGGGATCGCCAGGCCGAGTGAGGCGGCGGGACGGAGCGTGCTCAGCGAGGCGTAGACGACCGGACGCCGCTCGATCCGGAACACGTTGACGGTCAGCCGGAATATCGACCCTGCGGCCGCCGAGGCGACCGCCCATCGAAACGCCGAGGCCCAGCCAGGGTCGCCCAGGAGCACTCGCGCGGCATCCGGAGCGGCCAGCAGCAGCGGCACGCTGACCAGCGCGAGCACCGCAGCGGTCACCACCAGCCCGGTGGTGAGGGCCGCGCGCTTATCGCGCGCCTGGGCCCCGGACGCATCGGCCTCGACGTCAGCCGCCTCGTCGCCGTCGGTCAGCCCGGCACCGTAGACCAGCGCAAAGGTGCCCTGCAAGGTGCCGACGTTGTACAGCGTCGTGAGCAGTCCCGAGGTCACGAGGAGCACCGCGAGCGCGCCGTACTCCGACGGCGCGAGCAGGCGGGTGAGGACGGCGACGTTGAGCAGTCCGAACGGGAGCGTCACGGCCCCCGCGACGGCATACACGGCCGTGTCGCGGCCCAGCCGCGCACTGATCGACGTCAGCAGGCGCCCGCCGTCAGCCTCGTGGCGTGTCATCGCCCAGCCCGTCCAGGACGGCGGCCGCTAGCCTTCGCGGCCCCCACCCGATGCAGATCTTCTTCCACGATGGCGAGCGCAGGCTGCGGGCGGAGAGTGGCTACGGGCAACTGGCCGCTGGGCTGGCTGCCGAACTCCCGCTGCTCGGCCACCGGCTCGACTTCGCGTTCGACCCGGCGGCGGACGTCTGCTTGCACATCTGCCCCCCGAGCAGCATCCGACCGGAACGGCTGCCCCTCCGCCAGGCCGCCTTCACGATGCACGAGCTCGAGCACCTGCCCGAAGCCAAGCAGGGGTGGGTCGGAGTCCTCAACTCCGTTGATCTCGTGCTCACGCCGACTGCATGGAACCGGGACGTATGGCGGCGTCTCGGCGTCAGGACGCCGATCGAGGTCGTCCCTCTCGGAATCGATCCGCACGTCTATCGGCCTGCTCGCACGAAGCACTTCACCGTATTGACGGTGCACGAGAATCTCGGCAGCGACTCCTCGCGCGAGAACTGGCGCGACACGCTGCGGGCGTACTACGCGGCCTTCGGTGGCCGTTCCGACGTCGAGTTGATCATCAAGACGTGGCGCTGGAAGCCGGGCGACTGGGAGGCCGCGAAGGACGAGGCCGCCGCGGAGCTCGATCTCGCCGGCGAGGCGGTCCCGGCCATCTCGGTGGTCGACGACGAGCTCGGCGCTGACGAGATGCGCGATCTCTATCAGCGTTGCTGGCTGTTCCTCAAGAACGCCAACCGAGAGGGCTGGGGCCTGCCCGCCTCGGAGGCCGCGGCGTGCGGCGCTCCGTTGGCCGCGTCGCGCATCGAGCCTCTGCTGTCGCATCTGCCGGAGGACACGCAGTGGTTCGAGCCTGGCGACCGGGATGCGCTCGCCGGCATCCTCGTGTCCGCTTGCGAGGCACAGCAGCGGGCGATGCAGCGCGCGCACCGTCATACGTGGCGGGGCACGGCGGAGCTGACCGGTCGTGCGCTCGTGCGCCACTTCGGCTGAATCGGCCAGGCCATCACCGCACCGCTGCGGCGTAAGCGCTCGCAAGCACTCGGCGCTCGCGGGGCCAGGACACGTCCTTCGCGGCGGCTCGGGCCACCGCCCGCAGCCGGGCGTTCGCGGCCGGGTCGAGCAGCTCGCCGAGGAGCTCCGCCACGACCCTCGGCTCGAGGGAGCCGGCGAGCAGGCCGAACGGCCACTCCGCCAGCAGATCCCGGATCACGGGGAGGTCGGAGGCCAGGACCGGGACACCGGCCGCCATGTACTCGAACAGCTTGTTGGGTGCCACGAGCCAGTGGCTGAGGCAGACGGGCTCGAACAGCGCGAGCCCGACGCCTGCGCCGGCGACCGCGCCGAGCACGTCCGCCGGCGGTACCGGGGCCTGGAAGCGGACACGTGCCTCGATCCCCAGCTCGCGCGCCAGCCGCTCGAGCCCCTCGCGATAGTCGGGCCGGCCCGGGCCGATGATCTCGAGCGTGATGCCGGGAAGCAGCGCGGTGGCGCGGATCGCGGTCTCGATGCCTCGGTGCGGCAACAGGCCGCCTGCGTAAACGACGGTGTCCGGGCGATCGCGCGGCGGCGCGACATCGGAACGACGCTCAGGCACGTTCAGTACCACCTGCGGGCGCGCGATCCGGTAGCGGCGGGCCATCACGTCGGCGAAGCCCGGGCTGGCCGTGACCACGACGTGGGCACAGCGGACCAGCACGCCCTCGCACGCCAGCAGCCACCAGCGCGGCTCCGGGCGGCCGTTGCGGTCCGGCCACAGCTCGTGCGCGTCATAGAGCACTCGCGCGCGGACCAGCCCGCGCGCGGCCACGCCGATCCACATCGTGTTGTAGTCATTGCAGTGCACCAGCGCCGGCCGCTCGCGGAGGACGACGCCCACGCCCCGCCGGTAGTAGTCCAGCGTCCGCAGGAGGCGGTGCAGCCGCACCGCAAGGGACGGCGGCACCGGCGTGCCATCGGGCAGCACCGCTTCGGGCCTCCCGCCGACCGACCCCGGGCGGCGAAGGTGCCGCAGGTGGGAGAGCGGGGACACGGGGTCCAGCCGGCGGAACGGGATCCCGTCCACGACGCCGGAGCGCTCGCGGACCAGGGTCGAGGTGACCGCGACGACCTCGGGGCGATAGCCCATATCGCGCAGGACGACCGCCGAGCGCAGCACCCGCGCGTCGTGGGTGAACGGGTTGCGCACGAACAGCAGCGCTCTCGGGCGGCCCGGCGGGCCGGGGCCGGCGCGGTCACCGGCCAGGAGGCGCTCGTAGGCAGCGAGCAAGCGCTCGCGCTCACGTGCCCAGGACAGGTCTCCAATGGCCCCTGAGCGACCACCGGCGAGCACGGCTCGCAGCGCATGGACGAGCGCCGTGCGGTCCCCCGGAGGCACGAGCGCTCCGAGCCGGTGGCCGTCGACGACTCGCCGGAGCTCCGGGAGGTCGCTGGCGACGACCGGGACGCCGGCGGCCGCGTACTCGAAGAGCTTGTTGGGCAGCGCGAGCCGGTGGTTCTCACAGTCGTCCTGGAGCAGGGCCACGCCGACGTCGGCCTCCGCGGTGCGCGCGAGCAGCCGCTCGAGCGGGACGCCCGGCACGAGGTGCACGCGCTCGTGCACGCCCGCGGCGCGTGCCTCCTCGCGCAGACGTCGCTCGAAATCGGGCTCGCCGTCGCCCAGGAACACGAGGTGCACCCCCGCCAGCTCGCCCATCGCCCGCACGAGCAGCTCGCAGCCGCGCCCCTCCGCCGGCGCGCCCTGGTGCAGCACGAGCGGGGCATCGCCGACGCCGAGCGAGCGCCGCAGCGTCCCGTCCGGCGCTCCGGCCTCCAGCGCGCACGCATTGCGGACCACGTGTGGGCGCTCGCGCAGGCCGTAGCGCACCTGCAGGCGCTCCGCGATGCCGTCCGTCACGGTGACGACCGCGTCGGCGCGGGGCACCCCGAGCCGCTCGAGCGCAGCGACGAAGCGCGCCCAGTCCCTGCTGCGATAGCGAACGCCGGTCGCGAGCTCGTGGGAGTCGTAGACGAGGCGCGCACCGGTCAGCCGGGCTCCGAGCAGGCCCGGAAGGAGCATCGCCGCGTCGTGGGCGTGCACGACGTCGGGGCGCAGCCTGAGAATGCGAGCCACGAACCACACGAGGAACGCCGCGCGGTAGGCGTGGAAGGGCAACCACCTGCGCAGCGCCGCGGGCGGCGAAGCAGAGAGGCGGCGGAAGCCATCCAGCGTGCCCTCGGCGTGTGGGTCGAGCTCCAGCACGATGACCTCGTGCCCCGCCTCGGCCAGTGCGGAGGCCTCGCGACGGACGCGCGAGTCGTGCACCACGCTCTTGTGAAGGAGCATGCACACGCGGTGGGTCATCGGTGGACACCCACGGCACCAACGAGGTCACCCATGGCGCTACGCTGCGCTCGGGCATGGTGACGCGCCAACGGGATCCGCTTCGGAGGCTCCGGCTCTCCGCGCTGGTCGCGCGCGAGATCCCGCCGGCGCTTCGCGCGCTCGACCTGGCGCTCATCGTCCTGCTCGCTCCCGTCGCAGTCCTCGCCGGAGGCGTTATCGCTCTCGCGGTGTTCCTCGACTCGCCGGGCCCGGTCTTCTACCGCTCGCGACGGGTGGGTCGCGGCGGAAACGTCTTCGAGATGGTCAAGTTCCGGACCATGGTCCGCGGCGCACGGGGACCATCGCTGAGTGCCCGCGAGGACGAGCGCTACACCCCGCTCGGCCGGACGCTCGCCTCCAGTCGCCTGGATGAGCTTCCCCAGCTGTTGAACGTCATCCGCGGCGACATGCGGCTCGTGGGCCCGCGACCCGAGATCGAGGAGTTCGTGCGCGCCTTCCCTGACGAGTACGAGCGGATCCTCAGCGTGCCGCCCGGGCTGACAGGTCCGTCCCAGGTGGCGTACGCGTGGGAGGGCGACACCCTCGCCGAGGCACGCGAAGTCGACCGCGCCCGCGTCTATCGGGAGTCGATCCTGCCGCTGAAGCTGGCGATCGATCTCGGCTACGTCGAGAGCCACAGCGTCTCCGGCGATCTCCTATTGCTCTTCCGTACGTCCATGCTGCCCGCAGTCCGGCTGTGGCGGCGCTTCGACGCGCTGGTGAGCGCTGGTGTGCAGGGTGGACGACGCACTGCGCGCCTCGTGGGTATGGCGGCCGCCACGGCGGGCATCGTGTCGCTCTTGGCACTCCTCGCGAGCGAGGCGGCGGCGCCGCTCTAGGGTCAACGGTGCCGGGCTGCGAGCCGGCCGGCGGCGGCCAGCGCGATCGCGACGGCCACGCCGAGCCCGAGCAGCACCAGGGAGCGCCCAGGAGAAGAGCTCCCGCCGACGGCTGCCTGCTGAACCGTCGCCGCGGCCGGGATGTCGGACTCGGTGCCCGAGCCGGACCCCCCGGATCGGGAGGGCGCCGACTTCGTGCCCGAGCCCGGCTCATCGTTGGACCTCGAGCCGCCGGCCCCTGCGCCCTTGCTCGGCGCGCCCGGGACGACCGCGGAGCTGCTGAACCCGTTGTCGCTGTGGATCGTCGATCCAGACGACGCCCCGGCGCTCGATCCAGAAGACGGCGCCGCCGTCTGCCCCGGCCCGCCGCTGGAGGCCGAGCCACCGGAGCCTGCTCCGCCCGATCCAAAGGCACCGCCGGCTCCGCCGGAATGCGGCGCCCCGTCGCGCCGCCCCGACTCGAGCGGGATCTGGTACATGGTCCCGGCCGGGCTCTCGGCGCTCGGGTCGGTGCCGGTTCCCTGGGCGAGCGCCCCAGCCGGGACGACGGCGGAGGCGAGCAGGGACATCACGGCGATGAGCGACAAGCGCATCGCCACAATGTAGACATCGCCCAGCTGCAGACACCCGAGCCGCCGGTCGTGCCCCGGGCTGCCCCCGCCGGTGCCGGGCAGCTCGCCGTCCCCCCGCTGGCCGCACTCGCGGCTGCCGCTCCGACGCTCGTCGTGCTCGCACTGCTCTTCGTCGCGCTGTGGTTCAACGGCGCCTACCAGCTCAAGAGCTGGGGCCTGCTCGCGGTCTTCGCCCTGCTCTCCGTCGCGTTCGGGCGCCGCAACGGCGTCGGGCGCTGGGGCGCCGCGTTCGCCTCCGGCTATGCGGCGCTCGCCGGCTGGTCGCTGCTCTCGCTGCTGTGGAGCGAAGCGCCCGGGGCAGGGCTCGAGGACTCCGCGCGCGACCTCCTCTACGCCGGCCTG
>Ga0126308_10000793_pt1 | contig 11440 bp, 10 predicted proteins | sample Plot55_FD_92533 | JGI IMG/M metagenome (GOLD analysis project Ga0126308, IMG submission 92533) | Serpentine soil microbial communities from UC McLaughlin Reserve, CA, USA - Plot55 | ecosystem: Environmental > Terrestrial > Soil > Grasslands | place: USA: UC McLaughlin Reserve, Lake County... | reverse complement strand
GCCCGAACAGCTCGGACATCACCGACCGCGGCGTCATGCCGCGCGCCAGCGCCTGCCCGTGGTCGCGGTACGTCGTGATGACGTAGTCGTCCTCGCGCAGCGACTTGATGCAGCCGGTCCCGGTGGCCTCCTGCCCGATGTACAGGTGGCAGAAGCCGCCGATCTTCCCCAGCGCGTACGCCTCGGCGCACCGCTCCTCGAACCGGCGCTGGAGGAGCATCGAGTGCAGGAGCTCGCGGTGCAGGGCGGCGTCGCCGTCGTCCCCGCCGCCGTTGTTGCCGCTCTGTCCGCGCGACGACTGGGGCCGCTGCCCGTCGTCCTGCTCCTGGTCCTGCTGCTCGCCGCGCGACGCCGCCTTCTTCTTCGCCATGTCAGTCTCGAGGTGAATCAGCCGCAAAAAAAGTGGCCACGGATCAACCCTTCGCTTCGCTCAGGGCAGGCGCGGACTGGTTGTATCCGCGTTGTCCCACCCGCTCACGCGGGTACCCGCTGTTCATCCGTGGCCAACAATAGCCGTGCCGTGGGAGCCGATCAGACGCCCGCCGCCTGGACCTGCTCCCAAGCGTGGTAGCTGCTGCGGACGAGCGGGCCGCTCTCGACGTGCTTGAACCCCATCGCCATGCCGGTCTCGTAGAAGCGCCGGAACTCCTCGGGGGTGACGTAGCGGTCGAGGCGGATGTGGCCGTCGCCGGGGCGCAGGTACTGGCCTAACGTGAGGATGTCGACGTCCACCGCGCGCAGGTCGCGCATCGTCGCCTCGACCTCCTCGTTCGTCTCCCCCATCCCGAGGATGATCCCGCTCTTGGTCGGGACGTGCGGGGCGATCTGCTTGGCGAGGGTGAAGATCTTCATCACCCGCTCGTAGCGGCCGCCCGGGCGCGCGCGCTTGTACAGGCGCGGCACCGTCTCGGTGTTGTGGTTGTAGATGTCCGGCCCGGCCTCCAGCACCGCGCGGATCGACGACTCGCGCCCCTGGAAGTCCGGGACGAGCACCTCCACCGAGCAGTCCGGGAGGCGCTGCTTGATCTGCCGGATGGTCTCGGCGAAGATCCCGGCGCCGAAGTCGGGGAGGTCGTCGCGGTCCACCGAGGTGATCACCGCGTGCCGGAGCCGCATCTCGGCCACCGCGTCGGCGACGCGCGCCGGCTCCTCGACGTCGTACTTCGGCGGGCGGCCGTGGGCCACCGCGCAGTACGGGCAGTTCCGCGTGCAGACGTCGCCGAGGATCATGAAGGTCGCCGTGCCGTGCTCCCAGCACTCGCCGACGTTCGGGCAGTGGGCTTCCTCGCAGACCGTGTGCAGGTCCAGCTCGCGCATCAACTCCTTGAGCCGGAGGTAGTTCGGTCCGCCCGGTGCCCGCACCTTGAGCCAGCCCGGCTTCCGGGCCGGCAGGGGCTCCGTGCGGTGCCGCCCCATGATCTGATACAGCGTCTGCTCGGCCATCTATAACGGCGTCGCCCGCCTCGCGTGAGCCAGCGTGTCAGCCATCCGCGGCGCGGGCGCGGCGTACCGGCGCCCCGTCGCAACCGTTTGCCGTCGAACAATCTATCCGGCGCGGTCGCGGAAAGGCAGTGGAGGTGTCCGGTGTGAGTGACGAGAGACGGTTAGCGAAGTCCGCTACCCGAACCGCTCCATGCGGAACGGCGACAGATCCCATTTCGGCACGGCGCCCGTCACCAGGTCTGCGACCACGTCGGCGGTGAGCGGGGCCATCAGGATGCCGTTGCGCGAGTGACCGCAGGCGTAAAGGAGCGACGGCCGGTCAGGGTCCGGGCCGATGATCGGGAGCATGTCCGGCGTGACCGGTCGCAGGCCGGCCCAGCCGGCGATCAGCCGCGCACCGGCCAGGGCGGGGCAGATGGCCGTGCCGGTGGCGCGCATCTGGTCCAGCGCGGGGCGGGTGGTGGTGGCGTCGAACGCCACGCGCTCCATCGTCGCGCCCACGAGCGTCCGGCCGTCCTCGCGCGGCACCACGTAGCCACCCGCGCCGTAGACCACGTGCCGGAGCGGCGATGACGCCAGCGCGATCATCTGCCCGCGCAGCGGCTCCACCGGCACCGAGCGCGGCAGCCCGGCGATCTGTCCCGCCCACGCGCCAGCCGCCAGCACCACCCGCGCGCACGACACCCGCTCCCCGCCGCGCGTCACGACTTCCGCCCGGTCGTCGCCCAGCGCGACCGACTGCGCCGGGAGGCGCAGCACGCGCACCCGCGTTTCGGTGGCCAGCAGCGCCTCGAGCGCCCGGATCAGTACGACGTTGTCCACCGCGCCGTCGTCCGGCTGGAGGAGCGCCCCCGCCGCGTGCCCGAGCGCGGGCTCCTCGGCAGCCAGCTGCGCGGCGTCGAGCCAGGCGGCGGTCCCGCCGTCGCCCCGCGGACCCGCGAGCGCGCGCAGCTCGGCCGCCGACCGCTCGTCGAGCGCGAGCTCGAAGATGCCGAGCCGGTTGAGCGGGACGGTGAGCCCGGTGCGCTCGGCCAGCCGCGCCACGTACGACGGGTAGCGGTCGCGCGCGGCCACGGCGAAGCGGTGGGCGGCGCCGTTCGCGCGCTCCACCGAGGGCGCCAGCATCCCGGCCGCGGCGGGCGACGCCTCGCCGGGGCGCGGGTCGGCGAGGAGGGTGACCGTGAGTCCGCGCTCGGCGAGCTCCGCCGCGCTCGCCAGCCCGATCAGGCCTCCACCCACCACCACCACGTCGGCCGCCGACGCGCGGCGACCCGGGGCCACTCGATCCTCTCCATTCACGGGCGGGCACCGCCGCTCCCACCGCCCGCGCGAGCGCACGAATCTTGACGCTCCGGCAGCCAGCAGAATTGTTGAAACTGCCTTTTCACGCCCCCCGTAGTGCGCGCAGACGCCATCATCGCCGCGGAGAACAAGACCATGCTTCGTACCATCTTCACCATCGGGCTCTTCGTGATCCTGGGCCTGTTCGTGCTGAATCTCGCCCTCGGGATCCTCCCCGCGCTGGTCGGCCTGCTCGTGTGGCTGCTCGGGATGGCGATCAAGATCGCGCTGATCGTGCTCTGCATCTACGTGGTGGTCCGGATCTTCAGCCCCGACACCGCGCGCCGGATGCGGGAGAAGTGGTCCGGCAGCGGCACCTGAACATATCGAAGTGTAGTATCGTAGCTGCCTCCGAGTCTGCTACGAGTGTGCGAAGCGGGAGCCAGGTTCGGGGGAGCCTGTCTCCCGTCTTCGTTTGTGGAGGGACGGGGGACGGGGGATGAGCTGCCTCGGGACGCGTGGTGTCCCGAGGCAGCTCATCCCCCGTCCCCCGTCCCCCGTCCCTCCATCAGCTCCACCACCGCCCACGCGAGCAGCGGCAGCATGATCTCGTGGTGGCCGGTGATCTCGTAGCCCTCGCCGCCCTCCATCGTCGGGCGCCTGACGACGTTCATGCGCGGGCGGTAGTGGCGCAGCATGTCGAGGTCGCAGGAGACGAAATTCCGCGGCCGGCCGTCGTGCAGGTTGCGGGCGATCGTCAGTGCCTTGAGGAAGACCTCCGGCATGATCACGGCGCTGCCGATGTTGAGCACGACGCCGCCGTCGTCGAGCGCCGGGAGCGACGCGGCCAGGCGGCGGAAGTCCCGGTGACTCGTGTCGCCGATCGCGGCGCCGCTCGCCGCGGGGTGCTGGTGGATGATCTCGGCGCCGACCGCCGCGTGCACCGTGGCCGGGACGCCGAGCCGCCGGGCGCCGAGCAGCAGCGAGAGCTCCGGGTGGGCGAGGCGGCCGGCGTCGGCGTCGGCCTCGAGGGCGCGCGCGACCGACTCCCCCATGCCGAACGAGGCCCGCATCCCCGCCACGAACGCCTCGTTGAGCGCGCGCCCCGTCTCCTCCGCCATCCCGAAGCTGCCGTCACGCAGCCCGGCGGCCACGTCCTCGGAGGTGCCGCCGAAGCGGGCCATCTCGTAGTCGTGGATCGCCGCCGAGCCGTTCATCGCCAGGTGCGTGATCACGCCGCGCCGCGCCAGGTCGAGCAGCAGCGGGGTGAGCCCCGTCTTCACGACGTGCCCGCCGAGCATCGCGACCACCGCGCGTCCCGTCCGGGCGGCGGCGGCCACGGCGCCGGCGACGCGGAGGAAGTCCCGGGCGACGAGCGTGTCCGGGAGCGACTCGAGGAACGCGTGGAAGGAGCGCTTCGACCCCGCGGCCGGGGGCGGGGCGGCGAACTCCTCGGCGCGGACGCGGTTGGCGCGGCGGGCGATGGGGACGGTGCGGACGCGCCCGAGGTCGGCCTCGGCGGGGCGCGGGGGCGTCGGCGGCCCGTCGTCCGCCCGGCCGGCGCCTCCCGCCTCCCCGTTAGGCGCGGTCACCGCCCGCTGGTGGCCGCGCTGCTCCCCGGCGCCGGCCGGTAGGATTTCAGGTAGAGGTTCAGCGAGCCGAAGGAGAGCTGCGACTTCATCTGGAGGACCATCCGCGTCGAGTCGTCGGCGAGCCAGATCTCGGCCTTCCCCTTCTCGGAGAAGATGCCCTTCGACTTGATGATCGGCTGAATCACGATCGCGTCGAAGCGCCCCGCCGGCACCTGGACAGTCTCCTTCCGCAGCACCTTGATGACGACCGGGTTGCGGTCCGGCTTGAAGTAGCGGTTGAACTCGTACGTCTCGCCGACCGCGAGCGGGACGGTGCGGACGAAGTAGATGAACGAGCCGTCGTCGAGCGGCTCCTTCACCGACGGCTCCTGCGGCTTCCCGTCCTCGACGTACATGGCGAGGTCGGGGAAGAAGTTGTAGACGCGCCGCCGGTCGCGGCCGCCCATCTCCTCGTCCGCGACGTAGCGCAGGGAGTGCAGGTTCTTGGTGTCGATCCAGCTCTCCCAGTTGCTGTCGACGCGGTAGAAGAACGTACCGCCCTTCACCCGGAAGACGGTGTGCCACGTCTCCCGGCCGCGAATGACTTCGGTGCCGAGCACCTCCATCGCCCCGCTCCCCACCTTGAGCGCGCCGAACTTCACGTCGTAGATGAGCTGCTCCCCGACGCCGAACGGCACCTTCACGTGCCCGCTCTGTGCCACGGTGGTCGTCTCCTGCGCGCCGGACGCCGACAGGGCGACCACCACGGCGAGAAGACTGGCAGTCACTGGGCTCATGTCGCGGTCTGCGTTGGGGGGGAGGGACGTTGGGCCGCGCGCTCCCGGCGCGCCGCGCGCCCGAAGCGGAAGAGCGTCATCGCGTCGGCCAGCGGGCGCACCCGGCTCTCGCGCGGGCGCAGGTCGTAGCGCGGCGCGAGCGGCACCGTGTCGACGCGGCGCGCGATCGGGGCGGTGCGGGAGATGAGGTCGACGTTCGCCGCCCACCCCTCGCCGGCCACGAGCGGCGCGTCGCCCGTGGACTTCACCAGCTCGCGCAGCAGCGAGAGGCGAAAGAGGCGGAACGAGCCGAACGGGTCGAGCACGCCGGGGACGCGCAGGAACGGACGCAGGATCCACGGCGCCACGCGGCGCAGCCGGCGCACTGGCAGCGGCAGGGCCGGGGGCTGCGCTGCCGCCGAAACGTCGTCCTCGTCCGGTGGGAAGCGGGGCGCCGCGGGCGGCACCGGTTCCGCCCACTCGGCGACGACCAGGTCCGCGCCCCCCTCGAAGCGCCGCACCAGCTCGGGGATGTTCTCCGGCTGGTCGGTGAAGTCGCCCTGCATGAGGACCATCGCGTCCCGCCGGGCGTAGCGCGAGCGCTTGACCACGTGCCGGCAGAGGGCGTCGACGGCTGCCGCGTACCCGCGGTGCTCCCCGCCGCCGATCATCGTCAGCGGGAGAACTTCGCCGTACGGCTGCAGCGTCTCCGCGGTCGCGTCCGTGCTCCCGTCGTTGTAGACGACGATCTCGTACTCGCGGGAGAACTCCTGAAAGACCTTGCGGATCCGCCAGAGCAGCACGCCGATGGTCGGCGCTTCGTTGTACGCGGGTATGGCGATGTACAGCACGTCACCTCTCGTTGCTGGGCGCGCCCCGCGCCGCGACGGCGGAGCCGCCCGAAAGTTAGACGGGCACCGCAGGCCGACGCTACCCTGCTCGCGGGTGCAGCTTCTCCTACCCGGCGCGGCGGCATCTGTTCATCCGGGCGCGCCGGACCGGCTACCGCGCGACCGGGGCCAGCGCCTTCTGGTAGACCGCCTCGGTGCCGGCCACCATCCGCTGGACGCCGAACTCGCGCGCGCGGGCGGGCCCGCCCGCGCCGAGCGCCTCACGAGCGGACGGGCTGGCGATGAGCGACGAGGCGACGCGGGCGAACGCGTCGACGTCGCCGGGGGCGACGAGCACGCCACTGCGGCCGTCCTCGATCAGCTCGGGCACGCCGCCCACCGCGAACGCGATCGGCGGCACGCGCAGGGCCATCGCGTCGAGCAGGGCCGTGCCCAGCCCCTCGGCGGGCGCGGGATGCCAGACCAGGTCGAGGCCGGCGATGGCGGCGTGCATCTCGTCCACGAAGCCGGCGCGGAACGCCTCGACGCCGCCGATCTCGCAGGCGCCGCCGCCGCGGCCGCCGAGGATCAGGAGCCGCGTGGCCGCGCGCGCCTCGGGCGGGAGCCGGCGCGCGATCTCGCTCAGCATCTCCGTCCCCTGCTCGCGCTCGGCCACCGACCCCACGACGCCGCACAGCACCGACTCGGCGGGCCAGCGCACCTCGGCCCGCCAGTCGCGCGGCCGGGCGACCTGCGGCTCGGGGACGCCGGAGTAGACGACGCTGATCCGGTCGGGGGGGATGCGCGCGGCGACGAGCCCGCCCTGCACCGCGCGCGAGATCGCGATGAACTGCGCGCGGCGGCCGTGGCGCGCCAGGAAGTTGCGCGGCGGCGTGACGACGCGCCGGGTCACCACCAGCGGGACGCGCCGCCGCCCGACGAGGGCGAGCAGCGCCAGCGCGTGCGACCGGCCGTCGTGCGCGTGCACGAGGTCCGGCCGCCAGGTGCGCAGCAGCGCGCGCAGGCGCTGCACCGCGCGCAGGTCCCACCCGCCGCGCGTCCTCACCGCCGAGACGGCGACGCCCCGCGCGCGGCTCCGCTGCACGAGCGGCGACTCCGGCATCCCGACGATCAGCGGCTCGTAGCCGCGCTCGCGCAGCCCGCGCGCCAGGAGCAGCACCTGACGCTGCTGCCCGCGCCACTCGCGGCCGGAGTCGAGGTGGAGGATCCGGAGGGCCATCGTGCGGATGATGCGGGCGCGCGATGGCGAAGGCAACCGACCCTTCCATCCCTTCCATCCCCCGATCCTGCCATCCCGCGGCATCCCCCTACACCCGCCCCCGCGCCCGGCATTTATTACGGCGCATGAGACGACTTCTCGCGTCGGCGCTGCTGGCGGCGGCGTCCTGGGGGTGCGGGCCGAAGCCGGCGGCGGGGCCGGCCGCCGCGGCCCCGCCGCCCGCGCCGCTGCCGCTGCCTAACGCCGGCGAGCTGCGGCGCGACCTCGAGGTCTTCGCCTCGGACTCCTTCCGCGGCCGCGAGGCGGGGACGCCTGACGAGGCGAGAGAGGTCCGCTTCCTGGCCGGCCGGCTGGCCGAGCTGGGGATCGAGCCGGCGGGGGACAGCGGCTTCCTCCAGCGGGTCCCCCTGGCCCGCGCGCAGTTCGGCGCCGGCACGCGGTTCGAGGTCGCGACCGCCGAGCGCACGGTGTCGATCCCGGCGGGCCCGGCGCTCCTGCCGTGGCCGGCGTTCGGCGAGGGGACGCCGCTGCCGCGCGTACGCGCCGCCGGCGACCTGGTCTTCCTCGGCTACCCGCCGCCCGGCGGCGACAGCGCGTCCGACCCCTGGAACGCGCTCGACCTCCGCGGGAAGGCGGTGGTGGTGGTGAACGGCGCGCCGCCGGGCGCCGACGCCGGGGCCCGCGCCGTCGCCGAGTCGGAGCGGTCGATCGGGCCCGTGCTCCAGCGGCTCATCCCGCGCGGGCCGGCCGCCGTCATCGTGCTGACGACGGGACAGGCGGCGCGCTTCGTCGGCGGGCTCGCGAACCGCTTCCGCGCGGCGCCCGGGGCGGCGTCGTGGGCGCTCGGCGTACCCGACTCGACGCGCACGACGCCGATGGTGCTGCTCGGCGTGCTGACCGACGGCTCGCCGCTGCTGCCGGCGAAGTGGCCGACGAGCTTCCGGCCGCAGCCGCTGACGGGGCGCCGGTTCTCGGGCGTCGTGGACGCGGCGACGACGTCGTACAACGTCGTCGGGATCGTGCGCGGGAGCGACCCGGCGCTGCGGGGGAGCTACGTGGCGTTCGGCGCGCACCACGACCACATCGGCATCCAGCCGCCGGAGAACCCTTCGGCAGGCTCAGGGCAGGCGCTCGACTCGATCGCCAACGGCGCCGACGACGACGGCAGCGGCAGCGTGATGCTCCTCGCGCTCGCGCGCGCGTTCGCCCGGGGGCCGCGGCCGGCGCGCTCGGTGCTGTTCGTCTGGCACGCCGGCGAGGAGGCGGGGCTGCTCGGCTCGGAGTGGCTCACCGAGCGGCCGCCCGTCCCGATGGACTCGATCGTCGCGCAGATCAACGCCGACATGATCGGCCGCGGCGAGCCGGACTCGCTCTACATCGTCGGGCCGGCGGCCGCGCCGGAGGGGCAGAGCCGCGTGCTGGGCGCGGTAGTGGACTCGGTGAACGCGACGCTCGCGCGCCCGTTCGTGTGGAACCGCGAGTGGGACAGCCCAACCCATCCCGAGCAGATCTACTTCCGGAGCGATCATTACAACTACGCGCGGCGCGGCGTTCCGATCGTCTTTCTCACCACCGGCCTGCACCCGGACTACCACAAGGTGAGCGACGAGGTGTCGAAGATCGACTTCGACAAGCTCGCGCGCGTGGGAGAGCTGATGTACCGCGTCGGGCAGGCGGTCGGGGACCGAAAGACGCGACTGAAATAGGGGGCGCGGGACGGCGGCGGGACGAACATTAGGCCGTGGCAATCTGCCACGGCCTTCTCGTTATGCGCGTTAGCAGCCAGGCGCGCCGAGTGCTAACTCCGGCCGTTGATGCCCGCAATCCGCGGTCCTGTCGTCCTGCGCCGCCGTGGCACGCATGATGAATATCGACGAACTCAGGTGCATAGCGAGGAGGAGACCCGATGGTACTCGCCAACGTTCGCCAGCAGCTGGGACGTGACGACGCCCAGCTCGCCCTCAGGCTCATCGCGCGCGGCTCGGCGTCCGAGTACGAGGAGGCGGAGGAGACGCTGCGCGGTCAGGGGATCGACGCCCTGCTCGACGACGCCCGCCTGCTCGCCGCGCTGATCGAGGCGCGCCAGGGCGCCTGCGCGTCGCTGCCGCTGTTCGCGTACGTCATCGTGCGGCACGCCATGCGCCGCGTCGGGGAGCACGACCGCGTCCTCACCGACTACGTCGCGTCGATCCTGCTGCACTTCGGGCTGCGGGAGCGCGCGAACCGGATCTCGGAGAGCGACGACCAGACGTACAGCACGCTGGCCGACCTCAGCGCCGACGTCGAGGGCGCGGACGCGACGCGCAGCTTCTTCGCGCGCGCGCACCTCGGCAACTACGCGCTCTGGCTGAGCGGGATGTTTCCGGACTTCGTCGAGAGCCGGCGCTGGCGGCGGGGCGGCCCCGACCTCGACTACTACGAGGACATGGGGCGCCGCGGCTTCAAGCTCGCGGCGGACCACCGCCTGGCCAGTGAGCACGGCCTCGCGCCGCTGTTCAGTGCCGCGGCCGACCGCTTCCCCAGACTGCGGCTCGCCCTCAACAGCATCAGTGACAGCCTGCTGTTTCCGAGCAACAACTCGCCCGACCGATTGATGCGTCAAGTGCGAGACGAGAACCGCTGGAAATTGCAGTAAGGCTGCGAACGACACCTGCGAGCTGCTGCCTGCGATCCTTCGCTTCGCTCAGGACAGGCTCTGCGAGCTGCGACCTCACTACCTCGGGAGGCCGGGGCTACCCGAGGTAGTGAGGTCGCAGCTCGCAGAGCCTGTCCTGAGCGAAGCGAAGGATCGCAGGTCGCAGGTGTCGTTCGCAGCTCTCACTGTCGTCTCACGCGCTCCGCGAAGGCCGCGAACAGCTCTCGGTCCCACGCTTCGCGCGTCGCGGTCAGCTCCTCGGGGTGCCACTGCACTGCCAGGAACCACCAGCGGTCCAGCTCTGTCGACTCCGCGCCTTCGACGATCCCGTCGGGCGCGCGCGCGGTGACGCGGAGGGCGTCGGCGACCGTCGCCAGCGCCTGGTGGTGGAACGAGTTGGTGGCGAGCGACGTCGCGCCGATCGCGCGGGCGAGCGCGGAGTCGGGCTCGATCGCGACGGGATGGACGCGCTGCGATCGCTCGACCGGGGCGTCGTGGCGCACAGCGCTCGGCCGCTCGCTCGGGATGTCCTGCACCAGCGTCCCGCCGAGGGCGACGTTGACGAGCTGGAGGCCGCGGCAGATGCCGAGCGTCGGCAGGCCGCGGGCGCGGGCTTCGCGCGCCAGGGTGATCTCCCACCGGTCCCGTGCCGGGTTGAGCGGGCCGATCTCCGGGTGCGCGGGGGCGCCGTAGCACGCGGGATCGACGTCGGCGCCGCCGGTGAGCAGCAGGCCGTCCACCGCGTCCAGGACGGTGGCCGCCTCGTCGTCGCGGGCGAGCGGGGGCGTGACGAGGGGGACGAGTCCCGCCGCCTCGACGGCGCGGACGTATGCGTCGTTCAGCCTGACGCGAGAGACGCCGTCGATGGTCTCGATGGCGGCGGTGACGGCGACGCGGGCGGCGCGGGGCATGTCCTGGGGTCGGGGTAGGGGCGCCGGCCTCCTTGCCAGCGCGCCCGCGGTCCGCAACCATCCAGGACCGCCGGCGTAAGATACACCGGCCGAACACCCCGTCCGCCAACCCCGGGCGCCCTTCCGCTGTCTCAACGAGCGGGGCCCGGGGCGGTGCGTCGGGTGCCACGCTTCTTGCCCTTACGACTCCCGATGTTCGAGAAGATACGAGACTCGTTGAACGAGATGCTGGGCGCCGCCCGCAACCCCGAGGACCGGCGCGCCGCGATCGCCGCGATGAAGGACACGCTCGTGCACGCGCGCATGGGGCTCGACGACCTGCGTGGCGGGGTGGAGGTGACGCGCAAGCAGCTCGCGGTCGAGCAGAAGGAGCTGGAGACGGTGCGCCGCCGGAAGGCACTCGCCGAGGGGATCGGCGACGCGGAGACGGTGAGGGTGGCCGTGCGCTTCGAGCAGCAGCACGCCACGCGGGTCGAGGTGCTGACGCGGAAGCTCGAGGCGCAGCAGGCGGAGGTGGATCTCGTGGAGCGCGAGGTGTCCGAGATGACGGCACAGCTCAAGTCCGCCGCGGCCGGAGTCGGCTCGGGGCTCGGCGGGTCCGCCGCCGGCGCCCAGGCGCCGCTCGGCGCGCGCGGCGAGGCGGCGCTGGACGAGGAGCTGGGCCTCAACCAGGACGCCGGCCTGCGCGACGAGCTCGACTCCCTCGGACGCTCGGCGCGCCGGTCGGCGCGGGACGCCTCCGCCGCCGAGCGG
>Ga0126308_10000792_pt1 | contig 11444 bp, 7 predicted proteins | sample Plot55_FD_92533 | JGI IMG/M metagenome (GOLD analysis project Ga0126308, IMG submission 92533) | Serpentine soil microbial communities from UC McLaughlin Reserve, CA, USA - Plot55 | ecosystem: Environmental > Terrestrial > Soil > Grasslands | place: USA: UC McLaughlin Reserve, Lake County... | reverse complement strand
TCGGCGTAGGCGCCAATGCCCTCGTTCGCCGCGGGGAACTGGGCGGCGATGTGCGCTGCGGCCGCGCCGAGCTCCGACTGCGCGCGCTCCGGCGACACGCCAGGACGCAGGCGGGCAACGGCGTCCATCCACATCGCCCCACGGTTGCGCAGCCACGACTGCGGATGCGGCACCAGTGGCACCAGCGCGTCGGCCCCGGGGTCGGGGTAGGTGTAGGCGTGTGGCGCGAGCACGCCGACGACGACGCGCGGCTCGTCGTCCAGCATCACCGTCCGGCCCAATACCGCCGGGTCGCCGCCGAAGCGCCGGCGCCAGTACGAGTGGGAAATCACGACGACCCGACCGCCGCCGTACACGAACTCCTCGATCTGGAAGAGGCGGCCGACGGCGGCGCGCAGGGCGAAGAGCCGCGCGTAGCCGCTGTCCACGAGCGTCACCGCCACGAGCTCCGGCTCGGCGCCGGGGGCGGAGAGAGTCATCCGGTCGCTCGTCATCCCCGCGGCGAGCTCGTATCCTCGCACCTCGCGCCTGAAGTCGTCCAGGTCGGCGAGCGCGAGGTTGGTCGTGCGCTCGCCATCTCGGAGCACGGAGCCGAGGCGCACGACCCGCTCGGAGTCGGGGAAGGGAAGCGGGCGCAGGAGGACGGCGTTGACGACGCCGAAGACGGCGGTCGTCACGCCGATGCAGAGCGCCGCGGTCAGGACGATCGCCACCGACGCGGCGAGGTTGCGGCGGGCCACGCGGGCCGCCACGAGCAGGTCGAAGCCGACGTCTCGCCACATGGGATCTCCTCCGACCGCGTGGTCGTCGCGATGGCGCCCCGCGGGCGTTCGCCCGGGCGCGGTCAGCCGCCGGTGCAGCAGCGGCGCGGCCGAGGCCAGGGCCTCGCTCCAGTACCATCGACGCGCCGCTCGCACTCCGGCCGAGAGCGCGCGGCGCCGAAGCTCCTCCTCCAGATCACCCAGGACGTACGGCCGGTCCTCGGCGGACGACGCGAGGGCGAGCAGCCAGGCCGCCACCCGCGGCGGGCGGACGGTCACGCGCCCTCCGCCGGTCGCACGTCCCCGGCGATCCCGTCCAGCATGCGGTCGATCGCCCGGAGCGTCTGCCGCAGCGCACGCTGTCCGGCGGATGTCATGCGCGCGTGCTTGCGGGCGCGTCCTCCGCGGACCGGAAGCGGCTCCGAGCTCCAGAACTCGACGTAGCCCTTGTCCGCGAGCCGTCCCAGAGTGGCGTAGACGGACCCCACCGAGGCGCTCCGGTCGGTGCGGCGCTCGATGTCGTCACGGATCGTGACCGCGTACGCGTCGTCTCCGAGCTGGAGCAGCGCGGCGAGCACGAGCAGCTCGAACTCCCCGAGATGAGTCCCCTTGTGCATGGCATTTACTATACATACGCAAAGAAATACCCGCCAGCTCGCTCGCATCCGGGGTAGTGCGTCAGGTCGAGCGCAACGGCAACCGCATTTTGACAGGATGAACTGCGACAGGATGACCAGGATGGTGAACAGGATGAACGGCCCCGGGATGCGAAGCCGCCCGAGCGGCCATTCATCCTGTTCACCATCCTGTTCATCCTGTCGCAGTTCATCCTGTCAAAGCCGTCGCCCTTTGCTGTTACCATTGCGCTCCAACTGACCCGCTACCCGCATCGGGCTCTGTCCGAGTGCGAGCGGGGCCCGGGTGCCAGCCACACGGCACCCGGGCCCCGCTCGCACTCGACGACACGCCTTCGCTACGGCTTGACCTTGATCACCACCACCGGGTCCAGGGCTCGGCGGGCGGCGGCGACGGTGGCGGCGGTGAGGTAAGGCAGGCGGGGGGCGCCGAGCATGTCGCGGAGCTGGTGCTCGACGAGGTCGGCGCGGATGGCGTTCTCGCGCTCGAGCGCAGCGGCCGCGCGGCGATGTTCGCGCTCGCGCCGGCGCCCGGCGGCCAGTCGGGCGAGTCCCACGGTGACGACCATGCCGGCGAAGAAACTCATGATGATCGCGAGCATGGCGACCTCCGGGCTACGGGAGAAACGGTGGCGGCCGAACGACGACCGGCGTGGCGACGCCTCGGCGCCCTCTCGCGTCACGCCCCGAAGCGGCGGACGGCGGTGGCGGGCTGGGCCATTGGATGGGTGGTACCGCTGGGGACTCCATTTGTTCACTTTTTGCCGCCGTTGCGCAAGACGGAAGTGCGATACGCGACTCGCGAATCACGAATCGCGTATCGCGTATCGCGTATCGCTTCAATCGTACGCCACCCTCGGGTCGGCCTTCGCGTAGGCCAGGTCGGTGAGCAGGTTCACGAGGACGAACACCACGCTCAGGAAGAGGACCGAGCCCTGGATGGCGGGGAGGTCGCGCCGGGCGATGGCGTTCACCACGTAGCGGCCGAGTCCGGGCCAGCTGAAGATCGTCTCGGTGAGAATGCTGCCAGTGAGGTAGTAGCCGAAGTCGAGGCCGAGGACCGTGATGATGGGGATCAGGGCGTTGCGGAGGGCGTGGCGCACCGTGACCACGCGCTCCCGCAGCCCTTTCGCTCGTGCCGTGCGCACGTAGTCGCCGCTCAGAGCGTCGAGCATCGACGAGCGAGTGACGCGGGCGAGGAACGCGATCGAGCGCGAGCCGAGGGTGAGCGCGGGGAGGATCAGGAACTCCGGGCGGCCGTAGCCGGACGGCGGGAGCCAGCGGAGGATGACCGCGAAGAACAGGATCAGGATCAGCCCCACCCAGTAGACCGGAAACGAGATCCCGAGGTACGCCACGGCCAGCGCGGTGCGGTCGAACCAGCCGCCGGGGCGCCGCGCGCTCAGGATGCCGATCGCGATCCCGGTGATCGACGCCAGGATCATCGCCGCGCTCGCCAGGAGCAGCGTCTTCGGGAATCGCTCCAGGATGTCCCGCAGGATCGGCCGCCCGGTGATGTAGGAGCGGCCCAGGTCGCCGCGGATGACTCCGGAGGCGTAGCTGGCGAACTGGACGTGCAGCGGCTCGTCGAGCCGCAGCTCGCGGCGGAGGCGCTCGATCGTCGCGGCGTCGGCGCGCTCGCCGACCATCTCCTGCACCGGGTCGCCCGGCGCGATGAAGAGCAGAATGAACGCGACGACCAGGACCCCGAACAGCGTCGGGACGGCGAGGAGGAGGCGGCGGAGGATGAACGAAATCACGATACGACCTCGCCAGATTGCCGGGTTCCAGGCGCGGCGACGCGCGCGTCGCCCCTGCTACCGCCCCCCGCGGTTCCTGAGCTCGACGCCCAGCCAGCGCTGGCCGTTGAAGATCACCGGGACCTGGAAGTTCCGCACCCAGGGCTGCACCGCGTACAGCTCGTTGTAGAAGAACAGGTACAGCATTGGCGCGTCGGTGAACGCCAGGGCGTCGGCCTCGCGGTAGAGGCGTGCGCGCAGCGTGTCGTTCTGCTCGCGGCGCGCCGAGGCCACGCGGCGGTCGAACTCGGGGTTCGCGTAGAAGGAGTAGTTGCCCCCCACGCCCTTGTTCGCGCTGTAGAGCAGCGGGTAGAGGAAGTTCTCGGCGTCCGGGTAGTCGGCGTACCAGTCGCGCACCGACATGTCCGTCTCGCCCTTGCGCGCGGCCTCGCGCACCGAGGGTGCGTCGCGCTGCACGAGCTTGGCGCGGATGTTGGACTGCGACAGGTAGCCCTGGATCGTCTGCGCGAGGCGCACGTAGACCGGCGACACCCAGAGCTCGATGTCGATCCCGTTCGGGTAGCCCGCCTGCGCGAGCAACTGCCTCGCCCTCGCGGGGTCGAACGCGTAGGGTTGGCGCGTGGTGTCAGCGCCCTCGAGAATCGGGGGGATGACGCCGGCCGCGCGCCGGCCGCGGCTGCCGAAGAGCTGCCGCAGCACGGAGCCCACGTCGACCGCGTGGTTGATCGCCTGCCGCACCTCGCGCTTGGCCAGCGGGCCGCGCGTGGTGTTGATGGCGACGTGCACGAAGCGCAGCGCGGGGGCGCTCTGGAGCAGCCCCTTCCGCTCATCGGTCTGCTCCCACTCCGGCGTGTCCGCTTCGGGAACGAGCAGCACGTCCACGTTCCCGCTCTCGAACTCGGCGACGGCGGTGCTCTTCTCGGGGATGATGCGGGCGACGAGCGAATCGAACCTGGGCGCGCCGCCCCAGTAGCTCTGGTTGGCGGCGAAGCGGAGGAAGTCGTCGTGCTGCCACTCGACGAACTTCCAGGGGCCGGTGCCCACCGGGTGGAGCCCGAAGTCCTTCGCGGTGCTGTCCGGTACGATCGCCGCGACCGGCATGGCGAGGAGCTTCGGGAAGAAGGCCAGCGGCTCGCCGAGCGTGACGACGACGGTGCTGTCGTCCCGCGCGACGACGCCGGCAACGTCGGTGGCGCGCTTCGTGTTGAAGTCGGAGGCGCCCTTGATCGGCAGGAGCGGGGTGGGGCGCCCGCCGAGCGACGCCGGGTCCAGCGCGCGCCGGAAGCTGTGGACCACGTGCCGCGCGGCGAAGGGTGTCCCGTCGTGGAACTTGACACCCTGCCTGAGATGGAACGTGTACATCAGCCCGTCCGGGCTCACGTCCCAGCGCTCGGCCAGCCCCGGCTCCAGGCGCGCGTCCGGGGTGAAGCGCGTCAGCCCGTCGAAGACGTAGGCGACCGCGCGCCCGGTCGGGACGTCGGTCGAGAGCGCGGGGTCGAGCGAGCGCGGGTCCTCGTTGTCGCGCGAGTCGACCAGCGTGCGGCGGTCGCCCGACGCGTCCCCGCCTCCGCGGCAGGCGAGGGACGCGGCGAGAACGAGCAGTGCGGTGGATCGCATGGCGATTGCGGATTGCTGATTTCGGGTTGTGGAGCTGCGTCGAAATGAATCAGCAATCGGCGGTCCGCAATCCGCAATCGGTTGACATAAGTAGTGTGGCGCGAGAACTTACCCAGCCTTCCCCGATGCGTCAATCTAGCCCGCCGTGAGCTATCTGCTGTACGCCGATGACAACGAGGACATGCGGACCATGGTTCGCACCTTCCTCGAGGCATCGGGGCACGAGGTCGCACTCGTGGCCGACGGCGTGCAGGCGCTCGACTCGATCGACCGGCGCGAGCCCGACCTGCTGATCCTCGACCTGGACATGCCGAACATGTCCGGCATCGAGGTCTGCCGGAGCGTGAAGGGGAACCCGTTCACCGAGCGGATCCCGGTGCTCATGCTCACCGGCCAGGGCGCTATCGAGAGCAAGATCGAAGGGTTCGAGGCGGGCGCGGACGACTACCTCGCCAAGCCCTTCGACCCGCGCGAGCTCCGGGCGCGGGTGACGGCGCTGCTCCGGCTCGTCCGGCGCGAGGCGGACCGCAATCCCACCAGCGGCCTCCCGGGCGGCCGCGCGATCGAGAGCGAGATCCAGCGCCGGCTCGCGGCCGCGCAGCCGTTCACGGTCTGCTACATCGACCTGGACAACTTCAAGGCGTTCGCCGACACCTTCGGCTTCGCGATCGCCGACCGCGTGATCAAGGCCACGGGCGTGGCGCTCGTCGACGCGCTCGTCACGGCGGGAAGTCCGGGGGACTTCGTCGGCCACATCGGCGGCGATGACTTCCTGATCGTTTCGTCGGCCGAGCGGGCGGAGGCGATGGTCCGCGAGTGCGCCGACCGCTTCCGCGACGTGATTCGTCATGCGGTCGGGGACGAGGCGGTGGCGAAGGAGACGTTCGCCGGCGTCGACCGCGACGGCACGCCGCGCCACTTCCCGATCGCCCGCCTCTCGGCCGCGCTCCTGCATGTGGAGCCCGCGCACTGGGTGTCGATCGCACACCTGGGTGCGCAGGCGGCGGAGGTGAAGCGGCGCGCGAAGCGGCAGGGCGCGGGCACCATCCTCGCCGGGTCGGTGTAAGCGAGTCGAGGCTCGGCGCTCGGCGCTCGGCGCACTCCGGCGGCGACATGTGTCCTACGATAGGGGCCCGGGCGTCCCGGGTGTTGTTACCGAGCGGCCAGGCGGCGAGCCCGATCAGCTGAAGGCTGAACTTCACCGAGAGACGACATGACCGAAGTCATTGCCCGCCCGGACGACCGCGCGGACCGCGCCATCCGGCCGGACACGTACTACTATCGGCGGCAGCTCGACTTCGGCGGCCTGCTTCCCGCCATCGGCGTGGGCGTGGGCGTGGGGCTCGCGGCCTTCTACGTCGCGCGCATCCTGATGCAGCGGGCGCCGCTCACGCCGGCGAACGACCCGCGGCTGGCGCCCGTCCGGCGCCGCTCGATCTCGCGAAGGCAGGCCGAGTAGGCGGTGGCGACGGTCGCCCCGGCGAACAGTTCGCGATCGCGCACGAACGTACGCGGGCTCGCGCTCGCGCTCGCGCTGGCGCTCCCGCCGATCGCCGGGAGCGCGCGTCCCGCGGCGGCGCAGGACGCGGCCGGCTGCGAGCACGGCGAGCCCGAGGTGCGCGCCGTGCGGTTCGAGGGGAACCGCGCGTTCTCCGACGCGCAGCTCTCGGCGGCGGTGTACGTGACGGCGTCGGGCTTCGGGCGCCGCTACCTGCGCGTCATCGGCGCCCAGCGCTGCCTCGACCGCGAGCGATTCCCGCTCGACCGCGCAGCGCTGATCGTCTACTACCGGCGGAAGGGGTACCCGGACGTCGCGGTGGACACCGCGGTCCGCGACCTGGGCGGCAACCGGGTGGACATCACCTTTCGCATACGCGAAGGGCGGCCGATGGTCGTCGACACGCTGTTCGTCCAGGGGCTGGACTCGGTCCGCGACAGCACGCGCGTCGTGCGCAACCTGCCGCTGCGCGTGGGCCACCCGTACGACGTGTACGCCGAGGCGGCGACGCTGGACACGCTGCGCCGCCGCCTGCACGACAACGGATTCCCGGACGCCGACGTGCTGCGCGAGTCGCGAACGCACCGGGAGACGTACAGCGCCGCGGTGACGCCGCAGGCGCTGCCGGGCGTCTACGCGCGAGTGGGCGAGATCCGGATCGAGTCGACGCCGCTGAGCGGCGGCCGCCGTCACGCCAGCGACGACGCGATCCGGCGGGTGATGGGACTGCGGCCGGGGCGCCCGTACAGCGAGCGGGAGCTGATCGAGGCGCGGCGCCGGCTCTTTCAGACCGACCTGTTCCGGCAGGTGGAGGTGCGCCCGGATACCGGCCGCCGCGCCGGCGACTCGCTCGTCAACGTCAGCGCGAGACTCCTCGAGGGCGACGTCTACTCGGCGCGCGTGGGCGTGGGTTACGCGACGCTCGACTGCTTCCGCACGTCGGGCGCCGTGACCGCTCGCAATCTGCGGTACGGGCGCGTGGACCTGACGGGCCGCCTGTCGAAGATCGGGATCGGGCATCCGCTGGACTGGTCGCGCGCCCTCTGCCGCGGGGCGGCGAACGACCCGTTCAGCGACACGCTCAACTATTACCTGGGCGCGACCCTGACGCGGGCCGCGATTCCCGGGCTCCGCGCGCTCACCTTCACCGTCTTCAGCGAGCGACGCTCCGAGTACCGGGCCTACCTGCGCACGGTGCCGATCGGCACGGTGGTGTCGTTCGACCTGAACCGGTTCCGTCCGCTGCTGGCGACGGCCGCCTACGACCTGACCTACGGCCAGACGACCGCCGAGCAGGCGCTCTTCTGCGCGGTGTTCCTGGTGTGCGATCCGGCGGACCAGGCGGAGCTCCAGCAGCGGAAGGTGCAGGCGGCGGTCGGGCTCACGCTCACGCGGCGGCACGTGGACAACGAGCTCGAGCCGCGCCGCGGCTCGGTGACGCGCGTGAGCGTGCGAAGCGCGCACCGGTGGGTGGGGTCGGACACGAGCCTCCAGTTCAATCGTCTGCAGGGCGAGCTGGCCTGGTACACGCCGCACGGCCGCAACGTGCTGGCGGCGCGGGTGCAGCTGGGCACCGTGCTGGGCCGGACGTTCTCGCTGCGAGGGGAGAACGTGCCGAAGTTCATCCCGCCGGCGGAGCGGCTGTTCGCCGGCGGCGCGAACACGGTGCGCGGCTACCGGCAGAATCTCCTGGGGCCGCTCGTGTACGTGGCGAACGCCGTCGAGGTCGGCGACACGCTGGTCACGGCCGAGGGCGACACGAGCTTCGTCTACCAGGCGAACACGGCGGCCTCGGTGGGGGAGCGGCCGACGGGCGGCAACACGCTCGTCGTGGGGAACCTGGAATACCGGCTGCGGAGTCCGTTTCTGTCGCAGTACCTCCAGTGGGTGATCTTCGGCGACGTCGGGCAGGTGTGGAACCGGCAGCCGGGCGGGGAGGACGTGAACCTGGACTTCAGCATCTTCCGCTTCACCCCCGGCGGGGGCTTTCGAGTGGCGACGCCGATCGGAGCAATTCGCGTGGACGTCGGGTATAACACGTACGATCGGCCGATCGGGGCGGTGTATTATTCGGAGGTGCAGCACCTCAGGCCAGTCGGGGATCCGACCGGCCCCGAAGTGACGATCCCGTCGTTCTTCTGCGTCACGCCCCCGGCCCAGTCGTCGCAGGTCGTCGACCGGGTCGCGCAGAGCCAGGAAGTGATCAACGGGCGCGTCTACAGGGTGCGACGCCAGGACACCGCCAACTGTCTGGCCGCGTACACGCCGGGCGCGAAGACAGGGATCCGCGCGCTCACCCTGCACTTGTCGATCGGACAGGCCTTCTAGCACGAGCGCTCGCTGCCTTCTCATTCCAGTAGATGCCCCGCCGCCGCTTCGTCGTCATCGTCAGTGCGGCCGTACTCCTCACGCTGGGAGTGCTGGCGGGCGTCGCCTTCTTCTCGATCACGCAGACCGACTACGGCCGCGACTACGTCCGCCGCCTGCTGATCGCGAAGCTCCAGCCGGGCGTGAAGGGGAAGCTCTACATCGGGAAGCTGGGGGGCGGGCTGCTGCGCGGCGTCACGGTGGACTCGCTCGAGATCCGCGACGACGAGGACTCGCTGTTCGTCGCCACGGGGCCGCTGTTCGTGCAGCTCGACGCGCGCGACCTGCTCGACCGGCGCGTCCTGGTGCGGCGCGTCGAGGTCGAGCGGCCGGTGGTGCGCATCCGGCAGTACGAGAACAACGAGTGGAACTACCGCCGGATCTTCCCGAAGGGGAAGCCGAGGCCGCCGCGCACCGAGCCGGGCTTCGGCGACTTCATCGTGATCGACACGGCGACGGTGCACGACGCCACGCTCACGCTGATCATGCCGTGGCACCCGGCGGACTCGCTCAAGGGCGCGCGCCGCGACAGCGCGATCGCGTTCAACGTGCTGAACGTGCCGGGGAACCAGTGCGGCAAGCTGCCGCTCGCCTGCCTGAACGAGATCCGCCGCACCTGGGAGCGCGGGGCGCCGGAGGGCGTGCAGACCTTCGGCAAGGTGTGGCGCTGGACGCGCGCCGAGTACGCGTCCACCTACGTCCGCATCGCGGACCCGGACAGCGCCGGCCGCTACTTCGACATCCGGCGGCTGAACGCCGAGGAGAGCACGCCGCCCCTCCCCCTGCGCGACGTCGCCGGCGGCGTGCTGCTGAGGGGCGACTCGGCGTGGATCAACGTGACCAGGTTCCGGCTGTCCGAGGGCTCGCGCGGGTCGGCCGGCGGCAAAGTGGTGTGGGGGAGCGGGCTCCCGGCGCGCTACGCGCTGCGCGTGGTGGGCGACACGGTCTCGCTCGCGGACTTCTCGCAGAAGTTCGACAGCGTGCGCTCCATGGTGGTGCGCGCCGACTCGTCGTGGCTCTACCCGACGCTGCCGAGCGAGGGCGGCGGACGGCTCGTGCTCGACATCCGCAGCGACCGGCGCGACCCGCACGTCATCGACTACATCGTGTCGAAGATGGACGTGCGCACGACGGCCGGCTCGCGCATGACCGGCGGCCTGACGTTCTCGGTGGGCGGGCCGGTGCTGGCGGTGAAGGACGTGAACGCGGAGGCGGACCCGGTGGACTTCCGGCTCCTGCGCCAGTTCAACGGCCAGCCGTTCCCGTACCCGTGGGCGGGGAAGATCACGGGCACGGTGCGCGCGTCGGGCGGGCCGCTCAACCGCTTCAAGATCGAATCGTCGAACTTCGTCTTCCGCGACGCGAACGTGGCCGGCGCGACGACGGTCGGGTCGGCGCGCGGCGAGCTGGACATCCTCCGGCCGGCATTCACGGCGTTCCGCGGCTTCGACGTGGACGTGGACCAGCTGGACCTGCGGACGCTCCAGTTCCTCAACCCGAACTTCCCGCGCGTGCGCGGCTACGTGGCGGGCGCGGCGCGGCTCGACTCGTCGTGGCTGGACGTGCGCTTCACGAACGCCGACCTGCGCCACTTCGACGGGCCGGGCGAGCCGTCGCACGCCACCGGCAGCGGGCGCGTGACGTGGGGCGAGCAGTTCCTGACGTACGACATGAGCCTCGAGACGCTGCCGATCAACTTCTCGACGCTCGCGCGCTCGTACGAGATGCTGCCGCTGCGCGGCTCCTACCGCGGCCCGATGCGGGTGAAGGGGACGATCGAGGACCTGGACCTCAGGACGGAGCTGACCGGCCCCGGCGGCGTGATGGCGGTGGACGGCCACTTCGACCTCTACCCGCCCGGCTTCGCCGCGCGCCTGACCGGGCGCGTGGCCGGGCTCGACCTGCGCACGCTGCTCGACGGGGCGAAGGTGTCGGGCGCGCCGACGTCGAACATCACCGCCGACGTCACGGCCAACCTCGCCGGCGACTCGCTGGACAACCTCGCGGGAAGCATCGTCATGCACGTCGACCGGTCGATGGTCGACGGCGTGCGGGTCCACGGGGCGCAGGCGAACCTCGAGGCCGCGGAGGGGCGGCTGCGCGTCGACACGCTGGTGGTCGAGAGCTCGGCCGGGAGCGTCACGGCGTCCGGCGGCGTGGGGCTGGTCGCGGGACGCACCGACTCGCTGGGATTCCAGCTGACGGTCGACTCGCTCGGCGGGCTGCGGCGCTACATCCGGGGCGCGCGGCGCGGCGTCGGGATCGGCGAGGGCCCGAACGAGGCCGCGACCGCGGTGCGCGAGGGTGGGATCGCCGACTCGCTCACCGGCTCACTGGGGCTCATCGGCTCGGTCAGCGGCTCGATCGACTCGCTGGTGCTCTCCGGGAAGCTCGCCGGCTCGGGGCTGTTCGTGGGCGGCACGCAGGCGAAGGTGGTGGACGGCGCGTTCGCGATCACCGACGTGGGCGGCGAGCCGCGCGGGACGGCGGCGTTCAACCTGGACACGCTCGTCGCGGCCGGCGTCAGGCTCCGGCACGCCGGCGCCGAGCTGCAGATCGAGGACGCGCGCCACGCGGGCTTCCGCGTCGTCGTCGCCAGCCAGACCGGGGAGCGGCTGGAGTCGCTCGGCCGCTGGCGGCTGGAGGAGCACGCGCACGGCGCGCCGCTCCCGACGTCAGGCAGCTCGCCGTCAGGCAGCTTGTCGTCAGGCGGCGACGGGGCGACGAACGGCGGCGGGCTGCTGCTCGCCGCGCGGCCGGCGCGGGACGGGCTCGGACGCGCGGACGGCGCGGTGGGTCCGGCGCC
>Ga0126308_10000791_pt1 | contig 11445 bp, 10 predicted proteins | sample Plot55_FD_92533 | JGI IMG/M metagenome (GOLD analysis project Ga0126308, IMG submission 92533) | Serpentine soil microbial communities from UC McLaughlin Reserve, CA, USA - Plot55 | ecosystem: Environmental > Terrestrial > Soil > Grasslands | place: USA: UC McLaughlin Reserve, Lake County... | reverse complement strand
ATCGCCGAGGCGTCCCCCTGCTGCACGTCAACGAAGTCCACCTTCAGGACGCCGGCCTCCTCCCTCGGAGCCACGACCTCATCGGGCTCTATGCCGCTGGAAGCAGACGGCACGATGAACCCGGAGGCGGGCACCGGCTCGATGCTGCCGTCGCTTTTCTCAAGGAACTTGGTGGTCTTGATCCGGATGTGCTCGTCGTTTTCTTCCTCGACCTCTACCCTGTCGCCCCACCCGAGGATCCGGATCAAGCCGTCCTTTTCCGGCGTCTCGTAGACCGACGCGAGATCTACCACGATAACCCGCTCGTCACTCATGTGCGCCTCCTCTGAATCCTAGACTCCGTCGCCCGGTCAGATATTTGCTCTCCACGAGCACCATCCATCAGAGCATACAGAGATTAATCCGCGATGAATCGTGGGGAGAAAGCCGTCGGCGAAGCCACCAATGCGAAGATCTAGAGCAACATCACTCAAGGACTGCCCTTCCGCCGCATTTACTGGTCGTAACCTTCCAATGTTGTGCTCTCGCGAGAGCCGATCTCGGCAGCAACCAGGGACGGTTTGAGAAGGCGGCAATGGCTTCATGAGCTAGGTCTTCCACACCGGCTGCAAGGCACGGATCCGGTAGCAGCTCACCTACTTGCCGTCTGAAGACGACTAACTCGTGCTTTGCCTAGATCTAGACCCGTTAATGGCGTCGGATTCGCTGCCTTGACCACCTTAGCGCCCGAGCTTAGAGACGAGCCGCCAGAGCCGACCAGCACCTGCCTCGGCGATAACTCCTCGCTCGCCATGCATCTCAAACCGCCCGAAGTCGATGATGTAGGGAACTCCATCAACAGGATTGAAGCGGACATCGATCGGCCGATAAAGCCCTTCTTTGGCAATCGCATGCAGAGTCCAACCGTCTGGATCGATTCGTACCACCGTGCGCCCGACAGACGGGGCGGCGGGCGCCGTCATTGGCCTCTCGTCGCCGAAGAGCGCCACGAAGATTTGTCCGGCCCACTCACGTGCAGCCGTCGGTGCCACATCGAATTTCACGGCTGCAGAATGGGGCGGGAAGCGGAGCAACGGTCGGCGCGGGGGCGGCAATTCGTCGTGGTTGGCGAGCACGAACGTCGGCGCTGGTCCTCGCTCCGGCCCGTATTTCGTGGCAGTGACAGGAGCATCACCGATGAAGTCGGGCCATCCATACCACGCCCCTTCCACGACCTCAAAGAGCATGTCGGGCGCGTTGCCCACGGGGCGGCTTCCCCGGTCGTCCGCCCCCTGATCGACGGCGAGCAGCCGTCCGTCCGGCAAGAAACCAAGCCCGTAGGCGTTTCGCAGCCCCCAGGCAACCAGCTCGAGCCCACTCCCGTCAGGGTCGCACCGCATGACCGCCGCCGTGCATGGCAGCTGCGCCGGTACGCGCTGACCCGCCTCGGTCTCTGTGCCGAATGGGGCGAAAGCTCCCGTTCTTGCCCGCGCAGTCGGTTCGTCGTTCAGGGGATCCTCCGTCTCGAAGTTGACACCTGTAAGGGTGATGTCGTAGCCGGGTAGATCGTGAGCGTGAGGCAGGCGCCGCAACCAACCTAATTCATACGCGTCCAACCCGACGACGCCAGTGTTGGTCATGGCCCCTTGGCTGAAGTAGAGCTTGCCGTCAGGCCCGAAGGCGACCATGTTCGTGTGGTAGTTACCCGGACCAGGTAGATTATCCACGATGACCGTTTGCTGCCCATCCAGTTCGAGGCGACTGATGCGTCCCGGGTGCCCTCCCTCGGAAACGTACAGACCACCGGCATGGAACGTGAGCCCGTTGACCGGCGGCCGCAGTCCCTCGGCCAGAAGCGAACGACCGCCATCCATCGCGAGCCGCCAGACGCGCCCGCCCGGAGGCGCGCCTCCGAAGGGAAGACCCGACTCGGCAACGTACGCGACACCGGCCTCGTCGAACGTGAGGCTGGTTGGGAACGAGAATCCCTCAGCCACCAGTTCGAGCTTGCCGTTGTCGTCAGCCGGAAAAACCATAGCGGCTGAGATCATCATGGGAAAAGGTCAATCCATCCAACCAAGCAGAGGGAGCGTAGAGCATCATGACCTTGGCTCTCTCTTCTCCAACAGATAGACCTCAGCCACGTAACCTACCAGCCAGAAGATCCCTGCTACGAGCAGGACAAGACCGAACACTAGGACTCCGCTCGTCAAAGCAGTCGCGGTCGCACCGGACAGCGCGTAGAGCAACGCGGGGGGCAGTGAACCGAGCAACGCGGCCAACGCGGCCTGCCTCCACCCCAGAGGCGAAGTGCCGGCCATAATGGCGACGGTTTCCGCCAATAGCGGCACCGGGCGCGTGACCACTATGGCTAATGAGCCCCAGCGACTAAGGATATGGTCGGCTCTGGCACGCTCCTCGGGCGACACGAGTCTTGCCAGTAGCGGCCCCCCTCGGCGACCAAGAGAGAACCCAACTAACGCGGCGCCCGTACTCCCCCCGACCGACAGAAGTGTGCCCCCCACGACACCGAAGAGCGCGCCGTGGGCAACCATCACGGCACTGGAGGGTACAGGCAGAACCACATCCGCCACGAGCAGGCCGCTCCCGAGTAGCGCCACCATCATACTTCCGCTACCCAACCATGGTGACGGATCCTTTAGGAGCGGGACGCCTGTCACCTCCACCACAAGGAAGAGGACCAGAAGAAAGGCAAAGACCGCGCCCATTACAATCGTGTACCGCTTCATGGTTTATCCGTTCTAGTCCTAGTAGCGTACATACGTGCCGAGCCTCCTCGCCGCTCGCTGCTCGGTAATGGCGGGGTATCTGCAGGCCTGCCGCTTTCGGAGCCCTTAGCCACGGTTCAGCACGAGGGTTACCGCAACGAAGACGAGCGCGACGCCACTGAGGAGATCGGATCTGATCGGTAAGAGTCTCCCAATAATGTTGCCTAATTTCAATCCAACCAGTGCCATCAGTGAACTGATGGCGCCTATGATCAGCGCAGCAAAGAAAATGGGAAATCCGAGCACGCCCAAGCCGATGCCTGCTACCAGGTTATCCAGACTGAGCACGAGGGGGAGCCCGAACAGCATCCAGCGGTCGTTCGTGACTCCCCCTTCTTCAAATCGCCGGGTCAGGTAGACCACATACAGGCCGTACCCGCCGATCACGAGCGGACCTAGGTACTCCGTCCAAGGACCGATGGCCTCGACCAATGATCGACCAGCCACCAGCCCCACAAGTGGCGCAAACGCGTCACACAACCCGACCATAAGTGCGATCTGCCATTGGCGCACCGAGCTGAGAGCCAAAGGCCCCAGGCTGATCGAAACGCGAAAGCTATCCAGACCCAGCGCAAATCCGAGCAAGAGAAGCGTTGTCAACGATCAGTTCCTGACGCGGAGTTCGCGGACACCATGAGCCCGGGCCGACAGCGGTCGAAGTAATAACTGCCCAGAGCTGCGTCATGGACAACTCCATCGCTATACCGCACCGGTTCTAGCCCGCAACTGGACAAAGCACGATCGTAGCCTCGCTCACCACGCGGCAGTGTATCGCTCCACACAGCCCTCAAGAGGCTCCTACAGTCGCGTTCAGGTACCATCCGTGATCCTGCGGATAAGTTCCAGCATTCGCGGATCTGGAGGCCAGCCTGGGGTCCGCTCCGCTCCAGGATCGACTGTCTCCTGCCGCCTGGCCAACCATGCGGCGGGAAGCCTGTAAATGTACACATTGTTCCAGGCTCCCATGACGACGTAATTGCCGTAGATTGCAGGCCCGAGGGCGAACGTGGGCTCGTTAGGGTTACCCGCCGGTATGTTCGGGGCGGACCAGAGACATTGGCCCCTGGTGGCGTCCAGCGCGTAAAGCGCCGGTTTGCTCGTCGAGACAAACACGACGTCGTTTACCACCGCCGGCGAACTGAGACCGGCCTCATCGGAGCGGTACATCGGGGGGTTAGTTGTCGTGTATCTCGCGACACCGTCCAGTCCGACAGTGGTTGCCCAAGCATCTTGCAGGGTATCCCAGTCGAGGGCGCGCAAGAAGGGTGTTTTGTCCTGGTCACCGATGCCCATATAGCCTCCGAGGCCGACAAAAAGTCGTCCCAGACCAAGGTGTAAGGCTGGCGTCCCCATTACGCCCCACCTGTTCTCGCCGGATCCTCCGGTTGGAACCACGTCTGGAATCGGCGCACCTCGATCACCCGGGAGCCCGCTTCCCCCGGATCTGGGAAGAAGTTGTCGGCGGGTAAGCGGGGACAAAGTGTCCGGATCCAGAAGGAAGAAAGATCCGTTCTTGCTGCCGAACGCTAAAACACGTTGCCCGCGACGCGTGAATATCGTCGGAGCACCCGGAACGTCCACATCTAAATCGCCCGGCCAGTAGCTGTCTTCGGGATCGGGTTGGAAGAAGCCCCTGAACTCGCCACTATCGGCGTCCAAGGATATGAGACCGCTACCATACCACTCATCGGGAAGGTCAGCTTCAAGCCCCGGAGCCGTAAAATCGTACTCTGAGTTTCCGGTCCCCACGTAGATGCGGTTCAAGACTTCATCGTAAGCGCACGAAGACCAGACCGCAGAACCAGTCTCGCGAGCCGGCGGTGCATCGGGCTCGACGCTAAATCCGGCACCAGTAGCCCACGCAGGCAACGGATCACTGACTGCAACCGAGGCCGGAATGACGTTCGGTCGGTTCTCCGAGCCCGGGGCGAGCTGATTGGTGAACTTGCTGGTGCAAAATAGCCAGACCACGTCTCCGGTCTTTGCATCGAGACAGTAAATGAACCCGTAGGTTTGGGGATCTTCGCCTTCGCCGCCCCCAACGTAGACCTTCCCATTAACCACCAGCGGTCCACTCCAGCTATCTGCATCGGGCTGGTTTACCGGCTGATTGCGGACGGCGTCAGGTGCTGAGAGGTCGGTTTCCCAGATCCCGGTCATAGTAGCAGCGTTAACACAGTAAACCTTGCCGTGGATACCGGTAAAATAGATCTTGCCGTCGTGGACGGCAGGGGACCCGCCTATACCCTGGTACCATGAATAGAATGCTACACCTGCCGTGCCATACCTACCTTCCACGGCTCCTGTGGCGAGATCGATCTTGTAGAGCGTTCCACCGGGTCTACCGCGCCATCTGCCCGTACCGACGTAGATCTTGCCATCAACAACAGAGGGCTTGCTAATGACCGGGCCATCTAAGGAGACCCTCGATTGTTGGACCATCGTATGGGCGTTGGTCGACCTGATGTCGCTCCAGCCCGACGCCTGACCGGTATGCCGCACGTCGTGCTGATACATCCACCAATTTCGGGAGAATAGCCAACGGATCAGATTTTCCAGGATGTGAGGGTCGACGAATCGCCACAATGACAGCCCACGCAGGATTCTTGCAAATCGGTTTTCGATCCCAGGCCATGGCTGCCGTTCCGGTGGCAGGGGCCAGGGAACTTCGCTGCTTCGCAGGGCGTCAGGCGGATAGAAGAGGGCCTCCTCGGGCAGCCCTTCGAAGGGGACCTCAAGTGCGTCGAGGCGTTCCGTGAACTCCTCTAGGGTGGCATCTCGCGGAAGCGGAAACGCCCCGACGTGACCCCCCTGGCGTAGCTTGACCTCACCAGGCAAAAAATCTCGCAAACCGGTTCGGACCTCCAGCCTCGCCACGAACTCACGCAGCTCTTCAACCGCTTCGACCGGCGCCTCCGAGAAGAGCCGCAGAAATGGCTCAGTAAGGGACTGCATCTGCTCGGAAGAGTCGACATCCGCCAAGCGTCGTTCGCGAGCAACTGACCGCAGCGCCTCCTGTAGCAACCGATCGCGGGGCAGCCCGATCGGGACGTAGATCCCGGGCCGGCGGATCTTCGTCCAGATAAACCCGAGATTGACGTTGACACCTGAGTGCCAGATCGGCTGAAGCGTGCGAGACTCGGCGTCCCACCGAAAAGCGCGCACGCTGGTCATATCGATGCCCACCAACTCGTGTGGATCGACGGGTTGGATGAGGATCGTTAGCGGGAATTCCTCTGCATCTACCCCTACCACTTCGGTGGCCAACCCAATGTCTCCCAAAGTCCCTGTGGGGAGAGGATTCTCTGCTCGCCTTAGCTCTAGTTCGGTAGCCGGATCCGACTCCGGTGTTGCCTTCATCAAGTATGGTTCACGCGCATTCCTATCCATGCTCGCTCCTCCTCAATTTGGTGCACTGTGCTTCTCCGACGCCTTCGTCAACGGCTTCTTCCTCCCTTACACACTCATGCGGACACTCCCTACGGCGCACATATAAATCGGGACTGACAGCCAAATTGGGACGGACAATCATCGACCCAAGATGGGCAAACGAGGCGAAGGTTGGATTGGCAAGGGACGATACCGGACACACAAGCCTCGACATCAGACGTAGGGCAAGGATCGAGACGGGACGGACAGGCACCTAACAACCAGGACGGAGGAAATTCGCCGGGTCGTCCGAGAGGTAGTAAGGCTGCTCCTGCCGCTCCGGGCGTTCCTGCAATGCCGGCCCGGAAACCTTCCGCGAGGCAACCCTGCAGAAACCCGGCCTGCACCTGGCGCGACTCGGTGCGCGTGTACTCAACTTGAGCGCCTTTCCTGATCCACACCCTCGTCGCCTCTAACCCCGCGAATGGGGGTCGCTCCTCAGGGATCTTCTTGCTGTTTAGCACAGCCTCTTCTTCGAACTCCGCGTAGCGCTCGAGTCCGCTGCTAAAGTAAAGGCGCCAGTAGCCCTCCCTGGGGCTCCTTCCCAATAGCCCAGCGAGCATCCCTGTAGGAGTGGGAGGCTGGGAGGGGTCGGGCACGAGCTTCCCAACTAGAGGGTCTTCGCTCAGTCCCTCATGGCCGTCGCCAGGTTCCTCTTCGGGACGAGGGGTCTCTTCCTCGTTAGTCATTGTTCTCCTTCCGCCAACTATTCAGGGTAGGTGCTCGAAGCGCAAGAAACCAACCTATTAGCTCCGACCTCTGTCTCCTAACTCCCACGATTAGCACAGCGCGATGAATCGGCGATGAATTCAGAGTGAATCAGGGACGAAATCTTGCCCAGCTCCCCACGTTTTCTCATCGGAAGCCCACGTTTGTGTGGGCGACTACTGAGGAGGGGTCTCGCCTAAGGACGCTGGGGAGAATGAATCCAGCTTGAGGCACTTCCAGCCACAAATTCATCGCCGATTCATCGCTGTCCGCTATCCTGTTGACCGCGGCGTGTGGAGCAAGTAAAGGAGAGAAGGAAAGCCCTCGATCTGATGGAGGTACGTCGAACATGAACACGAGTCAAGCCGCCCATCAGCCAAAGAGCTTACTCTACTCGGTGGCGGCGCTCTCGATCATCGCCGGGCTCATACATCTGTGGGTGACGCCCGAGCACTTCGAGGAGTGGTGAGGCTACGGCACCTTCTTCTTGGTGGCCGCTGTTGCCCAAGTTGTATACATTCCTCTCCTGCTACGGTGGCCTACGCGGATGGTCTTGCTCCTGGGCATCGCGGGCAACTCGGCGCTCGTACTCTTGCACCTGCTGACGCGGGTGGTAGGCATCCCGTTCTTCGGGCCGGGGACGTGGAGGACGTAGGGCTAGTCGACGTGTGCGCGACGGCGTCTGAGGCGGCCGTCGTCATCGCACTTGGTGCGCTGCTGCTGCGCGTCCTCAGAGAGAGAAGCGCTGATCACGGCGATCTTGGCGGGTGCTCTGCTCTTGGCCGCACATCTCCCGCACCTGCTACTACTCTTCCTGTTGCTACCAAACAGTTTCGGACGGTGAAATCTCGGAAGTTCGCTACCCGCTCGCCTAAAAAGTTCCAAAAATAGACCTCTACACCGCTTCAATTCATCGCTGATTCATCGACTCGGGTTTCAATAGCCCCATTAACGGCCTGATGAGATAGTGGGAGTTACTGATCGACGACAACAGAGTTGATGGCCTTGAGGAAAGCGTACGGGAAAGGGGGTGAGAACAGAGTCGGTGCCGCTACAGCAGTTTGTCACCTTGATGGGGCGCGGGCGCGTCTAAGCGCCGTGAGCCAGGCAAACCCGCTGGGGCTGGGTGCACGTGTGAGCTTCTCCTAAAGATGCGGTCCGGTTATGGACCAACAGGAAGCTTAAACGCTCAGCCTCGCGTGACAAAAAGCAGAAAGGGTATATTTAACGTGGCTTACTTAGAAGGACAACTTAGTGGAGGAATCGTCGCGATTGGAGGAGAACACACAGGCTTTAAGCTGACAGTAGAGGTCGACATGTCAGCGATCCGCGACGCGAGTGGGCTGGATGGCAAAACCGTAGCTCTCAGCGGAGAAGTTTTTCTAAGGAACTACACCGAACGCGGTCCAGTTCTCATATTCGAGGCAAAACGAGCCACCGAGAAACGTACCCAGGACTAGAAGGCAACAGAGTAGAGTTCCTCCACGAGTTCCTGATAGCCTTCGTCTAGCCGACCGGGGATACTCAAGGTAGAACTTGCCGAACGTCTATCTTTGTATTTGACTAGGATTTCGTAGCGAAATCCTAACAAGAAATGCCTGTGGAGCTTCCTTTAGGCTCATTCACGGCCCGTCGGGGCAGCGGTGTTCTTCGAACTTCGCTCTGTACTAACCAAAGGAAGCTTCAAAAGGGGCCGCATTTCTCCTGGATTCATCATCGATTCATCTCGCCATGTTCAACTGTTGGCCTTGTTGACCATCACGGTGGGTCATGGATGACCCATCGTTGAGAAGGGAGGGTCAGGATGCCCGACGGCAGCCAACTCATTCTCGGAAGGCAGGAAAATACGTCGAGCGCCGAGACGCGAATTACCCGGAGCGGGGCTGCCGACGTCCCCGCATTCGGGGTCCTAGACGGGAGCGGAACGGCCATTGCCGGCAGTGCCGATAGGCAGCCCGGTGTCTGGGGCGGTTCTCGGGAGCACAATGGGATCGTGGGGACCTCTGTCCTAGCGAACGGCGTGTGGGGACGTTCTAGTGTCCCCGGAGCAGCCGGCGTGTTCGGCGAGAACGTGTCCGGCTATGGCATGGTGGCGACAACGAGAGGCTTTGGCGTCGGGCTCTATGCGCGTGGCCTCGATCGAGCAGGGTATTTCGACGGACGAGTCGAGGTCCAAGGGGATTTGCAAGTCAGTGGAGCCAAGTCGGCCGCGGTGGCGCACCCCGATGGCTCGCACCGACTACTGTACGCATTGGAGAGCCCACAGAGTTGGTTTGAGGACTTCGGGAGGTCGCGGATATCCCAAGGTCGGGCTAGAGTAGAACTTGACTCGGACTTCGCTGCGCTGGTGCAGACCACCGACTACCACGTCTTCCTCACGCCGGAGGGCGACTCCAACGGCCTCTATGTAAGAGGCAGGAACGCGGACAGCTTCGAGGTGTGTGAGCAACAAGGGGGGAAGAGCGATCTCGCATTCACTTACCGAGTGGTTGCCAAGCGCAAGGATATCGAAGCGGAACGCTTGCAGAGGGTGGAAGCGTCACCGCCGCCGGAGCCCGTGCAGCCCCTGCTCCCTGAAGGGTTAGCGCTTCCTCCACACGGGTAATCAACGCGAACTTGATTAGCCGCCGACCAAGAATTTGGACTGGCTAACGCACGCGATGTAGCCTAACCCTCCGACGGTAGGTGATGAGCCGCCAGCAGGCCTACAGTGCGTGCATCCCCAAGGGGGCACGTCCGTGGGTGCGCACGCCTAAAGGTGGCCTTGTCCCGAGGGATAACACGCAGCTTATGCACTTAACGTTGTGGCAGAGCTTCTCATAGGGGAGCTTAGGGGTGGTCTCCTCGTCGGAGGAATGGCTGACGGGCAGGCGCTACCTGGACATAAGCGAACTCGCAGAACGCTGCTACAAGGAGCGAGCGGAGGAGGGGATGATCCTCATGGATCGGTAGAACGCACACCCACCTTGGAGGAAATTACAGAAACTCCGGGATACTGTTGGTTTATTCGTCTGCGACGTTGCATACTCCAGAATCTAGCCCTACAAACCCGCTCTTTACTGGAGAACGAAGTCGTGTCGATGCACCCACAACCCATCGCTCCCGTTCCTGAAGACACCGCGCGTGTGACCAAAGCCGCCTTCCCCAAGGGGAACGTCTACATGCACATGAGAGACGTGCTTGGCAGCATTTACGACGATGAGGATTTCTCAGAGCTCTTCGAGGTGCGTGGACGTCCCACGATCACGCCTTGGAGGTTGGCTCTAGTAACGGTGATGCAGTTCTCCGAGGGGCTTTCGGATAGGCAAGCGGCCGAAGCCGTGCGTGCCCTCATAAACTGGAAATACGCACTCGGCCTCCGACTGAGCGATCCCGGCTTCGACTTCTCCGTGCTCTCGGAGTTCCGCAGTAGGCTGATCGAAGGCGGCAAAGAAGAATTGCTTTTGGAGAAGCTCCTCGAGGAGTGCAAGAAGCGCGGCTACCTGAAGATGCGAGGCAGGCAACGCACTGACTCGACTCATGTGCTGGGTGCTTTGCGCGTCCTTAGCAAATGGGAACGCACCGCGGAGACGATGCGAGCTGCCCTCAACGTTTTAGCGAGCGTGGATCCGGAGTGGCTCGCAGAGCATGCGCCGGCAAGGAGGGAGCGCAAGGGCTCTGAGCGTAGCAAGGTTTTTGCGAAGCAAAACCCGGAGGGCGGCCGGAAGCCTTTAATGGCTGGAGGCCGAGCTTTCGCAGCGTCCCTTGCGCGGACGACTGCCGGTGCTAGACTGTTGCCCCTTCGCGCGCTTGCCCGGCTCGCCTCTCAAAGAACACAGAGAAATTGGAAAGAGCAGCGCTTCAACCATCGGGCAGCGCCTATGTAGCGACGGGCGGTAGCCGGTCGCTACTACTGGGTTGCTTCGTTCGCTGGGTTACGCATAGGGCCTCGGAGCGCCCCTTTAGAGCGCTTTGTGCTACGCAAGGTAGCTACTTTGGGGCGCTCTGTGGCCCGCCCAGCAGAGTCGCGCACTGCGCGCCTTCGCGGGCGAGTCTCTCAAAGGTGGAAGCGGCCGATAACCGATTTCTGGGGGAGAGCGGGAGAGGGAGTTTGGAGATAACCAAACTAGCTTTTCTGTCAGGTTCCAAACCCCCCTCTCGCACGTCTGGCCGACCGCCGGGCTGAGCTCAGGCGGTCCTGAGGAGCGACTGCACCGCAAGGACCGCCGCTTCGGAGACCAGCGCCCCGGACAGCGAAGCGACCTACGGACCTCCACGCTAGCTTCCATGAGGGCCGTGGGCCGTCCCTCAAGGACGGTCTGCGGCCCGAGCCACTAACTGTCGCCAACCATGGACACTCTTTGTGGAGAGGGTTGCCTAGCGCGTAGGGTCTCTGTGCGCCCCTTTGGAGCAGTGCGTGGCCCGCACGGTAGCTTCTGTGGGGCGCTCTGTGGCTCGCCCCACAGAGTCCCGCACTTCGAGCCTTCTTAGAGTAGCGCACAGTCGAGTCAACTTAGTGAAGCGCTTCGAGGCCCGTTGCGAAGTTCGTGTTCAAGAGCCT
>Ga0126308_10000790_pt1 | contig 11445 bp, 8 predicted proteins | sample Plot55_FD_92533 | JGI IMG/M metagenome (GOLD analysis project Ga0126308, IMG submission 92533) | Serpentine soil microbial communities from UC McLaughlin Reserve, CA, USA - Plot55 | ecosystem: Environmental > Terrestrial > Soil > Grasslands | place: USA: UC McLaughlin Reserve, Lake County... | reverse complement strand
TTCTTGAAGAGATTGAGGTAAGGAACAACTTCATGGATCTGTTCTTTGTCACCTTCTACACCGCCAATTCGCTAATGAAGGCTGAGTTTTGGCATGAGAAACTGTCGATAGAAAAGGCAAGTGACGTATATGCTCGACTGATAAAGGAATATACCGGCTTTGAAATACCGGGTGAATATTGGATGCTACACCACATACTACCAGATGCAATAATGTATGTGCCTAGCTACTTGATTGCTGCAGTTCGTACTGTTGAGCTTGATCATCATCTGCAGGATAGGTTCGGAGAGAAATGGTGGACGCAAGTGGAAACAGGGAAATATATTCGAGAAATAATACAGCCGGGCACTGCAATAAACCTATCAAGGTTCTCTCGGCTCGATAGCAGCCTGTTCATGAACGAACTAACAGATATTGGCAGTATGTAAAATATGAGTCTATATACCTATGTCTCACCATTCCAAGGAAATGTAGTACTTAGCATACTGCAAAAAGACCTATACTCCATAAGAAGTCAACTATTGCAAAGAAGCAAATGGTTCAAAAGTTCATCTTGATGAACCCTACTGCGATCAAAATGACTGCAAAAGACAATATTAGATAGCTCGCAATTCTAGATTAGTTATTTTATCAAAATACTGTGGTCAAGAAGAAAAACAGAAGTTATTGCAGCATCATGGAATTTATTATACCATAACAGTCGATAACTATCGACAGCGATAGTCGAAAATTTTTTTTGCAACTAAATATATGCTGATGCTGATGATAATGATAATTTGACTACGTGGCAGTCATAGCATTGGACATGCGATTTTCCTTGCGTATGTAAACCCTGACTTAAATACAAGCATTATCTTTTGTAAGCTCTGACTAGAAGACTACGTGTACTTCGGCCTTTTCTTCCTTTGTCAGCGCTCGGTAGCCCTCATTATCGATAAGGACGACATTGATGCTGTCGCCTGTTCCAGCATTTCTCCTAATAGCAGCTGCTATCGCGTGCATTGCTATCTTGTAAGCATCATTTACGCCCATGTCATCCTTGTACTCCGATTCTAGATAGCCGTATGCAACAGGAGAGCCACTGCCAGTCGAGATGAACTTCTCTGTCGTCATTGATCCAAACAGATCTATATTGTAGATTTGGCCACCTTCTTCTTTTGTCCAGCCTGCCATTATTATCTGGACATAGTATGGGAAGAATCGCTGGTTGAAAAGCACATTTGAGCATAGCCTTGCAGCAGACTTAATTGGCATCAGCTCCTTGTTCTGGAGCCTATAGAGGTTGGAATTGTAACGCATGACGTCGACAAGGTTCTGTGCATCTGCCACACCGCCGGCTATAGTCATTGCCAGATGACGGTCGACCTTTTGAATCTTCATCACATGCCTGTCGGCGATAAAGAAGCCTGCACTTGCGCGTGTATCAGCAGCCAAAACTACGCCGTCCTTGCAAATTAGGGCGCAGGTAGTGGTTCCTTTCTTTATCTGATCTGCAATATAATCAGGATATCTCTTGTCATGAGGATACATTTATAGAATTAAGTGAAGCAACCTGATTTAAAACTATCTGCCTGTCTGTCCGTCTGTTTGTTTTATATTCCTCTTATGAGACATTTTTTCTCTAAGTAGCTTGCAGCCAAAGACAATATTTGAGAAGATCTGGGACAGTCATATAGTATATGAAAAAGAGGCGGAGGAGAGTGGTCAATCTTTGTTATATATAGATCGGCATCTTATTCACGAAGTGACATCGCCTCAGGCTTTTGATGGGCTTCGAATGAGTAAAAGACGCGTAAGGCGGCCAGATCTGACTTTTGCCACTATGGACCACAATGTCCCGACAAGCGACAGGTCGCTTCCAATTATAGATCAGATATCGTCGATACAGATCCAGACGCTTGTTCAAAACTGCAAGGAGTTTGGCATAACGCTATTTGATATGCATAGCCCAGATCAAGGGATTGTGCATATCATTGGACCAGAGCTTGGGCTAACTCTACCAGGTACCACCATCGTATGTGGTGACAGCCACACCTCAACCCATGGTGCCTTTGGCGCCTTTGCGCTTGGAATTGGGACAAGCGATGTGGAGCATGTTCTTGCCACCCAGACTATATGGATGGACAAGCCTCAGACATTTGCAATAAATATCGAAGGGAGGCGCAAAAACCCTCATGCCATCACCGCCAAGGATATCATACTCTACATAATCAGGACTATCGGCACTGCCGGCGGTAGCGGCACGGTGCTTGAGTACCGTGGCGAAACAATATCCGATCTTTCTATGGAGAACAGGATGACTATATGCAACATGTCAATAGAGGCAGGTGCAAGGGCTGGCATCATAGCACCTGACGAAGAGACATTTGACTTTATCAGGGGTAGACGCTACGCGCCCAACACCGAGCAGTTTGAGAAAGCAGTGGAACACTGGAAGGCCTTGAGGACGGATCCAAATGCAAGGTTTGACAAGTCCATCACCTTCAATGTCAGTGAGCTTGCACCACAGGTTAGCTGGGGGACCAATCCGGGGATGGTGGTAGACATTACTGATACCGTGCCGCACCCAGACCAATTTTCTAGGGGAAATGAGAATGAGTACAAGGCTGCGACCCGTGCACTTAAATACATGGCACTAGAGCCAGGAACGCCAATTACAGACATAAATGTTGACAGGGTATTCATTGGATCCTGCACAAACTCGCGGCTTGAAGATTTGCTGGAGGCATCACTTGTACTAAAGGGAAGGCAGGTCTCACCAAAGGTACGTGCAATGGTTGTGCCCGGCTCCCAACAAGTCAAGGCGGCTGCAGAGCGACTTGGGCTTGATAGAGTTTTTAAGGAGGCCGGCTTTGAATGGCGCGAATCAGGATGCAGTATGTGCCTTGGTATGAACCCCGATATACTTACACCCGGTGAGCGATGCGCAAGCACTTCAAACCGCAACTTTGAAGGAAGGCAGGGAGTTGGAGGAAGGACACACCTTGTGAGTCCCATAATGGCGGCAGCAGCTGCAATCGAAGGACACTTTGTAGATATAAGGGGGTGGCTCTAAGTAGAACCTTTTATAGTGCTCAGAAGTAAGGCAACACCGCTTGACAGAGTAAATGTCGATACCGACCAGATAGTGCCAAAGCAGTTTTTGAAGCTAGTTAATAGGACCGGCTTTGGCAAGTACCTGTTTTACGATTGGCGCTTTGATACAGACGGCAAGCCAAGGAGCGACTTTGTGCTAAACAACCCAAAATACTCTAGCCGGCAAATACTGCTTACACGTGATAACTTTGGCAGCGGCAGTTCAAGAGAGCACGCAGTCTGGGCCATACTTGACTATGGGTTTAAAGCGATAATTGCACCATCATTTGCAGATATTTTCTATAACAACTGCCTTAAAAACGGAATACTGCCTGTGCGGCTCCCAGATCATGAAGTAGACTATTTGTTCAGTGACGAAGATCTTTACATCGAGATTGATTTGGCAAAACAGAAAGTCACAGCCGACCTCCACACTATGCATTTTGAAATAGACAATTTCCACAAGAAACTGATACTTGAAGGCTTGGACAGCATTGGGCTCACCTTGCAGCTTGAAGACTATATTGCAAGGTATGAAAGACAGAAGCAGATGTTTGCTTTGCACGGCAACTAACAAGATTTTTATCCTAACTTCATTAAGGGAAGACGAAGGTAGTTGGCTGGCATTGTGGCTATTTATAGCTACGGCTCAGATAGCAAGAACAACAATATCATCTACTACCTTGCCCATTCTATGAGGAGGTTGCAACACAGAGGCAAGGCATACTGGAAAATGATAGTAGGCGAAGGTGCCGCCGGTGCAGAAGGCTCTCTTCCTGCAGACGAAACGATCTTGCGTATCGCACAAAAGGAAAAGCTTCTCGGAAACAATGGCATTGGCTACCTCTCAAAGAGGCCGCCGCCCTTTCCCAGTATGAACAGCATATGGGTTGTATTTGATGGGTTCTTCGTAGATACTGAAAAGCTCCACCTGCATCCATACATCGGTTCTGCAAGGGACTCTGATTCACTTTTCAAGATCTACCATATTTTCACTCAACTCTTAATTTTTGAGAAAAACCCTGAGCGCGCGGCCGAGTTTCTAGACAGGCACCTCAGAGGGAACCTGATGATCAAGGTGGGCGACAGAATTTACGTCTACCGCGACAGGACTGGATTCAAGCCACTTGTAAGTGCAACCAACCGCGACAAGACCCTAAATATCATAGCGTCTGAAAACTCTCTCAGAACCTCTCTCATTAACATGGAATTTGCAGACGTCAAGCCCGGCCAACTCTTGAAGATTGACAGATATAGTGGGCTCGAAGTCCTAACAAGCGAGTCTACAATAAGGTTGATGATGGATCCCTTTGAGTTCATAAGGGAATCAAATGTCGTAGCGACGGTTAATGGCAAGAGCATCTACCAGATCCGCAAGAATATCGGCAAGGAGCAGGCCAACTTTTTGTCTAAAGAGTTAGATGTAGACTTGGCCTTTGCAGAGCCTGATTATACTCGCCCGATGACTCTAGGCTTTAGTCTTGAATATCAAAAGCATTCAAAGGTGTTTGAGCTGGCGGAAGGCGTAATTAAGGATAGATACGATGACGCAGACCACATGATCGACTTTTCAGAGCAGGTGAGCAAAAACAAGCTACTCACCACCGGTAGGTCACTCAAATTTATCATCCAAAATCTAGTGCAGGGAAAGAAGATAGCTACAGTGCAAGGCACAATCCAGACAGGCAGCACAACACGGGAGACAATATATTATCTAAAGAACACCGGCGCAAAGCGCATTGATGTAGCCGTAAGCTATGTGCCGACAGTGGATGGAAGGCAGGTTGGGTTGTATACACAAAACCGCGACCTCATTGCAAATAAGTACATGGGCAAGGTGTCATCCATCAATGAGCTTAATCAAAACATTGCCAGAGAGCTAGGGGCAGATTCCTTATATTACAACTCGCCGGCTGTTCTAGCAAAAGGCATCGGGGTGTCAGAAAACGACCTATGGTTTCCTGAGTGGGTGAGATTCATTGATTACAAATAAGAGCAAGAGATATCCATCCTGCAGAATCCGCCTCCACCTGACAACATGCAGGTGTTATATTGAGATACAGCATATACATTCAGGATCAGAGCTTATCATAAAGAAAATAGACAGGAGGGAGTATATGTATGAGCAGAGAGACAAGCACATGAGCCAATTCTCACTCTTGACTAGAATATGAGACAGACTACGGGATAATCACATTACTGTTCGACTTAGAGCAGTTGTTCAACGATGAACGCGCACTAAGCAGCAGCGCCACAACCTTATGCAACGGATTGTGATACTATTATTCTCCATAATGGTGATGACTGGTGCCTCATAAAATGTGGCTAAGTCAACTACAATCAATGGTATTACCACATAGTCAACAATTGCTCAACTTTTCTTAATATACATAGAGGATACTACTTATGGAGACATGGTCAAATATCAAATAAGAGTTTCAAACTGCGTCTTTGTTTGGTGCGTATTGCACCTGCCATTAAACTGCCTAGAGCAGCTTTTCTGCCTCGCTTAAGGAATTTACCCTCACTGGCCAATTGAAATTCTTGTTCCATGGCTGGTTGAATAGTATTGCCGACTTGGGAGAGATAATGTCTATTAGGTTCTTTGGGGCGTCATCTATCAATATATCAAAAGGGTAGTTGGCTTTTGGCACCGCGTCATAGATGAACAACAATTCGTCGGTGTAGACGCGATAGAAATCGAGCCACTTGGATACATAGGGAGCTGTGGGCCTCTCCCGCTTTGTGATTATAGATATCCTGTAGCCCTTGCGGTGGATGCGTTTTGTCACATCGCCAATCTTGGGCTCTGTCGGAGGTATTTCGCGCCATCTGTACTTCCATACATAAGTGAAGTATCGATAGACCTGATTAGGCGTTATCGGCAGCATTGTAGGTATATCCCAATTGGCGATTTCTTTCTTTGTGATTTGTGCTTTGTTCCGCTTATTGTATTCATCAGTCCAGACAAGCATTACATCGGCAAGGACGGAATCGACGTCAATAGCTACTGTTTTGACTGCCTCAGTAACCCTTGACCTCATTTCCTCAGCATCTGTGGTCAACGTAACTGGCAGTATCCATTGCGTATTTATAGAATATCAATGGAATGAGATCTATCTGCCTCAGTTGAGCGTAGATTTATGCTGGTTTGCTGATTATATGGAAAGTATGTGTTTATTGGATGATGGTAATGGTTAGACAAAGATGAGAGCTTAGTATTTGAATAATAAAATCACATTCTTTTTTTACGCCTGTTGCCGCGGCATAAACAAATATGTTAGAAATTGGGAATATCTTAAGCAAGTACTCTTTCGCCACTTTCTATGGTTGGAGTGAAGTGATAAATCTAATAGCTTTATTCAGGAAAGAGTATAAAAATTAGTTATGATATCTTTAAGACGTGTCTTATTATTTACTAAATGTATGATTTGTTCAAGAGAATACGAAGCAGAGTTCTTGTTCTAGCACAACGCTAAGAATTGCTGTATGAATACATCTTACGACTCTGACAGGAATGGTTCCCCCTTAGCTAACAATGAAAAATCTATTGAATTCGACATTAGAACCGAAGAAATCTATTTTGCAGACCAGTCAAGTGGGTATTATTGCGTCTGCATTGTAGATATGGTAAATTCTAGTCAGATTACGGCTAAAATTGCAGATGGTAACAAGATCAGAAAATACTATGAAATATTCCTTAATGCCATGGCTGCGTTGGCAAAGAACTTTGGCGCCAAAGTGATCAAAAATGTAGGAGATGCGCTACTATTCTATTTTCCTGATACATCAGATACTGGGAATGTGACCGCATTCAAAGAGGTGCTTGAATGCTGCACTGCAATTATAGCAGCTCATGAATTTATCAATATAAGACTTGAAGCAGAAGCGCTACCGCCTGTCAACTATAGAATTAGCGCCGATTATGGAAGAGTTGAGGTTGCGACAACAGTCACATCAGGCACAAAAGACTTGTTTGGTCCTACAGTTAACATGTGTGCAAAGATAAATTCACAGGCAGAACCAAATGGGATAGTAATAGGTGGAGATTTACATGAAATTATGAAACGCTTTTCGTTTAGGGAATATTCTTTTGAAGGAGTAGAAAAGAAACAGCCTATTGGAATTAGATATTCCTATCCTGTATACTCGGTCGTAAGAAAGGATGAAGTGCCAGCTAGGGATAACGCATTGAATGTTTTCAAGAAGGACACCCACAAACCAAAGTTCAGAGAAGAGACGCTATCTATCTATCATCGAAAAGCTTTGCAGCCAAGAGATGACATTATCTCCCATTCTTATCCTAAACAAACAAGTCGTCCCACTGTTATGCTAGTAGACGACGAACCAGATATACTTGCAATCTTTAAAACTTACTTAACTTCTGAGGATTACGAAGTAGAGGCTTTTTCTGACTCGTACATGGCATTACAGTCCTTTGCGAGATCGGAACCTCGTCATTATGACCTACTAGTTCTTGATATTAGAATGCCAACAATAAATGGATTACAGTTGTATCAGAGATTGAAAGCTGTAGATCCATACATAAGGGTCATCTTCATGTCTGCTCTTGAAGCGACGGATGAGCTTGTAAGCATATTGGATGGAGTAAAGACTGTAGACGTCATAAGAAAACCTATCGATAGGAAACATTTCATTCAGAAGGTAAAAGCAACTATTGAATCTTCACATTCCGGCACAAATAGCTAATATGGTATATCTCAAATACAAACGTGCTATCACGATTCCATGGGGTAAATTATTCATTTTTTGTCAATAACTGGAATTAATAAAACATCCTCTAAGCTTGTAATTATACCTTGGATATACGTAGATGAAGGCTCTGACTAATTATAAAGGTAAAATTTTTTCCTTTGTGAATTGTTAATTGGTTAGAATCTATTATTATTCATAAGGGCAGAGCTTCTGGAACCCATTTTGCTATTTTATACTAGTTTCTATTGATTTTTTTCTATTTGAGCAATATAGAATTAGTTTATTTAAAATACCTAGAGCTAAGAGTATTAGACTGTTAAAAAGGCTCTCCGTGCAGACAATAATAATCCATATGCTATGCAGGTCATGCGGTCAAGAGTTAGACCCTATCAGGACGTGTGCCATGTGTAAGGAGGCTGTACAGTGGAAGTGTTTTGCCTGTAACAAGGAGGGAGATACTTCAATTCACCTCCATGCTGGGACATTATCAGCATCTTTGCCTAGTGGAAGAATTTCAGAAGCCTAAAGACGGTACTTGTATGCATTACCTTTGGCATTAAAAAAAGAAGTAGTAGTTATAGGATATGATGATGATGCTTTAGCATAATATCTGTATATTTAGGCCATGCTCGTAGACGGGGACAACTCGCAGGCATTTTTCCCTATTCTGCATGTTGATTTAATCCCCACCTGAACCGTACTTTTTCTTCTAGGCGGAGGAAGATTATTCTATCAAATAAAAGGCCAATCACAAAGACTGTAATCATGACAGCGATTATTTGGCTCATGTCGTTGAATTCTCTTCCTACTGCAAGTATATGTCCCAGTCCATATAGAGTGGTTATCAACATCTCAGCACCGATTAGTGCATGCCATGCAAATGACCATGCTTGTCTTATGCCCATTATCAGAGAAGGAGTAGCTGCAGGAATCATCACATGTCTAAAAAGGGCAAAGCCGTGAGCACCCATGTTCTTTGATGCACGGATATAGATAGGAGGTACATTTCTGACTGCACTATAAGTCGATATCATCACTGAAAACACTGATGCCATTATAACTACAAACAATATGCCAAAGTCATTAAAGCCAATGAGCAGTATGGAAAAAGGAACCCATGCAATACTTGGAAAGGTCAAAAGCCCAACTGCAAACGAGCTCATAGTCTTGCCAAAGCCCTGAAATTTTACCATTGCAAGACCAACTATGCCACCCATTGCTATAGATATTGCAAATCCAGCTGTAAGTCGCCACAGCGTCGTACCAATTCCTATAGCAAGAGAGTTATTTGCTATTAATTCGCCGATAGAAATTGCCACTGCTGCAGGAGACGGGAATAATGTCTTTGGCCACACCTCGAGAATAGAAAGGAGCTGCCACAACCCTACAAATACTGCCAAGAAAAGTACAACATTGGCTACGTCCGTTATGTCTAACCGATATCTCTTGCTAGCGCCACTTCTTCCGCTGCTTTTTCCTGCAACTATGCCTGCAGCGGTACTGGTGGTAGCATTCTCATTATCATTATTATCTTCTTTTAGCAATCTGCAAATCGCCTTCGAATTCTCTCAGAATTTGTTTTTTTATTTCATACAGCTTAGGGCTTTCGGGGTCTCTAGGTCGTGGTAAGTCAATTCGAAATTCTTTCTTTATATTTTTTAGCACAGAAGATAGAACTATTATTCTATCACCAAGAAGTATCGCTTCATTGATGTTGTGAGTAACAAATAGAATAGTCTTACCGGTTGTCTTGTGAATACCAACCAGCTCTTCATGAAGCAAATCCCGCGTCTGGACGTCTAGCGAGGCAAATGGTTCGTCCATGAGTAGAACTTCTGGTTCAATAGCTAGGGCCCTAGCTATTGCCACTCTCTGCTTCATCCCCCCGGATAGCTGGTAGACAAAAGATTCTGAAAACTTGGATAATCCTACCATTTCTATATACTTGTCAGCTACTCGATGGCCTGTCTCTTTCGGCATCTTTGTAATCTTTAGTCCAAATTCAACATTGTCTTGTACATTGAGCCATGGAAATAAAGCTCCTTCCTGAAATATCATTATCCTTTTTGTTGACGATGCATCGCTACTGGCGACAGCTCCTCTAACAAGGACGCTACCTGAATCAGGTCTATCAAGTCCAGCAATAATGTTGAGCAACGTGCTTTTCCCGCATCCAGACGGCCCTACAATTGTTACAAATTCTCCTTTTCTGATTTTTAAATCGACTCCATTGAGAACCTCATGCGAAGAAGTACTCAAAGATGTCCTAGGGTTCTTCAAGGGTTGTTGTTGCTGCTGCCTACTAACATGATTATGATTGGTTGTGCTGCTACTGCTACTACTATTGTTCTTGTTATTCTTGTAATCAAACGATTTGTAGATGTCCTTGACATGAACGACTGGAATAAAATCCAGGCTCTCTTGTTTTTTTTGTTCTTGTGACTCTTGCTGGCTGTTGTTATTGTTAGTATTATTGATATATGATGTTTCAATCAGTGCCATATGAAGCATTGATACACGGATGAGGGGATATAATGTAATTCAAAGATGCAATATTTGTACTTTTTTATGCAGTTTTGACGTGTTGCTACGCAGAATCTGCCGGGATAGATGATGGTTATAAGAGGACTACAGGTACAATTCTCCTGTTATAATAATAAATCAAGGAAAAAGTATCAAAAAGGCAACTGCAAGGGATGTCCTTATGATACGCCCCCCCAAACAGAGATTTTATTATCTTACGTCAGAGCGTGAATGAGTATTCACTATGCTATCTCTTGCAGCCCCATTTCTTTGAGCACCTCTTTCAAAATCGTCACATCATATATTTCTGATAGGTCGGGCCTTGTTTTTCCGAGGAATCCTATGTCAAATGCATCATTGGCAGACTTGAACAGCGATTCCTTTAATGGGTTGTATGTTAACTCGATCCTCGAAATTCCTTCCCTATATTCCTCCTCTGGGATAGTCTTTCCGGTAAGCTTGTTAAGCTCTCCATTGAATATCTGAAGTGCTTCTTCCGGGTTGCCATTTATCCAGTTGGTTTCGTCAATGTGAGCTTCTAAGAGCTTCTTTATTACGTCCGGGTTCCTTTGGAGATAGTCAGTTCTTGCAATGATATGCGCAGTGACAAATTTCCCCTCTGGCCACAAGTCACGCTCATCCACTAATACTTTGGCATTTGCTTCCTTGATCAGCTTGGCTCCCCAAGGCTCCGGTACCCAGGCACCATCGATTTCTTTCTTTATCATCAGCGATACAATATCTCCAGTCTTAGCAGGGATTACTTCTACATTACCTCCATTCTCCTTGGTCTTGTAACCATTATCGAGCAGGTACTTCCGCAATGCTACGTCCTGTGTATTTCCAAGTTGTGGGGATGAGAATTTCTTGTTGGCAAGGTCTTGAGGAGAGTTAATACCAGAGTCGTTTCTCACTACAAACACAGCACCGCCACTAGCAGCTCCAGAGATTATTCTTAAAGCTTCGCCGTTTGATTGTACATACCCGTTGATTGCAGGGTTTGTACCTATGTATGTAACATCAATTTGGTTTGCAAACAGCGCCTCCATCGCTGACGGACCTGCATTGAATATTTGTGTCTTGACTTCTATATTATTGCCGAGAGCTCTCTGGAAATCTCCCTTACCAAGT
>Ga0126308_10000789_pt1 | contig 11451 bp, 11 predicted proteins | sample Plot55_FD_92533 | JGI IMG/M metagenome (GOLD analysis project Ga0126308, IMG submission 92533) | Serpentine soil microbial communities from UC McLaughlin Reserve, CA, USA - Plot55 | ecosystem: Environmental > Terrestrial > Soil > Grasslands | place: USA: UC McLaughlin Reserve, Lake County... | reverse complement strand
TAGGAGAAAGGGGCCAGCAGGATAACGTTCCTTCATTTGATTCATTTACGCTTTTGGCAATTGTTTTGTCTTTAGCTGTCGTCTTTGGCAGCTTTGTTTATTTTAAGAAGAGCAAAAACCAACTAAAAAATACTATTGCTCATTAAGCCTAACAAGACCAATTAAGGAGAAGAGGTATTGTTAGCAGCAGGGGCTTCTACTAGTGCCTCAAAAGTATGGTTGAGGTCATAAGCCCCACTCCTCTGTGCTGTAACCTTAATATCCCAATTACCTGGTTGGCTCAGGTAACTTCCATGAGCTGCAAACTTTCCCTCTCCTGTCTTGTTTAGAGTTGAGATTATAGGCCCTATTCCTGCATCTTGATTGGTAAATGAAACAATTACATTTCTTATGTTGGTAGCAAACGTGCCCGACTGATCAGTAAGAGTTACGTTAAAGCTATTTTGTCCTACATTAAATGGCGTAATTTTCAGTGTCACGTTTACATTATCTACTGTAGAAGATTCTGAAAATATTCTATTACTCCCATTACCCTGTTGGCTAGTCGAAGCTAATCCTTGTTGTGATGATTTTTGCTGTTGTGGAGGCTGTATGCTAAACACATAAGTGCCCCTGGTTATATGTCCGTCATCTCTAGACAACACAAGCCATGAGACACTGTATACTCCGTTAGAAAGTTTACTTTTATCTAATGTAACAGTAGCCTCTCTAACATTTTTACCTGTAATTTTAAAATTATTGTTATCTACCCTCTCATTTTTTGAATCCGTTACGTGAATATAGCTTACTTTTGGTTCAGGCCTCTCTGAAAACAATATTACTACCTTATTTGGTACCGATTCATTCTCTTGTTGTTGCCTAGTAATCACAGCATTAGCAGAAGGAGAATATGATACTGGAGTTGCATGACCATAAGCAGGACTATAGTAGAATGATGCTGTCATAGCAATAGCGATGATGAAGAAGGATACTATGACTGCTAGATCATTCTTAGTAGTAATAGGTTTATACATGCTTTAACAAATTGCTAAATCCACTTTTTAAGTTTAATACTCCTAGCACGCTAAGTCAAACATGGTTGCGGCCGAGATCCAGATATAATGCTATGTTAATAAAATGCATATAGCCGCGATTTGACAACATGGTCTGTCTATGAATTCACCAGACGAACACGTATGTTTGAAAAAGGTAAACAATGAAATGAATTTACTAGATCACTTGATTATTAATGCCTACATACCAGCCATATTGGTCATCTCAGACATCGGCGACGAAGTCGCATTTGCAGATGGCGTAAGGGAAAAATCCATTAATCCATCTGATGCGCGTCCATTACTATTAACCTCTTCTGCGATTTGTATAACTGCAGGCTTTGGCAACATGAAGTGAATTACATTCTTTGTAGAATTGCTGGGATCTACCATTAGATTTTTTGTTACATCTATTCCATTTACAGCCCCAGTATAGGATTGTGAAGCTAAGGGGGTTCCCTTTGGTATTGCCACTTCTTGATGTACCATTAGTTGTTTTTGATCCTCTAGCCTTGTTGCGTTCCAATCAAATGGCATATTAAATTGAATTTGTTTTCTACTTGAATCGAATTTGAAATCCTTTATATCGTCATAATAAGAGATTATTTGAATTGGGATTTGCTTTCCATCATTTAGTGACACCTGTTGATTTAGTGTACTGCCAACACTTAGCCAGCCATCGTATATTGGTTGTTTATCATCTGGGATAAAAGATCTGTCGTAGTCAATCGTTGTTATTCTGACTATAAAATGGTATAAACCTCCTTCTGAGAAAATAGGTCCTGTAGCAACTACAGGACTGTTTTCTGTTCCCGTATAGGCTTGTAATATGGGATCTGGTTCCCCGTATACTGCTATTTGTTTTGCATTGCTTGGTTTCATCTCTATCTTCAAATCTCCCTTATGATCATGAAACCAATCTGAAAGCAGTTTTTTACCATCCTTCTCTATTGTTATATAATATGTCACATGTTTATAGCCCTCATTTGTAGTAGGATCATAAAGCTTGAACTGAATGATGGGTTTTTGATTCTGTTTCTCTAAGGTTTCAGTGGTGACTACAGGTGGTGTCATTTTTATTATTAAATCAGCCCTTCTTTCACCGAAAGAAGCCGAAAGCTCTTCCATAAACAAACCATCCCCAAAAGCGGCTTTTAGAGGAAATATTTTCGAGGAAGGAATTAGTAAAACTAGCAGAAAAATAGAAGCGATAGTAAGGACTAAACTGCCATTATCAAGTGACGGGCTTTTGGTTTCTCCGTACATCATATCTAATACAGGTAACACCTAGATATATCTAGGCGATTCGATATATATAGTTGTTCAGTTGTCATGATGATTATATTGTAATTGGATAATTTCGCAGAATATTCTTAATCATGTCAATTATGGTTTTAAGTAATTAGTTCTGCTAACGATAAAGTGATAGAAGATCTAAGAAATCAGAAAGCACAAGATGGCACCTGTGTTCAAACAATAGGGTTTTCTGTGCCTGGATCTTATACAATTGGGGTGAATGTGGAGCAGTTGCTGGAAGTCCGATGGGAATTTTGTTGAGAGTGCAAGGTTTGAAGCGGTAGTTGAATAGCAAATAATATATTCAAAATATGTCACAATGGAACACTATAAAGTCTGTAGTATTAAATGAAAATGAAAGCTGTTTACATAGTAAATGATCTCAAGGTCGCTAAAATATTAGTTGACCCTATGCGTAGAGCCATTTTGGATTTACTAAGACAAAGGCCAATGACGCAAGCACAATTGGCTCATGAGTTAGGTCTGACTGGTGCATCTCTTAACTATCACATAAAAAAACTCAGGTCAAAAAGACTTGTAGTTGTGGCAAAGAGAGAAGTAGAAGAGCATAGCATAATGCAGACATTTTTCTCAAGCATAGCGTATTTGTTTGTATACGACTTGGATTCATTTCCGAAGGATATAGCACGTTATTTTTATCCTGTCTCTTTAGAAAGGGCTAGATCAGTAATTTCTTTGCGTATGCTAAAAGAGAGAGGATTTCATATAGAACATTCCCCAGAGGCAATTAACGCTTTATCAGAACAGCTGGCCCGCCTTCTGGTAAGAATATCAAAAAATTATGAACGAAAAGAGGTTGACTCTGGTAATGAAGAAATAGTTTATGAAATATATACAAAAGCTATTGCTAACATAGGCCGAACTACCAGGGTAACCAAATAGCCCTGCCCCCGAGCTTATATTAACAATAATACCTGATTTTTGCTCTCTCATTATAGGAAGAACTGCTTGAGTTACTCTTATCTGATTATCTTTTCCTTGACCTTCCATAATATACTATTAATCCTATACAAGCAAACCCGATGAACTCTGGAACAATAAATAACCACAAACGTTTCTGTGGAGGGGCATGATAGTCTGCTAAACTAGCAATAGGTCCTCCAATGAGACCTCCAAATAACCCTGTCATAATTAGTATAGTAATTATTCGCTCCTTGTTCATAGAATATAATATAAAATCACAGTTCGTAGAAAATGGATAGGTAATAAATAAGACAGGATGAGATCTTTCTTGATTACTGCATGCAACGAACCATTGCTTGATTATCAATGATACAGTTTGCCGCCATCTTCATACTTGATAAAGAACCTCCTATGACAAACTCCATTGCTTGGGTTTGATTTATTGATGTTTCCTGAGCGCCCATATTTAATAATGACAGCTGTATTTCTGCCAGGTTTATTTGATCAAGTGCTGCATCTGTATTGCCATCCATCAATAACCTATCAGCTGTTCTTAGGTGGAAACTTGTTGATTCCATCATAGGGGTTGTCATATTACCAGAACTAGTTGGGGAAGTTTGTGCCACAATTGAATGAATAATAGCCAAGTCACCTTCATCTATTTTTGTTGTTATAACTACTCCTAACAATAACATTGCAACAACGCTAATACACACCATTAAACTTTGAGCCATGCGACTGTATAGATGGCTTTTACTTATAACAATTCTCAACAAAAAACTAATCAAATATCCAGTGGCCTGGTTGTAGATGCTATCCTGAAGATTGTATGAATCAGTAGAAGCACATGGTGGAAGACTATATGCCTATAACAACTCTAACGATAAAGGAGCGACATTTACCAATGTTCTGCCGTTGTTTAGACAACAACAAAAATAGAGAAAGCAGTCATAAATAAGGGTATCCTGTTTAAAGACGACGAAGGTTTAAGTAATGAGGGTTTACATGAATATTTAGACAAGGCAATAAATGAGGCAAATTCTAATTTGTCATTCCTTGCAAGAAATTATCTGTCATCAAGACAAGATTCCTTAACTTGGCCGCTTGGAACCATAAGGAAATCCGTTTATAATGGTAATTGCGTTTTGAATTTGAGTGACTGCCTCCTCTATTCCGCCTCTGCCACCTAGTTCTCCCTCAGTAAACAAATCTGAGATACTGTATGGCGTAGAAAATGCTGTAGGAAGAGGGGTCTACTTTATGGCAAATGTAAAGCAAAGAATGGATATATTCTTTGACCATAGAGCGCCTTCTATAGTAACCGATATTGCAGAATATAGGAATGGCTATAATTGAAATAAGAAAAAGAGGTGGAAAGATAAGGTGTTTTACTGAAATTACTGAAGATAATGTATATCATTGCAAAGAGCTAATGAAGTTGGTTGATGAGCTTAAGCATTTAGATGGAGTGAGGGGAGGAATGGCAATAAGTGAATCAGAGTATATGGCAACTACTGTGCTCCAAGAAGCAAAACCTCTGACGCAGGTAATTTATAGCAATGTCAAAGAAGTCGTAGAACAAGGACAATACATCTTTGACACGCTATGGAATACAGCAATTCCAGCTGATCAGAAGATAAGGGAAATTGAGGAAGGGACTGTACCCCTCTATACTAAGGTTATAAACGAACCCAATACTATAATTAAAGAAATAGTTCGAATAAACGACATCTCTAATGAAATGTATATTTGTGCAACTGCTGGAGGAATGCAATTTACTTATAATTATTTTTTTGAAGTTACAAAAAGGCTGTTAGATAGATATAGGAAAGGAGAGCATAAAGGTATCAGATACATAAGCAATATTGATAGAGATAATGTAGATATAGCCAAACAATTTCTTGATTCTGGAGTACAACTAAGCACATCAAAAATCTACCACCGGTAAGTTTTGGTATATCAGATAAGGAAATTGCAGCAACTATTGAGAAAATGGAGCAAGGAAACATAGTTCAAAGTCTTCTAATTAGTAATGAGCCTCTGTATGTTAATCACTTTAAATCTATTTTTGAAGAATTATGGAAAAATGGAGTTGATGCTAAATCCAGAATACGTGATATTGAACAAGGAGTAGACACTGAAGGTATAGAAATAATTCAAAATCCATATGATATACAAAACCTTGCTTTTGAGCTTGTAAAATCTGCTCAAAAAGAAATAAGGATAGTATTTTCTACAGCTAATGCTTTTCATCGTCAAGAGTATGTAGGAGCGATGCAATTATTAAAAGAGGCAATTGCACAAAGAGGCATTAAAGTTAGAATCCTTACCCCTAAGGACGACTTAATTCAAGAAAAAGTACAAAGACTAGCACAACAACACATACATGTACGCTATATCGAACCGCCTTTACAAACCAAAGTCTCAATTCTAATGGTCGATGGTAATTCCTTACTTAGCGTAGAGTTAAGGGATGATACAAAAAGGACATCTTATGAAGCTATAGGATTGGCAATATTTTCTAACAGCAAGCCGACAGTGTTCTCATATATCTCAATCTTTGAGAGTCTGTGGAAACAAGCAGACTTATACCAACAATTAGAAAACTCAAACAAAGAGCTGGCAGCAGCAAATGAAAGGCTAAAGGAAGCAGATAAAATACAGAAAGAGTTCATCAATGTGGCAGCTCATGAGTTACGAACACCGATTCAACCTATACTTGGTCTAAGTGCAATTCTTCAACCTCAAATAAAAGATGATACGCAACGCTCATTAGTGGATATTATATTAAGGAATGCAAAACGGCTGCAGCAACTTACAGAAGATATACTTGATGTGACAAAGATTGAGAGCCAATCGTTGAATTTAAAGAAGGAGATTCTTAACTTAAATGAACTAGTGATGAGTGTCATTGCAGAATTTGGGATGCATGCTAAGAAAAATGGTGTAAAAATAAGGCTTACATCTAAAGATGATTTTATTGTAAGAGGAGATAGAGGAAGATTGGCTCAAGTCCTCTCTAACCTTATAGGCAATGCAATGAAGTTTATGGATGAAGGTAACATAGACATTTCGTTAGAAAAATCACAAGATGGTAGTGAGGTCGTATTATCTGTAAAAGATACAGGCTCTGGCATACACTCTGATATTATGCCAAGACTATTTACCAGGTTTGCTACTAGGTCACATACAGGAACAGGACTTGGCCTTTATATCTCTAAGAATGTCATTGAGACCCATGGAGGAAAGATATGGGCGGAAAATAATCCAGATGGTAGAGGAGCTACTTTTAGCTTTAGTGTACCAATAACAAAAGAATAAAAGATAATCCAACAGTTGACTAAGATTAGAGTAAAAGTATGGTAAAGACCCTACTTTTGGTGGCTGCTGTAATATTTGTGGGTTCAATGTCAGTATCGATAATAATCAAAGCAACAAATAACTGATCCTCCAAACGCTCCACGGGGAGAGGACCATTCTAATAGTGTAAATGAGCAACCAATGATAGTGATGCCTCTTAAAAAGAGATCTTCTGCTGATGATATTAATGATAGTTGAGGTTTTACGTCAATATTTGATGGTAAGACTTTGGATGACTGGAAGATGGCTGGAAATGGAAAATTTGTAATAATGGAAAAAGATGCTTCTCTTCAATCAGAAGGAGGACACAAATAATTCTATTAGGAAGTTCTGTTAGAACACATTAATGTATTTCAAAGAATGGTTTGAGAAAAAGATAAAGAAGATGCAAATACCCCAAGGAGAAAGTCAGGAAACAGATAATAATAAAATTTATCCATCATCAAACGAAGTATTCAAAAAGAAAGAGGTTAAAGAGGGAATTCTATCGGAAGATGATAACAACGCTATGGCATCAGATAATCATAATACTACACCAAAAGCTACCAAATTCCAATCTTTTTCTGCTAAAGAAGAAAGAAAAGAAGTATTAGGGGAAGGAAAACTTGGTATGCAGCTAAGACAACCACAAGATCAACAAGATTACAATGCTGATCACGTACTCATTACTTTGTATGATTTGCCAGAACATTGGATCGGAAAAGAAATGAAGCTACGTATTATTGCAAATAGAAGAGACGCTACATGGATTACAAAAAGGGTTTTAGAAGATGTGGAAAGGGGATTAATAAATGCGGAATTTGAAGTTAAGGGATCTGACAATAATCTATGCGATCTAAGTTTTGTATTAAAAATTAGTAAAGGTCTTTCTGAATTACCCGCTGCTGTTACTGCCATAAACCCTGTGCTTTCCTTCCTCTTATCAGATATCAGGTCTGAAGCTATTCTAAGAAGAAAAAATCTGTTTTATCCTCATGGAGACCATTGAGTCTATTAGTTTTGAATGTTAAATCAAGATGAATTAGCAAAGGCTAAAGTGGTCTATAGTCGGATAATGCCTAGCTGAATGAATATAAATAACAGTCTTATTTACCTACACTAGCATTTGTCACACTATATCCTACTCATAAAATGGACTGAGCAAGGGATCAGCAAAATCAATGAATCTCCAGACCGTTTCAGCTCATTTAAGGCAATGCTTGAAAAGGTGGGAGGAAAATTGATTGGAGGTTACTATACTTTCGGAGAATATGATGTGGTAATAGTTATGGAAGCACCAAATGATGAAGCAGTGATATCTTTGATGCTCAAAGTTGGATCAGCTGGAAATGTGAGAACCAAGACCTTGAAGGCGTTTACTGCTGAGGAAGGGATAAAGATTATCAAGGATCTTCAATAAGGCCTCCAACCTAGAGCTTGGTTTGACCGTATTGTCTTAATCTAGGACACAACATTAAATGAGACAACAAGAGAGGACAATGGCAATTGTAAACAGCTAATGGGAGAGCTATAGGAAGTGAGACAGCGGTTCTGTTGTCTATTGTCTTAATTGGTGGCGGGAGAAAACTTGTCCTGTTGTTTAATGAGAGATCAAATGCATGGTATGTTGCTCATCCAAAAAAAGAGATGGTTGAAGAAGTACCTAGAAGCCCTACCCCAACATTATATCATTGTAGCTGAATTTGTCCACGAATCTCTCCATTTGGATTTTTCTCAGTATGTATATTGACATATAGACTCCCATTGATCGCAGCGATTCCTAGTTCTTGATATGGTTGGCCAGCCATTGGTCCTTCCTGATCAGCAGCTGTAAATGAACCAGTTTCTGAAACCTGATTCATAGGAGTGTCATATTTGAACAATGTAATACGTTTTATACAAGTCATTCATTAGAGGAGGAGATAGGGGCTTTTTACTTAAAATATCGTATACATGACCATGGTCACATTATTTTTGGAGCCCGTAGATCGGTTGTCCTATCCAGACATTTTTACAACCCTAGGATCAAGGTTATAAAGGAAAGTCAAGCGACTTTCAAAACAAAGTCTGCTGTTATTATTTTACCTTTATGCTGGAATTGTCCCCATGCTTTGTATAAACCTGGTTTTGGAAAGCTGGTCCTAAAAGAGACATGTGGCCCGCCTTTCCAATTTGGTTCCACTTCTTCTGTAGGATGCACATGCAGGAATTCTTGGATGTCGCTACTAATAATAACACTATGTCCTCCTGCACCCATTAAGGGTTCTAAATCTGTTATAAGATTTCCTGAGGCGTCTGATATACTAAACACAATATCAGTATCCCTTCTTGCAATTATCCCTGCCTGGGGCAATTTTAAGCTGATTCGATAATTCTTATCGGGGGACGCTTTGGTGCGTACTCCATCATATATTGGCATTATAGGCTTGTGAGTGGGGAGACCTTTAACATCCGCTAAGAATATTACAAGTGTCTGCTTTTCTCCTTTTGGCTTAAAATCTACCCACAGTTTGTATGCGCCAGACTCTGGAAACATATGATTGATAGTAAAGTTTCCATCAGTACCTGCTAGAGTGGGATGGACATGTGCAAAGTAAGAAAGGTCTTCTCCTACTATGATAAGATGCATAAGTTTATCATGTACAAGATCAAATTCTCTGATAGGAGTTCCTGTTTTTTCTGCTACAGATATAGTCAACATGGCTTTCCTTCCAGCTTTTGGAACGATGGAATCAAAATGTAAATTGACGTTGTACTGATTAAAGATAGGTTCTTGGTGGTGGTTTTGCTGTTGTGAATGTTGAGTATGTTTCAAGTTCTCATGCTGTTTATCAGTAGTATTCATATTTTTGTGATGACTATTATTATTTACTTCATTGCTGTTAGGCTCTCTGTCCTCCTTAACATACATCTGTTTTAGTTCGTTTATCATACCATTGATATCCCATACCCATGTATAACTACTGGGGTTTACAATTGTAAATGGGTCATATATTTCTCCATCATTAACCAAAGGTATGAAAAATATTGTACGAACATAACATGTCTGGATAATTAAAGAATTAAAAAGATAAATGTGCTCATTTCTTCTATTGTTACTGAAATATAGGAGTCTTTTAACATGAAACAAAATCCGCCTGAGTTATATTTATTCTTGAGATCAAAAATTGTGTTAAATATGGTTAGCATCTAACAGTTAGATAGATTGTATACTGCTAGTCACTATTTATTTAATAGCATAAACATTCAATCTGCAGGATCTTATCTAAAATTGAGACCCCTCTACTAACAATAATAATAATAATCAAATAGCTAACATCGCATTAATGAGATGAGAAAATTATGGGCCCGGGAGGTAAAATAATGGCGTGCATAGCGCTTGCAGTTGCAGCCATGGTTATTAAAAGATATATGAAGAAGAGGGAAAAGGAGGATAAGAGGAATCGACAGGAAAATGCAAATTTATAATATTACCGTCGCATTATTCTCTCTGACAGAACCAAATCATGTGACTCACTATTTAAGAAAGACTCATACCAAGAGGACAGCAAGTGGGAACTGCTAACTTTTATTGTTGCTTTACTTTCCGAACATCCGATCACATGTTTCCTTATCAATTAGTCGTCTACATTCGTCATAAAAATTGTCAAATGGTATATTAGGAGAAGGGAATGGTTGTATATCAAGACCAGGAGGCAATAATCGGCTTGGCGGATTTGATGGTTTTTGGTTTGGCCCAAGGGTTAAAGAAATATTTTCAAGCTTACCATCTCTGAGTACTTGCAAATATACTGTGTCTCCAACATTTTTTGTTATCAAATAGTTGATGACATCATTCATGTTCTTTATAGTTTGATTATCAATTTTAGTTATAACATCTCCTCCTAAACGTATTTCTGATCCATTGATATTGGCAACTTTATCACCTCCCCTTAAACCGGCTTTGTCAGCTGGTCCTCTTGCGATTATATCTACTACAAGTACGCCTTGTTTTACCTGAGTCAAGTTCATTGCTCTTGCAATATCTGGGGTAATCTCTGTTCCAGAAATTCCAAGCGAAGGCCTTTGTTCTTGTCCTTCTTGTTGTAAAGCTTGCTGGTTAGAATCAGGCCTTGCTGCAAGAGTAAGATTAATCTGCTGTTGTTTACCATCTCTAAAAATTGTTAATTCTATCGTATCATCAACCTTTTTCTCCCTTTCTAGATAGGTTAGGATATCATCGATTTTTCTAATTGTTTTATTATCTATTGCCAGAACCACGTCTCCACCCAAAGGGATTTGCTCGCCGTTGATACCTGTTATTTTGTATCCTCCTCTGATCCCAGATTTATCTGCAGGACTATTTGCAGTAACGTCTGTTACAAGAAAACCCCTGGCCTCTTTTAACCCTAATGCATGAGCTATCTCAGGTGTGACATCGGTCCCTGCAATTCCAATCCAAGGATGAGTGTATGACCCAGAGCTTATCAGCGATGGTACAACCTTTATTATAGTATTAGAAGGAATGGCAAATCCAATACCTGCAAATTCTCCTGTAGAGGAGAAAATTGCAGTATTCATTCCCACGACTTCTCCCTTGAGATTCAACAATGGCCCACCAGAATTACCTGGATTGATAGGTGCATCCGTTTGAATTATGTCTGGAATAGAAAATGAACCAATGCGTTCTCTAGATGGTGGGATAAGTTCTTGGTCTTGATCTGGGGAAGGCGGAAATAATGGAGATGGTTCCTCATCAGGGTTAGCAGGTACATTTTCAGATGATGGTATTAATCGTCCAAGGCCACTAACTATGCCTTCAGTCATAGAACCTGACAAACCGAATGGATTTCCTATAGCTACTACTGGTTGGCCTATCTTA
>Ga0126308_10000787_pt1 | contig 11453 bp, 6 predicted proteins | sample Plot55_FD_92533 | JGI IMG/M metagenome (GOLD analysis project Ga0126308, IMG submission 92533) | Serpentine soil microbial communities from UC McLaughlin Reserve, CA, USA - Plot55 | ecosystem: Environmental > Terrestrial > Soil > Grasslands | place: USA: UC McLaughlin Reserve, Lake County... | reverse complement strand
GTCACAACGTATGCACGCGGCGACTTTCCTCGATCGCCTGCCAGAGCCGCTCCGCGGTGGCCGGCATGTCCACATGGCGAACGCGACAGGCGCGCCACAGCGCGTCCATGATGGCATTCATGACAGCCGGGCACGAGCCGATCGCTCCCGCCTCGCCAGCGCCTTTGACGCCCAGCGGATTGGTCTTGCACGGCACGTTGCGGGTCTCGAAAGCGAAGGATGGGCTGCCGTCCGCCCGCGGCAGGGCGTAATCCATGAGCGAAGCGGTGACGAGCTGCCCCGATCCGGGCTCGTACACGGTACGCTCCATGAGCGCTTGGCCAATGCCCTGGACGGCGCCCCCATGGACCTGGGCCTCGAGCAGCAACGGGTTCACCGTCGCACCGAAGTCGTCGACCACGACGTAGTTGGCGATGTGCGTCGCCCCGCTCGCGGGGTCGATCTCGACCTCGCACAGATGCGTGCCGTTCGGATACGTCGCCTCGGTCGGCGTGAAAGCATCGGAAGTCGTGAGCTCCTGCGGATCGGCGCGCTTGGCGAGATCCGCGAAGGACACGGCGCGATCGGTGCCGGCAATGCGAACTTGACCGTCGGCGCACTCGACGTCGCCTGGCGCCGCCTCGAGCGCGTCCGCGCCGAGCTTCTTCAGCCTGTCGGCAAGCTTCGTGGCGGCGCCCGCCAGCGAGGCGCCGCCGCACGGAATCGAGCTTGAGCCGCCAGTGCCGGTGCCGGTCGTGTCCAGATCGGTGTCACCCTGGACCACGGTGACGCGGTCCGGCGGCACGCCGAGGTGCTCGGCAACGATCTGCGCATAGGCGGTGTGGTGGCCCTGGCCGGTGGATTGGGAGCCGGCCAGCACGGTGATGCCGCCGTCCGCGTCGAGCTTGACGGTCGCGGCATCTGGTCCATTGCTGCCGCAGGCCTCGATATAAGTCGCAAGCCCGATGCCGCGCAGCTTCCCGGCCTTTTTCGCCAGCGCCACCCGCTTCTTGAAGTTGGGCCAGTCGGCGATCTCCTGGGCGCGAGCCATATGGGCGGCAAAGTCGCCGGAGTCGTAGGTCTTGCCCGTCGCGGTGCGGTACGGCATCGCCTTCGGCCTGATGAAGTTCTTCCGCCGCAGCGCATCCGGTTCGACGCCGATGTCGCGCGCGGCGGCATCGACCAGGCGCTCCATGACGTAGGCCGCCTCCGGCCGTCCGGCGCCACGATAGGCATCGACCGGGACCGTATTGGTATAGACGCCGCGGATGCGGACATGGCAGGCCGGAATGTCATAGACGCCGGGCGACATGCCGGCGCCGATGAACGGGATGAATGGGCCGTAGCACGACAGATACGCACCCATGTCGGCGACGAGATCCACGTCCAGCGCCAGGAAGCGGTTCTTGTCGTCGAGGGCGAGCTTGGCGGTGGTGACGTTGTCGCGCCCCTGGGCATCGCCGAGAAAATGGTCGCCGCGCTCGGCGACCCATTTGACGGGGCGCCCGAGCGCTTTCGCGGCAACCGCGGCAAGCGCATATTCGCGGTAGCAGAATAGCTTGGTGCCGAAACCGCCGCCCACGTCCGGCGTAATAACGCGCAGCTTCTCCGGCGCGATCTTCAAGACGTCGTTGCACAGGATGTCGCGAACGGCGTGGCTGCCCTGGCTCGACAGCGTCAGGCTGGTGCGGTCGCGCGCCGCGTCATGCTCGGCGACGACGCCGCGCGTATCGAGATAATTGGTAACGAGCCGCTGATTGATCAGCGTGAGCGACACCACGCGGGCTGCCGCATCAAAAGCCTTCCGTGTTGCGGCCTCATCCCCGATCGTCGTCTCGAAGGCGACATTGCCAGGATGTTCCGGCCACACCGGCGGCGCTCCCTGTCGCAGCGCCACCGTGGCATCGACCACATGCGGCAGCGTCTCCCATTCGATTGCGATCGCTTCCGCGGCATCCCGCGCCTGATCGAGCGTCTCGGCGACAATGAACGCAACCGCGTCGCCGACATGACGCACCTCGTCGCGGGCGAGGATCGGATAGGGCGGCACGGCGATGTCGACGCCCGGCAACGCGACCTGGCATGGAAGCGGCCCAAGTTCGCCGATGTCATCGGCGGTGAGGATGAGCCGCACGCCGGGCATGCCGCGGGCGGTCGCCACATCGGCGATGCGGAAGCGCGCATGCGCCTGCGGCGAACGCAGCACCACCGCGTGCAGCACGTCCGTGGGCGCATGATCGGCGACATAGCGGCCGTTGCCCCGCAGGATCGGATCGTCTTCCTTGCGCGTGACCGCCTGGCCGATGCCGAACTTCATGAGGCTCACTCCGCCGGATGAGGTGCTGGTGCCGGCGCCGGCGCTGCTTTCTTCCGTCCGATCCGGGCGAACCAGCGGGCGACGACGTAGAACGCCGGCGTAAAGATCAGGCCGAACGCCGTCACGCCGACCATGCCGAAGAACACGGCGGTGCCGAGCGTCTGGCGCAGCTCGGCGCCGGCGCCGATCGCCCAGACCATCGGCAGCACGCCGAAAATGAACGCGAGCGACGTCATCAGGATCGGACGCAAGCGCAAGCGTGCGGCCTCGATCGCCGCGGCCCAGCGATCGCGTCCGCGCTCCTCCAGCTGGGTGGCGAATTCGACGATGAGGATGGCGTTCTTGGCGGCAAGCCCGATCAGCACCACGAAGCCCACTTGCGTCAGGATGTTATTGTCCTGGCCGCGCAAGACGACGCCGGTAATGGCGGCGACCAGGCACATCGGCACGATCATGATCACGGCGAGCGGCAGGGTGAGGCTCTCGAACTGCGCCGCCAGCACCAGGAAAACGAACACGACCGCCAGCACGAAGGCGAACATTGCCGTGTTCCCGGCGCGCAGCTGCTGGAACGCGAGTGTCGTCCACTCGTAGCCGAATCCGTCGGGCAGCACTTCGGCAGCAAGCCGCTGCATGATCTCGATCGCCTGGCCCGGGCTGTAGCCGGGGGCTGCAGCGCCGTCGAGTTCGGCCGCCGGATAAAGATTGTAGCGCGGTACCCGGAACGGCCCGGAGATGTCGCGCACCGTGGTGAACGAGCCGAGCGGCACGGTCTCGCCGGTGGAGTTGCGCACCCTGATCTTGAGCACGTCCTTGGGGTCGAGGCGCTCCCCGCTCTCGGCCTGGGCAATGACGCGGAAGGTGCGGCCAAGCAGATTGAAGTCGTTGACGTAGGCCGAGCCGAGATAGATCTGCAGCGCGCTGAACACGTCGGGAATGTTGATGCCGAGCAGCTGCGCCTTGGTGCGGTCGACATCGAGATAGAGCTGCGGAGTCGACGTTTCGAACAGCGAAAACACTTGGGCGACGCCCGGGGTCTGGCCGGCGCGGGCCATCATGGCGACCATGGCGGCCTGCAGCGCCTGCGGCCCGCGGCCGGCGCGGTCCTCGACCATCATGCGGAAGCCGCCGGCGTTGCCGATGCCCTGCACGGCGGGCGGCTGGACGACGACGATGAAGGCTTCCTGAATGACGGCGAGGCGCTTGAACAGCTCGCCCTGGATGGCGCCGGCGGACAGGCGCGGATCGCGCCCGCGCTGATCGAAGGGATCGAGCACGGCGAAGAACGCGCCGGCATTCGGAGCCTGCGTGAAGGTGGCCCCGGAAAAGCCGACCACATTGACTCCATGGGCGACGCCGGGGGTCTTGAGCGCGATGTCGGCGATGCGCTGCATCACTTGATCGGTGCGCGCCAGCGCGGCGCCGGGCGGAAGCTGCGCCACGATGATCAGGAACCCACGGTCGACCTGCGGAATGAAGCCGAGCGGAGTCTTGCGGAACTCGTTGAGCCCGAACGCCAGGACGCCGGCATAGACGGCGAGCATGAGGACGGCGAACCGCACCACCCGCGCGACCACCCAGCCGTAGCCGCGGGCAAGCGCATCGAAGGCGGCATTGAACCCACGGAAGAAGCCATGGATGGGACGCTCCCACAGGCGATCCGGCCGCTGGCCGTGCGGCTTCAACAGCAGCGCGCACAAGGCCGGCGACAAGGTCAGCGACACGATCAGCGAAATGATGGTCGCCCCGGCGATGGTCAGCGCGAACTGACGATAGAACTGCCCGGAAATGCCGGTGATGAAGGCGGACGGGATGAACACCGCGGAGAGCACCAGCGCAATGGCGATCAGGGCCGAGCCGACCTCGTCCATGCTGCGGATCGCCGCCTCGCGCGGGCTCAAGCCCGCCGCGATGTTGCGTTCCACGTTCTCCACCACGACGATCGCGTCGTCGACCACGATGCCGATCGCGAGCACGAGCCCGAACAGCGAGAGGTTGTTGAGGGTGAAACCGAACATCGCCATGAAGAAGAACGTGCCGACGAGCGACACCGGGATGGCGACGAGGGGAATGATGGCGGCGCGCCAGGTCTGCAGAAACAGCACGATGACCAGGACGACGAGGCCGATCGCCTCCAGGATGGTTTCCTGGACGGCGTTGACGGACTGTTGGATGAACTCGGTGGGATTGTAGATGATGGCGTGCTTGACCCCGGGCGGGAAGCGCTTCGACAGCTCGTTCATGGTGGCGATGACGCCCTGCGCCGTGGTCAGCGCGTTGGAGCCCGGCAGCTGAAAGATCGCCAGCGCGACCGCCTGGTCACGATCGAGGTAGGAGTTGGAGCCGTAGTCCTGCCCGGCGAGCTCCACCCGCGCCACGTCTTTGAGACGCACCACTGCGCTCGCCGTCTGCTTCACCACGACGTTGGAGAATTCATCCGGATTGGCGAGGCGCCCGAGCGTCTGGACCGAAACCTGGAAGGCGCGCGGCTGCTCCACCGGCGGCTGGTTGAGCACACCGGATGCCACCTGGATGTTCTGACCCTGCAGCGCCAGGACCACGTCGTTGGCGGTCAGTCCGAGCGACTGCAGGCGGTCGGGATCGAGCCACACCCGCATCGAATAATCGCGGCTGCCGAATACGGTGACGTTGCCAATGCCGCCGACGCGGATCAGGGTGTCCTTGATCTCCAGCGTGGCATAATTGGAGATGAACAGCTGGTCGCGCGACTTGTCCGGCGAGTAGAGGTGCACAACCATCATCAGGTCGGGCGAAGACTTCATGACGGTGACGCCGACCTGACGCACGTCCTGTGGCAGTCGCGGCTGGGCGATGGCGACCCGGTTCTGCACCTGCACCTGGGCGATATCGAGGTTGGTGCCGAGGTCGAACGTGACGGCGATGGTGAAGCGGCCGTCGGCGGTCGAGTTCGACGACACGTAGAGCATGTTTTCGACGCCGTTGATCTGCTCCTCGATGGGAGCCACGACCGTCGATGCCACGATCTCGGCGCTGGCGCCGGGATATTGGCCCTGCACGTTGATGATCGGCGGCGCGATCTCGGGATATTGCGCCACCGGCAAGCGTGCGAACGAGACCGCCCCCAGGATCACGAAGATGATGGAGACCACCGAGGCGAAGATCGGCCGGTCGATGAAGAAATGGGAGATCCGCATCCCGGTCTCAATTGCTCTTCGCCTGGGCGCCGCTCGCAGCCGAGGGGGCTTTCCCCTGTTCTTGCGGGGTAACCTTGCCGCCCGGACGGGCCCGAACCATTCCATTGACGATCACGCGATCGTCGGCCGAGAGCCCGGTCTTGATGACCCGCAGGTCGTCGTCGAGTTCACCGAGCGTGACGTATTTCTGGTTCACGCTGTTGTCGGCCCCGACCACCAGCACGTATTTGCGCGCCTGCTCGGTGCCGATGGCGGCGTCGGGCACGAGCAGCGCTTCGTACGGGGCCGATGCCGCAAGCTGCACGCGGGCAAACATGCCCGGCGTGAACAGATTGTCGGCATTGGCGAACTGGGCACGGCCGCGGATGGTACCGGAGGCACGGTCGATCACGTTGTCGACGAAGTCCATGCGGCCGCCATGCATGAACGTCTTCTCGTCGATGAGCTTGAGCATGACCGGGGTCGCGGCCCAGTGCTCGCCGTTATGATTCTCTTTGGCCAGGCGCTGGTAGCGCAAGAACGATGCTTCGTCGAAGCTGAACTCGAAGCGGATCGGGTCGGTCGACACGATGGTGGCGAGCAGCGTGGTCGTCCCCGTGCCGGCGGTCGTCCCTCCGGCAACCAGGTTTCCCGGCGAGACCCGCCGGTCGCCGATGCGGCCGGTCACCGGCGCGCGCAGTTCGGTGAACTGAAGGTCGAGCTCCGCCTGGCGGACCGCAGCTTCGTTCGCCGCCACGGCGGCCTCGGCATTGCGCTTGGCCTGGGCACGCTGCTCGAACGTCTGCTCGGCGATGGTGCGGTCGCGTACCAGCTGTTGGCCGCGCGCCAGGTCGCCTGCCGTGTAGGTGAGATTCGATTTCGCCGTCACCAGATTGGCCCGCGCCTGATCGAGGGTGTTCTGGAACGGCCGCCGGTCGATCGTGAACAGAAGATCGCCCTGCTTGACGAGCTGGCCATCGGTGAAATGCACGTTTTCCAGGTAGCCGGAGACCCGCGCGCGCACCTCGACCGAATCGATGGCGACGAAGCGGCCGACGTATTCGTCGTGGTCGACGACCGTACGCTTGATCGGATTGGCGACCGTCACGGTCGGGGGCGGAGGTGTCGTTTGCGCCGGCTGCTGGCCCTGCCCGCAGCCGGCGAGCAGCAGGATCATCGACGCGCACGCGACCCAGGCATGGCTCGGCATCGGCTGTCTCATCTGCGGCGGGCTCCCGCGTGGCCCCGAAATCGACGGCGCAAAAGCGGTATGTATGAACGTCGTGGTCATCCGCCAAATCACAAACACAGGTTCGATCGCGCCATCGGCGCGACCCATCGCACCGATCAGCAAAGCTGATCAATCTTCCGCCGTGATCGCTTTCGTGCCGCGGCTGCGGCGGAACGCAGCCAGCCATTGGCGGCCAAACAAGACGGCAATAAGACCGCCATACACGAGAGCGCCGATGATGGCGAGCGTCGCCAGCGCGGCTTCCTCGCGCAGCCTCGGCCACGTGCGATAGAGCGCCAGCACCGGATCTTGCGCCAGCAGAAGGACCAGGGCGAGCGCAAGCCCGGCCACGAAGACCTTGACGATGGAGGACTTGAGGCGGTCGTCGAGTCCGAATAGGCCGGCGCGCGCTGCGAACCAGACGACCAGGCCGAAGTTGATCCAGGCTCCGATCGCGGTCGCCAGCGCCAGCCCGACCTGCGCGAGCGGACCCATCAGGGCTATCTTCAACGCGATATTGACGCTCGCGGCGGCGAGTGCGGCCTTCACGGGCGTCCAGGTGTCGCCGCGGGCGAGGAACGTCGCGCTCACGCTGCGGATCAGCACGAACGGCAGCAAGCCGATCGTGTAGGCGGCGAGCGTCGCCCCGGCGGCAGCCGCATCGGCCGCCGTGAACGCCCCGCGGGCGAACAGGGCACGCATGATCAGGTCCGGCACCAGCAGGAACGCCGCGACGCAGGGGACCGACAGCACAAGCGTGAACTCGATCGCGCGATTCTGCGCCTGCAGGGCCCCTGCTTCATCGCCGGCCGCGATCCGCCGCGCCATTTCCGGCAGCACCACCGTCCCGGCGGCGATCCCGATGACACCGATCGGCAGCTGGTTGAGGCGGTCGGCGTAGTACAGCGCCGAGACCGCGCCGCGCGCCAGGAAGCTCGCAATGATGGTGTCGGCGAGCAGCGCGAGCTGAACCCCCGAGGAGCCGATCACGACCGGCCCGAGCGCCTTGAAGAAACGCTTCACGTGTTCGTCGAAGCGCGGCAGTCGAAACCTCGCCGTCGCCCCGGCGCGTGCCGCGTCGCCGGTCACCAGCAGGAGTTCGAGAAAGCCGGCGAGCAACACGGCCCATGCGGCGGCGTGGCCGGCGGTGGGGAAAAGCCAAGCGCATCCCAACGCGGCAATCATGGCCAGATTGAGCAGGATCGGCGCCGCCGCGGCAGCCGCGAAGCGTTCGCGCGCATTGAGGACGCCGCTGTAAAGCGTCACCAGCGCCATCAGCATCAAGGATGGGAAGGTGATCCGGGTGAATTCCACGGCCAGCTCGAACCGGCCCGGATCATGGGTGAAGCCGGGCGCCAGCGCCGCCACCACCCACGGCATGAACAAGAGCGCCGCAACGAGCAGCACGGCCTGGCTGACGACCATGAGGGTGAAGACGCGGTCGGCGAACAGCCGCACGGCATCGGCGCCGTGCTGCTCGCGGATGCGCGCATAGGCGGGCACGAAGGCGGCGTTGAAGGCGCCCTCGGCAAAGATCGCGCGGAAATGATTGGGAAGGCGCCAGGCGACGAAGAACGCGTCAGCGATCGGGCCGGCACCGAGAAAATAGGCGAGCACGATGTCGCGAATGAAGCCGGTGAGGCGCGACACCAGGGTCAATCCGCCGACCGTGAGGATACGCTCGATCATGCCCGTTGGATGGCTCGAGTGGCGCCTAAGAGACGAACAACGGCGACACGCATCGCCCCTCGATTTGTCATCCCGGCCGAGCGCCGCAAGGCGCGAGAGCCGGGACCCCAGGAACCCCCTGCCTAGCCCTTTTCCTGATGCAGGGGTACTTTGGGTCCCGGATCAGCTCGCCATGGCGAGCCGTCCGGGATGACAATCGGAAGGCATAGAATGGGCGAACGCGGGCACTACCCGGCGGCGCGCCGTGCTGCCTTGGGCTGCGGCCGCACCCGCGCCGGACGCTCGTCCAGGCAGCGCATGGCGATCTCGAGGCTGGCGACACCCTCCTCGCCGCTCACGACGGCAGCGCTTCCCGAGCGGATGGCCGTAAAGAAGGCGACGAGCTCGGAGCGCAACGGCTCGGTATAGCCGACCGACAGATGGCGCATGGAATAGCTGCCGTCCGGCTGGAAGCCGAAACATTCCGTGACCGTCCGCGTCAGCAGATCGCCGATGATGTATTTATCGCGCGTCGCCACGTGGACCGTGCGCGCCTTGAATGGCGTCAGCCAGTTCGTGTTGATCTGCGCCAGCACACCCGAGGTCGTGCGGAACTGCAGCAGCGCGATGTCCTCGCGCTCGGCGACCGCATTGGCGGTGAGCGGCTGCACGTCCACGATCTCCGAATCGGTGAACCAGCGGATGAGGTCGATGTCGTGCACTGCAAGGTCGATCACCACGCCCACATTGGACATGCGGGGCGGGAATGGACCGACGCGGGTGATGGCGATCGATAGGATCTCCTCGCCGCGGATCGCCTCCTTGATCGTCTCGACCGCAGGATTGAAACGCTCCACGTGGCCGACCATCAGGGTGACGCCGGCATGGCGTGCAGCGGCAACGATGCGCCTCCCCTCCTCGGGATTGGAGGCGATCGGCTTCTCCACCAGGACGTGGACGCCGCGCTTGATGCAGCTGAGCGCGATGTCGTGATGCAGGTGCGTCGGCGCCGCGATGGTGATGGCGTCGACGCCGAGCGGCAACAACGCATCCACCTCGTCGACGGCGGTGGTGCCCAGCGCACCGGCGACGAAGCGGGCCTGTTGCTGGTCCGGATCGGCAACTCCGACGAGTCGAATTCCGGGGAGCCCGGCAAGGACGCGCGCATGGTTGCTGCCCATGACACCGACGCCGACCACCCCGACGCGCAGCACGTCTGCCGCGCCGCCTTTCACGGTTTGCACCATATCGGGACAGCTACCCCCATCACGCCTCGCACCGCCCGGCAATCACCCCTAGCATGGCTGGAGGCGGCTGGCGACCCGGTCACGGCGAATCACCCACTCACGTTTCGAATCAAATGTTTACACCACAAAGGCGGTGGATTGTGGCATTCCTGTGCGGCGCGGCGCGCAGCGATGAAAACAATCGATCGAGTCGCGGGACGCGCGCCATTCGCGCCCGCATCCTGCGGCCCATCTGCCCTTGTCTCGCTCCCGGCGTCGGTCCAATGTGCGCGCCCTTCGCGGAAAGATCATCGATGGCGTCGACGTCGCAGGCAACGATCCGGTCGCAGGCAATTCCAAGCTTCGGCCTCGCCGTGGCGCTGCTTACCTTACTGACGGTCATTCGGCTGATCGGGCTGAAATTCTCGGTGGTCGATCTCTTCTTCGACGAAGCCCAATATTGGGCCTGGTCGCGCGAGCTCGCATTCGGCTACTTCACCAAGCCGCCCCTGCTCGCCTGGCTCATCGCCGGCGCCGAGACGCTGTGCGGCAGCTCGGAAGCCTGCATTCGCGCTCCGGCGCCCATCCTCTATTTCGGCACCAGCTTGCTTGTCTTCGCCATCGCGCGACAGCTGTACGACGAGACCGTCGCGTTTTTCGCCGCGCTTGCGACCGCGCTCACGCCCGGCGTGGTGTTCTCCGCGCGCATCATCTCGACCGATGTTCCGCTGCTCTTCTTCTGGGCGCTCGCCCTGCTTGCTTACGTCAAGCTCCTCAACGGTGCGGATCGACGCTGGGCCATCGTGCTCGGCATCGCTTTGGGATTGGGCGCGCTTGCCAAATACGCCATGGCGTATTTCCTCCTCGGCGCCGCATTGGCCGCCTGGTTCGACCGCGATGCCCGCCTGCTCCTGCGCAAGCCCGAGCTGTGGCTCGCGTTAGGCATCGCCATCCTGGTGATCGCCCCGAACATTTACTGGAATCTCACCCACGGCCTTGCCACCTTCAAGCACACCGGCGACAACATCCAGGGCAGCGGCTTGAAGCTCAATCCGCTGCGGGCGCTCGAATTCATCGCCTCGCAGTTCGCGGTATTCGGTCCGGTTCTCTTTGGCGTGCTGCTCGCGACGTTGGTCAGAATCGCCTCCCCGCTCATCACTCGCGCCGATCGGCTGATGCTCGCCTTTGCGATTCCTCCGCTCGTTCTCATCACGGCGACGGCGATCATCAGCCGCGCCTTCGCCAACTGGGCGGTCACGGCGTTCATTTCCGGAGTGATCGTGGTGGTCGCCATCATGATCCGCAGGGCCGCCTGGAAATGGCTGACGCTCAGTCTGGCCATCGGCTTATTCGTGCAGGCGCTGTTTCTGGCCGGGGACACGCAAGCAACCGGGCTCCACGTTCCCGTGCTCGGCGATGCTTACCGCCGCACGCTCGGCTGGCGCGCCTTGGGAGAAGCGACCGGCCGGCTGGCGCAACAGGTCGGCGCCCGCGCCATCGTCGGCGACCAGCGCGACGACGTCGCTTCCCTTCTCTATTATTGGCGCGATCAGCCGGAGGCCGTCATGGCGTGGCCGATCGGAGCGACCGCGGCGCACCAATTCGAGCTCACGCGCGCGCTTTCCGACACGACGCCGCGGCCGCTGCTGTTCGTCAGCCGTTGCTCGGCCACAACGCGCCTCGCTGCCCAGTTCGCCCAGGTCGAAGCGCTCGGCGCTTTCGACGCCAGGACGGGCCCGACATCGGCCCGCACCTACTATGCGTTCAAGCTCGACATGCCGCGCGGCCCGATCGGTCCCCTCGGTTCCTGCGGCTGATGTGCATTGATCGGGCGCGGAAATAGAATATGACCGTGGCACGCATTAATTGGTCATATC
>Ga0126308_10000786_pt1 | contig 11457 bp, 12 predicted proteins | sample Plot55_FD_92533 | JGI IMG/M metagenome (GOLD analysis project Ga0126308, IMG submission 92533) | Serpentine soil microbial communities from UC McLaughlin Reserve, CA, USA - Plot55 | ecosystem: Environmental > Terrestrial > Soil > Grasslands | place: USA: UC McLaughlin Reserve, Lake County... | reverse complement strand
GTCGCACGCGACTAACGGTCGCTGCCGACATGCCGATCGATGAATCAATGAAGGATCGCATGACCGGCATGATTCAGGGGAGCTATCGAACTATCAAGGAACTCATTGAGGCAGAAACGTAGCGGCACCGAGTTGTAGATTGCCAGCCGGAGTAGCACGTCCTCCACGGTAGTTAGTGCTAGGCTTGGGGCGGAAAGCGCCCCAAGCCTTCTCTTATTAGCCATATTCGCCTAATTGCCGACAAGGCGTGTTCTCGGAAACACACCGGCAAGAAAAGAGCCGGGGCTGTTGGACCCCGGCCCTCTTGAGATCAGCGCACACGCGCAGGACCGCTGCCGGTTTCTACGCCAGCCTCTCCGGGCTAGAGCATCGTCAACAACGAAAAGGCCAAGACACCAGCGGCGATGATCAGGGTCACATGGAAGCCATATTCGATATACAAGAGGCCCTGCAGATCAAAGCCGTTGTGCAGGTGCAGGTTGTCGTGGGGCCACCAGGAGACCAAGAACCAGCCGACGCTCAGGTACATTGCCCACGCCCTAAGCCACGAGCCTCTCGCTAGCCGCAGGAGCGCGGGAAAGCCAAACAGGAGAAAAGAGATCCCTAGACCGAAGGCGATGGCCTCGAAAGCGGACAGCAGGATGAAGAAGGGGAGCTGGCCGCCAGAGGGTTCGGGGTTGCCGGGGTGGGCGGGCCAGATGACCTGCCCAAGCGCCATCGCTGGCACGGCGAACAAGGCGCTTACCAGCGCCACTTTGATCCAAGTCTTCATAAGAGAGTCTGCTCCTTTCGTCGAGTAGTCAGCCGCGCGTCTCCTCCGGTAGCACGAAATGTATGTCGTTCCTCTCAGCGCTGGCCAAGACCTTCTCCATGTCTGGTGGGCCCTCGGGAGGTTCAAACGACGCTATGTCGTCTATTTCGTTAGCCTAACCCTCCCGGCCTTAAACGGTGGGGCTGTATCGCCTAAGATCCAGCAGCGGCCTCCTTCGCCACCTCAAACGGGGGCGGAACGAGGATCTGTATGATGTCGGGGTGTTGCTTAGCAGCTGCCCGCAGGCGAGCCCAGTCGGTCCTCTCCGGGTCCGTGTCGGCAGTCGCCGGCTCGCTTGCTTCCCTGTAGAAGGCCTCGCCGCTTCCAGGTGTTTGCAGCGCGAGAATTAGCGCGCTCTCTGAGAAGACCCCTGCAGGAAGATAGGGGACACCGTAAGCGCCGCGTTCGACTGGGCAAGGCTACCTGCTGGGTCAACTTCACTGCAACCCGCTATAAGTGCAGCATAATTCCCTGAAGCTAGTCAGCAGGAGGATGAAGCCGATACCACCCGCTAGTACCCACTCCTTCGGTGCTCACAAAATTTGCAACGCCGTGACGCGGAGTGAGGGACAGTACCGCGTAGCCAGAGGTCAAAGTGCTGACGAGCTACAAACCCAGGAGCACCCGTCCGCCAGGGCCTATGTGGGCGTTCGAGTCTTCGCGCTCCACGCCGGAGAGGTCTTCGCCGGCGCCCATCTGGTAGACGCGGGGCTCTTCCACGGCGAGGCCCGGATTGGCGGCGTAGGTCCGCCAGGTGATGTCGCGCCAGGTGAAGGTGAGGATGACCGGCGGCTCGTCGCCGTCTCCTAAGGCGACGTGTACCCCCGGCTGGCCTAAAGATTTGGAGACCGAGTCGACAGCCTGGAGGTGCTCGGAGTCATTGAAGAGCTCTATTCCCACCCTGAGGCGGTTCGCTGGCTCGGTCATACGCCGCCTATGTTCGCGTTCGAGATCCAGCTCAGCCCTAAGCTCGTCTACGGTGTCCCTAAGCCCGGCGGCCTCGTCCTCGCGCTCTTCGAGGTCACGCTCGAGTCCCTCGACCCTCCTAAGAGCCTCTTCGAGGGCTGCCTCTTTGCGGGAGACTTCCTCCCGGGCCTCGCGGCCTTGGGCTTCCAACTCGCCCTCTTTCTCCTCGAGCATGCCTCGGAGGCGCCCAATCTCGGTCTCGCGGCGTTCGATCTCGCGCTCCAGCCGTGCCGCCCGGCGGTCTTGGCCCTCGCGCCGGCGCCGGCGCGTGCGTTCCTCCTCCTCGAAGGCGCATAACCTCTCCTTGAGCCGCTCTCGCTCCTCTTCAAGATCCTCCACACGCAACTCGTCCGCTTCTGCTCTCGCAACCGCCTCGTCGGCCGCGAGTCTCGCTGCGGCGAGCTCATCGTATAACTCTTTTATATGGCGATCCTTGGCCTCTAGCTGTCTCTGGAGGCCATCTGGGTCCGCATCCTCTGCGCCGGAACCGTTCCCCCCGATATCCTCGGTGGGAACCTCCCTGGTAGGATCGCCCGCTATGGGATCGTCCTCCGGCGAACTGTCCGGGCCGTTCGGCCGGGTAGCGTTCACCCCGCGCCGTTCCGGCTCCTCCACGTTTCCCTACTCCCCGTCCGCAGGCTTCTCCTCACCAGCTTCGGCCTCCTCCTCGCCAGCCTCGGCCTTCTCTTCATCCTCCTCGACGGGTTCGGGGCTGATGATCTCGGAGACCTTCGCAAGGATCTCCTCGGCCTTTGGCCTCTCCCCGATCCAAGCGTGAACGACCTTGTGGTCGGTGTCAACGATGAACGTCGCTGGACGAGCGTACTCCCCGTGCTCTTTGTCCTTTTCTAAAAGACCGTACTCGCGGGTGGCAACGCCCGCGTAGTCGTAGAGGACGTAGGATTTTATGCCGGTTTCGCGGACGAAGTCGCGCGCCGGCGCTGGCCCTCCCACCCCGATGCCGACGATGGTGGCACCGGTGAGGTTGATCTCGTCCTCCTTCGCTGCCAGGTCCTTGAAGTACGCGACGTCCTCCTCGGACCAACCTCCGCTGTAGAAGACCACCACCACGAGCCCAGAGAAAAGCTGAGCACCGCTCACAGTCCTCATGCTCAACTTGAACTGGCCCCCCTGGGCCGAAGGCAGGTGAAACTCCGGGGCCTCGGCCCCGACCTCTGGGACTGGTAAAGTCTTCGTACGCGCCACGGGTGTCCTCCTTGCGTCTATAGCGGATCAATCTCGAGAATATTACAGTCTAACTATCGCCTTGACACGTCCGAGCCCCGGCGACTGCCTCTGCTAAGCTCTGTCCACCATGAACGTCCTTATGACCACGGCTAGATGCTCTCCGGCACGGGGAGCAACGGCTACGTCCAGAACCTCTGCCGGGCGCTCGTCGGAATGGGCTACGACGTGCACCCACAGACCGTCTAGCCGGATTCCCAGAGCTGCGTGCAGTACCAGCAGCCTTCTCAGGATTGGTCGAGCGACTTCGTTAGCCGCGTTAGGTCACCGCGGTGGATGAGATAAGCGGCAGGCTCCCGAATACCGGTCATGAGACCCATGAACTCGGTTACCACGAGCGAGGCCATAACGCCGTTGATCGAGACGACAGCTGGACCAGTATTCTCAAGCGCGTCGCGGTCGATCCCGTAGATGCGGGCGTCAGCGGCTAGTTGCTCAGCACTCATGTTATCGCGGGCCATCTGACCTGTGGTCGAGGAAATCGAGACAGGAGAGGGGCCAGGGTAGATCCGACAAAAAGTACAGTACAGGATGTGTCCTGAGGCCAGTCGTCGCCCGGTCTACGGGTTACAATAGGGTTTCTGGAGAACGTACGAAGGCAGGTATGGTTCAGCTAACCGACAGCTTCGACCGCAGAATGGACTACCTCCGCATCTCGGTGACGGATCGGTGCAACTTCCGCTGCCAGTACTGCATGCCCGAGGACATCGAGTTCCAGGACAAGAGCCACATCCTCACGCTGGAGGAGATGCTCACCTTCGCCGAAGCCTGCCTTGAGCTCGGCGTCACCAAGGTCCGTGTCACCGGCGGCGAGCCTTTGGTGCGCCGGAACGTCGTCTGGTTCGTCGAGCAGCTCAAAGGCTTGGGCTTCCACGACGTCACCATGACGACAAATGGGTTCCTCCTGAAGGAGAACTTAGAAGGGCTCGTCGAAGCCGGGCTAGACCGGATCAACATCTCCCTCGACACGCTCCAGCCCGAGAAATTCACGTTCATAACGCGCCGCAACCACTTCCAGAAGGTGTGGGACGCCATCATGGCGGCATTGGAAACACCCCTCTCGCCCGTCAAAGTCAACGCGGTCGCCATGCGCGGGGTGAACGACGACGAGATCGCGGAGATGGCGAAGCTCACGTTCAAGTACCCGATGCACGTCCGCTTCATCGAGCTCATGCCCCTCAACGGCGACACCGACGGCTCCCGCTTTAAGTCCTTGTTCATCTCGGGCAAGGAAATACTCGAGCGGGCCCAAGAGGAGCTCGGAGAGCTCACAGAGATAGAGCCCGAAGACCCGGCGGCACCCGCGGACGAGTTCAAGTTCGAGGGTGCGCCGGGCACCTTCGGCGTCATCACGCCCGTCTCGGAGCCCTTCTGCGCCAGGTGCAGCCGCTTGAGGCTCACGGCGGACGGCAAGATCCACCCGTGCTTGCTCACCGACCTCGACGTGCCCGTAAAGGACGCGATCCGCTCCCCCGACCCCATACCCGCCATCCACGAGGTCCTCTGGCACACCGCGCGCATAAAGCCGCCTGCTGGCCTCACCTTGCCCGAAGAATCGCGCAACCGCACGATGAGCCAGATCGGGGGCTAATCCGGCTCTATGGTGGCGATGAGCCCCTCGGCTTTGAGGCCCTCCTGGTAGAGCTCTGCGAGCTCTTTGTGGCACTTCGTCACGACCGCTTTGCCCTTGGTATGGGCTTCGAGCATGATGGAGACCGCCCGCTTTAAGCCCATCCGCGGTATCACCTTGCGGAGTACCGCCACGACGTGTTCCATCGGGGTGTAGTCGTCGTTGTGCAGGATGACTTTGTAGGGTGGCTCTGTGGTCAGGCGGTGGCGCGTCTTCTCTTTGGGGGCAGTCTCGGTTGACGAGACGACAACCCCCGAACTGAACGCGCCCTGAACCACAGAAACCACCCTCAACTCCGATCTTTACGCCAGCATCTCTCGGAAGGCTAACACAAGCGGCCAACCGTTCGCAGCTTTCGGACCGAAGTTGCCCGACGGTCCCTGATGCCCCCGGCGGGTGTCTTGGTACGGGAGAACGTTCCGCTCATTGGATGAGCGGTAGGACCTCCTCCAGCACCTCTTCGACCGTCCGGCGGTTCTTCTCCGCTATCTCGTCGGCGCGTTCGATGGTCGGGTGGTCTTGGGCTTCGTCGCGCGTGAGGCGCGGCAGCCTGACGGGGCTTCTTTCGCGCCACTTTTCGAGCCAGTCCTCGGGCATCTCCTCCGGCACCTCCTGATGGGAGACGGCGGCCCAGAGGGCGGTCCACGCCCGCGAGACGACCCGCCACCAGTCGTATCCACCGCCGCCGACGGCCACCCAGCGACCGCCGCAGAGCTCGTGGGCGAGGTCGTGGACCCTTTGGGGCACGTGCTCGTAGACGCGGGTCGTCAGCTTGAGGTGCGCCAGGGGGTCGAGCTCGTGGGCGTCGCAGCCGTTCTGGGAGAAGATCAGGTCCGGCCCGAAGGAGTTTAGGACCTCCGGTACGACGGCTTCGAAGCACTCGACGAAGGAATCGTCCTGGGTGAACGGTTCGAGCGGCACGTTGAGCGAGTACCCGCGGCCCTCCCTCCGGCCTCGCTCCTTCACGCCACCGGTCCCAGGGAAGAGGTAACGCCCCGACTCGTGCATCGAGATCGTCAAAACGTCCGGGTCTTCGTAGAACAACCATTGCACCCCGTCGCCGTGGTGAACGTCGGTGTCCACGTAGGCCACCTTGAGGCCGGGATGTTCCTCCTTCAGGCGCGCGATGGCGACCGCGATGTCGTTGTAGACGCAGAAGCCGCTGGCCTTGTAGCGCAGGGCGTGGTGGAGGCCTCCAGAGATGCACAACGCGTGCTCAGCCTCGCCGTTCATGACGAGCCTCGCGGTCCCGAGCGTCCCCCCGACCACGCGGGCGCACGCCCGGTGCATGTCGGGGAAGATCGGGTTGTCCGCTGTGCCGAGCCCATACTGAGTCAGCTCCTCGAGGTCGCCCTCGCCGTGCCCGGCCAGCCGCACCCGGCGCACGTAGCTCGCGTAGTGCACGGTGTTGAGGTCCTCGTCCGTCGCCGGCTCGGGCGTGACGAAGGGATACTCCTCCAGGAGTCCCAAGGACTCGCATAGATCCAGGGCTAGTCGGATCCTCACCGGGTTGAACGGATGGTTCTCGCCGAACCCGTAGTCTTCGAGCGCCGCGTCGTGGACGAAGGCGGCCCTGCAGCTCACGGGCGGCCCCCGGCCCCAGGCTCCGTCGGTGGCCAGCGGACGGCGTAGCCCGCCCCCTTGAGGCTCTCGACGATCCTACTAGGGTCTATGGTGTCGATCCTGAACACCGCAACGCGACCTTTGGCTCCGTCCTCGTCAGGAGCAGCCAGGACGCTCACGATGTTCACCCCCTCGGTCTGCAGGATGCTCGCGACCCCCGCGAACGCGCCGGGGCGGCCCGAAAGGGCGACCTCGACGCGGCTCCCCGGTTCGTGCGCGCCCAGGAGCCGCACAAGTGCTTTCATCACATCCGAGGAGGTCACGATGCCCACGAGCTCGTCCCCGTCCACGACGGGCAGGCAGCCGATCTTCCGCTCGTACATCTTCATCGCCGCGTGCTCTATCGGGTCCTCAGGGCTTGCCGTCTGCACGCCGCGTGCCATCTCGTGGCCGATACGGATGCGTTCGAGGGCTGCCGCCCGGTTCGGGTCGCCCAGAGCGGGCGTCGCCGAGCGCAGGTCGCGGTCGGAGACTATGCCGACGAGCCGCCCCCCTTCGAGAACCGGCAGGTGCCGGATCCTCGCTCCCCGGCACAGAGCCAGGGCTTCGGCGGCCGCCGTCTCCGGCCCAACAGTTAATACCTCCCGCGTCATCGAATCCCGAACCAGCAGCATCTCTCCCTCTCCCGGACGCCTCCACACCCTAGCCTAAAGAATTCTCCGGGTTCCAGTATACGAAAGGCATAAACCCGCGCCCAGGGACGAACACCAGCCGGGCCAAAGTCCGCCACGGGCGAGGCTGATATAAAGACCTCGTGCCCGAGTACCTCAACCAGCTCTTGGCCGACAAGGCGACCGTGCTCGTGCAGGATAACTTCACCGGTGTCCGCGCCAGGTGGTGGTGGGAGCGGCGCTTGGCGGGCGGCATCGCCGTCTGCCAAGAGCTCAATCCCGCAACGATGGCACACGAGATCTCCTCTAAGACCGGTCGCGATGCAGAGGAGGTCCGGCGTGCGGTGGAAGAGGAGCTTGGTCTCGAAGAAGCAGAGCCCGTCGACCTGACATTCGAGATCCCTGGCGACGCAACTACCGCTGAGGCCGCGAGAATGCTCACTGACCGCTCCACGACGCCCGAAGGCCTCGCCGCGAACCTCTATCGCCGGGTGGAGGAAGCAGTCAGCTAGTAACGAGGCACCGAGCCATCCACGAACGAGTAGGCGTCGAGGCCGCCTTCGAGGTTGTAGGCGTTCTTGAAGCCGGAGCGATCGAGGACCTGGGTCACGAAGACGCTCCGGGCGCCATGGTGGCAGATAACGACCGTCTCGGCGGCAGGATCTAGTTCGGGGAGGCGGTCGAGGATCTCGGGCATGGGCACGAGCTTGGAGCCTTCTATGCTGGCGAGAGTGAACTCCCACGGCTCCCGGACGTCGAGCAAGACCATGTTCTCGCCCCTATCCAGCTTCTTCCTGAGCTCGCCCGGCGCGATGCTCTTGTACCCGTGCTCTTGCAAGGCCTTGCTCTAGGGCTCGTAGTCGTAGTCGACGACGAGGCGGCCTGTGGTGGTAGCGTCGAGCTTCTCAATGACGGCTTGATGCTCGGGATGCTCGAGGTAAGCTCGCAGGTCATCCGCCGTCCGGAAACGGACGAAGAGCCCGTGGGTGTAGCCCCTGCCTCGCCCGCTGAAGTCCTCGCCGACGGAGAGGTCCATGACGTTCATGATGCTGCTCCTCAGGTTCCTTATGCTTGACAAGAGATCCTCGACCTCCTCCGCCGAAGCATCGTCCTTCACCGCGAAAAGTACCAGATGGTCTACCAAGGTCTTCTCTCCCAGCTTGGGCATCACGGGCGCAGCCTCGTTCAGGGCATAGTAAGTCTAGCAGACGACCGTCGGGGGTCTACCACTTCCAGCCGAAGCGTTGCTCGGACTCGTCTATCTCATCGGCGTTTATGCCCGCGTCTCGGCGCATGTACCTCTCGTCGTCGAACTCCCAGTGCTCGTTGCCGTGGGGCTGCGGGTGCCATCAGCGTTAACTCTCTTCGGCTATGATCATTGCCTGCTCAACCGGGTCGTGCGCCAAGCTACCGCCATCAGCCACACGCTATCGGCTACCACATGACGTCCCGGAGTCGTAGGTACTGCACTCACACCTACTAAACCAACCCCCCGACCGGAGCAAACACAAGTCGAGATGGAACTAGGCCGGAAACTCCCGCTAGTGGACTACGCAACCCGAACTGCCCTCTCCCCCGGAGGCGGGGAACGCGTAGATCAGCGCGTCAGCGGTCAGACGGGCGCGCTGTGCGTACCCCTCTGAGGTGAAGTGGGTCCCGTCCGAGATGAACCAGCTGTCGTTCACCGCCGACGCCCAGTCGAAGACCCGCATGTTCGGGTACCCGGTACAGGCCTCTTCGAGGGTACGGTCCCAAAGCTCCATGTTGGCCTCTGAGTAGGGCCCGCTCTCCAGCAATGTCTTCGTGTTTATCCACAGCACCGGCTGGTCGCCGACCGCCGACATCATCCGCTCGATCCGCTCCATCCGCCCGACCTGCGAGCCCATGTAGACGTTAGCGGTATCGTTGTTGCCTAGAGCAATCACCCAGCACCCCCGGAAGCCCTCCGTCACCAGCCGACGGGCCACCTCCTCACCATTTGCCTCATCGGATAGCGTCTCGACGACCGACCTCGCGGGTGAGATCTCGAGGTTCTGGGAAGTGGCTCCAGCCCGTGCGAACTGCGCATCCAGGCGTTGGGTCGGGTCGGGCAAGTAGTCGGGCCAGACCATGCCTGCCGACGTGGAGTCGCCGAGATACGCTACGGCGTCACAGGAAGTGGGGGTGGCTGAAGCAGCGCTCGGCGACGAGGAGGTCGCCGGTTCCGAAGCGGTGGTGGGTGGAGCAGCATCAGGTGCGTATTCTGTGGAGATGTTGATCTCCTCCACGGGGACGTCTTCGGAAGGCTGTGCCAAATCGCTGTTATCGGCGCCGATGCTGATCACCCCGGCTAGGCCAGCGACGTCCAGCGCCAGGACGCTAAGCGCTGTCATCGAGACCACCCCAGCTGCAAATCGCTGCAGTCGGCGTCGATAGCTCCATCGTGGGACGGTTTTCCGGCGCCACCCCCCTGATCGGGCTTGCGCCCAGAGCCGCCAGAGGGCGCCGCGGCGGATCGGTTCCTCAACGAACCGCCAGGAAAGGGCAGCTATGGCAACGGTCACCCCCACCTGGAGGACGTTTAGCGGAAGGCTCACATTCCCCTGCACGGTCGGAGTCGTGAGCACGATGACCGGGAAGTGCCACAGGTATATGCCGTAGGAGCGCACCCCGAGCCAGCGCAGCGGCTCCCAGCCCAGGGCTCGGCCTAGCCAGGTGGCGGGATGGGCAAGGGTGGCCACGACCAAGACCGTAGCCACCGACTGTAGCACGATCCCACCGCGGTAGAGAAACGCCGAGTACTCATTCGTCTGCCAGATCAGGAGGGCTATGACGACCAGCCCGAGAACTCCCGCACCGTCCAGAAGCTCCAAACCGTTCACAAGCTGCCAACGCCGAAGGGGGCGTCGCCGAAGGGCGAGGTCCGCGCGAAGGCGGCGGCTCGGCCACACCATAGCCAGGGCGGCACCCACGAGGAGACCAAAGGCACGGGTGTCAGTTCCCTCGTAGACCCGCGTGGGGTCGGACCCCGGCTGGTAAAGCAGCGCCATGACGGTGGCCGAGAGGGCCGCGGCCGCCAGGGTCAGGCTGGCCAGCTGGTAGCGCCCACGGGCGTAACGCAGGCCGAGCCATAGCAGCAAAGGCCAGAGCAGATAAAACTGCTCCTCTACCGCCAAGGACCACAGGTGGTCGAGCAGTGGCGGCGGCCCGAAGTGAGAGAAGTAGGAGACGTCGTAGAAGATGTACCACCAGTTGCTCAGGTATACGGCGGCAGCGACTACGTCCCCCCGGAGGGCCGGCAGCCGGGATGGGTCGAGCAGCGTGACCCATGCCACCACCACCGCCAGCATCAGGAAAAGGGCAGGCAGGAGCCGTCGAGCCCGCCGAATCCAGAAGTCGCCGAGGCGAAGGTGGCCGACGGCGTCTCGCTGCTCGAGGAGCAGGTCTGTTATCAGGTATCCACTCAGGGTAAAGAACACACCCACGCCGAGCAGACCCCCCTGGGCCCAGCCCAGCTCCAGGTGGTAGGCGATGACGGCGAGCACCGCAAGAGCCCGCAGCCCGTCGAGCCCGGGCATGTAGCGCTGTGCACTTTCGACCGGCTTAGGCATGACGCTTTCCCTCGGGGCCGGCGACGCACGGCACTGTACCACACTCGCAGGCCAGCAACGCAGACCAGCGGGTGCCCGTCGCTCCCGGCGTCCGGAACGATCCGACGGTGCCGTACTGCGGGTCGATGCTCACTACGACTGGCTCCAGCCTCCTGTTCCCGGCGTCGGTGCGAGAGCCCCGGCCTGCAAACGCTTGCACAGGTAGGCGTCAGGCGTTCGACCGGCAGTCGTTCGCCGGTCCAGCCGCTCAGCACCCTGTCCGTGAAGACAAAGGGGCGGTCCGGTGGCCGGGTACAGCCAGTTAATGATCCGATTCCCGATTAACCGGTCCGCCACGGCTCCGGTCTCCCTTACTCCAACGCCTCCGAAATTTTAGCGGATTCGGGTTACTCTATCCGCCAGCCTACGGGCAGACAACAGCTCTCGCCATAGAAGCCCCGGCGTGCGGTCGGGCTAGGCGTCGCGCCCTTCACGGCGAGGTCCGCTACGTGCATCTAATTTGCCAAACTCTCTTTTATAGGTGGTTTGGCTTTGCACCAAAAGTCGGGGTTCAACACTAGATACAGTAGGTCGGTTCTGAACAAACCAGTATTTTTTGTAGGCGCTTGTAATTTAGGTGCAAGCCAGGTGGTTTCAAAAACTGCCGGTGCTCTTTATGCTAGCGCCATGGAGATCAGACAGCTTGAACCCGGGCGAGGCAAAGGATTCTCCAGACAACTGCTTGACGAAGGCAACTTCACTCATCAGGGTGAGACCGGAGACGTACGGTTGTCCTACCTGCCCGGCCTCGATGGGTTGCGCGCGCTCGCCGTCACCGCCGTGCTCCTGTACCATGCCGAGCTGACCTGGATCCCGGGCGGTTTCTTAGGCGGTGAGGCTTTCTTCGTCATCAGCGGTTACCTGATCACAGCGCTGCTGCTGGAGGAGCGGCGTCGGCAGGGCCGCATAAACCTCGTGGGTTTCTGGATGCGGCGCGCCCGC
>Ga0126308_10000784_pt1 | contig 11459 bp, 9 predicted proteins | sample Plot55_FD_92533 | JGI IMG/M metagenome (GOLD analysis project Ga0126308, IMG submission 92533) | Serpentine soil microbial communities from UC McLaughlin Reserve, CA, USA - Plot55 | ecosystem: Environmental > Terrestrial > Soil > Grasslands | place: USA: UC McLaughlin Reserve, Lake County... | reverse complement strand
TCTCAGGTTTGGGACAGGGCGAAGTTAATACAATGCTCACCCGAAAGAGGGGGTACAACCGCGTGGCGCGATTCACACCACACACCGACGACGACGTCCGGGAGATGCTCGAGGCGATCGGGGTCGAATCTTTGGACGACCTCTTCGCCGACGTTTCGCCTAAGCTCGAAGGGGAACTGGACTTACCGCCCGTACTCTCCGAGTACGAGGCGCTCTCGGCCGTGAACAGGCTCGCGGCCAAGAACGTCGCGGGAGTGCCGATCTTCCTGGGGGCTGGGGCATACGACAGGATCATACCTTCGGCCGTCGGGGCCATCATCTCGCGCGGGGAGTATCTGACCTCCTACACCCCTTACCAGCCCGAGATCAGCCAGGGCGTCCTCCAGACGATCTTCGAGTATCAGTCGGTGATCTCCGAACTGACCGGTCTCGAGATCTCCAACGCCTCAGTCTACGACGGCGCCTCCGCCGTCGCCGAAGCAGCCCTCATGACCGCCCGCCAGACCAAACGCGACCCGAAGGTGGCGGTCTCCGCCGGCCTCAATCCCCGCTACCGCGAGGTGATCGAGACGTACCGGGTCGAGACCGTTGAATTGTCGCAGGACAACGGAACGACAAACTTCTCCGGGGTGCCGGAGGACGTCTCGGGTATCTTCGTCCAGAGCCCGAACTACTACGGGATCGTTGAGGACGTGGGGGCGGCAGCGGAAGCGGCGCACGAGGTCGGGGCTCTTTCGGTTGCGGTCTGCGATCCCATCTCTTTAGCCGTGCTCGAGGCGCCGGGGAACCTCGGTGCGGACGTAGCGGTGGGGGAGGCGCAGCCTCTGGGTATGCCGCTACTCTTCGGTGGCCCTTATGCTGGGTACATGTCGACGCGTCAAGAGTTCGTCCGCCAGCTCCCCGGGCGTATCACCGGGGAGACGGTTGACGCGGATGGTAGGCTCGCCTACGTGCTCACGCTCCGCGCCCGGGAGCAGGACATAAGGCGCGCCAGGGCAAACTCGAATATCTGTACCAATCAGGCTTTAACCGCCTTGGCCGCGACCGTCTACGCGTCGCTCATGGGCCCGGAAGGTCTGCGCGAGGTCGCGGAGCTCTCCATCTCCAAAGCGCACTACCTGGCTGAGAAGCTAGGCGAGGCAGGATTCGAGCTCCGCTATCCGGAGGCACCGTTTTTGTGGGAGTTCGCTGTGGAGTTGCCGGACGTGGGTCGGGCGAACGAGGCGCTTATGGAGAACGGAGTGGTAGGCGGCCTGGATCTCGGCGACGGGGCGATGCTCGTCGCTGTGACCGAGAAGCGGACGAAAAAAGAGCTCGACGCCTTCGTGGAGGTGGTTCGGAATGCTGGGTAACCTGATACGGGACAAAGGTCGCGAGGGCCGCAGAGGCTACACTCTCCCCCGGTCCGACGTGGAGCAGGTAGGGTTGGAGAAGGTGCTGCCGAAGAAGGCCCTGCGCAAGGAGAAGCCAGGGTTGGCGGAGGTGGACGAGCCGACTGTGATCCGACACTACACCAACCTCTCCCGCAAAAACTGGGGCATAGACACGAACTTCTACCCCCTCGGCTCCTGCACGATGAAGCACAATCCCCGCGCCAACGAAGCTGCCGCGGCGGTCCTGGGCTTCGCGGGGCTTCATCCCCTGCAATCAGAAGCTCAGACACAAGGGGCACTCCAGGTCATGCACGAGGCCCAGGGCTTCCTTTCAGAGATCTCTGGCTTACCGGCGGTCTCTTTACAGCCGATGGCCGGGGCGCAAGGCGAGCTTACGAGCATCCTCATGGTCAAGAAGTACTTCGAGGATAGGGGGGACGACGGGCGCACCACGGTCCTCGTCCCCGAGACGGCGCACGGGACCAACCCGGCGACGGCCACCATGGCGGGCTTCAAGTCGCGGGAGGTCGGGACGGACGAGGACGGCTGCATGGACGTCGAGGAGCTGCGCGCGTTGGTGGACGAGACGACGGCGGCGCTCATGATCACGAACCCCAACACCTGCGGCGTCTACGAGAAGAACATAGAGGAGATCGCCGAGATCCTGCACGAGGCCGGCGCCTTTCTCTACATGGACGGGGCGAACATGAACGCCAACGTGGGTCGGATACGCCCCGCCGAAGCCGGTGTGGACCTCATGCACTACAACCTGCACAAGACCTTCTCGACTCCCCACGGCGGCGGCGGTCCCGGGTCCGGCGCCGTTGCCTGCTCCGACGATCTGGCTCCCTTCCGCCCCGACCCGGTCGCGGAGAAAAGCGGTGAGACGTACCGCCTCATGCGTCCGCAGAAGAGCATCGGACGGGTGGCCGGATTCCACGGCAACTTCGGCGTCTTCCTCAAGGCATGGAACTACATAAAGATGCACGGCTCGGAGCTGCAGGAGAACACCGACATGGCCGTGCTGAACGCCAACTACGTGAGGGCGAGGCTCAGCGGTACCTACCGTATCCCCTACGACGGGCTCTGCAAGCACGAGGTCGTCGTCCAGCCGCCCAAGGGCAAGAAGGCCCTCGACGTCGCCAAGGGCCTCATAGATCACGGCTTTCATCCGCCGACGATCTACTTTCCACTCGTCGTGAAAGAGGCCATGCTTATCGAGCCGACGGAGACCGAGTCCAAGGAGACCCTTGACGACTTTATAGGGACGATGCTACAGCTCGCCGAAAGCGCGCCCGAGGCCCTGCAGGAGGCTCCCGTGAACGCCCCGACGAAGCGGCTCGACGAGGCCCGGGCCGCTCGGCAGTTGAAGGCGCACTGGTAGGTAAGATGGGTGCTGCGGAAGCTCTCCGACGGACGCCCCTGTACGAAGAGCACAAGGCCGCGGGCGCGCGGCTCGTAGGCTTCGCTGGATGGGAGATGCCGGTGCAGTACGAGGGGATAAAGGCCGAGCACGAGGCGGTGCGCAACCGGGTCGGGCTCTTCGACGTCTCGCACATGGGCGAGGTCGTCTTCAGGGGGCCGCAGGCCGAAGAGGCCGTGCAGAGGCTCGTGACGCGGGACGTCTCGCGGCTCGCGGTAGGGCAGGCCGGGTACGCGGCGCTCTGCTACGAGAGTGGCGGTACGGTGGACGACGTGCTCGTCTACAGGACCACGGACGACTTCCTCGTCGTCGTCAACGCCTCTAACCGCGAGAAGGACGTCGAACACTTCCGGCGGCACACCGGGGATCTTGACGTGGAGGTCGCCGACGAGTCGGACGACTGGGCGCTCCTGGCTTTGCAGGGGCCGGAGGCTGCGGGGCTTTTGCAGAACTTTACGGAGACAGACCTGTCGGTGATCAAGTACTACCGTTACGAGGTGGGGGAGGTAGACGGCTATTATACCATTATCTCACGCACCGGCTACACCGGCGAGGACGGCTTCGAGCTTTTCGTCCGTACCGACGAGGCCCCACGCGTCTGGCGCAGGCTCGTGGAGGCCGGCGCCGCCCCCGCGGGTCTCGGAGCACGCGATACTTTGCGCCTCGAGGCCGGGATGTGCCTCTATGGCAACGAGCTAGACGCCGAGACGACGCCCTTGGAGGCAGGTATCGGTTTCGCGGTGCATCTGGACAAGGAGCGGAGATTCATAGGGCAGGAGGCGCTCAAGGAGGAGAAGGAGAAAGGGCTTAGTAAGAAGCTCGTCGGCTTCGAGATAGAGGGGCGTGGGATCGCCCGCCACGATTACCCGGTCATGGTGGATGGGGAGACGGTTGGGGTCGTCACGAGCGGGACCCTGTCCCCGACCTTGAACGCGGCCATAGGGCTTGCGCTAGTCTCTCCGGACGTGGAAGATTCATTCGAGGTGGTGGTCCGGACCCGGAGCGTCCCGGCTCGCACCGTGCCGCTGCCGTTCTACAAGCGTGAGCGTTAGAGGGAGGAAACGTTGAACGTACCAGGGGATCTCCAGTACACTAAATCTCACGAGTGGGTGAGGCGCGAGGAAGGTACCGCCACCATCGGTATCACCGACCACGCCCAGGACGAGCTCGGCGACGTGGTCTTCGTCGAGCTTCCAGAGAAGGGGACCTCCTTCTCGGCCGGAGACTCGTTTGGCACCGTGGAGTCTGTCAAAGCGGTCTCGGATCTGTACGCACCAGTGGGCGGCGAGGTCGTCGAGGTCAACGAGACGCTAAACGATAGCCCCGAGCTTATCAACGAGGAGCCCTACGGCGGCGGTTGGATGATCCGGCTGCGCATCTCGGAAGATGGGGATCTCCTTTCCGCCGAGGAGTACGAGAAGCTCGTGGAAGAAGAGTCTGAATAGTTTTATGTCCCCTGCGCGGTTCTCTGGCGTCTCGGACAGCATCCTCGACGCGGTAGGGGACACGCCGCTCCTGGAGATCGAGGGCGTCTACTGCAAGTGCGAGTTTCTGAACCCCTCCGGCTCGGTCAAGGCTCGCATCGCGAAGTACATGATCGAGAAGGCCGAGCGGGAGGGTCTGCTCTCTCCCGGCGACACCATCGTCGAGGCGACGAGCGGCAACACCGGCAACGCCCTCTCTATGGTGGCCGCCGTCAAAGGCTACCGGATGCTAGTCGTGATGCCCGAAGGGCTGAGCGGAGAAAGGCTCGCCATAAGCCGCGCCTTCGGCGCCGAGGTGCTCCAGGTAGGACACTTCCATGTGGACGCAGCACTTGAAAAGGCTCGGGAACTGGGTGATAGGCCAGGCTACTTCTGCCCGGCACAGTTCGAGTCGGAATGGAACGTGGAGGAGAACCGGGTGTGGCTGGGGCCGGAGATCCTCTCCCAGCTCCCCGAAGACGTGGCCCCGGAGGCACTCGTCATGGGCGTGGGCACGGGCGGTACTCTCGTCGGTGTCGGCCAAGCCTTCCGTGAGATCAACCCACACGTTAGGCTCTTCGCGATGGAGCCTTCGGAGTCCTCGACCATCCTCTGCGGGGAGGTGGGGAAGCACCTGATCAAGGGTATCTCCGACGGCTTCGTCCCCGGCATCTTCGAGCGCCACCGTCAACTGGTCGATACGACCCTCGCGGTCGGCTCCGAGGAGGCCGTGCAGAGCATGCGCCACCTGGCGAAGCGGTGCGGCCTCTTCGTAGGCCCCAGTAGCGGTGCGAACCTGGTCGCCGCCAGAAAAATCAAAGCCGCCCACCCCGAACTCAACACAGTCGTCACGCTCTTCTGTGACGAAGGCGAGAAATATATCCAGGAGCACTTCGCCGAGAGGGACGAGGTGCGGGTGAACGCCGAAAAATTCGCCTGACTATCGCGCGATCCTCGTTCTTGCCGACGCAAAGTAATCGCCGGTACCGCCAGGTAGTGAAGTTGTGGTCGTCGGGCCATCGCGCGGGGCTTCGTCGGTGGTGTTCCGGGAAAAGGGAAGGGGAAACCCTAGCTATCAGAACCCAAAATGATAGTGCTGAACTCTCCGTGAACACCATCAGACCCTCTCATGGACGCGGGGCAGAGAGCTAACTCCGGCCATCCCGGAACCGGACGGAGCTTGCGCATATGGCCTACACCGGCTTCACGGAGTTTCTCCGCCGCAATCCTGAAGACCTCCTCTGGTCCGATCGCGATCGCTTTGTTCTTTCAGATTATGCTCCGGGGTGGTCTTCTGGTAATCTCCTGCTCGGAGGCCACTCACTACTGGAGGTTCTAGCTAATGGGGTTCTTTTCCGAACTGGGAGACAGGGTAGTTGGAGGTCCCTCTATACTGACGGCCAACTTCGCCTATCTGGCGGAGGACGTCCGGCGGGCCAGAGACGGCGGCGCCGAGCTGCTCCATTTCGACGCCATGGATAACCATTTCGTGCCAAACCTGACGATCGGGCCTTTAGTCGCCGCCTCGCTCGTTCCGGAGACGGACCTTCCGGTAGATGCTCATCTCATGGTCAGCAACCCGGATAATCTTATCCCCACGTTTCTGGAGGCGGGGGTATCCAGCATCTCGATCCAGCCGGAGGCGGTAACGCACCTGCACCGTACTTTGGAGATGATTCGTAATGGCGGCGCGGAGGCCGGGGTGGCGATCAATCCCACTACCTCGCCGGAGTTCATCGAGTGGGCGCTGCCTTACTTGGACTTCATCAACGTGATGAGCGTGAACCCGGGCTTCGGGGGCCAGGATTTTATCCCGGAGATGGCGGACAAAGTCCGGCACCTCAAGGAGATGACCGACCTTCCGATAGAGGTTGACGGCGGAATCAACGCCGAGACAGGCCCTCAGATGGTAGAAGCCGGCGCGCAGGTGTTAGTAGCCGGATCGGCCGTGTACAAGGGCGAACCGGAGCAGGAGATGCGCAGGATCATCGAATCCGGGCGCGCCGTCGTAAGGCCGCGGTGAGGATAGCTGACCGCTAGCCGCGAGGGCTGTTAATATTCGGGAGCGATCAGGTAACGATAAGGGTACGTAGCAAACGACGACGAGAGGGTAGAAGCTTATGGCGGTACGAGTAGGGATAAACGGGTTCGGCCGTATAGGAATGTTGGTCGCCAAGGCGGCGATGCTTAACGCGCCCGACGACGTCGAGATCGTGGGGATCAACGACCTGGCGCCTATGGAGGGCGTGTCGTTGCTGTTCAAGCGCGACTCGGTGCACGGGATATGGCCCGAGGACGTGAGCTACGAGAGCAAGAACGGCGGCGGCATACTGCGCGTCGGCGACCGTGAGATCAGAACCTTCCAAGAAAGCGACCCGGCCCAGATCCCCTGGGGTGAGGTAGGGGCCGACATCGTCGTCGAGTCGACCGGCGCCTTCACCAGTCGCAAGGGGGCCGCGGGTCACCTCGAAGGCGGCGCGAAGAAGGTCGTTATAAGCGCCCCGGCCGGTGATGCCGATGCCACCCTCCTCTACAGGATCAACCACGAGTCCTATGATCCTGAACAGCACGACGTCGTCTCCAACGCCAGCTGTACCACCAACTGCGTCGTGCCGATGGCCAAGGTGCTCATCGACAACTTCGGCATGGACTCGGGATACATGACCACCTGCCACGCCTACACCAACGACCAGAGCCTCCTGGATGCGCCACATAAGGACCCCAGGCGCGCCAGGAGCGCGCCCAACAACATCGTCCCCACCTCGACGGGAGCTGCACGCACGATCGGCAAGATTTTCCCGGATCTGGAGGGCAAGGTGGACGGGATGGCCCTGCGCATCCCTATTCCCGACGGCTCCATAACCGACCTAGTCGCCAACCTCGCGCGCGAGGCCTCCGCGGAGGAGATCAACGAGGCCTTCAGGGAGGCCGCCGAGGGCAAGTTGAGCGACATCCTCGAATACAACGACGCCCCCGTAACCTCCCAGGACATCGTCGGCAACCCGGCGAGCTGCATCTTCGACTCGCAGCTCACGATGTCAAAGGGCAACGTCGTCAAGGTCTTGGGCTGGTACGACAACGAGTGGGGCTACTCCTGCCGCACCGTGGACCTGGTGCAGTATATGGCTAAGAGCTTGTAAGAAGCATCGCCGTGGAGGCGGGGGCCCCGCCTCCACCCCTCTCTTTACTCCGAAGCAGGGGAGCCGTCATGAACAAGCGCAGCGTGAGGGACCTCGACGTGCGGGGCAAGAGGGTGCTCGTGCGGGTGGACTTTAACGTTCCGGTCGAGGACGGGGAGGTAACCGACGACACCCGCATCCGACGTACCCTGCCGACCATCCGGCACCTACTCTCGGAAGGGGCGTACCCGATCCTGATCTCGCACCTCGACCGCCCGGGGGGCAGGCGGGACCCGGAGAACGCGATGGATCCGGTCGCCAAGAGGCTCGAAGAGCTCCTCGAAGCGCCGGTCCTCAAGCTCGACGATGCCATCGGAGAGGAGGTCGAGGAGGCGCTCGATAACTGGGAGGTTGAAGGAGGCGTGGTGCTCCTCGAAAACTCCCGCTTTTACCCCGGCGAGACGGATAACGACCCCGAGTTCGCGGAGCAGCTCGCCTCCCTAGCCGACCTGTACGTCGACGACGCTTTCGGGGCGGCTCACCGGGCGCATGCCACCACCGTCGGGGTCGCAGAGCGTCTGCCCGGCGCCGTGGGTTTCCTCTTGGAGGAAGAGCTCGACAACCTCGACGAGGTCCTGCAAGACCCGGAACATCCCTTCGTCGCCATCATCGGCGGCGCCAAGGTCTCGGACAAGGTCGGGGTGATAGAGAGCCTGCTCAACACGGCGGACACTTTGCTCGTCGGCGGCGCGATGTGCTTCACGTTCTTCAAGGCGCAGGGCTACGAGGTCGGCAACTCCCTCATCGAGGAGGAGTACCTCGAAGAGGCCAAACGCCTCATAGACGAGGCCGGAGAGAGGCTCGTCTTGCCGGTTGATGTGGTAGTGGCCGAGGAGATAGAGGAGGACTCGCCTTCGCAGACCGTAAAGGCCGAGGAAATCCCGGCCGAAATGATGGGCCTGGACATAGGCCCCGAGACGGTCGAGAAGTTCAGGGAGCCCATCAAGAACGCAAGGATCATCTTCTGGAACGGGCCTATGGGCATCTTCGAGATGGACGCTTTTGCTGCGGGCACGGAGGGCGTCGCCAGGGCCGTCGCCGAGAGCGAGGCCAACAGCATCGTCGGCGGAGGAGACTCGGTCGCGGCGGTCGCCGGGCTCGGGCTGGAGGAGGAGATGGGCTTCATCTCGACCGGTGGTGGGGCCTCCTTAGAGTACGTGGAGGGCAAGAAGCTACCCGGCGTGGCGGTACTGCCCGACGAGGGGGAGGAGTAGGAGGAGATGGCCCGTAGGCCCATGATGGCAGCGAACTGGAAGATGAACAAGCTTATAAGCGAGGCCGAGGAGTACGTGGAGGGGCTTTTGCCCCGGATCTCGGACGCCCACGAAGGGGTAGACGTAGCGATCTTCGCGCCGTTTACCTGCCTCGGCGCCGTCGCCCGCATGACGCAGGATACGCCGGTCTTAGTCGGGGCGCAGAACTTCTACTACGAGGACTCGGGCGCGTTCACGGGGGAGGTTTCTGCGCCGATGCTAAAGGACTTAGGGGCCGGGGCGGTCGTGATAGGCCACTCCGAGCGGCGCGAGATCTTCGGTGAGACCGACGAGGCGGTAGCCCTCAAGGCGGCCCGGGCGGTAGAGGCCGGCCTGCTCCCCATCATCTGCGTCGGCGAGACCAAGGAAGAACGCGACGCAGGAAAGATGTGGGAGAAGGTCGGCGCTCAGGTCCGGGCGGTCTTCGAGCAACTCGATGCGCAGCAAATCGGCGGCGGGGCCATCGTCTTCGCCTACGAGCCGGTATGGGCCATCGGGACCGGCGAGAGCGCCACCCCCGAGGACGCGCAGGAGGCCATCGGGAAGATCCGCGACCTATTGAGGGAGATCGGCGGCGAGGACTTCGCCCGAGAAGTGCGCATTCTCTACGGCGGTTCCATCAAGGCGGATAACGTAGACGAGATCATAGCGCAAGAGGACGTGGACGGCGGCCTGGTGGGCGGCGCTTCCCTGGAAGTAGATACCTTCGCCAAGCTGGTGAACGGCGCCTCGAAACCTAGGGAGTAGGGAGTCGTGTTTTTCCCGACTCCCTAGCTCCCGGACAGAGTAAGTATAACTTGCGAAAGGGCGTATGCCTGGAGGCATAGCGCTTTCACGCTCCCGGCTTCATCTAATGAAGGTCTTGCTCTGATCGCCAACCGCTGCCGGCCGCGAGCGCGACGAGTGGGGAGCCGAGAAGAATACTACTTTCTACTCCCCACTCCCTGGAGCGAAGCGAACTAAGCGGCCTCTTCCTCGTAATCCTGGGACCATTGCCCCTGGCGAGCCAGGCTGGACATCCTGGCGCGGTGGTAGAAGGCCTTCCGCGCCTCCTCAACGTTCTCGGGCTCGCCGCCCCAGATCTGCATCGGCCTGTTCTGCAGCGCCCGGGCCCAGGAGAAGGAGATCTCCCACGGCAGGTTGTCGTACATGGTGTTCATCACGTTCAGGTGCTCGGTAGCCCCCACGTCGTCCTGCCCGCCGGAGAGGAATACGATGCCGGGCACGGCCGCCGGCACGCTCCTTCGCATGGTCTGGATCGTGTAGCGGGCGACCTCCTCGGGCCCGGCCTGCTCCTGGGCGTCCTTGCCAGAGGTGACCATGTTCGGCTTGAGGAGCATCCCCTCCGGGCGCACGCCGTGCTCGTAGAGATGCTGGAACTGGGTCTTGAGCACCCACTCTGACACCTCAGCGTAGCGCTCTATGGTGTGATCGCCGTCTATAAGGACCTCGGGCTCGACGATGGGCACGAGGTCGGCCTCCTGGCACATCGCCGCGTAGAGGGCCATGTTGCGGCAGTTCGCATCGATGGCCTTCTTCGTCGGGGTGCTCTCGCTTATGGCGAAGGTCGCCCGCCACTTGCAGAAGCGCGCTCCGAACTCGTCCCTGTACTCCTCCAGGCGATCTTGCAGGTTATCGAGGCCCTGGGTGAACGTCTCCTCCGGGGAGAAGGGGAAGGGCACCAAGCTCTTGTCCACCTTAATGCCGGGGATCATGCCCCGGCTCCGGATAAGCTCCGGCAAGGGCGTGCCGTCGTCGGCGGACTGGCGGATGGTCTCGTCGTACAGGATCACGCCCGAGATGAACTCGCCGATGCCTTCTGTGCCGAAGAGCATCTCCCTGTACTGCCGGCGGGTCTCCTCGGTGGACTCGATGCCCGCGGCATCCAGGCGCTTGGTCACGGTGCCGGTACTTTCATCGGCGGCGAGGAGGCCCTTGCCTGGGGTGATCATCTCGTTGGCGACGCTCTCTAGCGTTTGCACATCCATGGATTTCTCCTTCCTTTTCGGTTTTTCCTAGATGTAACATGTTATTTTCCCTAGATGGAATATTTAAAAAGTGCCCCCGCGGCTCGTCAAGCCTAAGAGCGCGTATCAAAACCAGTCGGCTGCCCCTCAGGTTGCGTGCTCCACCGCCAGGATGGTCCGCAGCTGCGTGAGGGTTATAGCCGTATGCTTAAGACTAATGACTAATATCGGAAAATCGCCTTGTGCGCCATCCCGGCGCATGGTTGCTTGAGCAGCGCGCGAAGGAGTTTAGGGGGTTGGGGTCGGCGGCTATAGATAGTAGGGCGGAAGAGCCACGGAAGGAGAGAGATGGAGGATCCCAAGCGCGCTGTCGGCGAGAAAGCCGTGGAGGTTTACGTCAGGAGCGGGATGGTGCTGGGGCTCGGGACGGGATCTACGGCTGTCTGGGCGGTGCGGAGGGTAGGGGAGCTCCTCTCTAGCGGAGAGCTGGAGGACATCCGGGGGATACCGACCTCCGAGGAGACGGCAGATTTGGCGCGAGAGGTGGGCATCCCACTCACCGACCTCTCCGAGGCTCTCCCGGACATCGGCATAGACGGGGCGGACGAGATCGGTCCCGGATTCGCGCTCATCAAGGGGCGGGGTGGAGCGCTTTTGCGGGAGAAGATTGTCGCCTACGCCATCGGCGGCATCGTCGTAGTGGCCGAGGGTTCGAAGTCCGTCGAGGAGCTCGGCCAGGGACCGCTGCCGGTCGAGGTGGAACCTTTCGGGTGGGAGTCAACCCGAAATGCTCTGGCCTCT
>Ga0126308_10000783_pt1 | contig 11463 bp, 11 predicted proteins | sample Plot55_FD_92533 | JGI IMG/M metagenome (GOLD analysis project Ga0126308, IMG submission 92533) | Serpentine soil microbial communities from UC McLaughlin Reserve, CA, USA - Plot55 | ecosystem: Environmental > Terrestrial > Soil > Grasslands | place: USA: UC McLaughlin Reserve, Lake County... | reverse complement strand
CGAGCGCCAGATAAGGGGCGACAAAGGCCCACTCTTCGTCAGAAACGTCGCTTGGGTATGGTTTTCGAGTCGCCATACCAGAATGCTACCGTTTCCGAGCTAAAGTTCATAACACCCTCTAGTGCCTATCGCTGTACTTTGTTCCTGTTGTGTTCATTTTTTGTTCATACTAAAATACTCAGTATGTCGAGAGCTGCCATATATATAGATGGAGAGACGATGCGGCAGCTGAGGCGGGAGCAGGCCCTGTCTCAGCGAGCGCTGGCCGCTCTATCGGGCGTGTCTCTGGACGCCGTTAACCAACTAGAGACCGGCAAGCGGTGGGCCTACCCCGTGACCGTGCGCAAGCTGGCAGAGGCGCTTGGCGTGGAGCCCAAAAAGCTGATGAAGGGAGATGGCTGATGGCGAAAAAGAAGAGCCGGGGCAACGGGGATGGCGACGTGTACGCCCGCAAGAACAAGGACGGCAAGATCATCGGCTACCGGGGCACCTACTGGGTGCAGACCGCAGACGGCCCTAAGCGGCGCTACGTCTCAGGCAAGACCAAGGCCGAGACTCGGGCGGCACTCAACAAGGCGAGAGCAGACCGTGACGGCGGCTTCGTCTACGACGCGGGCAAACTCACCCTTGGTGAGTACCTGAGCCGGTGGCTGACCGACTCGGTCAAGGGCACGGTGCGGCGCTCAACGTTCGTGCGCTATGAGAGCATAGTTAGGCGCCACATCTCCCCCACTCTCGGGCGCCTCAAGCTGAACAACCTCACCCCCGCCCACGTGCGCGGGCTCTACCGCGACAAATCGGAGAGCCTATCCCCCCGCTCGGTCAACTACATCCACGTCACGCTCCACAAGGCGCTCAAGCAGGCGGTCATGGACGGGCTCATCCCGCGCAACGTTGCCGACGCGGTGAAGGCCCCACAAGCCCTCAAGAAAGAGGTCAAGCCCCTCACCCCCACTCAGGTCAGGTCGCTGCTCTCCGCGGCCTCTGGCGACCGCCTAGAAGCCCTCTACGTGGTGGCCGTGCACACGGGGCTACGGCAAGGTGAGTTGCTTGGGCTCAAGTGGGGCGACGTGAACCTTGAGGCCGGTACTCTGTCGGTGCAGCGTTCCCTTGACACCGATGGCACGTTCACCCCGCCCAAACGCAACAAGAGCCGCCGCACCGTCAAGCTCACCGCCCAGGCAGTTGAGGCGTTGGAGAGCCACAAGGTTGCGCAAAACGAAGAGCGGCTACGGTTGGGATCTCTTTGGGCAGACCATGAGCTGATCTTCCCCAACAGGGTCGGCAAGCCCATGGATGCCGACAACCTCTACCACCGCGGCTTCAAGCCGCTGCTCAAGAAGGCGGGACTCTCCGGCTTCACCTTCCATTCTCTGAGGCACACGTGCGCCACGGTGCTTCTCACCAAGAATGTCAACCCCAAAATCGTGCAGGAGATGTTGGGCCACGCCACTATCTCTCAGACTATGGACACCTACAGCCACGTACTGCCCGGCATGCAGGATGAGGCGGCGGCGGCTTTAGAGAGCGCGTTGTCTTAGCGTCTGTGCTTGCTGACTTACCTGAAGAATTGGTAGCCGTTTGCATAGAGGGTAACTGGCCGGTCCCCCTCAAGTACCATGGCCTCTATATGGGTGTCTTGCTCATCCATTTTGAGTAGGACTGGATTGGCCCTACTCAAGAAAGAGTCCACCAAAATCTCATGTACAGATGACTTCAAAGCCAGTTTGACTGAGGGTAAGCTCTCGCCAACCGGCCTAGCAGAGATAAGGATGCCGCTTGTCAGGCTCGGCGGCACCGCGGTAGAGGTATCCACTGTGGTCCAATCAGTAGCAGCGAAATCGCTCGCAAGCACTGGCGGATCGTTCGCGTCGTAAAGGGTAGTCACGCTATTGCTCTGTCCGGCTATCATTGGAGGCACCTGCAAGATGCTCACGAACTCATTGTAGTAGTTGTCTAGTATGTACTCTCCCACCTTCACGCCGTCCCAAAAGGCTATCGGTTTGCCATACCTAGCAAGCTCCGTTTGTATCTGCCTCTTGGCATCAGCAGAGATTGTGCCGGTGGTAGCGACTATCCAACGGTATATCCGGTACGCACGGCCATCGGCGGGATCTATTATCTCCTTCTCAAAGGCCCGGTTACCTTGGTTTATTAACTCCCTGGCGGCAGCCACGCCAATGTTCGTCTTCTTAACCTGTATGCCGGTATAGTGGCGAAAGCTGTCTGGGCCAATCATCTCGTAGTACTCAATGTCGGTTCCCTGTTCATCCCTCCCGCCAGTGAAGTGCAAACCGCGAAACTTGTAGCCGTTGCTCATGCTGATCTTCTGCAAGCAAGGGATAATCACCTGCTGCGTGATCTCATTTTCAGATAGAGGGTCTGAGAAAGGGAAGTTAAAGAGTATCTGCTGAATCTGCGGCGGTGACATCATGGCGTTAACTCCCCTCTATACCTACTATCCCCACACCACTGACTTGGCCTATTGCTGCCCTACTGCTGCCATCAGGCTTTGGCGCGCTCAGCGGCGCCGCTACCGTTTTAGTCATTTTGCAGGTATTTCACTAGCGCGCCCGGCAGGATTCGAACCTGCGACCGGCGGATTAGAAGTCCGCTGCTCTGTCCCCTGAGCTACGGGCGCTAGTGTCGCTTCGCACCGAGCGGTGCGAGAGCGGGTGAGGGGAATCGAACCCCCATCGCCAGCTTGGAAGGCTGGAGCTCTACCATTGAGCTACACCCGCCTGGTTAAGCCCTGTTGCGGTCGGGGCGAGAGGATTTGAACCTCCGACCCCCTGCTCCCAAAGCAGGTGCGCTACCAGGCTGCGCCACGCCCCGCCGAGGCCGCACGTGAGTATAACAAAGGGGTAGGCGGCTTTAAATCACCGCTGCCGGGGCGACGGCCTCTATATCCTCGCCGAGGAAGCGTCCGCCCAGTGCCGCGAACTCCGCAGGGTCCGCGCTGCAGACGTAGGTGGAGGTTCCGAGGTCGTTGGCGTCGCGTGGGCGGCGGAGGTAGCCACGGCGGGAGAGGACGTGGCCGACTTCCAGGGCGGTCTGGCCTGCGGAGGAGATCAGTCGCACTTGAGGCCCGAGGATGCGGTTGATCGTGGCACTGATCAGGGGGTAGTGGGTGCAACCCAGGATCACCGCGTCCACGCGCCGCTTCGTCAGAGGATCTAGATAGCCCCGCGCCACCCCCTCCAGTTCGGGGCCGTCCACGACGCCCTTCTCGATGAGGGGGACGAACTCGGGGCAGGCCTGCTCGTGGACCTCGATGCCGGCGTCGTGGCCATGCACCGCCCGCCGGTAGGCCCCGCTTTCCACCGTGACCTGCGTCGCCAGGACGCCGACGCGCCGGTTGATGGTGTCCACCGCCGCCGCCCGCGCACCTGGCTCTATAACCCCGACTATAGGGACATCGAACTCGGCCTGGGCCGCCTCGAGCGCGACCGCAGAGGCGGTGTTGCAGGCGACGACCACGAGCTTCACGTCGAGGTCGGTGAGGTAGCGGATAATCTCGAATGCGAACTCCCTCACCTCCGCAGGGTCCCGCACCCCGTAAGGGACCCTCGCTGTGTCCCCGAAGTAGACGGTGTGCTCGTAGGGCAGACGGTCCCGGATCTCCGCCAGCACCGTCAACCCACCGACGCCGGAGTCGAATACCCCTATGGGCCGCGGATCGCTCACGGGTGGGCATTATATCGGTTTTCAAAGCCAGTTATGCTTGTACGCCGTCGCGCAAATGAAAACCGCCCGGCAAGAGCCGGGCGGTGCGTAGTGGAGGCGGCGGGAATTGAACCCGCGTCCGCGAGCGCGCCGTCCGCGAGATTCTACGAGCGTAGCTCCCGGTTTAGTTTCGCCTGCCTCGACGGACCGGGGCGCCGCCGAGGGGCTAGCCCGTTGAGTGTCCCCCCCGTGCCCCGGGCCAGGACCCGGAGGGTAAGCCCACTAGCTGACACCGGGAAACCGGGCCGTGGGCCGCCCGGACCGATGGGCTGCGCTACTTAAGCAGCGACAGCCAGTGGTTCCACGTCGTTTTCGCCGTGTATGTTTAGTCGCCGGCGTTTTACGAGTCTCCAGCAAACTCGGCTCGTCTCGCAGGACGCTGTCCGCTCACGTCGAAACCAGTCGCCCCCATGACGTATATTTTAACATTTTGGAGGGGTTTATCAAACGGCCGGGGCGGCTCTCAGCGGCGGAGGCGCTCTTTCATGGCGCGTTCCATCTCGCGCTCGGCGGTACGGCGAGCGATCTCGCGCCGCTTGTCGTACTGCTTCTTGCGGCTTGCAACCGCGAGCTCGAGCTTTATATTGCCTTTCCTGTCGTAGAGCCTCAGGGGTATGAGGGTCTTGCCGTCCTCCTGGCTCTTGCCGGCGAGGCGGGAGATCTCGCTGCGGTGCAACAGCAGCTTGCGGTCGCGCGTCGGGTTCTGGGGGATGTTGGTGGCGTTCCCGTAGGGCGAGATGTGGGCGCCCAGGAGGAAGACCTCCCCGTCGCGCACCCGCGCGTAACTCTCCTTCAAGTTCGCCCGGCCCGCGCGCACGGACTTGACCTCGGGGCCGGTCAGCGCAATGCCGGCTTCGTAGGTCTCCTCAATATCGAAGTCGTGGAAGGCTTTCCTGTTGCGCGCGAAGTCCGTCACAGGTGCTTCACTACCCTCAGTTCGGCCCGCTGCATGAGAGGGAGGACGTCGAGCAGCTCCACGAGAACCCTGTCGCCGACCCTGTAAGAGGAGCCGATGGCGTTGTTGGACAGGACGACGCCGTTCGGTTCGAGCTCCCACCAGCCAGGGAGCTTGCTGACGTGGACGAGGCCGGTCGCTCCGGTCTCCAGCTCGACGAAGAGGCCGAAGGCTGCGGTGCTCACCACGATGCCCTCCAGCACGTCCCCGACGCGATCCTGCATCAGCCACATCAACGTGTACTCGTCGGCTGTGCGCTCGCAGATCATGGACCGGTACTCGCGCTCCGAGATGTGTTCGGCGAGGCCTGCGAGGTCCTCGGGCATCTCGTCTCCCAGTAACGCACGGTGGACTATGACGTCGGCGTAGCGCCGGATCGGGGAGGTGAAGTGCGTGTAGTCCTCCAGGGCGAGGCCGTAGTGGCCGGCCGGATGGGGCGAGTAAACGGCGCGCGGGATGGAACGCAGGATCAGGTAATTCACAGCGTCGGACTTGGCCCTCTGGGCTATCGTCCCGAGGTTCTCAGGCGTCGGCTCAGCCTGGACCCCGATCGCCGCGAGCCTCTCACTGAGCAGCTCCAGCGACTCGGCATCCGGCCTCTCGTGTACTCTGAAGATGCCCCGCCCTTTGCGGCGCAGCATCCTGGCAACCGACTTGTTGGCGAGCACCATCAGTTCCTCTATGAGATCGCGGGCTGGCGTCGAGCGGCGCGTCCTCGCGGATACGGGGATCCCCTCGTCGTCTATCTCGAACTCCGTCTCGCGGCCGCCGAGCTCGAGCTTGCCGCGCCTGGCAGCCCGCGTCTTGAGCCTGAGCGAGAGTTCGTAGGCGGCCCGGATCATGGCCGGCAGCACGACCTCCCCCTCATCGCGCAAAAAGGCGTCCACGCCCTCGTATGTGAGCCGGGCGTCGCTCGCGATGAGGCTCCTGAAGACCGTCGCGCTCCTCGTCTCGCCGTCAGGTGCGACCTCCATCTCGACCGTCACGGCGGCCCGCTCGACGTGCGGTTTCAGGGAGCACACGTCGTTGGAGAGGCGCTCGGGGAGCATCGGCGCGACCGTGCCAGGCAGGTATACCGAGTTGGCGCGGGCTGCGGCCCGCTCGTCCAGAGCGCCGCCGGGCTCAACGTAGTGGGTCACGTCGGCGATGTGGATCCAGAGCCTGTAGCCTTCTCCCGCCCGCTCGACGGAGATAGCGTCGTCGAAGTCCTTCGCATCCACCCCGTCGATGGTAACGGTCGGGAGGTGGCGGAGGTCCTTGCGCTCGCCCGGGTCCTTGCCGGCGACCGCCTCGGCTTCCTGCTCCACCTTGCGCGGGAACTTTCGGGAGGTTCCTATGGAGGCGAAGAGGGCCTCGTAGACGTTGCGCGGGTCGTTGGAGGGCCCGATCACTCGCGTCACCTCGCCTCGTAGCGAGCGGTTCTTCTCGCGCGCGTTGACGAGCACGATGTCTCCGGCCTCGGCGCCCCGGCGCAGCTTGCGGGCGACCAGCACCGGCCGCCGCTCCTCCACGAAGAGCGGGTCGGCGACCGAGTACTTGCCCCGGCGCACCAGCACGGCCGGCAGTATCAAGCGAGAACTCCTGTCTTAGGAAGAGGCACACCTTGAGTCTATCATGAGCTATCAGCTGGTCAGCATTTCAGCCTGTCAGCTCCTACGCTCGAAAGTGGTGACTATCCCTTAGTGCCGAGTGCACATCCGACTTGGTCGCTTCTCCGCCTAAGGTCCCACAAGGAATTCGGTCTTTTACACGATGCCGCTTCCTTTGCCCCTGCCACACTCAGGGTGTAGTCCCCCAACGAAGGAGAACGCAGATGTTCAAGGAAGCAAATAATAGTAGATGCCCCGACTAGTACTCCTGGTGCTCCTTGCGATGGCGGCGACGGTGCTTGCCTCGTTCGCAGCGGTGCAGCCCGCCCAGGCTGCCTTGCCGGGAACTAACGGCAAGATAGCGTTCAGTAGCGTTCGAGACAGCAACCCTCAGATCTTTACGATGAACGCCGAAGGCTCAAATCTGGTTAACCTCTCCAACGATCCGGCGGCGTTCGATGACTTACCCGCCTGGTCTCCGGACGGCAAGAAGATAGTTTTCGAGGGCCTTATGGACAGCGATAACGGGGGCAGCTCCGTCGGCGACATCTACGTGATGGATACGGATCCCGCCACCGACGACGCGACCAACCTCACTAATTCTCCGGAGGACGAGTTCGATCCCGCCTTCTCGCCCGACGGCAAGAAGATCGCCTTCCAGAGCGACCGGGACGGCAATGAAGATATCTTCATGATAAACGCCGATGGCACGGGACAAATCAACCTCACGAAACTCAGCCCCAAGAACGATACCCAGCCCGACTGGCAACCGATCAAGAAGGGGTAGACGCGTCAGAGCAGCATAAGCACGCGTACCATCACCAGGACAGAAGCCAGGAGATAATCTACTGGCTTGGCGTAGCTCCGCTACGACCACAGAGGATTACAAAGAGGCCCGGGGCACTTCTTCTTGTGTGCCCCGGCTCTCATACCCCGGCGACGATCGTTTACTTCATCGCCTGCTGCTGTGGGAACCCGTCTCTAATATTACCGGACGTTGCCGAGTTGCGACCCGAACCCTCTTGCTTACTAGCTGAAGGCTGGCGCGGAGCGCTAGATCTTCCTCAAGAACCTAGTCACGGATAGGAAGCTGCCGACGACGCCTATTACCACGCCGACGGCCACCAGGACGAGCAGAAGGAGGATGGTGTTCACAGCATCAGCGGAGATTGGGACGAAGGGCAGCTGGTCGCGCGCCCAGTCAATAAACAGGAAGTTTATCCAGATCACGGTCAGAGCCGCCAGCCCGGCCCCGATCAGGCCCTGCACCATCCCCTCGAAGACGAACGGGGTGCGCACGAAGCTGTCGGAGGCTCCGACAAGCTTCATCACCTCGATCTCCTTGCGCCGGGCGAAGATAGAGAGCCGGATGGCGTTGGATATCAGGAGCACGCTAGAGATCAGGAACAGGACCGTGGCGCTGTAGAGGCCCCAGATCATGTACGAGGTAACCGAATTGAGGCGCTCGATAGTCTGCTGCGGATAACTCAGATTCTGGTCAGAGAACCCCTGGTCCTGCTCGAGCCTCTGCGCCACCGCCTCCGCCTCGCTGGGGTCTTCGAGCTGGATCTGGATCGACGCGGGCAGGACGCCGGGTTCCAGGTTCTCGTAGAGCTCCGGCTTGTCCGCGAAGGTTTCCTTGAAAGACGCGAGCGCCTCCTCCTCGGAGACGTAGTTGACGCCGGAGACCTCAGGCCAGCCCTCGATATCGGAGATTATGCCGTCTATCTCCTTCTGCGTGGCGTCCGGCGGGAAATACGCCTCGACGCTCACGTCCTGGCGCACGGAGGCGGTTACCCCTCCGACGTGCGCGCTGACCAGCCAGGCGATCCCGAGGACCACGATGCAGATAAACGTCGTCGTTATGGCAGTGATGCTCATCAGGAGGTTCAAGCGGACGTTCTTGAGCGCCTCCCGCATAAAGAAACCGAAGTTAAACCTCATCGGCATAGGCCCCCCTCACCTTATCCCGGACCACGCGTCCCTCTTCCAGGGCTACGACCCTCTTGCGCATCACGTCCACCATCTCCTTGTCGTGGGTGGCGACGAGCACGGTAGTGCCGATGCGGTTGATCCTGTGCAGTAGCTGCATGATGCCGACGCTCGTGTTCGGGTCGAGGTTGCCGGTCGGCTCGTCAGCGACGAGCAGCGGCGGCTGCGAGACGAAGGCCCTGGCGATGGAGACGCGCTGCTGCTCGCCGCCCGAGAGCATGTCCGGGTACTTGTCTATCTTCCCCGAGAGGCCCACGAGATCGAGTATCTGTGGCACCTTCGTGCGGATGGCGCGGCGCCTCTGGCCCGTCACCTCCATCGCATAGGCGACGTTCTCGGCAGCCGTCTTGTTCGGGAGCAGCTTGAAGTCCTGGAAGACGGTCCCGATGTTGCGCCGGTGGCGCGGGATCTTGCGCCGCGGCACCGAAGAGAGCCTCGTCCCCTTCACGTAGATGGCACCCGCCGTAGGCTCTATCTCCTTCAGGATCAAACGCACCATCGTGGACTTGCCGGAGCCGCTCGCCCCGACCAGGAACACGAACTCGCCGGACTCTATCTCCAGGTTCACCCGCTCAAGCGCGACTGTGTCTTTGCCGTATAACTTCGTGACATTGTCGAATCGGATCATTACCTCTCCAGATGTGGCTCGCCGGGTGTGATATCTGCCGCAGACGGCGGCCTGAGCTCCCCGGCCACGGGGGAAGATAACAACAAAGATGGCCGTTATCAACCGGCGGAGATCCCGCCCAACGGGATTTTCTGCATCTCGCCGGAGAGCGTCAGGTGGTCTTTCCGAACCTCCACACCTGAGGCCTCCACCCCGAACGGCAGCCCACTTTTCGCGAACGGCAGCCCACTTGTCGGGTACGCAAAGCCTGTTACTGCGAGGATCTGCTCAGCGGTGACCACGCCGGGCGCCTCGTCAACCCGCTGCGGCTGGAAGATTAGCAAGTCGTTTTGCAGAAACAGGCGCCCCCGCACGGCAGTCGGCGACCCGAAGCCGAGCGCCAGCCTCAGAACGACCTGGTCCTCCTCGAATTCGATGTCCTGCACGGGCACCGCGGACCCGGCCTGCGCTAAGTGCAAGGCGCTGTCCTCCGAGAGCTCCATGTGCAGCTTCCCTGAGAGCGGCTGCTCGGTGCTCACCGTACCGCTCGTCACGCTCTCCAGCAGGTTCAGGTTGAACGGGTCGAGGTCCATGACGACGTTCTCGGTCGTCACGCCGCCTAGCTCGACCCCTTTCGCAGAGACAAGGGCCCTCGAGAAGCTCCCGGCGTACATCATCGGCGCGGGGCTGCTCTCGATCTCCACCGCAGGCGTCTCCTTGAGCCCGAGCTGGTCCTGGAGGATTCGTGCGGTTACCGATTCCAGCAGTGCCGGCAGGACGGTGAAAGGGGCGAGCACGATGAGAAGCAATACCAGCAGAGCGAATAGCGTTTTCCTGGACACGGCGCTAGGCTACGGCTCTGTTCTTCAGGTAAGTGTAGATAAAGTCGTCGAGGTCGCCGTCGAGGACGCGATCCACGTTGGCAGTCTCCTCGCCGGTGCGGTGGTCCTTGACTAGCTTGTAAGGGTGAAGTACGTAGGACCGAATCTGGGACCCCCACTCGATGTCCGCCTTCTCTCCGCTCTGCGCGGCGATCTCCTGATCGCGCCTCTCGCGCTCCAGCTCGAAGAGGCGGGCCCGAAGAACGCGCATAGCGACCTCGCGGTTCTGGTGCTGGCTCCGCTCGTTCTGGCACTGCACCACGATGCCGGTTGGCAGATGCGTTATGCGTACCGCCGAGTCGGTCTTGTTGACGTGCTGCCCACCCGCCCCGGAGGCTCGGTATGTGTCAATCTTGAGGTCCTTCTCGTCGATCTCGACCTCTACCCTGTCGTCTATGACCGGCGCCACAGCGACCGAGGCGAAGCTCGTGTGTCTCCTGGACGAGGCGTCGAAGGGGCTGATCCTCACAAGCCTGTGCACACCACGCTCGGCCGAAAGTAGCCCGAAGGCGTACTCCCCTGAGACGGTGAAGGTGGCGCTCTTTATGCCGGCCTCCTCGCCTTCGGTGTACTCGATGACCTCGAGTTCGAAGCCCCTGCGCTCGGCCCAGCGCCGGTACATGCGGGAGAGCATCTCGGCCCAGTCCTGCGAGTCCACCCCGCCGGCGCCCGAGTTTATCGTGAGGATCGCGCCACTTTCATCGTACTCACCGGTGAAGAGACGCGCCACCTCCTGCTCCTCAAGCACCCGCTCGACCCGCCGCAGCTCCTCCTCGACCTCGGAGAGAAGGTCGCCGTCCTCGTCCGCGAGCTGGAGCAACTCCTCGGAGTCGGAGAGGCTTCCACGCAGCCCCTCCAGAAGACCGATCCTGCCCTGCACCCGCGAGAAGCGGGCCGAGAGCTCCCTTGCCCTCTCCTGGTCGTTCCAGAAGCCCGGACGGCTCATCTGCTCGCCGAGTTCAGCCGCCTCCTCCTGCAGCCCCTCGACGTCGAAGAACGCCTCCAGCTCCGCGAGGCGCTCCTCGAGCTCCGAAGTCTTGTCGCTCAACTCGGACACTAAGCCGCCGAGCCTCCATGCGACATCAGGCGCTGGTGCTCCGGTGTGTTCTGGAGCCCGCACTTCTTGTACTTCTTGCCCGAGCCGCAGGGGCACGGGTCGTTGCGCCCGACCTTGCCCTCCGAGCTCCGGGGGCTCTTTGGCCGCTGGTTCGGCTCCTCGCCCCCACCGCTGTAGGAGAGCTGCTGCATCTCCTCCTCGCGCAGCCTGATGTTCTCTATGCGATAGATGTAGGTGACGTAGTCTTCCTTGAGGCCCCGCTCCATCTCCTGGAAGATGTCGAAGCCCTCGCGTTTGTACTCGACGAGCGGATCGCGCTGAGAGAGACCGCGCCAGCCGATGCCCTCGCGCAGGTAGTCCATCTCGTAGAGGTGCTCGCGCCAACGGGAGTCAACCACGGAGAGGAGGGTTCTCCTCTCAGCCTCTTCGAAGGACGCGACGCCGTCGGTGCGCGCGAGGCCGCGCCGCTCCAGCTCGGCGGTCCGTTCTTCCCACTCCGACTTGCGCTCCTCGAGGCGCTCGCGGGCGTCAGCGAGGACCAGCTCCAGGATCTCCTCGCTCGAGAGGGTCTCGACGTCGAGAGCCTTGAAGTCTATGGTGGTCGGGTAGAAGCGGTTTATCTCCGCCGCTAAAGTGTCCAGGTCCCACTCCTCCGG
>Ga0126308_10000782_pt1 | contig 11466 bp, 4 predicted proteins | sample Plot55_FD_92533 | JGI IMG/M metagenome (GOLD analysis project Ga0126308, IMG submission 92533) | Serpentine soil microbial communities from UC McLaughlin Reserve, CA, USA - Plot55 | ecosystem: Environmental > Terrestrial > Soil > Grasslands | place: USA: UC McLaughlin Reserve, Lake County... | reverse complement strand
GAAGGCGGCACTTTGTTTTTTGATGAAGTTGACTCGCTGCCTCTGTCCGCGCAGGTCAAGTTGTTGCGCTTCCTGCAAGAGCGGCAGTACAGGCCGTTAGGTGGACACTATCGGCACGCTGACGTGCGTGTGATCGCTGCAACTAATCAGAATCTCCCGTTAAAGATGCATAGTGGCGCTTTCCGAGAAGATCTGTTTTACCGTCTGAAGATAGTTACCTTGCACCTGCCACCGCTGCGTGAAAGAAAGGAAGACATTTTGCCGTTGGCAATCCATTTCCTTAAAACCTCGGCCCATGAATACAAACGACCAGTGATGGAGCTTTCGGCAGGTGCTATGAACAAGCTGACCTCATATACGTGGCCGGGTAACGTTCGCGAGTTAGAGAACGTGATTCGCCAGGCAGTTGTCCTGGGTGCCGCGCCGACAATTCGAGCGCGTGATCTCCAGTTCGAAATCGAAGTCCCGCTTTTATCAGAGCCGTTCTTTGATGAGTCGTTTCAAGATGCGAAAGCTCGCATGATTGAAGAGTTCGAGCGCACTTACCTGGAAAACGCGCTCGTTGCCAATGCTGGAAACATCAGCAAAGCCGCACGCCACGCGCGTAAGGACCGCCGTTCCTTTTTTGCCCTGCTCAAGAAACACAGCCTCGTGCCTAGTCAAAGGGGATTGAGTGAGAGGCAATCGTCAGCTCATGTCTAAAATGTCTCAGCCTGCCACGTTCGCCGCGTGCGCGCGCGTTTGCCTCAAAGAATTCAACTGTAGGGGCGGCACAACTCACGGAGTGCCGCCCCAACAATTGTGGTAGTGGCGTTCATACCTCTATCAACTAGGATGAAACTACCCTAGAAGACTTCCCGCTTTTTATTTGCAGTATCTCAGCTCACGCCCGCAAGAGACTAGGATAATAACACCCTGGTTTTATCTCCTGGCCCTTCAGATCAATGACTTTTATCTTGAACTAGCGTGTGTATCTGCATGGCATTGCAGTTGCTCAAGCAACCGTGAACGTGATCTACAAGGAGTACCAACACCGAGGCTTTAGTTCCTTCTTAGACCATCTGGAACTCCTCGAGAGGTAGGCCACCGAATGATACGCCAAGAAATAAGTCGAGAAATATTGGATTACCTTCGCGAGCATCCATGCTCGGGTGACACGTTGGAAGGCGTCTCCAAGTGGTGGCTAATGCAACAACGGGTCACCGAATCTGTTGAGAATGTTTTCAACGCGCTCAAACAACTCGGCAAAGAGGGGTTTGTGCAAGAACGTGTCATGGCAGATGGAAGAGTTGTTTACTTCGCTAACACCGACAGCGACAGACCTGATGCAGTGGAGAACGACCAGGATGGTCCAACTTTGGGGGGTGAGTGAAATGAATTACGTAACAGCAAGTGACAGACCCCTGTGGTACGCCGTTTATACGAAACCAAAAGAGGAGGAGCGCGCCGACAGCAATCTGCGAGCGTGGGGAGTGAAGACCTTCACGCCGAAGATCAAAGAACGTCGACGCGGCCGCGGTTACTGTAATGTAACCAATGCGATCAAGCACCTCTTCCCTCGCTACATCTTTGCGCAATTCATCAGCAATTCTGAGCTTCATAAGGTTAACTATACGCGGGGGGTTTGTAACGTGGTTGGGTTTGGCGAAAAGCCCTGTCCCGTCGACGACGCTATCATCGAGACGATTCAGTCGCAGATTGGGGAAGAGGGCTTCATCCAAGTCGGAGACGTTATTCGCAAAGGCGAAAAGGTGATGATTCAGGATGGTCCGTTCGAAAGCATGCAGGGCACCGTAGAGCGAGGGTTGTGCGACAGTGAGCGCCTGGTCGTGCTTCTTTCGTCGGTCAGCTATCAGGGCCGGCTCATAATAGAAAAAGCTATGGTCAAGAAGGTGGCGCGGTCCTAATCTGGATTTCTCTGTGCAACCTCTGTGTCCTCTGTGTCTCTGTGGTTGTAGGAAATGCGCGATACAACAACCACAGAGACACAGAGGACACAGAGGTTGCACAGAGAAGAAGCTCAGAATAGGACCACCACCGGTGGCGACTGGCGTTTGATCTGTCGAATATCGCAACCGGCCAGCACTGCGTCGAAGCGGGCAGACGACAGTGTTGCTGACCTCGAGATTGCATTTTAACTCGCAACTCGGGGCATAGAATTATTCTCATCCTTCACAGACTGGGCCATCAAGCTCATTGCGGTAGCTTTGCACCTACAAGTGCAGTCCATGAGTCTTGAGGCAAAGCTACCCAACGGCTTCGCAGATCCCACACTAAAACTAATGAAGAACTGGCCGCGAGCAGTGGCCGCGCCGATGTTTAGCACGAAAAAATTATTCCTGTATCTCGTCGCTTATTTCGAGCCGTACCGTCGACAGCTCGCGGTGGGAACGGTCTGCCTTTTACTGGCGAACCTGCTTGCCCTCGCTTCGCCCTCAGTCCTAAGACATGTGATTGACGGACTCATGAGTGACATGTTGCCCGCCCGTCTCATTCAATTCGGCGGATTGATCGTGCTCCTCGCCCTCGCGCAAGCCACAATGCTTTTTTTTCAGCGCATTCTACTCATCGGCGTCGCCCGCAATGTCGAGTGCGGGCTCCGCAACGACTTCTACAGCCACTTGCAGAAACTGCCACTGCTGTTCTACCAGAGTCGCCGCACCGGCGACCTGATGGCGCGCGCCACTTCCGACATGGCAACCGTCCGCACCCTGGTCGGACTCGGTTTGATCGCAATACTAAACGCACTGTTCGCGGTGACGATGGTTTTGCCGGCGATGATGGCGGTCAATTGGAAGCTCACGGCTCTCGCTTTCCTGCCCTTACCATTGCTGGCGTTGACGTGTAAACGATTCTCTAACCAGATTCATGAGCGGGCCATGATCGTGCAGGAGAGTTACGGGAAGCTTACCAGTCGTGCTCAGGAGATGACCACGGGCATCAGGGTTGCGCGCGCTTACGGGCAGGAGCAATCGGAAATCAGCAAGTTCACGAAGATCAACAGCGAGTACGTGACAAACAACATCGCGCTCATCCGTCTTTCATCCGGCTTCCGTCCCATCCTGCAATTCTTCATCGGACTCGGTTTCGTAATCGCCTTTGCTTACGGAGGCTATTTAGTAGTCAAGGGAGTAATCACGACCGGTCAGTTCGTTCAGCAGACACTCTATTTGAACCTTCTGGTTAGCCCCGTTGCGTCGTTCGGCTTCGTCGTCAATCTTTACCAGCAGGCAATGGCTTCGATGGATCGTATCCACAGCATCATGTCAATTAAGCCATCCATCTCCAATGACGCGCAGAGGCTCGACGACGTGCGCATTCGTGGCCAGATTGAGTTCCGCAATCTGACGTTCAAATATAACAATGCCGCCGAACCGGTGCTCAAGAACATAAACCTGCGAATCACTCCTGGTCAGACCGTGGCCATCGTCGGCGGAGTTGGCTCAGGCAAATCTACCCTCATCGATCTCGTCTGTGGGCTGATCGAGGCGCCGAGGGGCCAACTTCTGATTGACGGCAAACCCATTCAGGATATTCCGTTGCGCAGTTTACGTTCGGCTATCGGTTGCGTATCGCAGGAGACCATTCTCTTCACTGAGACGGTAGCGGCGAATATCGCGTTCGGCATGAACGAAAGATCTCGTGAGACTGTCGAGAAGGCCGCCGAAAAAGCCGCGTTGGCCGATGAGATCAGAGGGTTTCCGCAGGGCTTCGACACTCTCGTCGGCGAGCGCGGATTGACGCTCTCTGGCGGACAAAAACAGCGCACGGCTATTGCCCGTGCGGTCGCTATCGATCCACGCATTCTGATCCTCGACGATGCTCTCTCTTCGGTGGACGCGCAGACCGAAGATCTAATCCTGAGACACTTGCGGCAGTCTCTCAAGACTCGCACTGGACTTATCGTTTCCCACCGGCTCTCGACGGTGAGGGATGCAGATCTGATCGTCGTGCTCGAAGACGGCTACATTGTCGAGCGCGGCACGCACGAGGAGCTGCTTGCTTATAACGGCATCTACGCAGACCTCTATGATAAACAGCAACTCGAACAGGAGCTGTCGCAAATTTGAAGACCAGCGACGGCGTTGCCAAAAGTCACGACTTGGAAGAGGTCATTTACCACACCGCGTCGCGCCTGGGTGCAGCTTAAAAATGCGATATCGAATGCTTGAATATGAAGCGCTTGACCCACTGGCTACCGTGTGTGGTACTGACCTCCTCCAAGTGTAGTCCCTGACCACGCCTTCAAAACGCTAACCTACAGTCAGTCGGAACCACGATGGCATACCTTGAAAAAGAAGCCACCCTGGACGGAACCGGGGACGTGCACATGGCTCGCCGGCTACTTGGCTACCTGCGACCATACAAGCGTTATGTTTTCGCCGCACTCGTCTTGATAGCTTTCAGCTCGCCTCTCGTGTTGGCTGGGCCAATACTCACGAAGGCGGCTATCGATCTGTATTTCGCGCCCGACAACTCGCGGCCTCCCACCGGGCTGACGCTTTATATCAAGTACGCGGCTGAATCTACCGGCTTGGGCGGAAGCGCGTTTGAGGGGCTTCTTTTCATCGCGGCTCTCTTCTTTCTCGCCAATGGCGGCGCTCTTATCGGGATCTATGCACAGGAATTTCTGCTCCAAAAACTAGGGCAGTACGTTATGCGCGACATACGCCAGGAACTGGCCGATCACATACAAAAGCTGCCCGTCAGCTTCTATGACCGGAATCCGGTGGGGCGGGTAGTCACCCGGTTGACGACTGATGTTGAAACACTGCACGAAATCTTCAGCTCGGGTGTGATCGTTGTGTTCGGCGAATTCGCGATGGCTCTTTACGTCATAGCTTATATGTTGAAAACAAACTGGCGCCTGGCACTCATCACTTATCTGATCCTGCCGCCAATGGTGGCGCTCACGTACTGGTTCCGTCGCGGCACGCGTCGGGCTTTTCGCGAGATTCGAGTACGCATCGCGGAGATCAATGCCTTTCTACAGGAGCGCCTTACAGCCATGTCCGTGGTCCAACTCTTCAGCGCCGAAGAGCGTGAGTTTCAAAAGTTTCAGCGCATCAACGAAGCGCACCGCACTGCAAACATCAACACAGTCTTTTACTACGCCTTCTTCTATCCGGCAGTCGAGGTCATCGCCGCTGTAGGTACTGCTCTAATCATCTGGAATGGCACCGGTCAGGTCATCACGGGCATCACGACCATCGGCACGCTTATCGCTTTTATTCAACTCGCGCGGTCTTTCTACGGGCCGGTTTTCGAAATCAGCGAATCATATAACATCGTGCAATCGGCCATCGTTTCCTCGGAACGCATCTTCGCGCTTCTGGATGAACCCGCCGCTCAACCGGTAACACCTGTTGTGCCGGTGCGGCCGGCCCGCGGCCACATCGAGTTTCGCAACGTGTGGTTTGCCTACGACGAGGAAGACTGGGTGCTGCGCGACGTGTCCTTCGTCATCAAGCCGGGCGAGCGCGTCGCTCTAGTGGGCCACACTGGTGCGGGCAAGTCGACGATCGCCAGTCTTTTGCTGCGGTTCTACGAAATCCAGCGCGGGCAGATATTCCTCGATGGCGTCAACATCACGGACACAAACGTGCAAGACCTTCGCTCGAACTTCAGCATCGCCTTGCAGGACGTGTTCCTCTTTTCAGGTGACATTGAAAGCAACATCCGGCTCAACAATTCCTCTATCGGCGACGAGCGTGTTCGTACCGCGATGCGTGAGGTGCACGCAGACAAGTTTGTCGAGAAGCTCTCCGAGGGGCTTGCCACCAAGGTGAATGAGCGAGGCGCAGGACTCTCGTTCGGTCAGAAGCAGCTCATCTGTCTCGCGCGCGCGCTCGTATTCGATCCACGTGTGCTGATACTCGACGAAGCGACGAGTTCTGTCGATACCGAGACCGAGTCGCTCATTAATGATGCGCTCGAGCGTTTGATGGAAGGACGCACGTCACTCGTCATTGCACACCGCCTCTCGACCATCCGCTCTGTAGATAGAATTGTCGTGCTCCACAAAGGCGAAGTACGCGAGGTTGGAACGCATCAAGAGCTGTTGACATCTCGGGGACTTTATTGGCGATTGCACCGCCTGCATTCAAGACAACATCAGGAAACTGATTCGTATTTGAATCTATTCGACCAAAGTACCGTGGCCTTGAATGTATAAACATCACTGACTGCACACCTTCTTCAAGCAATCACCGCTATTAAAACGTCGTCCCCCTCAGACGTCGTTGTCACTGGTTCGAACCGGAAACGGATATGATGACAGAAACTCCATTCACAACCGATTTTTCCAGTACTGTCAACGCCTTGTCGCCGGAGAAAAGAGCACTCCTGGCGTTGTTTCTGCAGAAGAAGGGCGGGGAATTCAACTCGTATCCGTTGTCGTTCGCACAGCAGCGGCTCTGGTTTATCGACCAACTAGAACCGAACAAGTCGATCTACAATCTTCCCACACCACGCCGCCTCAAAGGAAAGCTAAACATTGCAGCGCTCGAACAAGCACTGAGCGAGATCATCCGCCGCCACGAATCACTGCGCACCAGCTTCGCAACTGTTGACGGTGAGCCCGTACAGGTGGTCGCGCAAGCGCAACCCTTCAAATTTCAAGTCATCGACTTGAGCGACTTGCCTGAACAACAACAAGAGGCAATGGCCCACGCACATTATCAGGCCGAGGCGCAGCAGCCTTTTGATCTTTCTCACGGCCCGCTGATCCGTGGCCTGCTGATAAAGCTGGATGCAGAGGACCACGTGCTTGCACTGACACTGCACCACATCGTCAGCGATGGCTGGTCCATCGGAGTGCTGCTGAAAGAGCTTTCGATTCTCTACAACAGCTACGACCGTGAGGATGACTCACCGCTCGAAAACCTAAGCGCTCAATACGCAGATTATTCGCTTTGGCAGCGCGAATACTTGCAAGGTGATGTGCTCAAACAGCAGTTGGATTACTGGAAACAGCAACTGAGCGGCGCGCCGGCAGTGCTTGAGCTGCCCACTGACAGAGCTCGTCCCGCGGTCCAGAGTTACGAGGGAGCTGCTGAGACATTCAACCTGACAATGGAGTTCAGTGCCGAGTTGAATGACCTCGCACGGCGGGAGGGAGTGACGTTGTTCATGACGTTGCTGGCCGCCTTTCAACTTTTGCTTAGCCGGTACAATGGACAAGAAGACATCTTCGTCGGGATACCCATCGCTGGTCGAACCAGAAGCCAGATGGAGAAATTGATCGGCCTCTTCCTCAACACGCTGGTACTGCGCACAGATCTGTCCGGTAACCCAAGCTTTCGTGAATTACTCCAGCGCGTCAAAGAGATATGTCTTGCGGCCTACGTTCATCAGGACGTGCCGTTTGACAAGTTGGTTCAGGAGCTGCAACCCGAGCGCAGCCTGAGCCATCAGCCGCTGTTTCAGGTGCTGTTTTCGCTCGAAAACACACCGCGCGAGCAGTTGCTGCTTGACGGCCTGGAGGTGAGCCGATTCAAGCACCCAACCGAGAGCGCGAAATACGATCTGACGCTTGCGCTGGCGGAGACTGCGCAGGGAATCAGCGGCGTATTTGGCTACAGCACAGATCTCTTCACAGCAGAAACTGTGCAGCGCATGGCTCGCAATTTCGAGACGCTAATTCACGGCATTGTCGCTGCTCCAGACAGCCGGCTGTCAGATCTGCCTTTATTAGGGGAAGCAGAACGGCGCCAACTACTCGTTGACTGGAATCAAACGCAAGCAAGCTATTCGTCAGATTGCTGCATTCACCAGTTGTTTGAAGCGCAGGTGGAACGCGAACGCAACTCTATAGCCTTGATCCATCGGCAGCAGCAAATTGGTTATGGCGAATTGAACCGGCTGGCCAATCAACTCGCACACTACCTGCAAAGCAAGGGTATTGGACCAGGAACACGGGTCGGGATCTGCTTGAACCGTTCAATCGAAATGGTCGTTGGTCTGCTCGGTGTACTCAAAGCAGGTGGCGCATTTGTGCCGATGGATCCCGCATATCCGCCTCAGCGACTTGCCTTCATGATGAAGGATTCAGGGGCGACAGTATTAATAAGTGAGCAGAAAACAGTCGACAGAGTGGCGCAGGATGGTTGGGAGACGATAATACTGGACCAGCATCAGGCAGCAATAGCAGCATACAGCGACGAGAACCCAACCAGTTCAGTCAGCGCCGCCGACCTTGGTTACATCATCTATACCTCCGGCTCTACCGGATTGCCGAAGGGTGTCCTCTCCCCACATCGAGCATCGATCAATCGTTTTGAGTGGATGTGGCAAACCTATGCATTTGAGTCAGGTGAGGTTTGTTGTCAAAAAACTCCACTTAGTTTTGTCGATTCAATATGGGAGATTTTTGGCCCACTGCTCAAGGGAGTTGCGCTTGTTGTCCTGGAAGACGAAGTCGCAAAAGATCCGGATCTGTTGGTTCAGGCTTTGGCCGCCAACCACGTGACGCGGATTGTTTTAGTGCCGTCGTTGCTTCGGGCCATATTGGAGAATTGCCGCGATCTCCGGAGTAAATTGCCTCAACTCAAATATTGGATCAGCAGCGGAGAATCGCTTTCGCTGGAACTGTTGCGCCGGTTCAACAACGAGCTGCCTGAAAGCAGGCTAATAAATTTGTATGGCTCATCAGAAGTGGCGGCTGACGTCAGTTGCCACGAGACCTGGCGAATTGACGCACAGGAGCGGGTGCCGATAGGTCGACCTATCGCGAACATCGAGACATATATATTAGACAAACAATCTAGACCCGTGCCCCCGGGCGTAGCCGGGGAATTGCACATCGGTGGAATTGGGCTGGCCTGGGGCTATCAGAATCTGCCCGAGCTTACAGCACAAAAGTTCATTCCCAACCTTTTCTCTCAAGAGCCTGGCGCGCGTCTCTACAGAAGCGGTGATCTCGCGCGCTATCTGCCAGACGGCAACATCGAATATTTAGGTCGTGTAGACCAGCAGGTGAAAATCCGCGGGATGCGCATCGAGTTGGGAGAGGTCGAGAGCGCGCTCAGCGATCACGCAGCGGTGAATGAGGCAGTGGTAATTGCCAGAGAAGACACTTTCAGTGAGCAGCGCCTAGTGGCCTATCTGGTAGCGGAGCAAGCGCTGACCAGTTGGGAGTTGCGCGAGTACCTGCGCGAACTACTGCCAGAGTACATGGTGCCTTCCTTCTTTGTCCTGCTCGACGCGCTGCCGCTGACGCCAAACGGAAAGCTGGATCGTGACGCACTGCCTGCTCCGCAGCAGTATACCGACCTTACAGATGCTTACGTGGCGCCGCGGACACCGGTCGAAGAGATGTTGTGTGGGATCTGGTCAGAGGTGTTGAAGACTCAGCGGGTCGGGGTTTACGACAACTTCTTTGATCTGGGTGGTCACTCGCTATTAGTGACGAAAGTGATAGCACGGGTGCGTGATCTGCTCCGAGTGGAGATTCCCGTGCGCAGCTTGTTTGAATGTCCAACCGTAGCTGCTTTAAGTGAACACATCGAGCGAGTGCGAGACAAAGGGGAGAACCCGGCACCGCCCATCAGTGTCATCTCGCGCGAGGGACCGCTGGCGCTCTCCTTTGCGCAGCAGCGGCTGTGGTTCATTGACCAGATGGACCGTGGCAGCGCTTTCTACAACGTGCCCGTGGCCAGACGACTGCTGGGTGTGCTCAATGTTGAGGCGCTGGAGCGAGCACTGCGAGAACTGGTACGACGGCACGAATCGCTGCGGACAAGCTTTTCGGTGCGCAACGGCGAGCCGTTACAAGTGATCGGCGAAGCAGGCGAGTTGCAACTTGCAAAGAGCGACTTACGCGCGCTGCCGCGTGCCGAGCGTGAAGCAGCAGTGCAGGAACTGGCGGCGCAGGAATGCCGTGAGGGATTCGATCTGAGCACAGGACCACTCTTCCGAGTGAAGCTGTTGCAGGTAGACGGGGCGGAGCATGTGCTGCTGCTGACCTTGCACCACATCATCAGCGACGGCTGGTCGCTGGACATTCTGTTCCGGGAACTGACGGTGCTTTACAACGCTTACAGTGCAGGGCAAGAGTCGGCGCTTCTGGAGCTGGAGGTGCAATACGCGGATTATGCGGCGTGGCAGCGCGAGTACTTGCAGGGTGAGGTGTTAGACGAACAACTGAGTTACTGGAAAGAGCAGTTGGGTGGGGCGCCAGCAGTGCTGGAGTTACCGACGGACCATGCGCGACCGGCGGTGCAGAGCTACCGCGGCGAGGTGGAGCTGTTTGAGTTGCCGGCGGAGTTAAGCCAGGAGTTGCAGCAGTTGTCGCGGCGCGAGAATGTGACCATGTTCATGACCATGCTGGCGGCGTTTCAAGTGCTGCTCTCGCGCTACAGCGGGCAGAAGGAAGTAGTGGTGGGGACGCCGATCGCGGGACGCACGCGAGCGGAGCTGGAGCCGTTGATCGGGTTCTTCGTGAACACGTTGGCGCTGAGCGCGGATCTGTCTGATGGGCTTAGCTTCCGCGAGTTGCTGAAGCAGGTGCGGGAGACGTGTCTGGGAGCTTACGCGCATCAGGACATACCGTTCGAGAAGCTGGTGGAGGAGTTACAGCCGCAACGGAGTCTCAGCCATCAACCGCTGTTTCAGGTGATGTTCCAGTTGCAGAATGGCCGATCCGAGCAGCTGGCCCTGGCAGGGCTGCAGGTGGGTGGAGTGAGACAGCAGGTAGAGACAGCCCAGTTCGATCTGACGCTGTCGCTAATACAGAGCGAGCGGGGGTTGAGCGGGGGCGTGCGGTACAGCACGGCTCTATTTGAGCGGAGCAGCATCAAGCGGCTGGTGCAGCACTTCAAGCAATTGCTGGAGTCGATCGTGGCGGGAGTGGAGCAGCCGGTGCGGGAGTTGCGGCTGCTGCCTGAAGCGGAGCGACAGCAGTTGCTGGTGGAATGGAACCAGACCAGCAGTGCTTATCCGCAGTTGAGCATACAGGAGTTGTTCGAGCAGCAGGCGGCGCGGACGCCGGAAGCGGTGGCAGTGATCTTCGAGGAAGAACAGCTTAGCTACCGGGAGTTGAATGAGCGAGCCAACCAGTTGGCGCATTATCTGCGGCAGCAGGGAGTGGGGCTGGAGACGCTGGTGGGCATCAGTCTCGAACGCTCAGTGGAGTTGGTGGTGGCCTTGCTGGGAGTGCTGAAAGCAGGTGGCGCTTATCTGCCGCTGGATTCGGATTACCCGCCGGAGCGGCTGGCGCTGATGCTTGGGGAGGCAGAGGTGACGGTGCTGCTGACGCAGCAAACTCTGCTGGGACGACTGCCGGCGCCGTTGCCCGAGCGGGTGATTTGTCTGGCGCGAGGTGGCGGGCAGTTCGCGGAGCAGAGCCGGGCCAATCCGGTTGTGAGTGCGGGGCCAGACAATCTGGCCTATGTGATCTATACGTCAGGGTCGACGGGCGGACCGAAAGGGGTGGCGGTGGCGCACCGCAGTGTGGTGCGGCTGGTG
>Ga0126308_10000781_pt1 | contig 11491 bp, 10 predicted proteins | sample Plot55_FD_92533 | JGI IMG/M metagenome (GOLD analysis project Ga0126308, IMG submission 92533) | Serpentine soil microbial communities from UC McLaughlin Reserve, CA, USA - Plot55 | ecosystem: Environmental > Terrestrial > Soil > Grasslands | place: USA: UC McLaughlin Reserve, Lake County... | reverse complement strand
CTTTGTCTGCTTCATTTGCAGAATACACGTTTACCCTAACAACTCCCTATATTATAGCAAATGGTGATAAGATTATGATAGAGTATAATGGTCCTGCTGCCGTAGACATGGAATTATGGAATGTAGATAAATTTGATGGTTCTAATACCAGACGTGTGAGATATACTACTTCGTACTCTAGTAATATCACTCAAGACGTGGCTGGGAGCATGTCCACTTAGTTAAAGGAGTTGTTTCTATGGTGATCTCAACAAAGAATCCATCTGCTCAGAGGATTGCAATACTGGCCTCTTTGGCTACAATGGCTCTCTCCTTGGGCTTACTTGCTAATATTAATTTTCTATTTCATGACAACTACGAAGAAACCGGTCAGGCCAACGCTATCTCTTTTCCGATTCCTGCAGTAGAACACTTTAAGTTGCAAGAAAGAGCGGGAGATGCAAATTTGATGATTTCGCCAGATTTTGTAGATCCGTCTATTCATTGTGAATTCTGTCCACGTATTGAATATACACCCGGACAGATGGGAAAGTCTGGCGTCGCATATAAAAGTGATAAGCCATTGGATCTTACGGGTGCCAAAAGTGTGGTATTTTTTGCAAGGGGTGAAAAAGGTGGAGAGAAGGTAAGCTTCGTTCAAGCTGGTAGAGATGACACCAGCGCTAATACAGATATATTCGAAAACAAGAAATTCGAAGTTATCACTGAAGATATTTACCTCAGAAATGACTGGAAGAAGTACCAAATTGATCTCGTCGGAACCAGTCTAAAAGATATTTCCTATCCCTTTGGTTTTATAGTAAAGGGCCAAGATACTGCAAAAATCGTATTTTATTTGAAGGCTGTTACATATGACGTCCAACCCGCCCAAAATCCACTTCCTACTCTGCAGCACAATGTTCCACCAATTGCTAAAGCTGGTAACCAAACAGTCACTCTAGGTTAGGAATTTTGTTGCAGGCTTCAACTAGCTCCAGCTGGATAATCTAATCACAATGACAAACCTAAAAGGCAGTCATACCTACATTATCATGACGTAGTAATAGCCAGTGGTGGGAATTCCCTTATTTAGGTAAACAGCACAGGTAATAGTATTTTAGCGGAACAGATCTCAATTTTTTTCCGGATGTGTTTTTTTGCTGGATTACAATATCGTACGTATTCTAAATGTTTCCATATTCATGTGTGTATTTAGAAACTAAAGTTAGCATTAGCACCAAATGCCATAAATCTAAGGAGATAACATAACATATTGGTTATGAAAGTCTCTGTACTAAAAAGAAGAACCGATTTATTATTTGTATTTTCTCTTTTTATCTCATCATCAATTTTTCTTATACCGCATATTGCTGCAACAAGCGCATTGTCTGGCGATATTAATAATGCTACTTTAACAAAAGTAACACCTACTAGTGAGAAAAAGGTCGTTACTTTAGATGGCACCAGTAGCACAGACCTAGATGGTACTATAGCATCCTACTTGTGGGAACAAACAGCTGGTCCAGCAACTAAATTGAGTGATATCCACTCAGCGAAGCCAATGTTTGTTACTCCGCAGACAACATCTGATACTACCTTAACTTTTAGGCTGACAGTTACTGACGACGAGGGAGCGTCTACATCTACCAATGCTAATGTTATGATCAAAAGTGTTAATGGAGGTTCTGTCGATAAAAGCTTAACAAGCCGTGAGGTAACAAATAATTTATCATTATCCAACTCTCCAAATCCATTATCACCTGATCGCGCTCTTATTTCAGGAGCCCCTGACCAAAACGGGACCTCATTATACTCGTTAAAATCATCAGGTGACAGCGCACAGTCTCCTATCCTACATCCCCATCTCCAAAACAGTACCGCATCATTCCCAACATCCTCTACAGCTTCAGTAGGGGCTGCTCAACCTCCGGCTGTTGCTGACCCTTCTAATGTAGCTGTATCAACAGGAGACAGAGGGGGAAGCAATAACATTTCAGGAACAACGATACTTAATAGTGACATTGCTAGTATTGACAAAAGGAGGACTGGCATGGTAAATGATATCAATGAAGAATCAACTGCAACTTCCGCTACCAGTAATATCGATTCACCCCTTGAACTTCAACAATTGCAGTCACAAGTAGTTCAACCACAGTCGCCAATGACAACAGCAACTCCATCTACTGGTAATATTGACCCAAATTTCTGGGGCTTACCGCAGCCACAGCCACAGCAGCTTCAACAATCGCTGCAGCTCCCTTTTTATCCGTTTTCTTTATATCAACAAAATCATCTTCCGATAACTGACTCGCCTGCACAATATTTAACTGCAGATGAGAATTCCTATATCACTTTGGACGGCGCTTCAAGTTATAATCCTAATACTGGCAGTTCAATAATATCATATCAATGGACGCAATTATCTATGGGTGTCCCCGTAGCATTGATAGGAGCTAATACAGCCACAGCAAGTTTTGTAGCGCCTCAAGTAGAGCACGATTCCTTGTTGGGATTCAACTTAATAGTCACAGACAACATCGGTGTTACAAACCCTACTCCCTTTACTTTCTACGTGTTGATAAGAAATTCAGGCGACAGCCTCTCATTGCCATTTCAGCCTCCCTCAATAGGGACATCTCCTTCTGTCAGTAATAACGATCCAGACCTACAAGGTCTCCAAGAACAACAACAACTTTTACAATTACACCAACAACCTCAATATCAGTTGTACCCTAAACTGCCATAGAAGCTGAACTGGATAATAGAAATAATATTCCTCCGTTGACAGCGCGATTGAAATATCAATTAAGAACAGTAACTGCAAGACGAAACTGGTCGACATCAAAGAAGGTAGCCGTATGAAAAAAGATGAAATTCGATGGCTCAACCCAGGAGCAAGAACTATCTATTTGAGGCACTTTGGTATTGATAATATCAAAGTTATTGACTCAATAAAGAGATTAATAGACGAGATAGACTTATTGAGTTTATAAATTAGTTGCTTTAGTAGTATCTATGCATAAAAGTGAATATCCATGAAACACGTTGTATGGTATTAGCTCCCAACAAGAAATTGAGAAGCATGCTGATGACAAACATATAGGAGCAGCCTGAGCTTCAATTTCCTATTTTCGGCAAAGAATCATGTCAGAAGAACAGATCAAGGAAGAACGTAGAAAGAATAAAATCTTAATAGTAGATGACGATCCTGATATCACCAAGACTTTTAGTCTTGTCTTGGAAGATAGTGGGCTATATGAAGTTGATACGTACAATGACCCGCAAGTTGCCTTGCAGAATTTTAGACCGAACTTTTATGACCTATTGCTCTTAGACATCAGAATGCCACGAATGACTGGCTTTGAGTTATATGATAATATAGAAAAAATAGATAACAAAGTCAAGGTATGTTTTATTAGTGCATATGATGTGAAGGACAAAGCATTAAGAGAACAATTCCCATCATTGCAAGTAAAATGTTTTCTTCCAAAGCCCATTGCAGTTAGTAAGCTCATAAAAACTTTAGAGACCGAGCTGTTAAGATAGCCTTTTTTGTCTTTTCTTTTTTTGTTCTTGTACGATCCGTATACCCCGTATTTATTCTTCTATGCTATGGCTGTTGGCAATATTCGTATCTTTGAGTCACTTTCAATAGGGAGATTAGAAATCGACTTCACAAGGATGTCTTTGATTTGATGATCGTCTATCAGAGCATTAATCAGCTGTGTCTTTTCTTCATCTGGAAGGCCAGTAGTAGACAATTCGATTGATTCTATTGCCTTTAGCTTCCAGTAGTATGCGAGCGTTTTGCCTATCATCATCTGTGAGTGATAGACTACTTTACCTAACATAGTAAGCGAATATCGTCCTTTAAGCCTTTTAATCAAGCCGGCAACCATCAAACCAGAGATTCTAGAATAGTATTGCTTAGTGCTTAGATTCATTTCTCGTAGAGGAATATGTCTATCATTGTCACTAGAGACAGCAATGCTGTTAAAAAGAACTAATGTTTTATCATCTGAGATCTTTTTCAGAATAGATGAAATTGATGGTATTGCTTCGAACCTTTGGCTAGGATTTTCCATTACAGACAGTTCTGGTTAAGAATAATGCTATTAAGAGCTTGTGAGTCAAAGACTTCAAGATTGAGCTAGATTAGGATAACAAGACACATTTTACCGCTTTAAGTAGAAAATACCCTTAAGTGGCATTATTCCGTTATTATTCAATTGAAAGGGTCTAGAAGGGTTCTAATAATGTCCTTGGGAAACAGCTCACATTGAAATAAAACACGCAGGGGCCTTTGACCCAGCTAGATTATCATCCAAAGTGGTCGAGTCTTCCTGCAGCTTTGGATATTCCTCACCTTATCACGTCCAACCATGCAACTTCTGGAAATCCTGATACTGATACTCCAGACGGTATATCCTATACAGGCCATATTGGGGCAAAACAAAAAGGTGAACGTGTGACGATGCCTATTTGGCCATGGCCAAATAATATCGTAAGTACTAAATAGATTTCCTAATCCGGAGAAATACGTGGTATGTTCTTCTTATTTTCAGTCATATTCTGTCACTAGATGATCAAACAAATCACAATCTAGTAGGAATCTGGTAGGCGTAATACTGGTAGTGATCAGATTCTGTCATTATTATTCTTTATGGATATATCTTGCTGGAAAGATTTGTTCTTTATTGTACACCCGCAACCATTCAAATCATTATTTTCAATTATGATATTACTTGAAAGTGTCCCGATAAGGATACCTGTACCATACAATCGATTAATCGGATCGGCAACGAGAATATTGGATACAATTTCGATATTATAGGCATTATCGATAGCTATACCAACGCTTAGAGATCCTCCATAATATGCAATTGAATTATTTTCAATAGAGACGTCTCTTGCGGTATTAGCTAGCATGATACCGTGTGAAGGACTCTCGCGAACATTGTTGCATTTTTCAAGTTTATTGTCCAGTATTTCTATATCGTAGGCTTGACTGACTCTTACGCAATTCTCGTATGTGTTATCAATATTATTTCCTACTATTGTAATGTTGTTACTTATTAGTGTCGGATCAAACCTAACCGTATCTGAACCTACATTAATCCCGTTTGCCAGTCCGCCATTGACGATATTGTTCCTTATCAGAATGTTAGAACTTCCGTCACCAACCTCCAAACCATTAATATGGGTACTATTATCATTCATAATAATTACATTATTTTCAACGATTGTATTATTTTCATAAAACAAGTCTATGCTGTCGTCTCCTGAATTTGATACTATGTTATCAATAATCTTATTAAAACTACCATTCTGTGGATGAATTGCGTCGTCGACAGAGTTAGATATGGTGTTATTGGCTATTAATACATTATCACTTCCACCTCTATGTTGAGCACTCAAATATCCATTCCTTGACTTGTTGATTACATTGTTAATTATCTTGCCATCTGAAGTTTCACGCGTGTAGACTGCTGCACCATCTGGACCTGATCCACAGCCGCTCAGCATCGTGTTTACTACAGTATAATTTTTTACCCATTTCAAATCTATGCAATTACCCATTGTGTTAGCTCCGGATCCATGCACGGTTAAATTTGCAATTGTTACATTGGATAAAGCTTTGTCTGGCTCTCCTCTAATCCCAATGACATCTTTTGGCAAACTAGTATCTGAAGTATAATTTCCAACAAGAATAGTTCTTTCCCTGTCTTCTCCTTCGATTGTCATATTGCTTGGAATCCGTAGTAATTTATCAATTACATATGTTCCAGATGGAATAAATACGACGCCAGTAACATTTGAGGCATGCTTAATAGCATTCATAAAGGCACCGCTGTCCCCTTTACCATCATTTGGAGTGGCATAAAAATCCAATACAGTTAACTTCTCTTGTCTTGGTTCGGAATTCAATATCTTATCTTCTGCTCCAGGTGTGCTGATTTCTTTTGAGAAAGCTTGGGACGAAGGAGGTTCTTGCGAAGTGCCGGTTATGCTATCTTGACTGAAGCTTAGCCGATGTTCAAATAGTGTATCTGGTTCAATAGCATAGGCTTTGACGGTAGATGGAAAACGTGAAGAGGAGACGGAATCGTAATCTCTAGCTCCTTGGCCTAAATAGTAAGGTACCGCTTCTGACATAATAAATAGAACAAAGATACAAGTTTGTAAACAAGTAACATAGTAAAGTGTATGAACATTACAGATTGACTTTATCAAATCAAGCATAATGCGTTCTATCAAATCAATAACAGGTGAATAACCCTTAAATGTAATTACGTTAAGCCAAAGGATTGGTTTTCCAAATTGGGTCGTATGTAATAACCGTCCTTACACGCTCCAAAATAGGGCATCTTATAGACTGCCGTTGAACTCGGTTTTTCGATTTGTACGCTTCTGTTTGAAGAAAGGTTGGGTACCACTGTAGTTCTTATTTATCAATTCACCACGACATTCCAGGTACATGGTAGGAATTTCAAGGTGCTTGTGATAGGAACAATTTTTGTAAGTAATTTTAGTGTTATTGCTTATCTTTCTCTATATCCTCATGCAGTAGGTTCTATGGGGCAATATCGCACCTGGCGTAGTCTCTGTACGATGTCCGATGTCTCCTGGTAATCCCAAACACACGGTGATCAAAGACACGTGTCTAAACCATGCAGTGGGAATCCCATATCTGTGGTATACCATTAACGTACTACTTTATTGTGGTTTTGAGAGAATTTCCTTGATTTGCTTACTTTCGATTAAGTTGTCCAGAAGTTTTCTTCGTTCCTCCTTAGGAAGCTCATCAGATAAATCTATGGAATCAAGCACTTTGAGCTTCCACTGATTGCTATCGGCAGCCTCAACTATCTTTTGCGACTCAAAAACTATCTTTCCAAAGGCCGTAAGAACCAGCTTTCCGCTCCTTCTTTTTATCAACCCGGCTCTTATCATCCTTGACAGTCTAGAGTAATACTGCTTGCGGGTTAAAGGTATCTTATTTCTCAGCTCAAGACCATCAATACCTTCTGAGGCAATTACGGTAAACAGCTTGATGGATTGTTCATCTGACAGACTACAATATATTTTTGCGACTTGTGACTGCATCGTTACAACCTGTTAGTTTTTTCACCCAACGAAACTATTAATATATTTCCAGTCATTTTCCGTCTATTGTAAGAGAATTATCCAGAACTTGACAAAATCCCTAGATTTATACAACTTAACAGAATGTACGTAATTTTGTTATGACTGCCATATTCAGGTTGCCATTACACGAAGACAAAAACGAGGTTAGCAGTTGTAAAATGACAAAGATTCAGACTAAGATTAAACGCTCGCTCAGAGACAAACTTAAGTAAAACATAGCAATTTTAAGTCTCATACTTGTGTTATATCAGGCGCATTCATGGATTTCATGTAGGGATTATGTCTGATAAAAAAGGAACTTTAGTTATTATACTTTTACCATTATCGATAGGAATAGTCACGGCAGGTTATTTACATAGTATTGACGACATGGCCTTGATATATTATAGTGATTCTGTCTCGCATCTTGTAAGAGCAAGACAGCTGGTGGAATCTTCGAATCCGGGATTAGAAGAGTTAGGTACAGTATGGTTACCACTTCCACATTTGATATTGCTTCCTTTCTCCTTGGTGGATTTACTGTTCAAGAGCGGACTTGCAGGAACACTTGTTAGCTTACCTAGCATTGCAATTACAGCTGCAATCCTGTACAAAATGATAAAGGAGCAAATAGACATCCCATGGATAGCTTCTCTTGGAGCAAGTCTATATTTCTTGAATCCAAACATTCTATATTTGGGGATAACAGCGATGACAGAGGCCCTATTCATGCTGTTTTTTGTTATCTCCGCATTCTATTTTCAAAGGTTTGTTTCTTCGTTTCTATTCTCCTCTACAATAGGAATACGTAGCAAAGTAAGTGCCACCAATTGTTGGTGCCGGACACATGGTTTAGACCAAAAGTTACTATATCCACAAGCATTGCTAAAATGCTCTATTTTCGTTGCATTGGCAACATTATCTAGGTATGAGGCATGGCCTATCTCTATATCCATCGCCGTTCTAGGCACTTTGTATGGAATAAAAATAAGGAAAGACGACCAAAGAAAGCGCAAGGGATCAATTCTATACAATGCAAGCGGGCAGTCAAGTTTTGTCGTGGTTTGCATTCTCGTTTCGCTCTCCGGAATTATTTTTTGGATCTCATACAACTGGATTTATTATGCCAATCCCCTAGAATTTATTGTCTCGCCCTATTTCTCAGCCATGTCTAAGGCTCTTGAAGGGGAAAACCGTGAGACCTTGTACCTCCAGCCCCTAAATGTGGCCTCTATCTATGGATTAACCGCGCTGGTTTTTTTTGGGTCATCAGCCATAGCCGGAGCTGTAGTTGGTTATACAATTCATAGAAAATACGTCCAAAAAGAGGAGGTCTTGGGCAGAGAATTGACGTATCTATTCTTGTCAATCCCATCAATTACTAGCTTTCTTACGCTCCTATTTGGAATAGGAGAAATGAATCAGTGGTGGTATAACTCTCGGTTCTTGATAATGCTTTCTCCCTTAATCATATTGTTGCTAGCTGTCTTTGTAAGGAGGACTACTGAAGCATCACTTCTGAATAGAACTATCCTAGCCGGGTCGATCGCTGCGGTCTTTTTGATTTATCCTATTACTATACTCATACTTGGAGGAACAGTTACCTGGATCGACGCTAAAAATTCTGCATCATATGAAACAAGGCCCTATGCTATGCAAACGGCAAAAGTTCTAAGCGGTCTTTATAATGGTGGCAAGATACTAATAGTAACAGGATCCGCACAGCAGAATATCATCATGCATGCAAGCAGTATCCCATTAACGAATTTCCAGGCAATACATGAGGGATCTGATATTGGTCACCAGCTGAAATCAAGCGCTACAAACAATAACTATCTCATCTTATCTAAAAAACCTGATTCTAGCTCCAAAAGATATGCAGAGAGTTTGACGGAAAATCAGTACGAATTAGAGAAATTCTTTGACAAAGTATACGAGAATTCGTACTACCTCCTTTTTACACGAAACGGCTCTACCGCGAAATAACAATCCAATATTCCTCTTCTAAGACCCATGAATAGGGTTAAACTAAAGTGAAAAATTAGTGGGCCATAGCGAGCAAAGACTTTTTTGACTCACAGAAGACCATCGAGAACTATCTTCCTAGCATCGTCAGTGAGTTTCTCCATTAGCAAATTAATATTCTCCTTCCTTACGATGCCAGTAACGAAAGAAGGTTTTCCTCCGCCTCTTGTACCAAGGTAGGAATATTGATTAAATAATCTGTTGCAATCAATATGTTCCAGTGACTTGCTTCTTGCAAAAACCACTAAAGCATTTTCTTCGTTATTGTCTGATAAATGGGCTAATAGGATTATATTCTGATCGTCAGAGCGGGAAGTCATTTCTCCTGCAAATCTCTGAATTTCACCTTGATCTAAACCATATAATACATCCTGGATGAGGTTAACTTTTCCTTTATGATATAACGGATTCGCTTCTATCTTGACAAGATGTTCCAATGTAAGTCGTTTCAGCTTTAATGCATTTACGCTTCTCTCATTGTTTAATTTTTTAACTGTATTTTCAATAGTGTTGATATTTGCTCCTAGTTCCTGACAAACTTGGAGCATCTTCTGGGACATCATTATTGACGCTTCTTTTGCCTGCTTTTGTACCGCGAAGTTTATTTCAAATTCTGTCTCTCCAGCTAAGTGCGTCACTGAGAAATTGGTGACAAGAAAAAATTCGCACTCACGTATATTTGAGACATGATCCATAGCACATGCCGCTACATCATGTCCTTGGATTTCTATTATCCGAACAGGTTGATACTGTTGTTTTATTCTCTCCTCGTTTGCTCTGAGACTGGGAAAGAGAGTTCTCGCCTTATCTAGGCTTTCAAAAATATGGGTTGTTAGGTCTCTTCCATTAGATATCAAGGAATTGACGTCGAGCTCAGCTCTGATTACTGTTTGAAGGTCCAACTTTGGAGTCTTGATAAACACACTGTTATCATCTTCTCGGTGCTCAACTTTTCTTACGGCCAGAGTAGCACCAAGAATCTTCTGTAGTGATCCTATGAAGGCGTGTTCCGCAGTATGCGCTGCTGTATTTTTCATGACTACATTCCGAATATACGTCTGAAATACTTCAACGTCACACGAGAGAACTATGTGTCATATTACTATGGTATTATTTCCAACTGTGGCTGTTGATCTCCATCCTGTCTGCCTTGAAGGTCTGATTGTGGGATCTCTCCTAATATCACACTAGCTTGGATGTTGCTGCCATCTCTTAAAATATTGAGCTGTACTGTATCACCTGCCTGTTTTTCATTGCCAAGGTATGTCAGAATGTTCTCAATGGAAGTAACGGTTCTATTATCTATTCCTATTATAATATCTCCACCTAGCGCGATTTCCCTTCCGTCAATGTTGTCTATTTTGTAACCCCCTCGTATCCCGGCTTTATCGGCAGGTCCGCCAGCGACGACCTCTATTACTAAAAATCCTCTAGTATCAGGTGTTAAGCCTTCCGCCTGAGCGATTTCTGGCGTCAGAGCAGTTCCAGAGATTCCCAGCCAAGCAGGTTTTCCTTGTTGCTGTTGCTGTTGCTGCTCCTGTTGCGAAGATTGCTGCAGCTGAGCAGCCGAGCCAGGACGAGCCTCCAAGGTCGTTGGTAAGGTCTGCTGTACGTTATTATCTCTAAGAACAGTGATCCTCACTTGATCTCCAACCTCCTTCTCCCTTTCCAAATAGCTTAAAATATCATCAATTTTTCTAACTGTGTTGTTATCAATTGCAACTATTATATCTCCACCTAGCGCGATTTCCCTTCCGTCAATGTTGTCTATTTTGTAACCCCCTCGTATCCCGGCTTTATCGGCAGGGCCACCTGAAGTAATATCTGTCACCAGAAATCCCTTTGCTTCCATTAAGCCCAATGCCTCGGCTATTTCGGGTGTTACATCGGTACCTGAGATTCCAAGCCAGGGATGCTGATATACTCCCGAGCTTGTCAGCGCGGGAACGACCTTGTTGAGCGTATTCGATGGTATTGCAAAGCCGACTCCTGCTGATTCACCAGTAGACGAGAAAATTGCAGTATTCATTCCAATCACTTCACCTCTAAGGTCAAGAAGTGGTCCACCAGAATTGCCTGGATTGATTGGTGCATCTGTTTGAATTATATCTGGAATAGAAAATGAACCTTGTCTTGGCGTTTCCCTAATTTCTTCATCAGGGTTGGCGGGAGGTAAAGATGGAGGTGCTTGATCCCCTGGAGGCAGCTGCGGAATCTCGGGAATAGAAGGATCCTATGGAGGTGGTATCGGTAGCCCATCAGGCAATGATGGCAGTTGCTCCTCTTCAGATGATGGAATTAGTCGCCCAAGTCCACTAACTATACCTTCTGTCATTGAGCCAGAAAGGCCGAAGGGGTT
>Ga0126308_10000780_pt1 | contig 11498 bp, 10 predicted proteins | sample Plot55_FD_92533 | JGI IMG/M metagenome (GOLD analysis project Ga0126308, IMG submission 92533) | Serpentine soil microbial communities from UC McLaughlin Reserve, CA, USA - Plot55 | ecosystem: Environmental > Terrestrial > Soil > Grasslands | place: USA: UC McLaughlin Reserve, Lake County... | reverse complement strand
TGTAACTGCCGCACCGAGCATGGGATGTAAGCCACGCACCATAAAACTCTCCCGTCTCACGTCTTGCCCCTCCCGGGATCTCCTAGTAAAGCCGGCGCGATTATAACCGGAGGTCAACCCATATCGCCACAGGTCAGAGATAGTCGTACGTACCGCCTCGAAGGCGGGCGTACTTTCGATATATTCGCAGCCTGGCGGTCCTCCTCGAGCTGCGGTTTGTGCCCGTGGAGCAAACCCGTAGTAAAAGAGTTGCTCCACAGGTCTTACGAACTCTGCTATAAAACGCAAATAGAGTCCTCCCTTAGGTTAAGCTACAAAACTCAAGGACTTGAGCATGCACCATTAAGGGTGCACGCTGAAACTGCCCTGCTAAGGAGGAAGCGTTTGGCGGAGAGCGCACGATGAGCGATCTGCTCGCCAGTATTGCACAATGGATTATAGACATCGTCTACTACTTCGGCTACATCGGTGTAGCCGTTTTGGTCGCGCTGGGGAACCTGCACCTGCCGATACCTACGCAGCTGGTCCTGCCCTTCGCCGGGTTCCTGGTCGGGCAGGGACGCTTCTCGTTCGTCCTGGTGCTGGTAGCAGCGACGATAGGGGCGGTGTTCGCCTCTTTGGTCCTGTATTACCTGGGGTTCTGGATCGGCGAGGAGAGCCTGCGCCGGTTCGTTGGGCGGCTCGAGGGGTTCAAGATCATATTCAGATCAGACCTAGACAAGGCGAGTAAGGTCTTCGAGCGACACGGTGGGAAGGCCATTCTGATAGGACACCTCGTTCCAGGCGTGGGCGCCCTAATATCGATACCGGCGGGACTTAAACGTATGCCGATATTCGGACGCTTCATAACCTATACCGTGCTCGGCAGCACCCTGTGGAACGTATCGTTTATCGCCCTCGGGTGGGCTTTAGGCGCCCAATGGAGGATCATGGAAGACTACACGCCGATCATCGAATACACGGTACTGGCCGCCATAGCGGGAGCAATCCTCTGGTTCTTATGGTACCGGTGGACGACGCACAAAAAATATAAAAAATAGACCAGCACCCTGAGCTTCACTTTTTACCAATCGAGTTATGTTAGGTACGAAGGATCGTGATGACTCGTGCGGACTCACCTTCAACCTGCGGAGGTACAATGCGTAGGCGGCATCACGCCGAATGAGAGGCAACCTTAGGATGCGCTACAGAGAAATCATTCCTTCCCCACTACGGTGGCGCCACGCAGCGAGCTGGTGGCGCCCACCGAGCGAGGGGATCTCGCCAGGCTCCGAGGCTTCACCGGTGAGAATTCTGCCGGAGGGCAGCGCACCCCGGCGCACATTCGACGTCCGGGGCTTCGCCGGCCTATCACGCTCTCTCTTCGAGGAGACACGCCCGTGAGCGAGACCAAAGAAAAAAACGCCCACCTCTTGGCCCTGATGATCCGCACGCCCGATGAGCCCGGCGCGCTCCACACGCTGACGCGGGTGATCCTCGAGCACCGGGCGAATATCACCTACGTCGACATTGCCGAGCGGCGGGAGGATGATTCGACGATCTACTTCGAGCTCGAGGACGTCTCCGCCCCGGACACGCTGGTTGGTGACCTCGATGCGCTGCCGATCGTCCGGGAGATCGAGCGGGCACCGTCGTTCGCTAAAGTCTACGGCAAGCGGATCATCGTAATCGGCGGCGGGGCCCAGGTGGGCCAGGTAGTGGTCGGGGCGGTCTCCGAGGCCGACCGCCACAACATCCGCGGCGAGCGAATCTCTGTCGACACGATCCCGCTGATCGGCGAGGAGAACCTGGCAAGCGCGGTGCGGGCTGTGGCCCGCCTCCCGCGGGCGGTGGCGCTGGTCCTGGCCGGCGCGCTGATGGGCGGTGACGTCGCCCAAGCCGTCTGCGAGATCCGTGGCAAAGGGATCATTGTGCTCTCGCTGAACATGCCCGGGAGCGTTCCAGATGCTGCCGACCTCGTCATCAGCGACCCGGTCCAGGCTGGCGTGATGGCGGTGATGGCCGTCTCCCCGTCGGCTCGCTTCGACATCCGCCGCCAGCAGGGTCGACGCTATTAGCGCGCCCGTATTTCCCAGCGTCAGGCGATTTACCGACCCAAAGGAGGTTTGATATGGTGAAGATAACGGCGGAGGTAGAGGCGCCGCGTGTGGGCTTGAGGGCGGAGTCGGCACCGCAAGAAACGGTGGCACCGGATGAGGTACAAGACGTAAAACGAACAACTTGCTGCGTTGTGGGCGGTGGTCCCGCCGGGGCCGTACTGGCGCTCTTGCTAGCGCGCAAAGGCGTACACGTTACGCTGCTCGAAGCTCACCCGGACTTCGACCGCGAGTTTCGGGGCGACACGATTCATCCTTCGGTTATGGAGATCATGGACGATCTCGGCCTCGCCGACCGGCTCCTGCAGCTCAGGCACACCAAGGTCCGAAACTTCACCCTCCAGACCGCCGCCGGCCCGTTTACGCCCGTAGATTTCTCGCACCTAAACACGAAGTTTCCCTACATCGCGATGGTGCCCCAGACCGACTTTTTGGAGTTCATCACCGAAGAGGCGAAGCGCTACCCAAACTTCCAGCTTACGATGAGCGCGCGGGTGCGAGAGCTAATCGAAGAGGACGGCGTGGTCCGGGGCGTCCGCTACGAGGGTGCGGACGGCGAGAAGCACGAGGTGCGGGCGATCCTCACGGTCGGCGCGGATGGGCAGGGGAGCCGCGTGAGACGTCTGGGTGGCTTCGAGATTATAAAGACCTCGCCACCGATGGACGTGCTCTGGTTTCGTCTGCCCCGAGAAGAGGACGACCCGGAGGGTGTGATAGGCCGCTTCGGTCGGGGCCACGTCGCGGTCGCCCTCGACCGCCGCGACCACTGGCAGAGCGGCTACGTCATCCCCAAGGGTACCTACTCCGAGCTGCGCCACACCGGCATAGAGACGCTCCGGCAAAGCTACGCTGAGCTGCTACCGGAGCTCTCCGACCGCGTGGGACACCTCGAAGGCTGGAAACAGGTCTCGCTGCTCTCGGTCGAGTCGAGCCGATGTCCTAAGTGGTACGGTCCAGGTCTGCTCCTGGTAGGGGACGCCGCCCACGTGATGAGCCCGGTCGGCGGGGTTGGGATCAACTACGCTATCCAGGACGCCGTCGTCGCAGCGAACGCTCTCGCCGAACCGCTGAAGAAAAGCCAGTCACAGCTCAACGATCTGGACGTGCGGTACCTTGCTGCGGTGCAGCGCCGGCGCGAGCTGCCAACACGGGTCATCCAGGCGTTTCAAGCCCAGATCCAGCAACGGGTCCTGGCCCCGGCGCTTGGCTCCAATCAGCCGTTCGCGCCGCCGGCCTTACTCCGCCTACTGCTCCGCATGCCCTTCCTGCGGTCCCTTCCCGCCATGCTGGTCGCCTTCGGCATCTGGCCGGTACACGTTGAACCGTTAGAGAAGTCTACGTGAAAACGGTCCGCGTCGATGCAGACAGAAGACTCAGATGAGTGGGCTTGAGAACGGCGACGCGAAGTAAACGCTCCCGGCCCGGCGATTGTCGTTGTCGGCTTCGCCCTGTTCGCCATTCCCGGCACAGAGGGAGGCTCCTACTGGACAACCTATCTTCCGGCGGTGATGGTGCTGGGCCTCGGGCTCTCCATCCTTGTCCCGACGCTCACGACGGTGGCGATGAACTCGGTCGAGGGGCAACACTCGGGCCTGGCCTCGGGCGTCAACAACGCCGTCTCCCGCACCGCTGGCCTCTTGGCTATAGCAGCCATGGGCGTCATGATGTTTATGGTCTTCGACAGTGGCCTGGATTCCCGCCTAGCGTATCTCGACCTGACACCCGAGGTACGAAAGCAGCTGGAGGAGGAGAAGGCCAACCTGGGGGCGGCGGAGGCCCCGGAAGACGTTGACAGAGTAACCGGCACCGCGATCGAACGAGCCATCGGCGAGGCTTTCGTGGACGGCTTTAGGATAGTAATGCTCGTCGCCGCCGGGATAGCTCTGGCAAGCGCTTTGAGCGCCGTGCTTCTGATCGAAGGAAAGAAGCTTATCGAGGAGGGAGGAAGAATCGACGAACCTAGTTCCCAGAAAGCCTGACTTAGAAAGCTAAAAGCCTGGCTTAGAAAGCTAACAAAGAGAGCATGAAGGAGGATATTTTGGCAAACGGTTGCACGCACGTGGATCAGATCAACGACGTAACTCCCTCCGCAAACGGCTGTGAGGAGTGCCTACAGACGGGTGAAACCTGGGTTCACCTCAGAGAGTGTCTCGTATGCGGTCACGTAGGTTGTTGCGACTCATCTAAGAACAAACACGCTACCAAGCACTTCCACACCACGGAGCACCCGATAGTCCAGTCGTTCGAGCCCGGGGAGGACTGGATCTTCTGCTACGTGGACGAGGTCATCATGATGCCGCGTTAGAGGGACGACAGCCCCCGCGCTGTCCTTCCGGGGCGTACTGTGGGCCGAGGGAGGGTGAGGAGCGCTGGCGGTCGAGGCGGTTGGGACCTAGAGGCCGGCCTTGCACAAGAATATCCTCCTAGCGTAGTAGACAGAGGTTGCGGCAAGACAGCCTGTAAAGCTGCTAAGGCGCGGTGGAATAAGAAGCGGCGGGAAGAAAGGTCTTCGTAGTTCGCCGCTATGGTTCAAACTAGGATATAAACCCTGTCACATACCTAGCGCATTCGTCGAGCCACCCACCTAATGATTACCGAAGCCAGAACAGCCGAAGTCGCTGTCGTTCCCGCCCTTAGGACCGCCCTAAGAACGTCGTCTTTAAGCCCCCTCTGTTCGGGCACCAGGTCGGTTATGAGTCTTTCGGCTACCAAACGAGTCAGACCGATACCTATTCCCGCAGAGAGGAGGGTTTCCAAACGCTGCTGTGTTTGCTCGTCCATCGAGCTCCTTTCTCTAGGGCCGGTTTAGTCGTCTTTATCCCTAAGAGCATAGAAACTAAAACCGGGAAGGTCGGCCGGGGTCTTATAATGGCTCTGGGCCTTTTTCCAGCTGACGAAAGGGCCACGCTTTCGTCTTCAACACCGAACCATACGTGTGCTCTAGGCACGTCGCGCTGCGCGTAACCAAGCGTCCTTAACAATCGTCTAAGGAAGTATAGTAAGGTGGGCACTGTAAGCATGTCTAGCGGTTTGGAAGGAGGCGATTCTCTTGGGTAAAGGTACCATCGCTTTGAAGTTGCTAACCAACCGGAAGGTGCGCCAGGCGGCTGTCGAGCTTCTTAAGGATCCGCGCGCGGACAAAATGGCCCTCGCCGCGAAGCTTATATCGAATCAGAAGGTGCGCCAGGGGGCCATAGAGCTCCTCAAGGAACCGGGCGTTCGCGCCATGCTCCTGCAGCAAGCGACGCAACGATTCCGCCGCCAATAGCCGCCGAGTAAGTGAACACCGGGGAACAAGGGCCGAGGCCTTAAGGGCCTCGACCCTTTTGCTATGCTGTTTTATGGCACGCGCACAGCTACCGCCTAATGTTTGGCGAATACCCTTTAGCTCCCACCGCCTCCTGCGCTGCAGCCGAGCGCAACTGTGGGGCTGCGGTCGCAGGACACCTTGAAGCTCAACTAGAGGCTACACGGGAACATCTTTAATAAGGAACATCCTTAATAAGAGTCTTCACATGAAGTGTAAGCAGCCTGTAGTCGAGCTTGGTAGACGTTATTGTCGCTGTAAGGATGTGTAAATTTGATTGCTTAGAGGGGTCGGCCTAAGAGAACTCCCATCTGGTACATGGTCGCCCGTTCTCCCCATACATGCTCACCGACCCCTCTTCTTCCTAGGTCGGAACTGTACCAGTGGCTTCCCTACGCTGCTAATCAGCTGCCTCTATTCACTGGCAGTTTCCGCGAATACTATTCTTCTAAGCTACTCAGGCTATCAGACGATTGTCTACCCTATGCTACTCTCTGAAGTAACACCTTTCCTTTATGTAACGCTCGGGATTGCTGTGGGGTTATGTACCACATAGACGGCTGCGTTCATGGGCAGCAAGCACTCAGCAAGAGAAGCTCGCCCTGATATCGATGCTGATGGAGACTTGGGAGACGCCCTTAGCCAATACTACGAGACCTTGGGTATCTTCTAAGCTAGACTATACATGTTACTGAAACCGGATGGGGCATGTAGGTGAGCGACGCTATCAACAACCTTCGCGAGATCATTCCGGAGGAGAGGACGCGCCTGTTAGAAGCCCTCGTCGAGTCTACGAGCGACGCGATAATCGGCCTGGACGCGGACCACAATGTCGTCAGCTGGAATGCCGGAGCCCAGGGTATGCTTGGCTACCAGGCGGAGGAGATCATGGGCCGCTCAGCCTCGGCCCTCGTCGCGCCTGAGCGGCGCGATAGGGCGCAGGAGAACAGGGAGTACCTCGCGCGAGGCGGGACGCTGAGCAACTACGAAACGCTGCTGCTGAGGAAGGACGGCCAAAAGGTTCAGGTTTCGCTCTCGAGCAGCCACCTCAAAGACGAAGCGGGGGCCCCCATAGGATACGTCACCGTCGTGCGTGATCTCACAGAGAGCAAGCGGGCCAAAGAGGCCCTGAGAGACACCGAGAACAAGCTCTTGGCCCTCTACGAGTCCGGCGTTGTCGGGGTCATCATGGGGGAGGGAGATTTGATCCTGGATGCCAACGACGCCCTGCTCGAGATGCTGGGCTACAAACGCGAGGAGCTTGAGAGCGAGGGGCTCAACTGGCGGAAGATTACCCCCACAGAGGACCTCTATCGCGCTGAGATAGTCCTGCGCCACGCCCTCCGGCACGGTTATATCGAGCCGTTCGAGAAGGAGTACGTCCGCAAGGACGGCAGCCGCGTTCCTGTCATCGTTGGGGGCCGCTACTATGCGGGTGATCCGCCCCGGTTCGTCTGCTTCGTCCTCGATATCTCCCAGCGCAAACGGGCCGAGCGGGCCCTACGCGAGAGCGAGGCGCGCTACCGTTCGCTCGTCGAGGCGACGGCCGCCATCGTGTGGCGAGCCACCGGGGACGGCGAGATCCTGGACGCGCCCCTGTGGACAGAGTTCACCGGTCAGACGGAAGAAGAGTACGAAGGTTTAGGGTGGCTCGACGCTTTGCATCCCGAAGATAGAGAGAGAACACACGAGGCATGGCGGCGGGCTCTGCACAAGGGGGAGCCGGTCCAGGGCGAGTATCGTCTGCGGCACCGCCGGCGCGGTTACCGCTGGGTCTCGGCGCGCGGCGTGCCGATCTTGGAAGCAGAAGGCCAGATCCGCGAGTGGGTAGGTACCGTAATCGACGTCCACGACCGGAAGGGCGCCGAGGAAGAGCGGGAGCGGTTGCTTGCGCGCGAGCGGCAGATCTCCCATACCCTGCAACGTTCGCTGCTGCCCCCTTCGTTGCCGAAGATTCCGAGGGCTGAGATCGCCGCTCGGTACCTGGCGGCAGGCGAGGGTCTCGAGGTGGGCGGCGACTTCTACGACGCCTTTGGCCTGTCGGAGAGGAGCTGGGCCCTGGTGGTGGGCGACGTCGCGGGCAAGGGGTCCGAGGCAGCCGCTATGACCTCGCTCGCACACTACACCGTCCGCGCCGCCGCCGCGCGCTCGGAGGGGCCCGAGACGGTGCTTCACATCCTCAACGAGGAGATCCTTAGGCAGACGGCCCACGGGCGATTTTTCACCGTTGTCTACGGGGAACTCGAACTAGGGAAAGTTGGAGGCGCTACCCTCAGGGTTGCCGGCGGTGGGCACCCACCCCCGGTTTTGATCCGTCAGGACGGCGAGGCGGAGTCCTTGCCCCCTATGGGCATGGTCCTCGGTGCTACGCCTAAAGCCAAGATCGGGAACTGGGAAGCTCAGCTCTACCAGGGGGATGCTGTTGTCTTCTACACCGACGGAATCACCGAAGCCAGGAGTCCCGATGGAGAGTTTTTCGGCGAGCAACGCCTCAAGGACCTCTGCGCGCAGTGCGCCGGGCTCTCGGCCGAGGAGATAGCAGGGAAGGTGGAGCGGGGCGTTATGACGTTCCAGCGAGGCGAACTCCGAGATGACATCGCACTACTAGTGCTGCGTACCATGTAGCGCGAACGCTGTCGGTCTCTCCAAGAGGGGCTCGAAGGATTACCAGGGCTGCTGAGAGACCTACGCATTTCGTTTTGAGCTGCGCCTTCCCTGCGTCGGTGACCTCTACTCTACATCGCAACACTGCATAGCATAGTTCTATCAAGGATAGATACAAGGCTTAGGTGAGGTGGTAGTGAAGTACGACTTTCGACTCTCTGACGTAGCGAGACCGATTCAGCGATGGCGATCGATATCTATCCGAAACTTACCCCCGAGCCCGAAGCTATCCCAGAGGCACGTCACGCCTTAGATCGGCTCGCGGATCTCTTCGCCCGAGAAGCTTGAGGACGTCCGGCTGGTAGTGAACGAGCTGGCAACTAACAGCGTCCTCCACGCGGGCCTTTCGCCCGATGCCCAGATCTGACTCTCGGTAGAGGCCTCTGCTGAGTCCGGGCGCGGAAGGGTGTGCGACCCTGGCCCTGGCTTCCGAATGCCTTCAAAACTCGGCCCGCGGCCCGACCTCAGCGGCGGGTGGGGCCTACCTACTGTGGGTAGGCTGTCGGGTCGTTGGGGCGTCGAACGGAACAGCTGCGCGTGCGTGTGGTTCGAGATCGATTGAGACATCCCTGTTGTTATTCTGGTTTGGTTTTGAGACCACCTGGATGGGTGCACCTCCGCCTCATTAATTCCTTCTTGTTACTGCGTTGGGTAATCGAGGAGCGTGATCTAGATATCGACTGGAAGTTGTAGGCATCACTAGTGGGTATCCAGCTTCAATAGCCTTCGTATTGCCGCAGGTCTCGTGGTAGACGTGTTCCATGCGAAATGCGCTAACATGGTCGGAGTGGAGAGGATCCGCGCAAAGTGTGGAAGCAGGGGTTGAGGCTCGCCACTATCTGGAAGGATGGCTGGGAGATGGCTGCTGTAGTCGTGCCGGGTGGCGCCGTGCCGGTGATCGAGATCCACGACCCGTTCGGAAGTGGCTGGCCCGCGGACCTCTTGTCTCTGCTTGAGAGCGGGCGGTTCTACGAGCTCTGGCACTTCTGCGAGAGGGTGATGAAGGACGAAGTAAAGAAACTCTCGAGTCGGGTGGTCCCTTTCTCGAAGATCGAGTATGGTCCTCTGTACCGGAGGGCGCATAAGATCTGGGGCATAGGGCTTAACTATGTCGAGCACGCAGACGACTTACAGGAGATAGCCCCCTCGGAGGAACCGGCAAGCTTCATGCGGCCGGACACGAGCATCATCGGACCGGGGGAGGAGATACGGCTTCCCAACCAGTCAGAGCGGGTGACTGGAGAGGCCGAGCTCGGCCTCGTCATCGGGCGCGAGGCGAGGAACATCTGCGAGGAGGAGGTGCTATCTGTGGTGGCGGGAGTTACCACGATACTGGACATGACGGCGGAGGACATATTGCTCAAGAACCCTCGTTACCTGACCCGCGCCAAGAGTTTCGACACCTTCTTCAGCTTTGGCCCCCAGCTCGTAACTCTGAACGAGGTTGGGGAGCTGGGAGATCTCACGGTTGCTACGGTCCTCAATGGCGAGGTACGTCGCAAAAATGTGGTCTCGAACATGACCTTCTCGCCTGAATTTCTCGTCTCCTTCCACTCGAAGGTGATGACGCTTTTGCCAGGGGACGTTATCTCAACGGGGACGCCGGGGGCGGTGGAGATCCAGGATGGCGACGTGGTGTCCTGCTACATAGACAGGTTCGAACCGTTGTCGAATCCGGTAAGGAGACAGGCATAGACCGCGGACTGGACGGGTCGCACTGGTGCGGTGCTGAGTGCCTACGTTCGTAGCATTTCTGCTAGAGATTTGACAGTTACCCGGGCGAACATCAGCGAACACCGAGAAACAATAGAGCTAGAAGTTCGGCTTTAAAAGGCCATTTTCCGAACAACGGGAAGCAATGGTGAAGATATTGAGACTGACTCTAGATCGGTTAGTGAAGGTTAGAATCCTTCTCCGCCAGCTGTTAAAAAGCCATTATTTGCAGTTAAAACATAAAATTGGCGTAGATTCTCGGTAAACTCGCCAGGAGCTTTAAAAGTTACCCTACGTAAGAAAAGTATCGGATACTTGTCATGGTCTCGCGCCGCCTAGACCAGCGATGACTTGCGTCTACAAGCGCCTCTAGCTTTTCTTGTCTAAGCCTAGGCCAATACCTATCTGCATAAGGTCGCATGTAACGCACTGGCTAAAATGATCGTTCACCCGCCCCTGTCTGCTCCAGCCAAGCCTAGAGGCCTCTGACGTTAGTTCCCATTCGTCCCTTGCGTCAGTATGCGGCTCCTGTTACCGTTGTGAGCAGGTGAGAAAGGGATTTGAGATTTGAGCAATTCGCTTCAAGATGGCTCAATAGATTACGAAATAGCAAGAACGAACAATGATCCTAGAGCAGCGACAGCAACAAATAGCGGAACGTATCCGAGAGCTCTGGAGTATACGGGTAAGACTCGAGGAGAAACTCGGCGTTTCCTCCCCGACTGACACTTGGCAACTTCGGTAAAGAAAGTTGACTGTTTGCTGGCTTTAAAACAGGGGACAAGGTTTTACCATGATGCGCTGGAACGCAAGATGGCCCCTCTGCTGGGCACTTTATCTATCCATACCTACACAGTACTGCTCCAGAAGCTGTTCGGTTTCTACAAGCCTTTTGAGGAGCGGGTCGCCGCGGTACCTGGCTGGCACAATCTACCAGTCGATCTTGGACGGCGGCAAAAAGCTCCTCGCCTGGCAAGGGACCTGCTCTGGCTGAAGGTGACCCAGCCTCAACTTAGCCAGTTGCCACGGTGCGAGCGCTTGCCCGAGGTCAAAAGCATCACCGAGGCTCTCGGCTGTTTGTACGTGCTAGAAGGGGCAACCCTTGGTGGTCAGATTATTAGCCGGCACCTAAAGAAAAACCTTGCCCTTGACGAGAATAGAGGGTGCGCATTCTTCTGCAGCTACGGGGACGAGGTTGGGCTGATGTGGAAATCTTTTCGGGAGACGCTAAGCTTTCACTGCTCCACGTACGGAAGAACCGAGGAAGAGCAGCTCGTCAAATCCGCGTGCGAGACGTTCGTCTCGCTGGACTACTGGCTGTTCGAAGAAGGGCGTGCAGAGTGGCTGACGGAGAACCGGTAGCCAGGGTCGTGGATGTGGCAGCATGCGAGCGGGAACCTATACACGTACCCGGAGCCATACAACCTCATGGGGTACTACTTAATCTAAGAGAAGCGGATCTGGCAATCACCCAGGTTAGTGTCAACGCGCTCGACGTTCTTGGCGTCGATGCTCAAAACCTGCTCCAGCAGCCTCTGATGCACTTCATAGATGATGAGTGCGTGGACCATCTCCGTGAGGCGCTGGGTCTCAAGAACGTTGCTGTTGCTAATCCCGTTCGTGTAGAGCTCCGCAACGATCAGAGACCTGGTTTCGACGGGGTTCTTCATAGACACAGCGGTGCCCTCATCTTCGAGCTGGAGCCACGCAGGACAAGA
>Ga0126308_10000779_pt1 | contig 11503 bp, 11 predicted proteins | sample Plot55_FD_92533 | JGI IMG/M metagenome (GOLD analysis project Ga0126308, IMG submission 92533) | Serpentine soil microbial communities from UC McLaughlin Reserve, CA, USA - Plot55 | ecosystem: Environmental > Terrestrial > Soil > Grasslands | place: USA: UC McLaughlin Reserve, Lake County... | reverse complement strand
CGAGCCCTTCAACGACGAGCCGTTCGCCGACCATTGGTTCGAGAAGGAGCTCGGCGCGTTAGCGTAGGCGCCGCTTGAGCACGAACGCGGGAATCTCGCTCGTCACGAGCACAGGCGGCCCGCGCGAGCTGGCCGAGACCGCGAGCATGTGCGAGGAGTCGGGGCTTGCGTCCGTCTGGGCGACGGAGTTCTACGACCGCTCGGCGACGATCGCGCTGGCGGCGATGGCGCAGTCGACGAACACGATCGAGCTCGGCAGCGCGATCGCGTACGGATTCGGACGCACTCCGCTCGTGCCGGCGGCGGAAGCGCGCGACCTGGACGAGCTCTCCGGCGGGCGGCTCACGCTCGGGCTCGGCACCGGCACGCCGCGGATGCAGCGCGACTGGCACGGGATCGACGGCGAACACTCGGCGAGCCGAATGGAGGAGCTCGTCCCACTGGTGCGCAGGCTCTGGCGCCTGCACGAGGGACCGGTCGCCCACGAGGGCCGCTTCTACCGCGTGAACGTCAAGCCGACGGCACCGCCGCGCGCGCCCTTCCGCGAGGAAGTGCCGATCTACATGGCCGGAGTCAACGCCCGCATGGTCGAGGCTGCGGGCGCCGTTTCAGACGGGCTTGTCGGCCATCCGCTTTTCACGCCGAAGTACGTGAGCGAGGTGGTCCGCCCCGCGCTCGCCCGCGGCGCCGAGCGCACCGGACGCACGCCGCCACCGATCGCGGGCTACGTAACCTGCTCGGTCTCGGAAGACCGTAACGCCGCGCGCCAGGCGGCCGCCGCCATCATCGCGTTCAACTCGACCGTGAAGATCTACCGCGCGACCCACGAGGTCAGCGGCTTCGAGGCCGAGGCGGACGCAATCCGCGAGGCCTGGAGCCGCGGTGACGGCGAGGCGATGGTCGCCGCCGTGACCGAGGAGATGATCGACTCGATCGCGCTCGCCGGGACGCCGGATGAGGTGCGCGACCGATTCACCGAGCGCTGGGACGGCGTCTATGAACGGACGCTGCTGTGGCCGCCGGCGTTCAGGGGCGCGGAGGGAGTGCGAGCGGTGATCGAGGCGTTCGGTCGCTCGTAGCGAGCGAGCCGCGGCGTCCACCACGCGGCCGGGCCGAGCAGGCGCAGTACCGCCGGGAGAAGCAGCAGCCGAACGAGTAGCGTGTCGAGCAGCACTGCGACTCCGAGGATCACGCCCATCTCCTTCGGCGCGAGCGGTCCGGAGAGGCCGAAGGTGAAGAACACGACGACCATCACCGCGCCTGCTGCGTTGATGACCCTCCCCGAGTTCGCGAGCCCCTCGACGACTCCGTCCCGGGGACTGCCCGACCGCTCGAGCGCTGCTTTGGCCGAGCTCAGCAGGAACACCGTGTAGTCCATCGCCAGCGCGAAGATCAGGGCGAAGAAGAAGATCGGCGCCCAGGCATCTACGAAGCCCTGCGAGCTGAAGCCGAGCAGGCTTTCTCCATGCCCGTCCTCGAAGACGAGCTTCGCCACGCCGAACGCCGCGGCGGTGGCGAGCAGATTCATCAGCACCGCGACCGCGGCGGCGACCGGCGCGCGGACGACGAGCAGCAGTAGCGCGAAGCCCACGACCACGATGAGGCCGTAGACCAAGGGAAGCCGACTGTCGAGCGCCCGCTCGAGATCGTGCGCCTCGGCGGCCGCACCGCCGACGAGCGCGCCTTCGGGCAGCGTCGAGCGCACTCGTTCGACAACGTCGCTCGCGTCGGAGACCGGCCGCGCTCGGGTCAGCACGAAACGGCCGCTCCGCTCGGGGGGCGCCGCGACCGTCACGTCGCGGCTGTCCTCGAGGGCGGCGAGGACGCGCGGGGACTCGGTACGCGGCGCAAGTACCTGCAGCTCGGCGGGCGCCCCCGCTCCGAAGGCCTCCTGGAGCTGCTCGTAGCCCGCACGCGCGCTCGTGTCGGCGGGCAGGACACCGACCGTCGGCATGGCCGTGTGCAGGCTGAGCCCGATCGAGGCGAGCGGGACGAGCACCGCTACCGCGAGTCCCCCGGTCAGCACCGGCCGGCGCCAAATCAGGCGGCCCCAGCGCGCAAACGCCTCGCTGCGGTGCTGTACCGCACCTGCCCACGGCAGCGCAAAGCGGTCGATCCGGGATCCGAGACGGGCCAGCAGCGCCGGCAGCAGCGTCAGCGAAGCAGCGAGCACGAAGCCCACGGCGAGCACGATTCCGAGCGCGCTCGTGCGGAACGGTTGGCTCGGCACGACCATGACGGTTGCGAGCGAGGCCAACACGGCGACGCCGCTCACGAGTACCGCCTTGCCGGCCGTGTCCATCGTCTCGGCAACCGCGTCGACCGGCTGCAGTCCTTTTCGCAGCGCCGCCCGGAAGCGCACGACGACAAAGAGCGCGTAGTCGATCCCAACCGCGAGCGCGAACATCAGCGCGAAGTTCATCGCCCAGATCGTGATCCCGGTGAACTGAGCTCCGATCCAGAGCCCGCCGGCGGTGGCGACCAGCCCGAGGATCGCGAGCAGCAGCGGGATCCCGGCGGCGGCGAGCGACCCGAAGGCCACCGCGAGCACGGCGAAGGTGACGGGCCAGGACATCACCTCCGAACGCAGCATCGCGGCCTTGTTCTGCTCGTTGAACTCCGACCACACGCCCGCGGACCCCGTCAGCGAGACCTCGACTCCCGGCCCCGCCGCCTGCTCGAGGCGATCGCGCAGACGGCCCGCCGCGCTCACCATGTCGGCCGTGCCGGCGCCCGCGCCGCCCGACACGACAGCGACTGGCCCGCCCGGCCGTGCAGTGCGCACACTTGCGACGGCCGGATCGCTGCGCAGCAGCCGCTCGACCCGCGCCACCGTCGCGGGGAACTCGCTGTCTTCCGTCTGCGAGTTGACAACCGCGACCAGCGCATAGCTGCCTTGGCCGTCGAAGTGCCGGTCGATCAGCCCGCGGGCGTCGACCGATTCCGAGCCGTCGGCTTGCCATCCGCCGCCCGACAGTGCGTGCTCGGCGCGCGGCGCGAGCACGCCGAGGCTCAGTGCGAGGCCGACCCAGGCCAGCACGACCGCGCGCCGGTGGGTGGCAGCCCAGCGGCCGAGACGTCCGAGCCGGCCGAAGCTCTTTTGAGAGGAAAGCATGGTCGTGATAGTACGACCGGTCGTGCTAAATTATCTGTGATGTCCGTCCAGTCCACAATCGAACGCCGCCGACGCTCCGACGGGGAGCGCAGCCGCCGCGCGATCCTCGACGCCGCCGCTCGCCTGGCGACCATCGAGGGCATCGACGGGCTTTCGGTCGGCGGGCTCGCCAAGTCGATCGGGATGAGCAAGAGCGGGCTCTACGCGCACTTCGGCTCGAAGGAGGAGCTCCAGCTCGCGACCATCGACACGGCCGAGGACGTCTTCAACGCGGACGTGATCGAGCCGGCGATGCAGGGCGACGACGGCCTCCCGCGCGTTCAGGCGCTGTGCGAGCGCTTCCTGTCGCACGTCGAACGCGGGGTCTTTCCCGGCGGCTGCTTCTTCAATTCCGTCGCTGCCGAACTCGACACGCAGCCGGGCCCGGTACGTGACCGAATCGCCGCCTTCCTGGCGGAGTGGATGGGGCTCATGGCGAAGAGCCTCGCCACCGCCCAGCGGCAGGGCGACCTGGACGCCGATGCGGACGTCGAGCAGATCGCGTTCGAGCTCAACGCGATGCTCGCGCAGGCCAACGCGGTGTTCCTGCTCTACGGCAACCGCAAGGCGTTCGACTTGGCGCGCGGCGCGATCCGCGACCGGCTGGACCGCGCTGCGTAAGCGGAGGGGGTGGGATTCGAACCCACGAGAGACCTAACGGCCCCCAACGGTTTTCGAGGCTGACCCGTATCAGTGTGGATTCGGCATAGGAATGCGGAGCGGAGCCGCTGTTTCGTGCCCGTGGGAACGCCTGTAGGAACGTTTCTATGAGAGGTCGTAGTCGCGCGGTTCCCAAACGGAGGAGCGCAGTCCCGAATTCGTCGTCACTGATGGCAGAAGCAACCGCGTCGAAAGGAGCAGCTTCCAGTTCAGCGGCTGCCAACATGGGAAAGCAGGCGTCTGGTCGCGGCTGGGCAGGGCTCCCGGTCCTCGTCCGACATGGGAGTGGTCGGCGGAAGCACAATTCCTGCCTCCGGTCCACCGGTGACCTAGCATCGGCTTCGCGATCAGCCCTGGTATCGGCCAGATGCCCGTATACGATTGTTCAGCAGTCGCCGCGACCGATGACCGGCCGGGGCAACCGAACGAGAGGGGTCCAGGATGCCCGCCAGCCTTCTCCACCGCGCCATCCCGGTGGCCTTCGTCTTGATGGCGGCGATCGTCGCCTCGGCGGTCGCCGGCGCAGTCTCCCTCGGCGGCGGTCGGGCGCTCGCGAGCCACGTGAGCTGCGGCGACACGATCACCACCGACACGACGCTTGACGCCGACCTCCTCGACTGCCCGAACAACGGCATCGTGATCGGCGCCGACAACATCACGCTCGATCTGAGCGGCCACACTGTCTCTGGCGACGGCGAGAAGTTCAAGCCGTGCCGTGAAGACGAGTTCTGCGACGTCGGGCTGCTCAACGACGGGCACGATGGCGTCACCGTGCGGGACGGTTCGGTGAGCCGATTCGCCATCGGGGCGTTCCTCAGGAAGGCGCGCGACAACCGCGTGCTGGACGTCTCCTCGTCTCGGAACGCCTTCTTCGGCTTCGTTGTTGCCGAGTCGGCCAAGAGCGTCATCCGCGACAGCTCGGGAAGCAACAATCCGGCACCCGACGGTGACGGTCTGGGGTTGTTCGGCTCGCATGAAATCCGGGTCGTCGACAACGAGTTCCGGCACAACCACCAGCCCGGGATCCACGTCGCCGACGGTTCGACCGACAACTTGATCGAGGGGAATCTGATCACGCATTCGGGGCCCGGGATCTCGATTGAGAAGGCCGATCGCAATCGGGTGCGACACAACCGCTTCCTTGGAAACATTGCCGGCGTCATCGTCGCTCCTGGCAGTAAGAACGTGATCGCCCGCAACCACTTCTCCGGAGACGGCGACGGCATCGCGATCGAGAAGGGGCGCGGCAACCTGGTCAAGCGCAACGTCATCGTTGACCCTCGGAACAACGGCATCTACCTCGGGCTCGACAACCCCCCGATCGGCGGCGTCGACACCGTCGTCCGCCGCAATGTGGTCACAGGGAGCGGCGACGATGGGTTCGCGGTCAGAAAGAAGGAAAACCACAGCCTCCTCAAGCGCAACGTCGCCAGACGGTCCGGGGATGACGGCTTCGATGTCGAGAGCGGCTCGACGAAGCTCACACGCAACCGGGCGACACGCAACGCGGACCTTGGGATCGAGGCCGTGCGCGGGATGATCGACGGCGGCGGGAACATCGCCGGTGACAACGGCGATCCGCGCCAGTGCGTCAACGTCGGCTGCCGCTAGGCCAAACACGCTCGGCGCGGGCGACCTTCTGCAGCCCGTAGGAGCGTCGGCAATGGACGAGTGGCGGGCGCCTCGGATAGACGGCAAAAAACTGCCACTTTGGACGACACGCAGTCGTCAGCGTCGCCGCCGAGCTCACGCCTGCTTTCCCATGCAAGGAACACCCTGTCGTCCCGCCCGGAGCGGAACTGCCCAGCTCGCCCGAACTCTGGGGGGAACGTCGGGGGAACGAAACCTTCAGCGAGCGCGCGCAGGCCCGCGCTGACCCCCTCGAGGGAACGCAAGGGGGAACGAAACTCGCGCAACCTCGGGGGCGCTACGGCGGCGCCGGATACCGGAGTCAGTCCTCCAGCGTCAGATGCCAGCCTGCGAGCGTGAGCGCACGGCGTAGGGGGCTCAGAATTTCAGTCAGCCCAGATGGGCCTCTCAGTCGCGGAAGGCGAGCTTGTTGACGAAGCCCGAGGAGCCGTCCGCGTCGCGTCGAAGCCAGCGAAAGCTCGCTGCGGTCGTCCAGCGCGTCCTCGAGGAGCCCGAGCACGATCCCGAACACTGCGTGGCGGATCGTCGCCTGGCCGAAGGCTCGGCGGCTGGCGAGCTTCGGCAGCTCCTTGCGGGCAGGGTGGTAGCGGTCGAACACCACGGTCAGCGGCCAGGTCGCGACGTGCTCGACGAGAGCCGCCAGCAGGCCGCGGACTAGCGCCGACCCCGGCAGCGACGGCTTGAGCCGCGCGTATGCGGCGCCCAAGATCGCGCCGTTCTGCACGTGGAGCGCGAAGCCGACGGGTCGCCAGTCGCCACCCCGCCTCACGAGCTTGCCCAGGACTTCGACGTCGTCGTACTCCGAGTTGAAGAGGCGTTGGTCGAGCGGCTGCTCGAGCGTCATCACCACCGTCGCGACCCCGCCCGCGACCGCCCCTCGCAAGCTCGTCGGCAGCATCGGTCCTCCGACCGCGGATTTCAAAGGGCCGGACGCAGGACGAGCATCCCCCGGCTCGAGACGAGGTGCCCCAAGTCGTCCTCCAAGCGCTGGATGTGATCGGTCGCCTGTTGCTCCCAGCGCTCCAGTGCGACGATCTCCGCGATCAGCACGTAATCGGCTTGAGAGGTCGACTGTCCGGGCACGTCTGCCGGCCGCGTGAGACGCCAGTCCGCCAGCGTGTCGAGCGACCCGCGAACGACGTCCCGATCGCCCGTCATCAGACGCTCAAAGTCTTCGGCCATCTCCGGGGAGCGCAGTTTGAACCAGATGAGAAGGGTCGCGGGAGGACCCATTCACGGAGCGTAACCCACCATCGCACCATCCCGGGGGAACATCGGGGGAACGAAACCGCTGCACCCCGCGTCCGAGGCCCGAGTTGGCCCGCGTTGGCCTGACTGCGAAAGAGACCGAGCGGTTTCGGCGCCGCTCGACACCGCAGCCGCCGATGCGCGCTGCGGCCGCTCTGGGACTGCTAAGCGGAGGGGGTGGGATTCGAACCCACGAGGGACCTAACGGCCCCCAACGGTTTTCGAGACCGCCGCGTTCAACCACGCCGGCACCCCTCCGAAACTAAAGGGGGTCAGACCCCCTTTAAGAACGCCCAGTTTAGGCGGGCCTCAGCGGCGCGACCCGAAGAACGTCTCAAGCAGCGCCGCGGACTCGTCGGCCAGCAGGCCACCGGCGACCTCCGCCCGGTGGTTCAGCCGCGGCTCGCCGAGGACGTCGAGCACGCTGCCGGCCGCGCCGGCCTTCGGGTCCACCGCTCCGTATACGACGCGCGGTATGCGCGCGAGCACGATCGCGCCTGCGCACATCGCGCATGGCTCCAGCGTCACGTAGAGCACATCGGCGGTCAGGCGCCAGCTCCCGGCGGACTTCGCCGCATCGCGGAGGGCGAGGATCTCACAGTGCGCGGTCGGGTCCTGGCGAAGCTCGCGCTCGTTCGGCGCCGCAGCGACCACCTCGCCATCGCGCGCGATCACGCACCCGATCGGAACGTCGTCGTGATCGAGGGCGCGCTCCGCCTCGCGCAAGGCGAGCCGCATGAAGTACTCGTCCTTCGGAAAGAACGTCGTCGCGACGCTCATCCGACGGCGACGAACCGGCGGCCGATCCATCCCTCGACCACATGCGCGACGCGCAACCCGCCCGCACGCGCGACGAGCCTGATGCCGAGCGAGCCGAGGGACATCGGCGACGGCCGCCCACCGGCGAGTGCCCCGGACCGGAGCAACTCCATGTACCACTCGACCGTCTCTCGCAGCGTCGGCTTCAGTCCGCGCGGGCGGTACCCGAGCTCGCGCTTCGCCTTCTCGGACGAGTAGCGCCAGTCCTGCGCCATGAGGGCGAACGCCTCCGGCGATATCACGAGCCCGCCGCTGAACGAGCCCGCAGCAGCGATCACCTCGGCCGCGTCACGCGGGATCACGAGCACCGGATGTCGGACGTCCGAGAGCTCCGCGACCACCTCGATCAGGTCGACCCACGTGACGTTCTCGCCGCCCAGGATGTAGCGCTCGCCCGGCTTGCCGCGCTCCGCGGCGAGCAGGTGGCCGAGCGCCGCGTCCTCGACGTGCACGATGTTCGTTGCTCCGTCGACGATCGCCGGCAAGCGCCCGCGCAGGTAGTTGCCGACGATCCGCGTGGAGGTCTCCCCCGGCTCGAGCGGGTTCACCGGGACCCCGAGCACGTACGCGGGGTTGACGACCACGACCTCGATGCCGCAGCGCGCCGCGGCGGCGAGCGCCTCGGACTCGCCCTCGTGCTTCGAGTCGACGTAGGTCAGCCCCAGCCCGCCGCCGCGATAGACATCATCCTCGCGGCCCGCACGGCCGCCGGTGGCGGGGCCGACGCCGCCCACGCTCGACGTGAGGACCAGGCGCTCGACGCCCTCCGCGGCCGCGGCCTCGACCGCGAGCCGCGGCCCGAGCGCGTTCACCTTCCAGACCATCTCGGCGGGCCGCGTCGCGACCACCCCCGCGCCGTGGAACACGATCCGGGCGCCGCGGAAGGCCCGCCGGAGCGCCGCGCGGTCGAGCACGTCGGCCTCGACCGGCATGACGGGGACGTCCGCGAGCCGGCTGAGCCGCGCCCGGTCGCGATGCGTCACCCTGACCTCCGCACCCCGCTCGCACAGGAGCCGCGCGACGTGGGCGCCTACGAACCCGGTGGCCCCTGTGACTGCAACGCGCATGTCGGGGTACTCGTACGGTGCCCGCTCGGCAAGACTTCTCGAATCAGACCGTGTTCGTGCCGACATAGAACCGATGCCGCACCGTAACCGACTCGCACTGGCCGTCCTGGCCGCCTGCCTTCTCGCGCCCGCGTCCGCGCCCGCGTCCGCGGGCGACTTCGTGCCGGGTCAGGTCATCGTCCACACGGAGGGACAGCCCGCGGAGGTCGTCCCGGTCGATCCGGGCGAGACGGTCAAGGAGGCGGTCGCCGACCTGAACGCCGACCCCGACGTCGATTACGCGGTGCCGAACTACAAGGCGCACGCGAGCGTGATCTGGAATGACCCGGGACGCAGCGGCGAGCCCTCAGGCTGGACGAACCTCCAGTGGAACTTCATCGGCGATGCCAGCATCAACGCTCCTGAGGCGTGGGATCTCGCAGGCGCGCTGGGCGCGCCGGGCGGCCGCGGGGCGATCGTGGCAGTCGTCGACACCGGGACGGCGTACAAGAACACGAAGCGGTTCAGGCGCGCCCCGGACCTCCGCCGCTCCACCTTCGTCCCCGGACGCGACTTCGTCGACCACGACAAGCGCCCCTTCGACCTCTTCGGCCATGGGACCCACGTCGCGGGCACGATTGCTCAACACGTGAACAACAGCATCGGCGTTACCGGGCTCGCCTACAACGCGAAGATCATGCCCGTCCGCGTGTTGGACGAGAACGGCGAGGGCGGCGCGTATGCGATCTCGCGCGGAATCCGGTGGGCCGCGAAGCACGGCGCGGATGTCGTCAACCTCAGCCTCGAGTTCGATCCGTCGATCACGGCGCGACAGGTCCCCGGCATCATCCGCGCGATCCGCTTCGCCCACAAGAAGGGTGCGGTCGTCGTGGCCGCCGCCGGGAACGAGTCCGACGCGAACGTCGCGTACCCGGCCCGCGCGCGCTACGCGATCTCAGTCGGCGCGACGACCGAGCACCTCTGCCAGGCGGACTACTCGAACTCGGGTGGGAGCCTCGACGTGGTCGCTCCCGGGGGTGGCAACGACGCCGCGAACGACGACAACCCGCTCGATGCCCAGCACTGCCGTCCGGAGCTCACGGGCCGCGACATCTACCAGCAGACCTTCGTCCGGGGACCGCGGACGTTCGGGCTGCCCGGCGGCTACCAGGGCACGTCGATGGCGGCGCCACATGTGTCGGCCATCGCCGCCCTTCTGATCGCCACCCAGCGGCTGGGGAAGAACCCGCGCCCCGGCCGGGTGGCCACGCAGATCCGCCAGACGGCGCGCGACCTCGGGCCCGACGGATACGACACCCGCTACGGGCACGGCCTCGTGGACGCGGCGGGCGCTCTGGCTAACTAGGTCGTTCGGATGATCATCACGCTGCACGGAGCGTGATGGGAGACCTTGTTGGGGACGCTGCCGAGTAGGAACCGCTTCGCGCCCGTCATCCCCTTGTTGCCGACCACGATCAGGTCGGCGTTCTGCTCCTCGGCGACGTCCAGGATCGCGTCCGCTGGGTCACCCTCGCGGGCGTAGGTCTCGACTTTGACGCCCGCATCCTCGATCGCGCCGCCGGCGTCTTTCAGCGTCGCATCGACGTCCTCGCGCGGGTTCACCATCCACTGCAGGTCGTCGGGGACCTCCTGGCGCTCCTCGCGCAATCGCCCCTCGCCGATCGGCTCGTACGCGCTGACCAGGTGGAGGCTGGCGCCCACGGCCTTCGCGAGATCCGTCGCCTGCCGGACTGCCTCCTTTGCGGTGTCGGAGCCGTCAGTGCCGACAACGATCGAACCGATCATCTCTCTCCTCTCGGGGCTGGCGTGGAAACGCCGTGATCATATGTGCCAGACGCATCCAAAAGGAGTACCGTAAGGAGCATGGGCGCGCGGACTCGCTGCCTAGGCGTTGACGACCATCCCGTTGTCCGCCAGGGACTTTCCCTCTTGTTCAACGGCAGCACCGACGTTGAGCTCGTTGGGACTGTCAAGACGGGCGAGGAGGCCCTCGAGGCGATCGAGAAACTCCAGCCGCAGGTGGTCGTCATGGACGTCCGCCTGCCCGGCATCGACGGCGTCTCGACGGTGAAGAAGATCCATCAGACCGCGCCGAACGTCCAGATCGTCATGTTCTCCGCCTACGGGGACAAGCGGCTCCTGTCGGACGCGATCCAGGCCGGCGCGAAGGGCTACGTGATGAAGGGCTCACCGCCGGAGGATCTGATCCGCGCAATCCACACGGTCGCGGAGGGCCGCCCGTTCGTCGACCCGTCGCTCTCGCCGATGCTCCTCATGACCGACACCGACGCGGGCGACCGGCCCCTGTCGGAACGCGAGCGGGAGATCCTCCAGCTGCTCGCCGAGGGCTACCACACAGAAGAGATCGCGCGCCGAATCGGGCTAAGCGCGGAGACGGTCAAGGCCGACACCAAGCGCGTGATCGGCCGCTTCCAGGCGGACAGCCGCACGCACGCGGTTGCTATCGCTCTTCGTCAGGCTCTGATCGAATAGCGACCGACTCGTCGGTCTCGTCGCCGTGGCCGTTCTCCTCGGCGCGGTCCTCGAAGCGCGGCGCCGGCCGGCGGCCGCGCCGGCGCGGTCCTAGCGGGTCGATCGCGGGCGCCGGAGCGGGCGGTTCGGTCGCGTAGTAGTCGTACTTGTCCGACGGGCGGTCGGCGTTCGTGATCACGACTCCGATGATCTTCGATCGCAAGGTGCCGAGCAGCTTCAGCGCACGGCGGACCTCGTCGCGCTGGCTCTCGCCAAGCTTGACGACGAGCAGCACGCCGTCGACCGCGTTCGCGATCGGGATCGCGTCGCCGACGGGCACGAGCGGGGCGGAGTCGACCAGGACGATGTCGGCATGCTTCTTTGCGTCGTCGAGCACCTGCGGCAGCGCGTTGCCGGCGAGCAGCTCGTTCGG
>Ga0126308_10000777_pt1 | contig 11528 bp, 11 predicted proteins | sample Plot55_FD_92533 | JGI IMG/M metagenome (GOLD analysis project Ga0126308, IMG submission 92533) | Serpentine soil microbial communities from UC McLaughlin Reserve, CA, USA - Plot55 | ecosystem: Environmental > Terrestrial > Soil > Grasslands | place: USA: UC McLaughlin Reserve, Lake County... | reverse complement strand
GCTCGTCCCCACTGTCGGACTGTTCGCCATCTCGATCCTCGACCCGTCGATCTCGGCCACCGCCGGGTGGTGGGAGATCTTCTCCCAGCCGAGCGCGGCCACGCTCGACAACTACCGGGCGTTCTTCGACAACAGCGACCTCATCGCGGCGGTGAAGGTGACGGTGATCGTGACCATCGGCGCGACGATCCTTCCGGTGATCATCGCGGCGCTCGCCGTCTACGCGTTCGCCTGGATCGACTTCTGGGGGCGCGACTGGATCTTCATCGTGGTCATCGCGCTGCTCGCCCTGCCGATCCAGATGGCGCTGATCCCGATCTACAAGCTCTACAACGGCCTCAACCTCTACGACACGCTCGCGGGCCTGATCCTGTTCCACACGGCGTTCGCGCTGCCCTTCGCGATCTTCCTGCTGCGGAACTTCTTCATCGGCATACCGAGAGACTTGATGGAGGCGGCCCGCATCGACGGCGCCTCCGAGCTCGGGATCTTCTTCAGGATCATCCTGCCGCTCGGCCTGCCCGCCATCGCCTCGCTGGCGATCTTCCAGGTGCTCTTCGTGTGGAACGACCTGCTCGTCGGGCTGACCCTCGCGGCCGACAACCGGCCGCTCGCGCCGGTGATCTCGCAGCAGCTGCGGCAGTTCAGCAACAACCTCGACGTGATCGCGCCCGCGGCATTCGTGTCCCTGGTCGTGCCGCTGTCGATCTTCCTCGCCTTCCAGCGCTACTTCGTACAGGGGCTCCTCGCGGGCTCGGTGAAGTGAAGTAACCATGGATCGCGGTGGAGAGCGCCGCAGCGATCGAGTGCTGCGCCGCCACGGCGGGGCAGCGATCGCGTTCACGGTCCTCCTCGCCGTGATGCTCGGCCACGAGGCCGAGCACCTGGCTCAGGTCGGCCAGAAGGACGTGCTCCTCCTCAGCTGCCCCAACGAGTGCCAAGGGCTATTGGGGCACTACTTCGACGTCGAATGGGTGCACTTCGTCTACAACGGGTCGATCCTCGTCGCGCTCGCCGCGCTCGCGGCGTGGTTGCGCCTCTGGCAACCCCAGTGGCGCTGGGCGTCGCGGGTCGGCTGGTCGGCGCTCGTAAGCGGCGTCGTGCTTCAGACCTATCACCTCGTCGAGCACACCGAGAAGCTGCAGCAATGGCTGCACAACGGCCATCGCTCACCGACGCCCGGGTTCGCCGGCCAGCTGCTCGACCCGGCGGAGGGCCGGAACTTCAGCCTGATCGAGCTTCACTTCCTGCTCAACACGGTCGTTCTCGTCGCCGTCGTCGTCGGCTACTTCGGGCTCGGCTTCCACCGCCGCGTCTGGGCCGAGCGAACGCCGCCGCGGCTCGCGATCGCGCTGGCCGTAACGCTCGTCGGTCTGATCGCCACGGGCGTGGGCTTCAGCGCCGCGCCGCCGACCGTGCGGCTGGCCGCAGGCGTGCACCAGGGGCCGATCGTCCTCGACTACCCGCAGCGTCTGGTCGGATCCCCGGGGACCGTTGTTCGTGGGGGGATCGTCGTGACGTCGGACGACGTCGTCGTCCGCGATCTCGCGGTCGTGGGCGGCCAGACGGGTATCGAGGTCCGCGGTGCCGACGACGTCGTGCTCGAGCGCGTCCGCATCGACAGGGCCGGGTTGGACGGTATTGGCGTACGCGACGCGTCGGTCGCGATCCGCGACTGCGAGGTCCGCTCGCGAATGGCGCACGCACAGGGCATCGACATCTCCTTCACGCACGGGCGCCGGCCCAGCGTCGTGGAGCGCTGCGAGATCGAAGGTGGGCGCGAAGGGATCCTCGTCGACGGCGCGGAAGGCGAGGTCCGGGACAACAGGATCACGGGTACGTCGGTGCGCGCGATCTCGATCAACGAGATGGCCATGGCGCACGTGGTCCGGAACCGCGTTCACAACGTCCGCGGCAACGGGCTCTACTGCGGCGACTACTCCATGTGCGAGCTCGAGCGGAACACGGTCGAGCGTGTCCGGCCGAATCGCGCCGAGAATCGATCGCTGCGCGGCATCGGCATCGTCTCCGACTACCACGCACGCGCCGAGCTCGAGGCCAACGTCGTCACGCACGCGAACCGGCGCACTGCCACGTTCGCGGGAGCGAGCTTCGCGTCCGGCTGACGCGCGGGCACTCGTCCGGCGCAGCGTCGAGATCATCCGTAGTCACCAGGCGCCGACTGGCGCGTACCCAGCCTCGCCGACGTTCGAGCCGTACCGCTACTGCTGGTTCCGCGACGGCTCCTTCATCGCCGACGCGATGAGCGCGACGGGCGAGATCGACAGCGCGGAGGCCTTCTTCCGCTGGGGCGCAGGTGTCGTGCGCGAGCGCGTCGCGCACGTGCGTGCGCTTGTCGCACGTCGGCGCGCGGGCGACGCGGTCGCTCCCGGCGAGCACCTGCACGCCCGGTACACGCTCGACGGGCAGGAGTCGTCGGCGGAGTGGCCGACCTTCCAGCTCGACGGCTACGGGACCTACCTCTGGGCGCTCCGCGAGCACGAACAGCGGCACGGCCGCGAGCTCGCCGACCTCCGTCCGGTCGTCGAGCTCTTGCTCGAATACGTCGCGGCCTTCTGGCGTGACCCGACGACGGACTGGTGGGAGGAGCGGGTCGGGATCCATGCCGCGACGCTCGCGTGCGCCTATGCGGGCCTCGCCGCGTGGGGCCGCGCCGAGGCCTCGACTGTTCGCGACTCGCCGGAGGGCGACCCCCGCCACGCCCGTCTCGACGCGAGCCTCATCGCCTGCGCGACGCCGTTCGGAATGGTCGATCGAATCGCCCTCGCGCCGACCCTCGAGCTGATCGAGCGCCGGCTCGTCAGTCCGGGCGGCGGCGTCCACCGCCATCCGGACGACGTGTACTACGGCGGCGGCGAGTGGCTGTTGCTGACCGCGCTCCTCGGCTGGCACTACGCCGAGGTCGGGCGCAGCAGCGACGCCCGCGCAAAGCTCGAGTGGGTAGCCGCCCACGCATGTCGCGACGGCGGCCTGCCCGAGCAGTCGGACGACCACCTGCTCGCGCCCGAGCACTACACGCGCTGGGTCGAGAAGTGGGATGCACCGCCGTGTCCGCTGCTCTGGTCCCACGCCTGGTTTCTCCGGCTAGCTACCGTCTTGTGATGGCGGCACGCTTTCAGCTGGTCGCCCGCACGGGGCATCCGGACTTCCTCGACCTGCCGTGGGAGCAGCCGCTCGAGGAGTGGCAGGTCGACCGCTTCGTCGAGCTCGTCCGCGGCATCTCGCGCCACGTAGTGCGCTTCGTCGAGTACGACGAGGGCGTCTACGCGCTCAAGGAGCTGCCGTCGCGCCTCGCACACCGCGAGTACGGGCTGCTCCGCCGACTGAACGCCGAGGCCATGCCGGCCGTGCTCGCGGTCGGCGTCGTCGACCGTCCCGAGCTCGACGCGATCCTCATCACCCGGCATCTCGATTTCTCGTTGCCGTACCGCGCGCTGTTCAGCCGCCGGCCCGTCACGGACCTCCGCCGCAACCTGCTGCGCGCGCAGGCCGAGCTGCTCGTGCGGCTCCACCTCGCCGGCTTCTTCTGGGGCGACTGCTCGCTCTCCAACACGCTCTTCCGGCGCGACGCCGGCGCGCTATCGGCCTACCTCGTCGACGCCGAGACGGGCGAGCTCCATCCGGACCTGTCGGAGGGGCAACGCATGCACGATGTCGCCATCGCCGAGGAGAACATGGTCGGCGAGCTGCTCGACGTCGAGGCGGAGCTCGGCGACCTCCCGGAGGACGTCGACCCGTTCGAGACCGCTGCAGGCATGGTCGCGACGTACGAGGCGCTCTGGACGGAGCTCACGCGGGAGGAGGTCTTCGGGCCCGACGAGCGCTGGCGGATCCACCAGCGGCTGCAGAAGCTGAACGAGCTCGGGTTCGACGTCGACGAGCTGGAGCTCGCCGGACAGGACGGCGAGTACCGGCTGCGCCTGGCGCCACAGGTCGTCGAGCCGGGCCACCACCGGCGGCGGCTCGAGCACCTCACGGGCCTCTGGACGGAGGAGAACCAGGCACGGCGGCTGCTGAACGACATCGCGGGCTACCGTGCGGCGCTCGAGGAGAAGGAGGGGCGCTCGCTCCCCGAGAGCCTGGCGGCGCACCGCTGGCGCGAGGAGGTCTTCGAGCCGACGCTCCTGCACGTGCCGCGTGACCTGCGCGGGAAGCTCGAGCCCGCCGAGCTCTTCCACCAGATCCTGGAGCACCGCTGGTACCTGTCCGAGGGTGAGGGCAAGGACGTCGGGCTCGAGGAGGCCGCGGCGTCGTATGTCGGCGACGTGCTGAGCGGCGTTCAGACCGAACGGATCATCCTTCCGACGACCCAGGCCGGCAGCGATGGGTGACCACGGCCGCCTGGTCGGGATCAACCACGTCGCGCTCGAGGTCGGCGACATCGAGGAGGCGCTCGCCTGGTACGGCCGCATCTTCGAGTTCGGCCTGCGCGGCCGCGGGGCGCGCATGGCCTTCATCGACCTGGGCGACCAGTTCATCGCGCTCGCATCCGAGCGCACGCAGCCTCCGGACGCACACCGCCACTTTGGGCTCGTCGTCGACGACAAGCAGCGGACGCTGGCGGCGGCGCGCGCGGCAGGAGCCGACGTTCGTGGGAACGACATCCGCGATCCCTGGGGAAACAACCTGCAGATCGTGGGCTACGACGACGTCCAGTTCACGAAGGCGCCGGAGGTGCTGCGCGGGATGGGCCTCGAGGGCCTGGAGAAGAGCCAGGGGGCACGCGAGGAGCTCCGCCGCAAGGGGCTCGCGCCGTAGCGACCCAGTGACGGTCAGGAGGCGCGGCGGCGCCACCAGCCCGCGCGGCCGGTCGGCGGGTCGTCGCCGAGCCCGCGTGCGGCGGCGCGGACGTCCTCGGCGGAGAGCTCCGTGAGCTCGTGGCGCTCGAGCTGCTCGAGCGGCTTTTCCTCCAGCGCGGCCAACCGGAGCGCCTGCTGGTTCAGCGCCTGCTCGAAGATCGTGCGCGCGTAGCGGGCGTTACCGAAGCCCTCGCCGCGGCGGGCCGAGTCGAACAGCGCCCGGAAGGCTTCCGCCGCGTCGTCGGTGAGCAGATACTCGCCCTCGGAAGCGAACTTGCGCGTGATGGCGAGCAGGTCCGCGGTCGAGTAGTCCGGAAAGACGATCTCGCGTGAGAAGCGAGAGCGCAGGCCCGGATTCGAGTCGAGGAAGTGGTTCATCAGCCGCGGGTAGCCGGCGACGATGACCACGAGCCGCTCACGGTAGTCCTCCATCCGCTTCAGCAGCACCTCGATCGCCTCGGGCCCGAAGTCGCGACCCGGCTCTTCCGGTGCGAGCGAATAGGCCTCGTCGACGAAGAGGACGCCGTCCAGCGCGCGCCGGATCGCCCGCTCGGTCTTCAGCGCCGTGCTGCCGACCCACTCGCCGACCAGGCCGGCGCGGTCGACCTCGACGAGATGGCCGCGCCGCAGCAGCCCGATCGATCGGTACATCTCCGCCAGCAGCCGGGCGACCGTGGTCTTGCCCGTACCGGGATTCCCGAGGAAGACAAGGTGCTGGCTCGTCGCGACCTCCGGCAGCCCGTGCTCCTTGCGCCGCGCCTGCACCTGGAGGAACGCCACCAGCGCGCGTACCTGCTCCTTGACGGTCTCGAGCCCGATCAGCGCGTCGAGCTCGGCCTGCAGCTCCTCGAGCGGCCGCGCCGGCTCGGATCGCCCGAGCGCGCCGGTCAGGCGCTCCTCGACCTCGGGCCCCGCCGCCTTGCGGAGGCCTTCGCCGACGACGCGGAGGCCCTGGAGCACGTCCTGAAGCGGATTCGGCACGCCGGAACCGTACCCAGCGGGAGCCGCCTCGAAGCGTCCGGTAGAATGTTCGTGTGGTTAACGTTCAGGTAGTTAACGATCCCATTACAGTCGCGAATCGGCTGCGGCCCGTGCTCCTGAAGCTGAACCGCGAGCTGCGCCGCGAGGTGCACTCGCTCGGCGTGAGCGGCTACCAGGTGTCGCTGCTGATCGCGATCAAGCAGAGGCCGGGCATCGGCATCCGGGGTCTCGCCGCCCAGGAGCGCATGTCTCCAGCGGGCATGTCCGGCCGCGTCGCGCGCCTCGAGGCCGCCGGTCTCCTGCAGCGCACGGCGGACGAGCACGACCGGCGCCGGCAGGGGCTCACGCTCACGCCGGCCGGCGAGGGTGTGCTGCGCTCGGTCAAGCGGCGCCGGACGGCATGGCTCGCCGAGCGGCTCGAGGGCCTGGACGAGGCCGAGCTCGAGGCGGTCGACGCCGCGATCGAGCCGCTGCTCGGGCTCCTGGCGGAGGACGAATGACGGGCGCCCTGTTCGCCCTGCAGTCGCGGACGTTCGCGAGCCTCCGGAAGCACCGGAACTACCGCCTGTTCTTCATCGGCCAGGTGGTGTCGGTCAGCGGCACGTGGATGCAGAACGTGGCGCTCGCGTGGTACGTGGTGGAGCTGACGCACTCGCCGGTGGCCGTTGGCCTGCTGGCCTTTTGCCGCTTCCTTCCCTTCAGCGTCTTCGGGCTCGCCGCCGGCGTGATCGCCGACCGTTTCGACAACCGGCGGCTCGTGATGGCGACGCAGGCTGCGGCGATGACGCTGTCGACGCTGCTCGCCGTGCTCGCGCTGACCGGCACGGCCGAGCTCTGGCACGTCTACCTGCTCGCCGCCCTGCTCGGCAGCACGCTCGTCTTCGACGCTCCGGGGCGGCACGCGCTGACGTTCCGCATGGTCGGCCGGGATGAGCTGCCGAACGCGGTTGCGCTCAACGCGAGCCTCTTCAACGCGTCGCGCATCCTCGGGCCGTCGGTGGCCGGGGTCCTCATCGCAGTCACGAGCGTCGACGTCGCGTTCGCGATCAACGCCGTCAGCTTCCTCGCAGTTCTCACCGCGCTCTTCCTCATGCGCGAGGACGAGCTGTTCCCCGTCGAACGACCCGAGCAGCCTCCGACGCTCATCCGCGGCGTCGGCGAGGCGTTCGCGTACGTCCGCCGCTCGCGACGTGTGCTGACCGTGCTGGCCATCACGTTCGTCGTAAGCACCGTGGGCGTGAACTTCCACGTCCTCGTGCCCGTGCTCGCGGCGGAAACGCTCCACGCGGGCTCCGTGACGTTCGGCTTCCTGTCGGCGACCTTCGGCGCGGGCGCTCTCGTCGGCGCGCTGGCGACCGCGTCGCTCGGCCGTGCCAGCCTGAAGGGCCTGCTGCTCGGAACGGGCGGCTTCGGGGTCGCGCTGCTCGCGCTCGCTCCCCTGCACGCGTTCGCGCCGGCCGCGGCTCTGCTCTTCGTCACGGGCGTCTGCTTCACGCTGTGGACGGCGAACAGCCAGGCGATCCTGCAGCTGTCGTCGCCCGATCACCTCCGCGGCCGCATCCTCAGCCTCTACCTGCTCGCGTTCGCCGGATCCGCGCCGATCGGAGGGCTCCTCGCCGGCTGGCTCGCGGACGTGGGCGGCACGGAGCTCGCCTTCGCCGTCGCGGGCGCGGCGAGCCTCGCGATGACCGCGGTGGCGATCGCCTTCCGCCCTGTCCAGGTGCGTGTGCGGGCCGCATCGATCGCCGCCGCAGCCGCGCGCGCGGACGAGGACCAGCTCGCGGCGTAGAGCTCGTTTCACCGCAGTAGAGTCGGCGGCATGCGGTCGCTGCCGTGGAGCTGGTACGCCGATCCCGCGCTCGAGCGTGTGGAGCGCGACCGCATCTTCCGCCGCGTGTGGCACTACATCGGGCGAACGGAGCAGGTCGCCGCGACCGGCAGCTACGTCGCGGCCGATGCCGGTGGCGTGCCGGTCCTCGTCACACGCGATCGCGCCGAGCGCCTGCACGCGTTCGTCAACGTCTGCCGTCACCGCGGCTCCGTGCTCGTCGACGACGGCGAGGGACGGCGGGAGACGCTCCAGTGCCGCTACCACTGCTGGACGTACGACCTCGACGGCTCGCTTCGCGCCGCCCCGCGCGCCGACCGCGAGCTCGCCGTGCAGCGGAGCGAGCTCGGGCTCGTGCCGATCGCGGTCGACGCCTGGGGGCCCTTCCTGTTCGTCAACGCGGATCCCGACGCGCCGCCGCTCGACGAGGCCCTGGGCGCGGTCCCCTCGCGGCTGGCGGATGCAGGGGTCGACGTGGACGCCTTGCGGTTCCATCGCCGTGCTGAGTACTCGCTCGCCGCCAACTGGAAGATCGCGTGCGAGAACTACCTCGAGTGCTACCACTGCGCCGGCGCCCATCCGGCGTTCAGCGCCGTCGTCGACGTGCGGCCCGAGTCGTACACGCTCGACGCGAACGGCTCGACGGCGAGCCAGCTCGGCCCGCTCCGCGCCGATGTGAACTCCGGCGGACGCATCGCGGCCGGGCATTTCCACTTCGTGTGGCCGAACCTGAAGCTCAACGTCTTTCCGGGCCACGCCAACCTGTCCATCGGTCCAGTGCTCCCCGCCGGTCCGGAGGCGTCCCGCGGCTTTCTCGACTACTTCTTCGCCGCCGACGCCGACGAGGCATGGATCGCCGAGCTGCTCGCGTTCGACGACCAGGTCGGCGCCGAGGACCGGCGGCTCGTCGAGTCGGTCCAGCGCGGCGTCCGGTCGGGCGCCGTCGCGGACGGGCCGCTGCTCGAGGAGAGCGAGCAGCTGATCGCGTGGTTCCAGGAGCGCGTCGCCGCCGCTCTCGCATAGGCGTTTTACGCCGCGCTTACCGGGCTCGGACACAATGGGATCGTGCCGCGCCGAAGTGCGTATTCGATCGCCCTGGCCGCGTTCGCGGTCACCGTTGCCGCCGCTCATCCGGCGTTCGCGCTGCCGCGTAGCGTGACGTCGTTCGTCCTCGGGCCGGCGATGGTCCGCGCCGACGTCGTGGCACGCGACTCGGGCGTCGTGCACCTGTACCGCGTCGACCGCGGGCGTATTCGCTCCTTGGGCGCCGGATCGCTCGTGCTCCGCGAACGCGACGGGGCGAACGTCACCGTGCCGATCGCCGGGGATGCCGTTGTGACCGGCGTGAAGCGCGGCCGCCAGCTCGGCGTTCTGGCGCTCCGGCGTGGGATGGTCGTCTCGACCGTCCGGGACGGGAACGATGCGGCGGAACGCGTACAGGTGCTTCGCGCCGCCCTCCCCCTCCCGCCGGCGCTCGTGTCCTCCCTGTTCGCGGCGAAGATGGCGCGTGCCGACATCGTCGTCCAGAGTGCGGGTGCGTCGCGGCTCTACCGGGTCGACCGCGGCCGGATCCGTTCGATCGGTGCGGACTCCGTCGCGCTGCGCGAGCGGGACGGAACGCTTCAGACCATCCCGATTGACGAGGACGCCGTCGTCACCGGGATCGGGCGCGGACGCCTTCGCCGCGGCGTGCTCGCCGCCCTGAAGCGCAACATGTTGATCGAGACCGTGCGCGAAGGCGACCAGCCGGCCGACCACGTCCACGTCACAGGATGAGCGCGACCGCGACCGCAGATCCCGCCGCCGCTTCCGGCGCGCTGCTCCTGCTCGTCGAGGACGAGCCGAGCGTCGGCGGGCTCGTCCGCACGTACCTCGAGCGCAGCGGCTACCGGGTGGTGTGGGTGCGCTCGGGCGAGGACGCGCTGGTCGAGCTCGGCCGGCAGTCGCCACGCCTCGTCGTCCTCGACGTGGGGCTCCCCGGCATCGACGGCTTCGAGGTCTGCCGGCGGATCAGGGCTCGCTCGAGCGTGCCCGTGCTGATGCTCACCGCGCGCGACGAGGAGCCCGACCGAGTCGGAGGGCTGGAGCTCGGCGCCGACGACTACGTCACGAAGCCGTTCTCGCCGCGCGAGCTCGCCGCACGGATCAAGGCGGTCCTGCGGCGCTCCGAGAGCGAGTCTCGTACGGAGGAGCTCCAGCTCGGAGGCGTCTCGCTGCGGCGCGACGCGCACGAGGTCACCGTCGACGGCGAGCCCGTCGAGCTGACCGGCAAGGAGTTCGACCTGCTGGCGTTCCTGCTCGAGCATCCCGGAATCGTGTTCTCGCGCGAGCAGCTGCTCGACCGGGTCTGGGGTCTCAGCTACCCGGGCGGGACGCGAACCGTCGACGTCCACGTCGCACAGCTGCGCCGGAAGCTCGGTCGCCCCGAGCTGATCGTCACCGTGCGCGGCGCGGGCTACAAGGCCGCAAGGGCGTGAGCTGATGTTCCGGTCGCTGCGAGCGAGGTTGCTCGCCGCGATCGCCGTCGTCGCCGTGCTCTCGGTGGCGCTCGCCGTCGCGATCGGGGCGGCTCTTACCCGGCGCGAGATCGAGCGGACCACCCTCCGCGACCTCAGCGCCCAGGCCGACCTGCTCGCCTCGAGAGAGCGACCGGCCCTCCAGCCCTTCAGCCGCAGCGCCGGCCTGAAGCAGTTCGTCAGGCGCCAGAACGCGCGTCTCGTGACCGAGGCGCCGCTCGACGGCACGTCCCGATTCCTCCCGGCCGACGTCGCCGCCCGTCTCCGGCACGACGGCCGCGCCGACGACACGATCACGGTCGACGGCACGCGCTACTTCCTCGCGGCGCGCCTCGTCCAGCGCAAGGCGTTCGTGCTCCTGCGCCCGACCGAGGTCGTCGCCTCCTCGTGGCGGCCGCAGCTCAAGGGGCTGCTTCTCGGCGCCCTCGCTGCCATCGGGCTCGCCGGCGTAGCCGCGTTCCTGCTCGCGCGCGCGATCGCCCAACCGGTGCGGCGGGTCGCGGACGCCGCGCGCGTGCTTGCCCGCGAGGAGGCACCGCCGAAGCTGCCCGTGGGCGGTACACGCGAGCTCGCCACGCTCGCAGCCTCGTTCAACGAGATGGCCGAGCAGCTCCAGCTCGCGCGCGCGGCCGAGCGCTCGTTCCTACTCTCGGTCAGCCACGAGCTGAAGACGCCGCTCACGGCGATCCGCGGCTACGCCGAAGGCGTCGCCGAGGGCGTGCTCGGCGTGGACGAGGCAACAGAGACGATCCTGCGCGAGTCCGACCGGCTGGAGCGGCTCGTTCGCGACCTGCTCGACCTCGCCCGCATGCGCAAGCGTGAGTTCGCGATCCGGCGCGAGCCGATCGACCTCGGCGACGCCGCGCGAGACGCGGTGCGCCGCCACGAGCAGCAGGCGCGCGCCTTCGGCGTCGAGCTCGAGGCGGTCGCGCCGGCATCCGCCCCGGCCGTCGGCGACGCCGACCGGACGCTCCAGATCGTCTCGAACCTCGTCGAGAACGCGCTGCGCCTGACACCGCCCGGCGGGAGCGTCCGCGTCACCGTCACGCCAGGGGCAATCACCGTCGAGGACACGGGCCCGGGCCTCACCCGCGACGACGTCGAGCACGCGTTCGAGCGCTTCTACCTCTACTCGCGCTACGGGCGCGAGCGCCCGGTCGGCACTGGGCTCGGGCTCGCGATCGTCAAGGAGCTCGCAGTGGGCATGGGCGGCAGCGTCGCCGTCGAGAGCAGGCCCGGGGCCCCGACCGTGTTCACGGTGCGGCTGCCGCAGCCGGACGCCGCAGGCGCAGCGCGCCCGCTCGCCCACGCCTGATCGCGTTTTACGCGCGTTTTACGTTCGGCGAACGGAGGCCTGACAGCACGTGGAAAGGATGCGCTCGT
>Ga0126308_10000776_pt1 | contig 11528 bp, 14 predicted proteins | sample Plot55_FD_92533 | JGI IMG/M metagenome (GOLD analysis project Ga0126308, IMG submission 92533) | Serpentine soil microbial communities from UC McLaughlin Reserve, CA, USA - Plot55 | ecosystem: Environmental > Terrestrial > Soil > Grasslands | place: USA: UC McLaughlin Reserve, Lake County... | reverse complement strand
GCGCGGGCTGGCGGCGGGCGGGGCGTTTGGCGAAGGCGAGATCTACGGCGGCCGAGTGCAACCTCCGCACCCTGAACCACGCGCCCAGGCGCCCTGTGAAGAGGAGCCGGAGGTAGTAGATCGTCCTGCGGAAGTAGGTCGGGAGGATGGCGTACTCCTCGGGCCTTACGAGGCCCTTCTCGACCTCCTCGCGCAGCTCACCCCGTATTGTGCGCCGCTCGATGGCGAGCCACACGATGATTATCACGAGGTACATGATCACCACGAGGAACATGAAAAGGTAGGCGACGGGACCGTACACCGTGGCCAGGAAGTTGAAGGTGGCGTGCAGGAGGATGGCACCGAGGAGCCCAAGGACGGGCGGGACGAACTTCAACAGTCGGTTGTGCACGAAGGGGATCAGGCCGATCCCGATGCCCGTCAGGGAGGTGAACGCAGCGTGGCCGAAGCCGCCGAGGATCCGGCGCACCAGGAACGTCTCCGCGCCGAATTGCAGCCCATAGAGTATGTCCTCGGCGAGGGCGAAGCCGAAGCCGACCGCGGCCCCGTACACGATGCCGTCCATCACCCCCGCGAACTCGATAAGGCGGCGCCTGCGCGACGCGAGGTAGGCGACGACGAAGATGATGAGCAGCGCGAGCCCCTTGGCGGACTCCTCGACCACAGGGGCCACGAAGACCGACGTGAGAAAGCTCGCGGCCTGCTTGCTCACCACCGAAGCGAACGTGATCTGGGCCAGGGTGTTGAAGACGAGCGAGATGGTCGTTGCCACCGCGAAGCCCCAGATGAAGACGGGCACGACGTAGCGCAGCGGCTCCCGCTCGTAGAGGTCTATGGCCCGGATAAAGAGCAAATAGACAATGGTCTGCACGACCCCTATCCCGACGGCCACACCGCTAAAGCTCACGCCGGCCTTTCTCTGGAGAGCGACATACCGAGAATGTATACCCACTCCTGTTGGTAGAATACCCGCAGTGGACTCGTCTGCAGAGGAGAACGTTGGATAGCGACCCCCACGACCGCAGCTCTATACTAGGAGCCCTGCGCCACCTGACCCACGGGGTCTACGTGCTCGGCACCAGGCGCGGCCGCCAGTCGAACGCGATGACCGCCTCCTGGGTGATGCAGACCTCAGAGCGCCCCCCCTGCGTAGCCGTCGCTGTGCGCGACGACCGCTACTCCCGGGACCTGATCCTGGAGAGCGAGACCTTCGCCCTTAGCGTCCTGCGCGACGACCAGGTCGACGTCGCGACCCACTTCTCGGAGACCAGCGGCGAGTACCACGACAAGCTGCAAGGCGTCCCCTACGGTCTGACCTCCGGCGGTTCGCCGTTTCTCCTCGACTGCCTGGCCTACCTCGACTGCAAGCTCATGGACACTGTCCGGGCCGGCGACCACACCGTGATCGTGGGCGAGGTCACCGCGGGCGACACCCTGGACGACAGCTACGCCTTGATCTACGACCCCACCGAGTACGAGGAGGCCCTGCGCTAGATGCCTCATGATCCGGAGGCCCGCCTCCGTGAGCTCGGCCTCGAGCTGCCCGCCGTGCCCGAACCCGCCGGCGCCTACGTCCCCGCCACCCGCACGGGGCCTCTGATCTTTACCGCTGGCCAACTACCCTTCGAGGCGGGCAAACTCAGCCAGACCGGCAAGGTCGGCGACGCAGTCTCGCTGGAGGAGGCGCACAGGGCCGCCAGGCTCTGCGCCCTGAACGCCCTAGCCGCCGCCGCGGTCGAAGCCGGCGGTCTGAACAAGATACACCGCGTCGTGAAGGTGACCGGCTTCGTCGCCTCCGCTCCAGGCTTCAACCTGCAACCTCGGGTCATCAACGGAGCATCGGAGCTTGTAGGCGAAGTCTTCGGAGAGGCCGGGCTGCACGCCCGCTCGGCCGTGGGTGTCGCGGAGCTTCCCCTTGACGCACCGGTTGAGGTGGAGCTCGTCGCGGAGTTTGCAGGCTAACCATCCTCTGGTGTCGGCTGCCCGGGCGGCGACCCATACAGGTTTAAAATCTGTTTGATCGGATATAATTACTATCGTGCACGAATAGGAGGGTTGCATGGATGCTACACTACGGAAGACAGCGGAGATAAAGCTCTACACGGGTGAGTATTGTCCTTACTGTCGGGTAGTCAAGAGAGAGCTCGAGAGGCTGGAGTTGGATTACGAGGCGGTGGACGCCGACGTTGATGGGCGCGAGGAGGTAACGCGTATCTCCGGGCAGCGGGCCATCCCAATCCTGACCATCGACGATGAGGTTCTTGTGGACTCCTCGCGCATTGTCAGGGAGCTTCGCCGGCGCTACGCCTGATCTTTGCGAATTTTATGGGCCGTATCCGAGGATGATGGGTCTTCTCTTGAGCTGTCGTTGAGTTGCTCTAGGACGTATTCCGCGTAGAAAGCTATGGAGTCCTCGGAGCCTTCGAGCAGGAAGGCGCGTGCCTTGCCGGTAGGGTCCAGGATCAGCCATCCGGCCTCGATAACAGGGCCCTCACCCCAGCTTTCTTCGGAGCGCCAGGCGCCTCCTGAGTGAACGTTGCGCCGAATGATCTCTCCCACGAAGCAGCCCAAGCCGACGACGAGGGCGTCGAGGATAGGCGGGGCCTCGTCTTCGTCGAGGGCAGCCATCAGCAGCTCCTCGACGAGAGGCAGGTACTCGGGCTCGTAGTCAAGGTCCACGCCCCAGTGGCGGCTCGCGGCCTCGCGGAACAGGGCCGCCGACTCCTCGGGCCTACCCAGGTCGACACGGGAGAGGGCGAGCTGCAGCAACGCGGCCGGCGATCGGCCGAAGAAAAACTCGACCTCCCGTGGGACAGGGTAGGCGCTCAGGATCTCGAGCCCGGCCGCGGCATGTTCCGAGCCGCGCAGCACGGCCGCCATATTGATCGCCTCCTCTGTCGTGCGGGGGTCCCACGACCCTGTCTCGACCTCGACAAAGAAGGTCTTCCCGTCCCGCACCAGCTGTATGGGCAGCGCCACCTCCCCCAGGGGGCTACGAACCTCCTTGAACAGCTCCCGGATCACGGCCCCGCGCTCCTCAAGCTCGGTGGCCACCTTGAGGATGGTCGCCGGGCGTGGGGCGTCGCGCTCCACGCGTATGGACCTGAGACGTTTCCCCTCGGACACAGCGCTCCCTTCGGATCTTTCGCCGCGGTTCCCCCAGAGCGTCTGGGCGAGCCTCCCCCGTCGCGGTCGTGTACGAACCCGCAGATTGTAACAACCTGGGAAAGTTGCCGAAAGCGAGGCCTATAGACTAATCTTACTGCCATGCCTGGACTAGAATTTCTCCTGATTCGTCATGGACAATCTACGGCGAACGCCAGCGGGGTGTGGCAAGGGCAGATGGAGTTTCCGCTCTCCGAAGAGGGGCGAGAACAGGCTCGCCTCGCGGGGACGGCGCTGGTTGGAGAGAGGCTCGACGCCGTCTACTCGAGCCCGCTCGGCAGGGCGTTCGAGACGGCCGAGATCATCGCCCGTGAGACAGGGTTTCGGGGATCCGTCGTCCCGCTGGAGGGCCTCATGGAGCGGCGAGGCGGCTCGCTGGAAGGCACCACGCACGAGCAGCGCGTGGCGCGCAACCAGGAGTTTACAAAGAAGCTCTTGTCGCTCCCCGAGGAGGAGCGCTGGTCGCTGGTCGGGGCCGAGACTGACGAGGAGGTTCTCGCGCGGTTCGAGGGGGCGATCTCCGGGATCCGGGCCCGCCACGCCGCGGGGGCGCGCCTCGCGGTCGTCACCCATGGCGGGGTCATGCGCGTCTTCCTCAGAGCCCGCTTCGGGCCCGACGTGCTGCCTGGCACCGAGCGGGCGGCGAACGCTTCGATCACACGCCTCGAGTGGGGAGCCGAGGATGAGCCTCGTCTGCTGGAGGTGTCCTCCACGCGGCACCTCTCCTCACCCCCGCGTGTCTCTGCCACAGAATGAGAGATGCCGGTCGTTACTGGCCGGCGTCGCGGGGTATTAAGCGGAGGGTCTAGCCTGCGGGCCGGACGCGGCGCGCGTTGGGGCCGCGGTCGTTCCGGCCGACCTCGTACTCGACCTCGTCGTTGGGCGCGAGGCTCGCGGGGTCAACCTGGACCTCGGAGTGGTGGACGAATAGGTCATCGCCCGTGGGCCGCACGAGGAACCCGTAGCCCTTCTCCGCGTCGAACCACTTGACGCGTCCCCGCTCGAGTGTCGGACCCGAGCGGTCTTCCGACCGGCCCTCGACGGAGGCGGGGGCGTGCGCGGACCCGTTCCCGTCGGTGCTGTCCGTGGGGGCCTCCCCGCGGTCGGCCTCGAGCACTATGGAGTCCTCGGCGACCTTGACGGTTACCGCCTCGACGCGCGACCAGTATTCTTTCCAGATGGGGTCTTCGGCGACGGCGGGGTCGAGCCACAGCCCCCAGCCATCGCGTTCCCCGTGGTCGAGGACGCCCTCGAAGACGCTCTCGGGCTCGCGGGGGCCGCGCTCACGGCGGTAGATGTCGTTGCGGGAGCGGAAGGACTGCACCGAGGAGGCGCTGGTTCCCAGGGCGTCGGCGATCCAATCGTCCGTCTTGCCAGCCTCCACCCACTCCCTTATCTGCTCCATGTGAGGTTTCAACGCTATGCGCTTTTTGGAATCTGCCATGGTACTACCTGCTCCTTCTCACCTCTCAACCGATTCCTCTATAATGGGCTATTAAGCGGTCGATTCACGAACTGCTCCTGATGTTGGTGAGCATTCTAACACCTCGCCGTCGGGCCTAGGCGCCCTCCTCCCGGTCGGAGGCACCCGGCGCCCCGTCCCGTCCCGCCTCAGGGACATCCGGGTCCTTGTTGTCGCCCGACTCCTGCTCGACCCCCGGAGCGTCCTTGGCCTGTGGGTCCTGTACCCGCGTGGGCTCTTCGCCCTTGCCGGGGTCCTCGTGGACCGCGCGGCGCGCGCCCCTGACCTCGGGGCTCGGCTTCTCCTCCCTGGCCTCCGCCGCAGCGCCACCCGTTACGCCCCCGCCCTCGGAAGCGACGCCCTCCTCCTCGGCATCCCCGGTAAGCTCTTCGGGCTCAGCCGCGTCGCGCGGCGGCTCGGGAAGGTCAGTGTGGTCCTCGCGGGCCAGGTCCTCGAGCATCTCGCCGACCACGGGGACAGGTAGCTCCAGATACAGGGCGAGCTCCTCGGCGCGAGCCAGGACCTGGTAGTCGTCCGTGGCGGCCTCGTAGCCGAGGGCCTCCAGGGCCTGCCCGATGTTCTCCGAGGGGACGAGGGTGTTCCCGCCGGCGATCAGGCGCAGGTACTGAACGAGGCGGAGATCGAAGGCCCCCACGACCCCCACCACCGGCTCGGTCTCCTGGATGTGCCGCCGTATAAACAGCCTGGTGTCGTAGCCGTCGGCCCAGCGTTTCAGGACCTCGCGTTCGTCGATGTAATTGTACTGGGCGACCCGGTGCTGGAACTGTCCGAGCAGGCGTCCGGTTAGGACCCGCAAGGCCTCATCGCCGAAGAACCACGAGTCGTCTTCGACGCTTAAGAGGCCGCTCACCCGCGGGATTGTCAGCGGGTCCTCCTCGTCCTCGAATGTGTCGCGGAAGCCGCGCACCATCTCGCGGATCTCCTCCCGAGGACGCCCGCCCTTCGCCAGGGCGGCCTCGTAGATCACCAGCGCCGCAGTCTCGTGCTCCCTGGAGAGCTCCTCGACCCTCCGGGCTGCTCGCTCCAGTCTCCGGTCGTAGTCCTCGAGGTTTCTTATCTTCCAGGCGGCCTCGCTGGCCCTTTTTGCTACCTCAACCATGGTCTCTCCTCGGTGTTACGCAAGCCTCGCCCCTCCGGGCACCCAATATACAGTATCCTTTTTATCCTAAAAGGGCGTCCTTGAGATCGTATACGGTATGGGCGGTCTGCACGAACGGAGTCTACGGGCAGTCCCGGACGTCCACCGAGGGCTGAGCCCGCACGGTGTTCTGCGGCGTCCGCCCGGCGCTCTTCAGGTAGCCGCTCTCCAGCGCGATCTCGGTTATGTTCGACTAGTGGAGCGTATGGCCGACCTCCCGGAGTACCTCGCGCGCGGCGCCCTTGAAGTCCACGACGTCTAGCCGAGAACCTCGGAGGAGACGGCAGGGTAGGCCCCGATGAGGCTTACGTACGGGCAATGCTCCTCCAGCGCCGCGAGCGCCCGTTGCACGCGCCCCTCCTCCGGGTGGCCTTCGAAATCGGCGAAGAACATGTAGGTCCAGGCACGCTTGCGGCTCGGGCGGCTCTCTATGCGGGTCAGGTTTATGCCCTCCTCCGCGAAAGCCGCGAGCGCGTCGCGCAGCACGCCGGGGCGGTCCTTGACCGAGAAGACGACGCTCGTCTTGTCCCTTCCCGTCCTCCCGGCCCACGCGCGGCCGAGCACTATAAAGCGCGTGGCGTTGGTGCGGGCGTCCTGGATGCTCCGTGCGAGGACGTTCAGGTGGTGCGCCTCGGCGGCCAGGACGCTCCCGACCGCGGCCACCCCCGGCTCGCGGGCGGCGCGCTGGGCCGCCTCCGCGGTGGACTCCACCTCCTCCAAGCGCGCGCCGGGGAGCTGGTGGCGCAGCCAGGTCGCCGCCTGGGAGAGGGCCATGGGATGCGAGCAGACAGTCCGCACGTCCTCTAGGGAGAGCTCAGAGGAGATCAGGTTCTGCGAGACCGGCAGGTACACCTCCCCGCAGACCTTGAGGGGGCTGTTCATCAGCTCGTCCAGAGTATGGGTGACCGCGCCTTCCATCGAGTTCTCGACCGGGACGATGCCGTGCCCGGCTTCGCCGCGCTCCACGCGGGTGAAGACCTCAGCCACCGTCGTCTGCGGCTCCAGCTCCACACTCGCCCCGAAAGAGCGCAGGGCGGCCTCGTGGGTGAAGGTGGCCTGGGGTCCCAGGTAGGCTACCTTCAGGCGCGCCTCGAGCGAGATGGAGCTCGAGATGATCTCGCGAAAGACGGCCTCGAGGCCCCGCGCCGGGAAGTCGCCCGCGCTGAGCGATGCCACGCGGTCGAGGACCGCCCGTTCCCTGGCAGGCGCGTAGGCTTGCAGGCCGTTGTCGCGCTTGATCTCCCCGATCCTGCGGGCCAGCCTCCCGCGCCGGTCGAGCAGGCGCACGATCTCCTCGTCCACCGCGTCTATCCCAGCGCGCAGCGACCCCATCTCGTCTGTGGTCTCTGCTCCGGTTGGAAGATGGCGCCTCGCGGTGCCCTCGGCGGTGTTCTCATTCAAAGGGGTGTTCTCATTCAAAGGGTCGGAGGGAAACATGGGTGTGGAGCCTTTCGGTGAGGATCTACGCGTCCTTTAGCGTAGGAGGAGCGTAGCCGCGCATACCGGACGGGCCCGCCCCTCCCCGGTAAATCGCCCGAATGCCGAAACCGCGACCCGCATAACGGGCCCAAAGTACCAAAACAGAGCGGTCTTTGTCAAAGGCCGGCGCGGGCTCAGGAGACGAGCAACAGCGCCACGACGACGACGGCGGCGAGGCCGAAGCGATAGTAGGCAAATGCGCGCAGGGAGTGGTGGACGACGTAGCGTAGGAAGAACCTGATCGCCAGGTACCCCATAACCGCCGAGGAGACGAACCCGGCCGCGAATAGGGCCGCCTGCGAGGGGGCCATCCCCTGCGACACAACTTCAATGAGCTGCAAGGAACCGGCCCCCGCGATGATGGGTACGCTCATCAGAAAGGAGAAGCGAGCCGCCTCCTCCCGCTGCAGGCCCAGGAAGAGCCCGAGCGTGATCGTCGCTCCGGAGCGTGAGACGCCGGGGACGAGCGCCGCCGCCTGCGCGAGCCCGATGCCGACCGCCTCGACGAGGCGAAGCTTGTCCGCCCGGCGGGTCTTGCTTCCCACGGCCTCGCCGACGATGAAGAGGGCACCGACCAGCACCAGGTTAAAGACGACGACCCACGGACTGCGCACCGTGTTCTCAAAGAAGCTCTCGAGAAAGAATCCGATCAGGGCTGCCGGGATGGTTGAGGCCAGAATCAGATACGCCAGCCGTTGGTCCGGATCTGCGAGGTCCCTCCCGCCCGGCGAGAGCGAGCGCACGAAAGCCCCTGCCATTCTGAGCAGGTCACCCCAGAAGAAGGTGACCACGGCGACGAGCGTGCCGAGGTGCAGCGCGACGTCGAAGGGGAGCCCAAAGCGGTTCTGACTCAGACCCATGAAATACTGCCCGAGAAGCAGATGCCCGGAGCTCGAGACCGGCAAAAACTCGGTGAGCCCCTGCACCACCCCCAGCAGTACCGCCTCTAGCAACTCCAGCAAGCTCGCGACCCTCCACCGCTATTCTACGTGACCGGCACACTATGGCAAAAGCTTCTCAGCCTTTCACGTTGTAGGTCTTGCTGATGCCAATCGTTAGCTTACGAGCCGACGCGCATGATCAGGGACTGCCCAACTCGGCGAGGGCGCGCGAGTCTTTGAGCGTGATGCGGCCGGCCTCGATCTCGATGAGGTTGCGGTTGCGCATCTCGTTGAGCACCTTCGTGACCGACTCCCTCGTCGAGGCGACCATCGCCGCGAGGTCCTGATGTGTGAGGCGGAGGTCTATGGTCACCGACCCGTCACGCCTCTCGCCGAACTTCTGGGCCAGTATCGGCAGCAGGTTCGCAAGCCGCACCTCAGTCTCGCGTGGCAACAAGCACTTCACCAACTCCTCGTACTGCACCAGACGGAGCTCGAGGAGAGTCATCAGCCTGAAGGCTACCTGAGGTTCGCGGCGTATTGCCCGCTCGACGAACACCTTGGGTACCTTGGTGACCCTGCACTCCGTGACCGCCTCGACGTAGGCGCGCTGTCTCGCTTCACCCTCGAACGCCAGGTGGCCGAAGATGTCCCACGGCCTCAAGAGCCTCAAGGTCGCCTCCTTGCTCCCCGAATAGGGCCGGAAAACCTTCAAGACGCCGGAGGTCAGCACGTACAGCGCGTCGCCGTACTCCCCCTCGCGGTACACCGCTTCCCCTGGCGCGTAAGTCCGGTCGGCGGTGGCGATGCCGATCTCTCCCAGGAGCTGAAGCAGCTTCCGGCACTCCTGCTCCTGCAGCTCCGTGTATTCGGGGAAGGAGGGATCAACGTCCATCGTAAACCCCCTCGTCGGAGCCCATTGTAACAAAGATGCTTATATTGGATCCTTTGGGACGAGACTGCTACACGTTGCTACATTGTACATCACCCGGTCGTGGTAAGGGCCCTGTAGCTCAGGGCGCGAGGGTTGGTATAGAATGGGGTCAGCATTACGCTTTAGAGAGGAGATTGGGTGCGCGAACGTGTGGCATTCGTGATCATGATCGCGGTTCTGATCTTCTTGTTTGCCTTTACCTTCGCCGTGCTCGGCAAGGGAGAGTACAAGCCTTCGGATGGAAGCAGCCCTGCGCCCACGCACGCCTCCTTGGTCTAGCGCAGGAACCTGTTAGTAGTCTACGCCGTACGCCTCGGACTCGCGCTCGACGGCGACCTCATAGGAACTCATCTTGGGGTGCCCCCGTAGCAGACCCTCCGAGCCCCCGCGTCCGTGAGCCTTCCCGAACTCCTCGCTATGTACCCAGGAATTAAAGGCTTCTTTGTCTCGCCAGCGTGTAATCACCATGACCTCGTCCGCGCCTTCGGAGCGCAGAACCTCCATCGAGACGAAACCTGGGAACTCCTGCACGAACCCCCGACCGTTCGCGAACCGCTCGACGACCTGGTCGGCCATGCCCTCTTTCACGGGCAGACGATTAATGACAGCGATCATACAGAGCCTCCGGCGTCTCTTATCGTTGCTCCTGGTGCGTTCGAGAAGTCTTTATTCACCCGCCTGCACCTTTATGCGGCACCACTAGATATTGTCGCCGGTTTACCCGCTCGCGGCAACGAGGAGGCTCGTAGCTCGGCCGTCAGGATCGTTTCTATGCAGGATGGTGCAAACGAACTTCGGAGAACCCCTCTTCTATACTACGTTCGGTGAATAAGTTGGCACGCTTAGGGCTTAACCGGGATAGTGCCAGGGTAAGAGCAAACAGATACAGCCACGAAAACGGAGGGTGACATGGCAGCAGAATCCTCTCCCGAGAGCTGGATTGGGCAGGCCGTGTCGGTGCAATTGGTAGCTGAAGCGGATCCAACGGGGAGCCTTGATGTCCTTTGTGGTGACGGTTTGGAGGCGCAGCTCGAGGGAGTCACTGAATACGGTCTTATGCTGCTAATGGTGCGCTACGACGAAGTAGAAGATGAGCGTATAGAGTACGTCAGTTCTATCCGTGGGCCCAGGTGCGCTCTGTGGGGCTCTTGCCACCGCAAGCGGTGCCGTCCTAAGCCTTTTGGACTTCCGAGAATTCTTCTAGGTAGTTGGGTGACCAAAGGCAAGAAGAAGGGCCGTGAGCAAAAATTCATCGGGAATTCATCACCGCTTGCTAGGGTGATGCGTGTAAGTGGGGCGGGACCATCCCCTGGCGAGACGCCACTCGTCGGGATTTCCCCTCCCGCCCCGCTTAGCGCATGAGCAGGCCCGAACTTCTGAGAACACCACTTCTAGGCACTTCGGTGAATACGGGCAAGAAGAGGAAGGGTTTTCGGTAGCAGCTGGGTGGTGGGAGGATGGTTCATGCGGACCATCGAGAACGCCGGTACGCCTGTCCGAACTGACAAGCCGGTACCGCGCCTGGTTTCTTACGGACCCTTCCGCTACACGCGAAACCCCGGGTATCTGGGGCTGGCGATGCTCTACGCTGGGATAGCCGTGCCCCGAAACGCGCTGTGGGCCATCTTACTGCTGCCGGTGGTGGTGTACGTGATCCAGCGTGAGGTGATCGGGCGCGAGGAGCGCTATCTGGAACGCACCTTCGGGGAAGAATACCTAGCCTACAAGGCGCGAGTGCGTCGCTGGATCTAACAAGCCGAGTTTCCGCGAACTTCCGATAACACCTCTTCTAGGACGCTGGGTGAATAAGAAAGACCCGGGGCCTGTCGAGGTCCCGGCCCTCCTTGGGATGTCACTAGGCGTGCGGCCCAGAGAGCCTCCTGACACCCCAGAAGATCAGCGCCCCCACCGCTCCGATGCCGATCACCCATGTGAGCAGCGCCCTCAGGACGATGAAGTCACTCTGGCAGTAGTATGCGGCGGTGAACTCGAACTAGGCACCCCTGGGTGGGGATTAGCCCGAGAACAAGGGAAGGAGGCTCAGCGATTAGCATAGTCTTCGGCCTCTTCATGATCTGCTTGTCTATCCTGGGCGCGATCGGCGGGCTGGTGTTGGTGCAGCGCCTGGTCTCCACCGAGTGGCGCCGACAGCACAACGACGTCGCCGGCTTCATCTACGCTGTCCTTGGCGTCGCCTACGGCGTGCTGCTGGGGCTCATGCTCATCGCCGTGTGGGAGCAGTGGGACGCCGCCCAGGTCACGGCGGACGACGAAGCCAGCGAGGTGGCAGAGGTCTTCTGGATCGCCCACCAGCTACCCCAACCCCAGGGGCGCCACATCCAGGAGCTCGCCCGCTCCTATGCCCGGGTGGTGGTCAACGAGGAGTGGCCGCTTATGGAGCAGGGCAAGGCAAGCCCGAAGGCTTGGGACCTCCTCGACGAGATGAGG
>Ga0126308_10000775_pt1 | contig 11529 bp, 11 predicted proteins | sample Plot55_FD_92533 | JGI IMG/M metagenome (GOLD analysis project Ga0126308, IMG submission 92533) | Serpentine soil microbial communities from UC McLaughlin Reserve, CA, USA - Plot55 | ecosystem: Environmental > Terrestrial > Soil > Grasslands | place: USA: UC McLaughlin Reserve, Lake County... | reverse complement strand
CGAGTCGTCCCGAGGTACCTCGACTGGCTCAGGCGCTGGCCGACGGTCGAGCGCCTCGCCGCCGCGTCGGCCGCGGACGTGATTCGCGCGTGGCAGGGGCTCGGCTACAACCGGCGCGCGCTCTGCCTCCATCGGGCGGCGCAACAAATCGCGGCATCGGGGTGGCCCGTCGACCTGACGGAGCTGCCGGGTGTCGGGCGATACACGGCGGATGCCGTCGCCTGCTTCGCGTTCGGACGGGACGTGCTCCCCCTGGATACGAACGTTCGCCGCGTCCTGGATCGGTCGAAGCTGAGCTTCGGCGGGTCATCGGCGCAGGCGCTGATGGACCTCGGCGCGACGATCTGCCTCGCGCGTGTACCCCGCTGCGGAGCGTGCCCGCTGGCGGTTCTCTGCCCGTCGAGAGGCCTGCGCTACGAACCGCTGCGCAAGCAGTCGCGCTTCGAAGGGTCGTTCCGTCAGCGGCGCGCCGAGACACTCAGGCTGATCGCCGCGCGCGCTCGGCCGGTGACCGAAGTCGACGCTCTCGCCGCCGCCGCTCTCGCCTCCGACGGCCTCGTCGTCGTCAGCGGTGGAATCGTGCGGCTTCCCCTCTGAATTCACGCTCTCGTAAGAGATTGTTAGCTCGGCTGCAAGTTCTCCAGACGAGGCTGGGATGTGATCCCGATCCAAGGAGGACGTATGCAGAGAATCACCCTTACAATCGCACTCGTCACCGCCATTGCGCTTGCTTCCGCAGCAGCGACCATGGCGGCCAACGGCGCCGGCGGCGCGACTGGCCCCGCCTTCTATGTCAACAGCCAGCTCTATCGCACCGTCAACACGCCGACGGACATCACGAACACGGGAGCGCCTGCGCACAGCTTCGACACCATCTACGACTTCGGCGGCGCGCAGCTGAACGTTGCCACCGCCGCGCCGGGTGATGCCGGGTACAACGGCGGCCGCTGGATGGTGCGCCCGATCGTGTTCAACTCGAGCTACGCGGATTCCGTCGCGCAGCACGACCTGAACAGCAGCGGCACCATCGACACGAACGCGGAGCTCTCAGCCATCTTCGCTGACACAGATGCCGGTGGAGCCACGGCAGGTCCGGTCGTGAAGGAGTTCGTCTGCCCGGTGATCCACCTTCCGTAGGTAATCGCGAGAGCGAGGGTCAGCGCTCGTCGCTGCACCCTCGCTCCCCGCTCTAGGAGAATTCAGGCCTTCTTAATGTCTGCTCGGGAAGACTTAGTCCGATGGAGACTGTGCTCGTGGTTGATGACGAGGCCGTCATTCGCGACGTCGTCGTCCGGTACCTCGAGCGTGACGGGTACCGCACCCTGGAGGCCGCTGACGGCGAGAGAGCACGCGATTTGCTCCGAAGCGAAGGCCCGAACCTCGTGGTTCTCGACCTCATGTTGCCCGGCGTCGACGGGCTTGCGCTTTGCCGCTGGATCAGAACGCAATCGGACGTGCCCGTAATCATGCTCACGGCGCGCGGGGAGGAAACTGATCGAATCGTCGGCCTTGAGCTTGGAGCCGACGACTACGTGACGAAGCCCTTTTCTCCACGTGAGCTCGTCGCACGCGTTCGCACCGTGCTCCGTCGCACCGCGCCCGCAGCCTCGAGAGCGGAGCAATTGTCGTTCGAGGATCTCGAGCTCGACGCCGGCACGCGTGAGGTCAGAAAGGCGGGCGAACCCATCGGATTGACTGCCAAGGAATTCGATCTTCTCTGGTTCTTGGCCAGCAACAGCCGTCGGGTCTTCTCACGCGAGCAGCTGATGGACCGTGTCTGGGGATATGAGGCGATCGTCGACACTGGGACCGTCACCGTTCACGTCCGCCGCGTTCGACAGAAGATCGAGGACGACGCCTCGCGGCCGACCCTTCTCGAAACTGTCTGGGGCGTTGGGTATCGCTTCTCGCCATGATCGAGCTCGCTGCCGCCGTCACGCTCTCGACGCTTGTTGTCGGTGTCACCGCCGTGCTGGCCCTCCACACGCTGCCGACGGTCCGTCTGCAGCTCGCCGGGCTCGCTTTCCTGGCAGTCGTCCTTCCGCTCACAGCAGTACTCCTGTCCGGTTGGGTCATGTTCCACATGGGCGCCGACGTGAAGATCCTCGCGGTGGCGGCAGCGTCGGCCTCGGCGGCGATCGGTGGCGCGCTTCTACTGGCGCGTTCGATTTCGGGCAGGATCGACGCGCTCCGCACGGCGTCCTCGAAGCTCGCGGAAGGTGACTTGGGCGCGCGGGCCTCCGAGGTGGGGCCCCGCGAGATGTCGGAGCTCGGCGTTTCGTTCAACGAGATGGCGTCGAACCTCGAGCGACTGTTCGACGCCCGGAGACAGCTCGTCGCATGGGCGAGCCACGATCTACACACACCCCTCGCTTCGATGCAGGCGGTGGTCGAGGCGCTGGAGGATGGCCTGGTCGATCCTCAGACGTATGTTCCGGTCCTCCGCCACCAGGTGACTCGGCTCGGGGTGCTCGTCGACGACCTGTTCGAGCTCGCGCGAATCGACGCAGGTGTTCTCACACTCGAGCTGAGGGAGACAGAGATGAAGGGAGTCGTCGATACGTGTCTCCGTGACCTGGAACCCGAGGCGCGCGCCAAACACGTCCGTCTGGAGTCGCGAATCGCGGAGCCCGCCTCGGCGGTATGCGCCGCCGACAAGGTCGAGCGCGTGCTCTTCAACCTCCTGACGAACTCGTTGCGACATACACCCTCGGACGGAGCAGTCGCGGTAGTCGTCGAATCGGCACGCGAGGAAGTTCGGGTGACGGTCGAGGACACCGGAGACGGGATCGAACCGGAATCGCTGGATTCGATCTTCGATCCGTTCTGGCGCAGCGACCAAGCTCGCTCGGCCGGCGACGCCTCCGGCGGCCTCGGACTCGCGATCGCACAGGGACTCGTCGAGGCGCAGGGCGGGCGGATCTGGGCAGAGAATCGTCCGGGCGGCGGAGCCCGTGTTTCGTTCACTCTTCCTGCGGTCGCCTGACCGGCGGCCTTAGCGCCGGGCCAGCAGCACGACAGCCTGCGCGGCGAGGCCCTCCCCAAGGCCAGTGAATCCGAGGCGGTCCGTCGTCGTTGCCGACACCGCCACGAGTGCGCCATCCACGCCGAGGGCGCCGGCCAACGCCTCGGCCATCTCGCTTCGAAGATCCTGAATCCGCGGCTCCTCGCCGATCAAGACGCAGTCGGCGTTGACGAGCTCGTAGCCTTCAGCGGTAACGCGTTCATACGCGCGCCTGAGCATGTGGAGCGAGTTGATCCCTTCGAGCGCGGGATCGTCCGAGGGAAAGAGCGTTCCGATGTCTCCCTGGTTCACCGCGCCCAGGAGCGCATCGACAAACGCGTGCGCGATCACGTCGCCGTCGGAGTGTCCGACCAGCCCGCGTGGATGTTCGATCGGCACGCCACCGAGCACGAGGGGAACGCCGTCTGCCAGGGCGTGCGCATCCACCCCGAGGCCGACGCGAAAGTCGCTCATCCGAGCGGCTCCTGCCGCGCTTGCCGACCGTCGAACACCGTTACCGTCTCGTAGCCCGCCGTGCGTACGAACTCGAGCGCCTGGTCGAAGCCGAAGCCGACGTCGTCCGGCACGTGCGCGTCCGACGCCGTCGTCACCGGCAGCTCGCGGGCTCGGCAGGCGGCGAGAAACCCGGCGTCCGGGTAGAGCTCCCCCACCGGCTTTCGCAACCCTGCGGTGGAGACTTCGATCGCGACGTCTCCGGCCGCCTCGATCGCATCGGCCGTCTCCTCATGGTGGAGCAGCACCGCGTCCGCACTGGGCCTGCGTCCGAAGATCTTGACCAGGTCGGGATGGGAGAGGATGTCGAACAGGCCACTCCGCGCGGCGCCGCGCAGGCCGATGAAGTAACGGCGCCACACCTCCTCGACGGTGAAGTGCTTCCAAAGCCCCATCTGCGGATCGGCGTCGATGGCATGACCCTCGACCTCGTGAACGGAGCCGAGCAGGTAGTCCCACGGGTACGGCTCGAGCAGGTCGTGGGTCTCGCGCTCGCGGCCCGGCACGTAATCGACCTCGAGCCCCAGCTTGACCGGAAACCCCTTCCGCTTCGCTTCGACGACGGCGTCGCAATAGCGGTCGAGGTCATGGACGCAGCGGTCCACGTGGTAGGGCATCGTCCAGAGATCCCGTGTCTGCCTGAAGTAGTAGACGTGCTCGGTAAAGCCGATCTCGTCCACTCCACGCTCGCGCGCCCGCTCGACGAACCTCTCGACTGCTTCCACCGTGTGATCGATCTCCTCGAACCCGTCGGCCGGCCGCCGAAGGTGCATGTGATAGTCGACGATCACTCGAGCCAGCCTTCGACGAGGCCGAGATCTCCAGCATCCGTCACCTTCAGCAGCCGCGAATCTCCGGCGACGACCTTCACGCGGCCGCGCTGAGCCTCGACGAGCGCGGAGCAGTCGCTGGCGGAGCCGACGTCGCCGCGAAGCGCCTGCCGCAGGATTCCGGACTCGAACGCCTGTGGCGTCTGCACCGCCACCAGATCGTCGCGGGCGACCGTCTCGACGATCTCGTCGCTTCGAACCCGCTTCACGGTGTCGGCGATGGGCACGCCCGGAACCGCGCCGTCCCAGCCGTCGGTGAGCGGGGCGAGCACGCGCTCGATCACCGCCTCCGTCAGCAGAGGCCGCGCAGCGTCGTGGACGAGCACCGCCGCCGCGTCGTCCGGCACCTCGGCAACCCCGGCGCGAACCGACTCAGCGCGTGTGTCTCCACCGGCAACGCACGCGACGACCTTCCCGCAGCCGAGCTCCTCGGCGAGCAAGATCGACGGCTCCTCCCATCCCGGCGGAGCCACGATGACGATCGAGTCGACCCAAACGGACGCTTCGAGCCGCTCGAGGCTCTCCGCAAGCAGCGGCCGCCCCCGCAAGGCGGCGAACGCCTTGGGGCGATCCAGGCCGAGACGCTCCCCCCGCCCGGCGGCGGCGAGAACCGTCCAGACGCTCACGAAGTGAAGCCGGCCGCGCTAGGCCGTTGCGGCGGCCTTCGCCCGCTTCTTCTTCGTCCCGACGCCGGAGAGGACGTCCTCGAGCCAGACAGCAGCCTCTTCCTCGTCCATTTCCTTCGCGTACATCAGCTCGCTCGAGAGGATCTTCTTCGCCTTCACGAACATCTGCTTCTCCCCCGTCGACAGACCCTTCTCGTGGTCGCGCAGCGAGAGGTTGCGGACGACTTCCGCGAGCTCGAAGATGTCGCCGGTCTTCATCTTGTCGCGGTTGTGCTTGAACCGGCGGTTCCAGTTCTTCGGCATGACGGTGCCGTTGCCGGTCAGAGCTTTGACGACCTGCTCCACCATCTCCTCGTCGATCACCTTGCGCAGACCGACCTTCTCCACGTTCTCGCAAGGAACGTTGACGGTCATGTCGTTGTGCAGGATCTTGATCGTGAGGTACTCGCGCTTTTCGCCGAGAACCTCCCGCATCTCCTTCTTGACCACGGTCCCTGCCCCGTGGTGGGGGTACACCACCTTCTCGCCAACCTTGTACAAGCGATCCTCCCTCGCCCGCATTCGCCAGAACGCCGGCGACGTGAAGCTGCCGCCGGCGGAACGATAGGAGTATAGCAGAAACGGCCTGTTTACAGGGATTTTCGGCAAAAACCCCTGCTTATCGGCACGTCCGCTACAGCTGCAAGTAGCGATCTACGAGATTGTGCTCCTGAAGTCGGCGGAGGCCTTCGCGTATCTCTCTCGCCCGAGCCTGGCCGACGCCTTCCACCGCCTCGAGCTCTCGTCCGGAGGCGCGAAGGATCGCGTCGAGACCTTCGAGATCGCCGACGACGCGGTTGACGACCGTCTCGGGAAGACGCGGGATCTGCGACAGCACGCGCAGGCCGCGCGGTGTCACCGCGTAGTCCAGCGGATTGACGGTGCGGGGATAGCCGAGGATCTCCGCGAGCTCCTCGAACTCCAGGAGCTGCTTGTAGGAGAGGGAGGCGAGCCGCTTCAGCGTCTTCGCCACGTCCACCTCGCCCTCACCCGCGAAGTAGTCGAACAGGACGGCCTCCTTCTCCTTCGGCACATCCGCCATCAGCTCCTCGAGCTGGATCCGGATCATCCGAGCTTCGGTGCCGAGCTCGACGAAGTCACGCTCGACCTCCGCGGCCATGCGCGTCGTCATCTCGGCTCGCTGCACGACCACGAGGACGTCGTCCAGCATGACCGCGTTCTGGAACTCGAGCGCGGTGAGACGCGTCAGCACCTGCTCGAGTCGCTGCCGGTACGTCTCCACGGTCGCGAGCGCTTGGTTCGTCTTGGCGAGGACGTCCGCGATCGGTTCGAGCTGGTAGCGCCTCTGCTGCACGAACAACGTCACCGTCTCGCGTTGCTGCGAGATCGAGATCACAAGCGCGTCGGTTTGCTTCGCCACGCGCTCGGCCGTCCGGTGCCTCGTTCCCGTCTCCTCCGACGGAATGGCCGGATCCGGCATCAGCTGGACGTTCGCGTACGCCAGCGTCGATAGCGACGAATCGACGATGATCGCGCCGTCCATCTTGGCGAGCTCGTACAGAAGCTGAGGCGTGAACGGCTGGTCGAGCCGCATGCCGCCCGAGAACATGAACTCGAGGTCGGCGGGCTCGCCGATGACGATCAGCGCGCCGCTGCGGGCGCGAATGATGTCGTCGATTCCCTGGCGTAGCTCCGTTCCCGGCGCGACTCGTGCGATCGCCGCCAGGAGCCGAGCGTCGCGTCGCGGGTCCTGCTCCAGGGGCCGACGCGCGACGCCGAGCGGCGCGCGGGGCCGGTCTTCTCTATTTCTTCCCTCCGTCTTCACCGAGCCCGAGCCGAATCGCTTGCCGGAGCGTCTCCGCCTCCGTCTTGCGAAGTTTGCCACGAACGTTCGTCCCGGCCGGAACGAGAATCTCCGCCAGTCCGAGCTTCGCGCACTCCTCCAGCCTTCGCTCTGCCTGCGTTGCGGGCCGCAGGCGCCCGGTCAAGCCGATCTCGCCGAACGCCGCGAGCGACGCGCGAACGGGAGCCGCCTTGGCCGCCGACGCGATCGCGAGGGCAACGGGAAGGTCGGCGCCAGGCTCGTCGATCCGGACTCCGCCGGCGACGTTCACGAACACGTCGGCCTGGCCGAGCGAAACCCCAGCGTGTCGACCTAGAACGGCCACGATCATCGCGAGGCGCTTCGGGTCGACGCCCGTCCCGACACGACGCGGCATCGCGAGATCCGTCTGCGATACGAGCGCCTGGATCTCCAGCAGGATCGGCCGCGTCCCCTCGAGCGCACAGGCGACCGCAGCTCCGGCATCCTCGGTTCGGATGCGACCGAAGAGCTCCGACGGGTTCGGGACTCCCTCCAGTCCCGTACCGGTCATCTCGAATACGCCGAGCTCGTTCGTCGAGCCGAAGCGATTCTTGACCGCCCGGAGCACGCGGTGCTCGTGATAACGGTCGCCTTCGAACTGAAGGACGCAGTCGACGAGGTGCTCGAGCACGCGCGGACCGGCGACGGAGCCGTCCTTCGTCACGTGGCCGACGAGAATCGTCGCAATCCCTGCTTCTTTGGCGACGCGCAGCAGCCGTCCCGCCGCCTCGCGCACCTGCCCGACCGACCCGGGCGCGGAGCCGATCTCGCTCGAATACAGCGTTTGCACCGAGTCGATCACGCACACCGCGGGACGTTCACTCTCGAGGGTCGCGCAGACGGTCTCGAGCTCCGTCTCGGCCAGGATCTCCACCTGCTCTGCTCCGCCGAGCCGCGCGGCTCGCAGCTTCACCTGCGCGACCGACTCCTCGCCGGTCACGAGGAGCGCGCGACGGTCGCGAGACATCGCCGCGAGCGCCGACAGCAGCAGGGTCGACTTGCCGACGCCCGGCTCGCCGCCGACCAGCACGAGCGAGGCCGGCACGAGGCCACCACCGAGGACGCGGTCGAGCTCGGGAACGCCCGTTGCGATTCGCGCGGCCTCCTCGGCCTCCACGTCGACGAGCCTGAGGAGCGGGCGTGGTTGCGCCTTTCCTTCCGGCTCCGACACCTCCTCCGCCAGCGTCCCGAACGAGCCGCACCCGGGACACCGCCCGAACCAGCGCCCAGCCGAGTAGCCGCAGTCGGAACACGCGTATTGGACGGCAGCCTTCGCCATGCCACCACCCTATGTCGCGCCCCGGACGCGTTCTGTGCCGACTTCGTGACAGCTTTCAGCCCGCGAGCTCGGGCTCGGCCGGCGGAGGCGCGCGTCGCCCGAGCGACGCGATCACGAGGCCCGCGAGGATGCCGGCTGCTCCGACGAGCTGAAGCGTCGAGGGCGCCTCGCTCAGGATCAACGCGGCGAAGATCACGGAGCAGACCGGCTGAAACGTCAGCGATACGGACGTCACTACGGCCGGCAACCGCGGCAGCGAGATCGCGATCAGCAGCCAGCCGAGGACCTGCGAGCTCAGCGCCAAGAGGACCAGCCATCCCTGCGCGCGAAGGCTCGGCGTGAAGTCGAGGTCGCCCACGACGAGCCCGATCAGCACGCATCCGATCGCGGAAGCGAGAGTCGCGTCCAGGAGCGGGCCTGCGGGTCCCACGACGCCGCGGCCGCCCTGGCGCAGCGTGAGCAGGAAACCCGAATACGCGATTCCCGTCAGCACTCCATAGACCGCGCCGAGCCCCGGGTTCGGACCGTACGCGCCGTCTTCGAGAGCACCCGAGATGAGGACGACGCCGACGAGCACGACGGGGATTGAGAGGAGAGACGCCCTCGAGGGCCGTTCCTGCAGCAGTAGCCAGGCAATCACACCGACGAGCACGACCTGCGTGTTCCCGAGCACCGTCGCCAGGCCGGCGCCGACCTGATCGATCGCGTTGTGCCAGAGGACGAGATCGGCAGCGAAGAACACGCCAGCGAGCCAGGCGTATCCGCGCGAGCGCAGTGACCTGGGCCCGAACCGCCGCCGCTCGTAGCGAGCGATCAACCAGAGTGGCGGCAGCGCCCACACGCAGCGGTAGAACGCGCCCGTCGACGGCGAGACGTTCGCGAGCCGGAAGAGGATCCCGGAGAACGCGATCGCCACGGCGCCGATGAGCACGGTCAGCGCCGGCCGGCGCGCGAGAACCGAGATCCGCACGCGCTCGTTCTACCTGCGCTACGACGCTCGCGACGATCTCGTCCGCGTTCGCGGGCCATCTCGCCGGCCACGGCTGCGCGCCGAGACGTCGGCGTTTCGCTTTGGGCTCGAGCGGCTAGGCCTCTTCCGCAAGGCGGACAAAGACGTGGACGCTGTACAAGCGCGTGAAGCTGTAGACATCCGCCCGCTCAGCGCGGACGAGCTGCCGCTGGTCGAACGCACGCTCTTGCGCTATCCGGGAAAACATCAGGAGCGCCTGGAGGCGCAAGCGCGCGGCGAGTGCCTGTATCTCATCGCGTGGAGAGAAGGCGACCCCGTCGGGCACCTCAACCTTCGCCTCGGCGGACGCAAGCTCTCCGAGCGGGCGACACGAATCGGAGCGGCCCAGATCGAGGACCTCCGCGTCGACGAAAGGAACCGTCGCCGCGGCGTCGCGACGCGCCTGATGCAGCGGGCGGAAGCCGAAGCAGATGAGCGGGGGTTCGGCGCGCTCGGCCTCGGCGTCGACGTCGACAACCGTCCGGCGCGAGCTCTCTACGCGAAGGAAGGGTACGAGGAGTCCGGGTTCGGTCGCTTCGCCGTGTCGTATCCGTACCTAGACGAACAAGGCGTCGAACGACAGGCGCACGAGACGTGCACCTATTTGATCAAGCGCCTGCGCTAGCGCTCGCGCAATCCGTCGACGTCGCGCCTAGGGAGTTGGCTGCCTAGCTCGACTCGTCCTCGACCTCGGAGCGCGGCTCCTCGGGCGGAACGGTGACCTGTTGCGAGACTTCTTCGGGGATCGTCGGCGGGATCACGTCGATGTCGACCTCGTCGTCGTTCCGGCGCGCGACGACGATCGTCGATCCGGGCGCCAGCTCTCGGCCCAGCACGAAGTCTGCGAGGGGATCCTCGATGAAGCGCTGGATCGCGCGCCGTAGCGGACGTGCGCCCATGGCGGGGTCGTAGCCCTTCTCGACCAGCAGCTCCTTCGCCTCGTCCGTCAGCTCGATCGTCACCTCGTGCTGCACCATCTGCTCGCGCACCCGCTGGAGCAGGAGGTCGACGATCTGGATGATCTCCTCCTTCGTCAGCTTCGGGAAGACGATGATCTCGTCGATCCTGTTCAGGAGCTCTGGCCGGAACACCTTCTTCAGGTCGCCCATCACGCGCGACTTCATGTCCTCGTAGCTCAGTCCCTCTTCGTCGCCGATCGAGAAGCCGAGCGACACGTTCTTCGAGATCGAGGCCGAGCCGATGTTCGAGGTCATGATCACGACCACGTTGCGGAAGTCGACCTTCCGCCCTTGCGCGTCCGTGAGCTTCCCCTCCTCGAGGATCTGCAGCAGGATGTTGAACACGTCCGGGTGGGCCTTCTCGATCTCGTCGAAGAGGATGACCGAGTACGGCTTGCGACGGACGGATTCGGTCAGCTGACCGCCCTCGTCGTAGCCGATGTAGCCTGGAGGAGAGCCGACGAGCCGGGACACGGAGTGCTTCTCCATGTACTCGGACATGTCGATCTGGATCATCGCGTCCTCGTCGCCGAACATGAACTCGGCGAGAGTGCGCGCCAGCTCCGTCTTACCGACACCCGAGGGGCCGAGGAAGATGAAGGAGCCGGTTGGGCGCTTCGGATCCTTGATGCCCGCCCGCGCACGGCGGATCGACTTCGAGACCGCAACGATCGCGTCGTGCTGCCCGATCACGCGCTTGTGCAGCTCGTCCTCCATCCGGACGAGGCGCTCGGACTCGGCCTCGGTCAGCTTGAAGACCGGGATCCCCGTCCACATCGAGACGATGTCGGCGATCTCGTCCTCGCCGATCTCGGGCTGTTCCGCAGTCTCGTTCTCGCGCCAGCTCTCCTCGAGCTCGCGCTTCTTCTGCGTCAGCTTCCGTTCCTTGTCGCGCAGGCTCGCGGCCTTCTCGAACTCCTGCGCCTCGATCGCCTCTTCCTTGTCCTTCCGAACCTTGTCGATCTCCTCTTCGAGCTCGCGGTAACGCGGCGGCGCGCTCATCGTCTTGATGCGCATCCGGGAGGCGGCCTCATCGATGAGGTCGATTGCCTTGTCGGGAAGGTGGCGGTCCTGGATGTAGCGCGCGGCCAGCACTGCGGCGGCCTCCAGTGCGTCGTCGCTGATCTTGCAGCGGTGGTGCGCCTCATAGCGGTCGCGGAGACCGCGCAGGATCTGAACCGTCTCGTCCTCGGTGGGCTCGTCGACGCGAATCTGCTGGAAGCGGCGCTCGAGCGCGGCGTCGCGCTCGAGGTACTTGCGGTACTCGTCGAGCGTCGTGGCGCCGATCGTCTGCAGCTCGCCGCGGGCGAGTGCCGGCTTGAGGATGGAAGCGGCGTCGATCGCTCCCTCGGCGGCGCCCGCACCGACGAGGTTGTGCAGCTCGTCGATGAACAGGATGATGTCGCCGCGCTGGGTGATCTCCTTCATCACCTTCTTCAGGCGCT
>Ga0126308_10000774_pt1 | contig 11537 bp, 8 predicted proteins | sample Plot55_FD_92533 | JGI IMG/M metagenome (GOLD analysis project Ga0126308, IMG submission 92533) | Serpentine soil microbial communities from UC McLaughlin Reserve, CA, USA - Plot55 | ecosystem: Environmental > Terrestrial > Soil > Grasslands | place: USA: UC McLaughlin Reserve, Lake County... | reverse complement strand
GGGTCGATGGCGACCGGAACGTACCCGGAATGTCCGCAGTGCGGGCAGCGAGGCATCGGCAGGAGGCGGACCCGATCACAGGTAGTGCACCGATCGGCGACGAATCCCTGAATGTAACTGTCCGGCAAGGCCTTCAGCATCGGGTCGATGACCTCGCGGCCGAGTCGACTGTAAAAGCCCGAGCACGTCATGACAGCCGTTCCAGGACGACCGCGGAGCCGGCCACTCGACCGCCTGAGCACACCAACGCGGTGGTGGGTTCGTCGACTTGCAGATCGCCGGCGCGCTGTTGTAACTGTCGGACCGCTTCGACGACTGTGTTCATGCCGTGTAGGTACCCCTCGCTGAGTAGACCGCCGTGGGTGTTGGTGGGTAGGGATCCCCGCAGCCCGGTCTCGCCGCTGCGAATGAACGCCCCAGCCTCACCGCGGCCACAGAAGCCGAAGCCTTCCAGGTTCATCAGCAACAAGCCGCTGAAGCAGTCGTAGAGTTCGGCGATGTCGATATCGGAGGGCGCCATCCCGGCGCGCTCCCACAGGGTCGGCGCGGCGTGGGAGGCGAAGGAACGGGAGTAATCGGTGGCCAGGTAACTGCCGCCGAGATCGAGGTCGGCTTGGTGCGACAACCACACCCCGGCGCGCACCGCGACCATCGGGCGCGTGCTCGAGCTGACTTTGGCTCGGTTGCTGACGACCAGCGCGGCTGCACCATCGATCTCGATGGCGCAGTCGGCCGCGCGGAACGGAGTAGTGATGAACGGCTGCGACAGGTAGTCCTCGAGGTTCAACGGTTTACGACGCACCGCGCGCGGGTTGCGCATTGCGTACTGACGCTGCGCGACCACGGCCGCCCCAAGGTCCTGCTCGTCGGCGCCGGTTTCAATCATGTAGCGCTGAGCCCAAGTGGCGATCACCTGCGGATAGCTCAGGAGGCCAGCCGCGTACCGGAACGCCGTGCTGCCCCCGGTGTCGGGTTCTCGCCCGATGCGGACTCCTGAGCGCCCGTTGAGAGCGCGGAACACCACAACGTGATCGGCTACGCCGGCTTGGACAATCGCTGCGGCGGTCAGGACCATGTGGGCTGCCGCCTGGCCGCCGATGTCTGCGTCCATCAAATAATTTAGGTCGCCCAATCCCAGCGTTGCCGCGACCGCCGAGCACGGAACCGAGTCGTGGTAGAGGCTGAACGATGACATGCCGTCGACTTCGGTCGCCTGCAGCCCGGCGTTGTCGATGGCCTGCTGACACGCTTCGGCAGCCTGGTCCAGAACGGTTCGCCCGCTGTTGTGCGACATCTCGGTCATGCCGTATCCGGAGATGACTGCCGTCACCGATCTGCTGTTCATCGCGTCGGTAGTAAACCGCAAATCCGCCGACAATTCAACACTACAGTTGACAGGAGTTATCGGATAGACATAGTGGTGAGAATGGTCACCGGCGCGAGCGTCGGCGCCCTGCGTCAACAATGACGTTGACATCCACGCTTCGGCGAGGCAGGGTGGTATCGGTCACATTCCAGCTTACGGAAGGATGGCGACGTCATGGCGGTTGCGGCGCAGCACAATGCCCCGGTCCGACTTGCCGACGGCAGCATGTACCTCGGCGACATGGACGAGATCTACACCCGCCTGCACGCGGAGACGCCAGTGTTCTGGGACGACGAACAGCGGGTCTGGGTGCTCTCCAAATGGACAGATGTCCGTGACGTGGTGCGTGATCCGCAGGCATTCACGTCGGAGAAGGGCTCCCACTTCTTCCCGTTCGACGACCGGACATCGGAGGGGCGCGCGCCCGACGCCAATGTGCTGTACATGGACCCGCCGAAGCACACGGTCTATCGCAAGCTGATCATGAGTGCGCTCACTCCGCGGCTGGTCAAGTCGATCGAGCCCCGCATCCGCCGACTCGTCGTCGAACACCTCGAGGAGTTCCAACCGGGGCAACCCGTCGACTTCGTTTCGGCGGTCTCGATTCCGATTCCGTTGCTAGTCATCACCGATCTACTCGGTCTGCCAATGGAAGACAGGGACCTCTACTTGCGGTGGGCCGACGCCTTCGGCGGATCCCATGTCACCGGCAGCGATGCCACCGAACGCAACGCCACCATCGCCCAGATGACGCAATACATGGACGACGTGCTCAAGCAACGTTTGCAGAACCCAACCGATGACCTGCTGTCGGCATTGGCGTTCGCAAGCGAGGACGGCGACAAGCTCGATTATGGCGAGGTCATTCAGATCGCGGTCCTCATGCTGGCCGCAGGCAACGACACCACCCGCAACTTGATCTCAGGCGCAGTGCGCTCGCTGTTGGAGTGGCCCGACGAGCGAGCAAAACTGGCGGCCGATCCCGACCTCATTCCCGGTGCGGTCGAAGAGATGCTGCGGTACGTGTCACCCGTGCGTTACTTCGGGCGGGTTGCCACCCGCGACGTCGAAATCCGCGGCCACACCATCCGCGCCGGCGACGCCGTCGTGCCATATTACGCGGCGGCGAACCGGGATCCAGAAATCTACGCCGATCCTCACAGGTTCGACATCGAACGTCGCATGGATCGCACTCCCCACGTAGCGTTCAGTTACGGAACGCACTTCTGTGCGGGCGCCAGACTGGCTCGCCAGGAGGCCCACGTCGTGCTCGACGAGCTGCTCAAACGCTTCCCGAACTATGAACAGGCCGGCGACATCGAACTCGAACCTAACGTCATGCTCAACGCCACTCTGGCTCTGCCCATTCTGCCGGCCTGATGGTCGAGCATCGCGACGCCATCTTCGTAGACGGCTCCTTTCGCCGGGCCGACGCCGCGGGCGTCATTGAGGTAGTGAACCCAGCGACCGAGCAGGTCATTGCGACGATTCCGGACTGTATCGACAGCGATGTCGCCGTAGCCGCCGAGGCCGCGTTTCGCGCCGGCACTAGCTGGGCGCAGTCGTCAGGGGCCCAGCGTGCCGAATGCCTGGAGCGGCTCGCCGATCGCATCGACGCCCGTGCCGACGTGCTACCGGGACTGGTCACCAGGCAGAACGGCATGCCCATCACGTCGTCGCGGTACGCCAACTGCCGCGGTCCGGCATCGGTTTACCGCTATTACGCTGAACTCGCCCGCACCCTGCCGATCGAAGAGCTGCGCGGCTACGCCGGTGGGAGCGCTTTGGTGCGTCGTGAACCAGTCGGCGTCGCAGGGTTGATTACGCCGTGGAACGGTCCTCAGTTTCTACTCGCAGCCAAGTTGGGGCCTGCACTGGCTGCGGGCTGCCCGGTAGTCATCAAGCCCGCACCGGAAACCTCATTGGATGCCTACGAGGTGTGCGAGGCCGCACGGGAAGCGCAGATTCCTCCCGGCGTAGTCAACATGGTGACCGGGGGCGCCGATACCGGCGCCGCCCTGGTACGCGATCCTCGGGTGCGCAAGATCGCCTTCACTGGGTCCACGTCGGCAGGACGCAGCATTGGGGCCACCTGCGCGCAGGACTTCAAACGCGCCACCCTGGAGCTCGGCGGCAAATCGGCCGCCATCGTGCTCGACGATGTCGACCTCGATACCTTCGCCACCCTGGTTCCCTACGTGTTGATGGGCAACACCGGACAGAATTGCCGGGCGCTAACCCGGGTCCTGGTCCCTCGCACATCCCACGACGACGTCGTCGAGTGCATCGTCGAGGCACTGGCCAAGGTGCCCCTGGGCGATCCATCCGATGAAAGCTCGGTGTTCGGACCGTTGGTCTCGGCACGACAACGTGACCGCGTGATGAGCTACATCGAGATCGGCACCGCCGAAGGTGCCCGCATCGCCCTGGGTGGCGGGCGGCCCGCCGGGTTCGACCGCGGCTTCTACGTCGAACCCACCGTGCTGACCGGCGTGGACAACCACATGCGGGTCGCACGGGAGGAAATCTTCGGACCAGTGGTTTGCGTGATCCCGTACCGCGACGAAGCGGAGGCGATCGTGATCGCGAACGACTCCGACTACGGACTGGGCGGAGGCGTCTTCACCCACGACACCGAGCGTGGCGCCGACATCGCCCGCAGCATCGCTACCGGCGTAGTGGGCGTCAACACCTACCCGCTGCCGCTAGAGATCCCGTTCGGAGGCATCAAGCAGAGCGGCATCGGACGCGAATTCGGTCCAGAATCGGTGCAGTCCTACCAGGAGTTCAAAGCCATCTACGGCGTCGGCTGAAGCCGCGAAGAAAGCAGGGCATGTCACATGGACGTGACCGACGAAGAACTCGAGACAGTCTTCGAAGCGTGCAAGAACTGGGGCAGATGGGGCGACGAAGATCAACTGGGGACCTTGAATTTCATCACCCCCGAGACCCGCGCCACCGCCGCCCGCACGGTGCGCGCCGGCGACAGTCGGTCGATCTGCCGACCTCTCCTCAAAGGCCCCGGGGTCGGCAACCATCCGCGCGTCGACCATCACATGAGCATGTTCCCCGGCGCGCCGGGCAGCTATGACTACGTCGGCATCTCCTGCCACGGACGCTACTTGACCCACCTCGACGCGCTGGCGCATGGAAGTTGGCAGGGCAGGACCTATAACGGATTTCCGCTCAACCCCCAGCCGGCGGAGGTGTTGGGATACGGCAATTCCGCGCCGGGCGGTTTGAGTCACGACGGCGCCGTGCACTGCTCGATCACCACGTTCCGCAACGGCATCTTCACCCGCGGGGTGTTGCTGGATGTGGCGGCGGCCGTCGGGGTCGACTGGCTTGACTCTACCTACGCGGTCACGGCCGACGACCTGGACAAGGCCGAGGAACTCGCCGGTGTCCGGGTCGGGCGCGGTGATGCGTTGTTCGTGCGCACAGGGCTGTTGCATCCGGACCGGAATTACGACTACGAGAACGAATACAGCACGCGGGCAGGCTTGGTCGCCTCTGCCGCGCAGTGGATGTATGGGCGTGAGATCTCCGTCTACGGCGGCGATGTGATCGAAATGGCACCGTATCGCTCACCGAGCTTTCCGACGCCGTTTCACCAGATCGCGCTGTGTGCCATCGGATTGGCGCTGCTGGACTGGCCCGATGTCGAGGCGCTTAAGGCTGCGTGTGCAGAGCACCATCGCTCGGAGTTTCTGCTTACCGTGGCGCCTCTTCCGGTGGCGGGCAGTACAGGAAGCGCAGTCAATCCGATCGCCACGTTCTGATCGGTTCTGAGCTCGTACGACGGCGATGCGACGTGATGGGGGTCTTATGGTCCCCCTTGTGGTCTCCGCTAGCGCAGGGTCCTGCGTTATCAAAGTGAACGTTGACACGCGGAGTTCGAGTGGCTTGTGGGATAAAGGCCATGTTAGTTCATATGTTTGCGGGCCGCGGACCTCCCGTAACCTAATCAGGAGATCGACGAATCAACACCACTGTTGACAACGGGCGCGTCCGCCGATTGAATTAGGCGACAGCTTCGAACAGAGGATCCAAACCGGTGATGGACACGTCTTTCCAGACAGCAGAGAGTCAATTCGTGCGGTGGCTGGACGCGTTCGCGCAGTTCTGCAAGACGCCCACGCGTGAACAGTCCCGGTTGCTGTTCGACGACGAGTCTCACTGGAAGGACATCCTCAGTCTCACGGGCGGCTACCGCACCTACTCCGGAGAGGCTGGCGTGTATGCGGCTTTCACCGCCGCGACCGCCGCCACGCCGATCTCCAACCTTCGTGTCGCCGAGAGACGGACGGCCCCGCGGCATGTGCGCCGGTCGGCCAAAGACATCATCGAGGCCTACTTCGATTTTGACACGCCCGAGGGCCACGGCACCGGCTTTGTGCGGTTGCTGGCCAACGGCTCCGGTGACTTGAGTAAGGCCTGGCTGGTCTTGACGACGCTGCAGTCCATTCACGGCCACGAGGAGCGAATTGGGGAGCGTCGGCCCACGGGCGTGGAGTTCTCTCAGAGTTTCGCCGGCGACAACTGGCTGGAACTGCGCCAGGCCGAACAGCGCTTCGACGACCGCGATCCCGAGGTGCTCATCGTAGGTGGCGGACAGGGCGGTTTGACGCTGGCGGCGCGGCTGCGTCAGATGGGCGTGGACGCGCTGGTCGTGGAGAAGCACCCGACGGTGGGCGACAACTGGCGGTCGCGGTATCACTCGTTGACCCTGCACAACGAAGTGTGGGCGAACTCCCTGCCCTACATGCCGTTTCCCGAAACCTGGCCCACGTTCGTGCCCAAGGACAAATTGGCCGGGTGGTTGCAGGCGTACGCCGAGGCCATGGAGCTCAACGTCTGGACCTCCACCGAGATGAAACACGCTGCCTACGACGAGAGAACCGGTGTATGGACCGTGGATCTCTTCAGCGCCACCGACGGCCCGCGCTACCTGCGGGCAAAACATCTGGTGATGGCGGTCGGCGGCTCAACCGGTGTGCCAAATATGCCTCTCCTGCCCGGCGCCGAACAGTTCGCTGGAGAAATTGTGCACTCCAGCCAATTCAGCGGAGGTGGGGCTTATCGTGGCTGCCGCACCGTGGTCATCGGGACCGGCACCAGCGGCCACGATGTGGCCCAGGACCTCTACGAGAACGGCGCTGCCTCGGTGACCCTGGTGCAACGGGGTCCGACCTGCGTCGTCAGCCTCGTGCCGAGCGGGACGATGGTGTACGCCCTCTACCGCGAGGGGCCGCCCGACGACATCGACCTCATCACCGCGGCCATCCCCTATGACGTGCTGCGGGAAACCTATCAATGGATCACCAAGCGGACCTGCGAGATCGACGCCGAACTGCTCGAAGGTCTGCGATCGGTAGGGTTCAAGCTCGACTTTGGCCACGACCACACCGGCTTTCACATGATGTATCTGCGCAAAGGTGGGGGCTACTACATCAACGTGGGGTGTTCGGAACTAATCGCCGACCGCAAGATCGGCCTGCTTCAGGCCGAGCAGATCGCCAGCCTGGTTGCTGACGGGGTGCGTCTGACCGACGGCACCACGATCCCCGCTGAGCTGATCGTCTACGCCACCGGATATCGCAACCTGCAGAACGCATTGGCCGAAAAGATTGGCACCGAGGTCGCCGGGCGGGTGGGGCCAGTGTGGGGGTTCGACGACAATTACGCCATGCGCAACATGTGGCAGCGCACCAGCCAGAAGGCGCTGTGGATCATGGGCGGCACGCTCATCGATGCCCGGCTGTACTCCCGATTCCTGGCCGTGCAGCTGGTCGCCGACCTGCGAGGCGTTCGGCTGCCGGATGCCCCCGATCCCGTGAACGCGATCTGAGCGTTCGCATCGTATCGTCAACCGCTGGCAGGAGGCCACAAATGGAGGACGCGGTCTTTCTCGATGACGACGGCTTGCCGATCACCGAACGGATGGCGGCGGTCCGTGCCGCCACTCAGGAGGTCACCAAGCGCTACAACCGCGACTACTGGCGTGAATGCATCGCCGCCGACCGTCAGCCGACGGAGTTTCTCGAAGCCATGGCCGAAAGCGGCCTGATGGGTGTGGGTCTGTCTGAGGACCTCGGCGGATCAGGTGGCGGCATGCTGGAACAGTCAGTGGTCACCGAGGTGCTCGGCGAAGCCGGGCTGGGCCAGAATTACATCAGCCTGCCGTTCTACGGGCAGCGGCTGATCTCTGCGCACGGCAGCCCCGAGCAGAAAGCCCAGTTTCTTCCCCGGACATTGGAGGGTCGGCCCAACACGTCGTTCGCGCTGACCGAGGCCAGCTCGGGCACCAACGCATTCGCGATGCGCACCACGGCCAAACGTGATGGAGACAGCTGGGTCGTCCGGGGGGAGAAGGTCTACATATCCGGCGCCGCTGATTCCCAACAGATGCTGCTGGTCGCCAAAACTGGAACCAACGACAGTGGCCGCGCCCGGCTGTCGATATTCATCGTCGATCCCAAGAGCGAAGGCATCACGATGACACCGATGAAGATCAAGGTCCTGGCCCCCGAGAAGCAATACACCGTGTCCTTCGACGACGTGCGAATACCGGGCGACGCCTTGGTCGGCGAGGAAGGCGCGGGCGCACGTAACATGTTCACTTTCCTCAACGCCGAACGCGTCGTCAGCTCGGCCAACGTCATCGGTATGGGGCTGTGGGTGCTGGAGAAGGCGGCCGAGTTCGCCCGCACCCGTTCACCGTTCGGCTTCCCGATCGGCGCGTATCAGTCGGTGCAACATATGCTGGCCAAGCCGTATATCGGGCTGAAGGCCGCGCGCCGGCTGGTCTACGACGCGGCCGCGCAAAGTGACCGCGGCCAGGATCCCTCGGTGCTGGCGCTGATGGCCAAGTATCTGGCCAGCGAGGCGGCCAACGAAGCCATTGACGCCTCGGTGCAGATTCACGGCGGCGCTGCCTTCGATGAGGAAGCCGACGTCTTTCCGATGATGGAGCAGATTCGCCAGCGCCGCATCGCTCCGATCACCAACCAGGTCGCGCTCAACCAGATCGCGGAAAAAGTCTTCAATCTGCCTCGCGGCGTCTAGATTTCGGCGAAAGGAGTTGTGATGTCGCCATCGTCACCAGAGTCGGGGCACTCGTCCGGCGCCGAGCCCAGTGAGCAATCTGCCAGGGCACCGCTGGCCGGGATCAAAGTCGTCGAGGTGGGTGTGTGGCACGCCGGGCCCGGCGCCAATGTCGTACTGGCTGACCTCGGTGCGGACGTCATCAAGGTCGAGAGCCTGCGAGGCGATCCCGAACGGCACACCGGGAAATTCGGGAATATGGACACCGAATCGCTGGATTCGGGCGATTGGACGCTGATCTTCGAGATCTCCAACCGAAACAAACAGAGCGTTCAATTGGACATCGGCTCAGACGAGGGTCGGCAGATACTGCACAAATTGGTCGCCGACGCCGATGTCTTTCTCACGAACCTGCGTCGCGACACCGTGCAGAAGCTTGGCATCGACTACGAATCTCTGTCGGCGATCAACCCGCGACTGGTTTATGCGCGGACCACGGGCTTCGGGCCCAGTGGCCCGATGGCCGGGCAAGGTGCTTATGACACGCTAGGACAGGCTTATTCGGGCATGCTCTTTCTGGCGGGCAGCGACGAACCGACCCCCTTGTCGGTGCTCGTCCTCGACCAGATGGCAGCCATCGCCACCAGCCATGGGATCATCACCGCACTGCTGTCTAGGTCGATGACCGGCGTCGGCCAGGATGTCCATGTCTCGCTATACAGTTCGGCGATCTGGTTGAACTACGCCAACCTCATGACGACCAGCGCCCTCGACAAAGAGATCGACCTGTCGTGGAACCGCAAGCACCACGGCGTGCTGCGGTCAATGTTCCGCTGTGCAGACGGAGTGTGGCTGGCCGGCACCCATCACCCCGAAGACCCGTACTGGCAGCGATTCTGCGCCGCCATCGACCGACCCGATCTGGCCGAAGATCCGCAGCTAGCCACCCGCGTACTCCGCGCGGAGCACCTTCCCAAACTCTACGACCTCCTGGACGCGGTGTTCGCGACACGCTCCAGCGAGGAGTGGTTGAAGGTCCTCGGCGCCGGAGGCCTGCTCTTCGCGCCGGTGCGACGCTTCGAGGACGTGCTGCACGACCCCCAAGCCGAGGCCAACGAATACATCGTCGATGTCAACCATCCCCGTCTCGGTGCGCTGCGGGTACCCGGGTATCCGGTGACCTTCGGCAAGGACCGCGTCGCAGCGTACCGCCCTGCCCCGTCGCTGGGCGAACACACGGATACGGTGCTTGCCTCGCTGGGACTCGACGACGAGGCGATCGCCGGGCTGCGTGAACGCAAGATCATCGGATAGCGATGATCACCGGAACGGAAACCCGTTAAATCCCATGCCAATCCACTACGACAAGTCCGATCACATCGTGCGGATCACGATCGATCGATACGAGAAGCGCAACGCGCTCGACGTCGAACACGGTATCGCTCTGCTCGACGCGTGGAAGGCCTTCCGCGACGACGACGATGCATGGGTGGCCATCGTCACCGGGGTCAAGACGGCGTTCTGCGCCGGCGGCGACCTCGGCACGCTCGGCACCACCTCGGCCTCGAACCGCAAGAACAACGACGCGTTCAGCAATCCGTTCGCCGATGAGAACAACGCGCGCTGGACACTGAAGAACCTTGACGTGTTCAAACCGATCATCGCCGCGGTCAACGGCCACTGCATCGCTGGCGGCTTCGAGCTGTTCGGTGCCACCGATATCCGCATCGCGAGCACCCAGGCGTTCTTCCAGATCGCCGAACCCCGACGCGGGCTGATCGCATTCGGCGGAACGACGAGTCGCCTTCCGCGGCAACTGCCTTGGGTGCACGCAATGGAGCTGTTGCTGACCGCAGACCGTATCGACGCCCACCGCGCCCTCGAGCTCGGGCTGATCAACGAAGTCGTCGAGCCCGATCAGCTTCTCGACGCCGCCTACCGCTGGGCGCGACGCATCACCCAGAACGCGCCGCTGGCCGTGCAGGCCGCCAAAAAGAGCGCTGTCTTAGCGTTTCGCAGCACGTTGCAGGAGGGACAGGTCATCGAGGACCAGCTTGGGGAGGGTCTGTTCGCCACGGAGGACGCAGCTGAGGGGATTGCGGCGTTCCTCGAGAAGCGCGCACCGGTGTGGAGGGCGCGATGACTTCGGCATGGTCCGACGTCGCCATCGCCGGCGCCTACAACACGATTCAGGCCCGCAGCCTGCCCGACGCCACCTACCTATCGATCTCCCTGGACGCAGTACTTGGCGCCCTGAGGTCAACAGGGATATCGGTCGACGATGTCGACGGTGTATTCGGCAACTTGTGCGGTGAGGTGGTCTATGCCCTCGGGTTGCCCGGTGCGGCGACCAGTTCCATTGACAGCACTGGCATCTCGGCCGTCATTGAAGCGGCCAACGCCATAGCCTGCGGTCTGTGCACAGTGGCCGTGGTGGTATCGGGCTGCGCGGGCATGTACACCGAGAAGGCGTCGACCGCGCCGTGGACGCGCCCTGACAACGAATGGGTGGTGCCCTACGGCCTGTACACCACCGTAGAGTTCGCGCTGGTGGCCCAACGCCATATGCACGAATTTGGCACCACCCCTGAACAACTGGCCACCGTCGCGGCAACCATCCGCAACAACGGAAGTGATAATCCCGCGGCGGTATACGCTGACCGCGGTCCCTTCACACCGCAAGACATCCTCGACTCACGGATGGTCGCCGACCCCTTCCACCTCCTAGATTGCGCGATGACAGCCGAAGGCGGCTGCGCGGTCGTACTCACCAGCATGCGACGCGCCCGCGACACGGCGCTGCCCGCGGTGCGCATTCTCGGCGCGGGGCTCGACCGAATCGGGCCGTTTTACCAGCATCCTCCCTCATATGGGCTGGCGGGCAGTCGGATTCCCGGGCCCTCCCTCGCGCTACTAGGCCGACGAGCTGCTGAGCGGGCTTTCGCCACCGCCGGGCTGAATCCCGATGACGTCGACGTCTGCGAGTTCTACGACCCGTTCTCGTTCGAGATCATCCGTCAGTTCGAAGCGTTCGGCTTCTGCAAGCAAGGGGAGGGCGGCGACTTTGTGATGGACGGCACGATCGGGCCCGACGGGCGGTTTCCCGTCACCACCGACGGCGGTC
>Ga0126308_10000773_pt1 | contig 11537 bp, 11 predicted proteins | sample Plot55_FD_92533 | JGI IMG/M metagenome (GOLD analysis project Ga0126308, IMG submission 92533) | Serpentine soil microbial communities from UC McLaughlin Reserve, CA, USA - Plot55 | ecosystem: Environmental > Terrestrial > Soil > Grasslands | place: USA: UC McLaughlin Reserve, Lake County... | reverse complement strand
CGGCCCGTCGTCGCCCGGCGCGCGCATCCGGTGAACCGGCGTCCCGCGGGTGACGTGCAGGAAGCCGACGAACGCGAAGGCGACGGTGACGAGCAGCAGCAGCCCAGCGCCGATCCTGATGACCCAGTCGATCATGCGCGACGCGGATAGAGAAAAAAATCGGACCAGGAAGAGCCCGCTAGGCGGCCGCCAGGCCCGCTACGTCGCGTCCGGCACCGTGTAGGGGTAGCTCTGCGTGTAGTACTCGGCGAAGCCGCGCGCCCGGTAGTTGGGGAGCGCCGCCGGCCCGTCGAGGGTGCAGGTGTGCAGCCAGACGCGGTCGGGGGGCGCGTCGCTCCCCCAGCGCCACGCTTCCTCGACCGCGCGGGTAAGGAGGTGCCCGCCGAGCCGGCGGCCGATGAAGCGGCCGACGAGGCCGAAGTAGACGATCTCGACCGAGTGGTCCTCGGGGTGCGCGCGGAGCTCGAAGAATCCCGCCTCGTCTCCGTCGTACGTCATCACCCACACGCCCACCGACGGATCGCCGAGGTACGCGGCCAGGTGCGCGTCGCTCCACGCCTCGCGGTCGCGCCAGTAGTAGGGACCCCCGACCTCGCGGTAGAGCGCGCGGTAGCGCTCGACTGGCATCGGCGCCGCGCGCGCGACGCGGACGCGCGGGTCGTGCACCGCCGCCGCGCGGAGCTGGTCGGGGGAGAGCATCTGGAGGTAGGTGCGGACGACGTCGATCTGCGGCATGCGGCGCCAGACGAGTTCGGGTCGAGGGAAGTTCTCCCGGCGCGCCAATTGCGCAACCCGCCGCGCTCAGCGTTCGGCCGATCGCATTCGGACTGATTGGTACAAAGTCGGGACTAATTTTAGTGCGGTTCGTTAGCGTACCTATAGAAATCGACGGCTATACTCCTGGCGTGACGCCATTGACACTTGGACTACCCGGTCCTATTCTTTCGCTCGTGAAGGACAGACGAGCAGAGATCCTCGACACGGCCGCCCGCCTCATGGCCGAGCGCGGCTACACGCAGACATCGGTGGAAGAAGTCATCCGTGAGGCCAAGCTCAGCGGGAAGAGTCACTTCTACCACTACTTCAAATCGAAGGAAGAGCTCGGCTACGAGGTGCTGAACCGCCAGTTCGAGCGCTTCGCCGAGCGGGGGCTGGCGATCCTGCGTGAGCCGATGATCGACCCGCTGGAGCGGCTCAATCTCTTCATCGACTCGCTGGTGACGGTGCAGGCGGCGCAGGGGTGCAAGCGCGGCTGTCCGTTCGGCAACCTGGCGGCGGAGATGGCGGACGCGCACGAGGGATTCCGCGCTCGAATCGAGATGGTGTTCGAGCGCTGGGCGGGGCAGATCCAGTCGCTGTTGTGGGAGGCGCGCGCGCAGCTCGGCGACGACGTCGACGCGGCGCGGCTGTCGCGCTTCATCATCGCCACGCTCGAGGGCGCGCTGCTGATGTCGCGCGTGCAGCGGGACGTGTCGGTGCTGCAGGGGATCGCGGCGGATCTGAAGCGGTTCGTGGCGACGCACGTGCGGGACGGGGCGGGGGCGGCCGTGGTCGCAGCCGGGTAGCGTCGACGCGTTGGTAGAGTGCGGCGGGGCGCGGGCACTCGGGCCCGCGCGCAGACCGCGGGGATGATGCGGGGGTTCGGGGAGAGGACATGGAAGCCATCGACATTCGCATGGGTGACGAGGCCGGCCGCGGCGGCGTGGACGGCGCCTCCGGGAGTGCCGCGCGCGGCGCGAGCGGGGCGAGCGGCGGGCCGCAGCTGTGGTCCGACCGCGAGGTCGTGCTGCCGACCGAGCAGCGCCGCGCCCGCTTCGAGGCCGAGGCGCTGGCACACCTCGACGCGCTCTACAGCTTCGCGCTCAAGCTCGCGCGCAGCCGCGACGACGCCGAGGACCTGGTGTCCGACACCATGCTGCGCGCCTTCGAGCGGTGGGAGCAGTACCACCTCGGCACCAACATCCGCGCCTGGCTGTTCACGATCCTCTACCACGCCTTCGTCAGCCGCAAGCGCCGCATCGACGCCCGCGAGGTCCAGCCGGGCGACGGCGACGGCGAGGGCTGGTCGGCGTTCGAGGCCGTCGGCGAGATCGACCCCGAGGGCCGGTTCTACGACTCGTTCCTCGACGAGGAGATCACCCGCGCGATCGGCAAGCTGCCTGACGAGTACCGCTCGGCGGTGCTGCTGAGCGACGTGCACGAGCTGCGGTACGCGGAGATCGCCGAGATCCTCGGCGTGCCCGAGGGCACCGTGAAGTCGCGCCTGTTCCGCGGCCGGCGGATTCTCCAGAAGAAGCTGGCGAATTACGCGGTGGAGATGGGGTACATCAAGCTGCCGACGCCGACGACGGGCTGAGACGAGATCGGCGACGCGCGTTGCAGGAAGGGCCCCGGACGCCATGCGAGGCGTCCCGGGGCCCTTCGCGCATCGCGCATCGTCTCCTAGGTTTCCGCCTCCGCATCCGTTACCTTCCATCAGGGCTACCGAGCCCATTGCGATCTGGCTTTCGAGCCGCGCATTCATCAATCGACACGGGCCTGGCGCAACGACGGGTCTCTCCTCTGCCGACTGCGGAATGTTTCACGCACGGCAGGACACAGGGGGGGACCATGGGCACCGGCACCACGGTCGAGGCGCGCAGCATCGGCGCGCCGGCAGTCGAGCATAACGGGACACGTCCGGACGGCCCCCATGCGCCCGAGGGCAACCGGCTCCTCAGGTCGCTCGCGCCCGAGTCCTACGCCCGGCTCCTCCCGCTCATGGAGCCGGTGTACCTGCCGGCGAAGTACGTCCTCTGGGAGCCGGAGGCGGCGGTCGAGGCGGTGTACTTCCCGCGCACCTGCGTGTTATCGATCGTCGTCCCGCTGGACGGAGAGAAGCCGGTCGAGGCGGCCACGGTCGGCTGCGAGGGGCTGGCCGGCGTCTCCGTCGCGTTAGGTGGCGAGTCGTCGTCCACCCGGGCCTTCTGCCAGATCCCGGGCGATGCCATGCGCATCGAGGCCGGCGCGTTCCGGAGCGCGCTCGCCGCCGACCCGGCGCTCCAGCGCCTCACGCTGCGCTACGCCCAGGCGCTGTTCGAGCAGGCGGCGCGGGCGGCGGCGTGCAACGCCCGCCACGAGGTGCAGGAGCGGTGCGCCCGCTGGATCCTGATGACCTACGACCGCGTGGCGGCGAACCCGATCCCGCTGACCCACGAGTTCCTGTCCATCATGCTCGGTGTGCGCCGGGCAAGCGTCACCGTGGCCGTGGGCGCGCTCGCGCAGGCGGGACTCGTCCGCGGCTCCCGCGCCCGCATCTACGTGCTCGACCGCGCCGGCCTCGAGGCGGCGAGCTGCGAGTGCTACACCGTCGTCGCCCGCCGCTACGACCGCCTGCTCAGCGGATAGAACGGCAACTACGAAATACGAAGTCCGAAGTACGGAAGCGGCCTCGGGGCGCAGGAATGTCCCGAGGCCGCTTCCGTACTTCGGACTTCGCACTTTCGTATTTCGTACTTGCCGTTCAGCTTCTCCACCGCGCCCGGTGTCGTGCCGCCTTCGCGCGGTTGCCGCACGTCGCCATGTCACACCAGCGGCGCCGGCCGTTGCGCGTGCCGTCGTAGAACAGGCGCGAGCAGCGCGAGTCCGCGCACCGCCTGACGCGCGCCAGCTCGCCGACGATCAGCGCGTCGGCCGCCGAGTCGACGATCGGGATGAGCAGCCCGGCGAACGCGTCGCCGACGGCGACGAAGCTGCGGACGAAGCTCCCATCCACGCGCGGCTCCACGCGCCGCGTGCCGGCACTGCGGCCGAGGATGCGGTTGATCTCGGCCAGCGCCTCCAGGCGCACCTGGGCGTCCGCGGCGCCGCGCTCGGCGAGGCGGCGCAGCGCGGCCCGCACGCGGCGCGCGTCGGTGATCGCGGCGGCGGCGCCGGCCGGCTGCTGCCCGGCGCGGCGCATCAGCGCCCCCGCGCGCTCGGCGTCGAGCACGCCGGCCGCGTCCATCCAGCCCGCCAGCGCGTCGAAGTCGGTGAGCGCGTCGACGTGCGTGCCGCGGCGGAGCTGCTCGGTGTTGACGAAGTCGAGCCAGAGCCGGTCGGCGACGAAGACGAACGCGCCGGCCTGGCGCCGGCGGTCGCGTAGCGGCGCCGGGGCGGCGGCGGCGGAGTACGTGCTGGTCTCGGGGGCAGCCGATGGCACGGTGAGCATGGCGCGCACAAGCATACCCCGCCCCGATGGGGGGCGGAAGGGGAGCCGCGCGCCCGCGCCGGAAACGCACCCGGCACGCGTCGTGCTCCCCGCGCACGACGCCACAGCGCGAAGCTCGCACACCACCCGACACGCAGGAGAGCGTATGCCGCGAGGCGACAAGGGCGCGTACACCGACAAGCAGAAGCGCAAGGCCGAGCACATCGAGGAGGGCTACGAGAAGCGCGGGGTGTCGAAGAAAACGGCGAAGGCACGCGCCTGGGCGACGGTGAACAAGGAGACGGGCGGCGGCAAGAAGTCCGGCTCGGGGCGCGGCAAGACCGAGTCGCGGGCCTCCTCCAAGAAGGGCGGCCGCATCGGCGGCAAGAGCCAGTCGACCGCGAAGCGCCGCGCCGCCGGGAAGAAGGCCGCGGCCACGAGGAAGCGCAGAGCGTCATGACGGCAACGACGCAGCTTCCAGGATTCTCCCATGACCACCGCCCCCTTCTCCGTCTCGGAGCGCGTGCGATGGGCCGACGTGGATCTCGTCGGCATCATGCGCTACGACGCGTACACGCGCTTCCTGGACGTCGCCGAGAGCGACATGCTGCGGTCGGTGGGGCTGTCGGTGCCGAAGATCGCCGAGCGCTACGACGTGTGGCTGCCGCGGAAGGTGCTCCACGTCGATTACCACGCGCCGGCGCGGCTGGATGACCTGCTGGCGGTGCGGGCGTGGATCGGGCACGTGGGTACGTCGTCGATCAAGCTGAAGTTCGAGATCGCCGACGCCGAGACCGGGGCGCCGCGCGCCTCCGCGCACTTCTTCCTGGTGTGCGTGGGGCGCGCCGACCTCCAGAAGCGTCCGTTGCCGGCCGAGGTCGTGCTGCTCCTCAGGCCTTACGTGACCGGAGAGTAGGGGCCGGGCTTAAGATGGGCCCCTACTCCTCCGTGTGCGTTCGCGCGACACACGCGTCCAGCCCGTAGGACAGCGCGCGCCGGCCGGCGACCGGCGCTCGGGCGCGAAGCGGTGGCGGCGCAAGGCGTTAACGAATACGCCTGACGCTGGTCCCGTTGGTGCGTTGCCCACCGGACGAGCCACGCCGCCGGCCGCGGCGCGCCGTCCAAACCCCGGGGCGCACCGCACCGTCTAACCGATGGGCGCCCTGTTGCCCGCGCCCGCCTGGTACGCCCCCGCTCCCGCCGCCCTCCTTCGCCAGGGACCCCACATGCCCAGTCACCGTCGCCCCGCCCGGCGCTCGATCGCGCGTGCGCTTTCGCGCGTTCTCGGGCGCTCGCTCCCGTTCGCGCTCGCCTGCCTCGCCGCCCACGCCGGGGCCGCGCGCGCGCAGGCCCCCGCCGCTGCGGCGACCGCGTCCCCGGCAGCGGGCGCCACCGGCGCCACCGGGTTCGACCGCGGCGTGCGCGCGTTCGAGGCGCGCCAGTACACGGCCGCGCGCAGCGAGCTGCTGCCGTTCGCGAAGAGCAACCCGCGCCATGCCGGCGCCGCCTACTACCTGGGGCGCGCCTTCTACGCCGACACGAGCTGGGACGACGCGACGAAGTGGCTGGAGAAGGCGGTCGAGCTCGAGCCGCAGAGCTCGCAGTACCACCTCTGGCTCGGAAATGCGTACGGCGCGCAGGCGCAGCGCGCCAACAAGCTGCGGCAGGGCTTCGTCGCCAAGAAGGTGAAGAACGAGTTCGAGCGCGCGGCGGCGCTGGACCCGAACAACCTCGACGCGCGCGAGGGGCTGATGCAGTTCTACCTCCAGGCGCCCGGCTTCATGGGCGGCAGCGTCGACAAGGCGAAGGCGGAAGTCGCCGAGATCGCGCGGCGCAGCCCCTACCGCGGCCACTTCGCGTCGGCGACGCTCTACCGACGGCAGAAGGACACGGCCGCGGCCGGACGCGAGTGGCAGCAGCTGGTCCGGGACTTCCCCGACAGCGCCGCCGGCTACTACAACCTCGCCGGCTACTACCAGTCCGGCGGCCAGGTGGACAAGGCCTTCGCCACGCTCGACGAGCTGCGCCAGCGCCGCCCGAAGGACATGGCCGCGGTCTACTCGGTCGGGCGCCTCGGCGCCGCCACCGGGCAGCAGCTCGACCGCGCCGAGCAGTCGCTCAGGGCCTACCTCCAGTACGCGCCCGGACCTAACGAGCCGACCCACGCCGGCGCGCACTGGCGGCTGGGGCAGATCCACGAGAAGCGCGGGGACAAGGCCGCCGCGCGCGCCGAGTACGAGACGGCGCTGCGGATGGACCCCAAGCTCAAGGGCGCGCAGGAGTCGCTCAAGGCGCTGAAATGACGAGCAGCGCGCGGCGGCTGCTGCTCTGGCTCACGCTCCTCTGCTCGCTCGCGCCGGCGGCGGCCGCCCGCGCCCAGGGCACGATCGCCGGGACGGTGAGCGACTTCGACCGCGGCGCGCCGATCCCCGACGTGCGGGTGGTGGTGAGCGGGCCGGCGACGACGCGGACGGTGAGCAGCGACGCGCAGGGGCGCTACGTCGTGCGCGGGGTCCCGGCGGGCACCTACACCCTGGCGGTCCACCGCATCGGGTATTCGGCGCAGCGAGCCGTCGACATCGTGGTGCGCGACGGGGAGTCGACCCCGGTCGACCTGCTGCTCTCCGCCGTCCCGGTGCCGCTCTCGGCGGTCGTCGTGACCCCGGGGACGTTTGGCGTGATGTACGAGAACCTCGCCGCGCCGCAGTCGCTCACGCGCGAGGACATCGAGACGCGCCCGCAGCTCGGCGAGGACGTCTACCGCTCGGTCACCCGGCTCCCCGGGATCTCGTCCAACGAGTACTCGGCGAAGTTCCGCGTGCGCGGCGGCGGGAACAACGAAATGCTGGTCCTGCTGGACGGGCTGGAGCTCTACGAGCCGTTCCATCTCAAGTACCTCGACGGCGCGCTGTCGATCATCGACGTGCAGGAGATCGGCGGGGTGGACGTTACCACGGGCGGCTTCTCGGCGGAGTACGGCGACCGCCTGACCGGCGTGTTCGACGTGCGCACGCTCGACGCGCCGGCGGGCGGGCGGACGCGCACCGAGCTGGGGCTGAGCGTCACCAACGCGCGCCTGCTCAACCGCGGGGACTTCGCGGGCGGGCGCGGGCGGTGGCTGGTGAGCGCGCGGCGCGGCTACCTGGACGTCGTGCTCAAGCTGATCGGCGAGGACGACGACCTCAACCCTCGCTACTACGACGCGCTGGCGAAGGTGGAGTACCAGCTCGGGGACGCCCACACCGTCTCGGCGCACCTGCTGCGCGCGGGCGACAGGCTGCGCTTCGTCGAGGACCCCGGCTCCCACCTGACGAGCGGCTACGGCAACACGTACGGCTGGGTCACCTGGCGCGCCACGTTCGAGCGGCTGACCGCGCAGCACGTGCTCTCGGCCGGCGCACTCTCCTGGGATCGCGACGCCGTCGACCTGTTCAACGACCGCGTCCCCCGGGCCACGGTGCGCGACGACCGGAGCTTCCACTTCGTCGGGCTGCGGGAGGACGCGAGCTTCGAGCTGGGCGCGCGGTCGCTCCTCAAGTGGGGCTTCGACGCGAAGCTCCTGGACGCGCGCTACGACTACGGGCACACGCTGGTGCGCGAGCGCGCGAACGGCGGGCAGGGCGCGCCGACCCGCACCGACACCACGCTCGCCGCACTCGACCCGTCGGGCAGCGAGCTCGGCGCCTACGCCGCGGCGCGCGTACGCCCGCTCCCGCCGCTGGTGATCGAGGCCGGCGCGCGCTACGACCGGCAGTCGTACACGGGCGACGCCGCCGCCAGCCCGCGACTCAACGCGTCGTACGCCGTGGGGCGCGGGCCGAACCCGCTGACGCTCCGCGCCGCGTGGGGACGCTACTCCCAGTCGCAGGGGATCCACGAGATCCAGGTGCAGGACGGCGAGACGGCGTTTCAGCGCGCCGACCTGGCCGAGCACCGCGCGCTCGGCGCCGAGCGCGGGTTCTGGGGGACGCGAGTGCGCGTGGAGGCCTACCAGCGCCGGATGCCGCGCCTGCGCGAGCGGTGGGTGAACCTGGACGGCGGGGTCGAGCTGCTCCCCGAGGTGGAGGAGGACCGCGTGCGCATCGCGCCCGGCGAGGGCGACGCGCGCGGCGTCGAGCTGTTCGTGCAGCGCGAGCCGGGGCGCGGCGCCTTCCAGTGGTCGGGGAGCTACGCCATCGCCCGCGCCGAGGACCGCGTGGGGGGGACGACCGTGCCGCGCGAGCTGGACCAGCGGCACACCCTCTACCTCGACGTCGCCTACCGCCCGCGCGCGAAGTGGCTGCTCAGCGCGGCGTGGCTGTCCCACACCGGCTGGCCGACCACGAAGTCCGAGTTCGCGTTCGAGCAAGTGTCCGCGACCGGCTACCGCCTGACGCGGACGTACGGCCCGCTGTACGGCGAGCGGCTGCCGGCCTACCGGCGGCTGGACGTGCGGGCGACGCGGCAGTTCGCGCTCGGCCGCGGCGGCCGGGTGGCGGTCTTCCTCGACGTCTTCAACGCCCTCGGCCGCGACAACCCGCAGAGCTTCAACTACTTCGTCCGCGGCAGCCCGCCCGGCGCCCCCGTCGTCAGGCGCGAGATCGAGCCGCTCCTGCCGCGGCTGCCGAGCCTGGGGGCGAGCTGGGAATTCTGAACGGCGATTCGCGGTGCGCGATTCGCGAACGGCCCCGGGAGGCTACCAGCCGCGTGGTAGCCTCCCGGGGCCGTTCGCGAATCGCGCACCGCGAATCGCGAATTGCTCTTACTTCCTCACCGGACTCACGCCGGGATCGGGAACGCCGTTACTCGTCGGAAGCTCACGGGCGCCGCCGCCGTCGCCGTTCGTCGGCTCCGGCACGTCGGCCACCATCTTCCCCATGTAGCTCGGCAGCTCGACGCCGGCGATGTCGCGCAGCACCTGCATCATCGGCGGGAGCGAGCGGCTCATGCTCTGGAGGAAGTTGCCGGTGGCGCTGGAGCCGTTGCCGGCGCCGCCCTCCCAGACCACGACCTTGTCGAACTTGATGTTCGAGATCGCCTTGGCGGCCGTCTCGGCGAGCATCGGCATCTGCTCCACCATCATCAGCTGGAAGGCCTCCTTGGCGCCGCCGGCCTTCGTCACCAGCTGGCCTAACGCCTCGGCGCGCTTGGCGAGGATCTCGTACTGGCCGCGCGCCTCGGCCTCGAGCTTGACGTAGATCGCCCGCGCCTCGGCCTCGGCCTCGATCCGGCGCCGCTCGGCGGCCGCCTCGGCCTCGACGATCGTCTTCGCCTTCTCGGCCTTGGCCGGCGCCTCGAGGGCGGCGCGCTGCTCCGCCTCGACCCGCTCGGCCTCGGCCAGCGCGGCGCGCGCCATCGCGCGGTTCTGCGCCTCCTGCACCGCCGCCTCGGCCTCGCGCTTGCGCGTCTCCGAGACCTGGTACGCCTCCGCCTGCTTGACCATCAGCTCGGCGCGCGTGGCGGCGACCATCGCCTGCGACTGCGCCTCGCCGGCCTGCGCGCGGGCGTCGGCGTTGGCGACGGCGACGCGCTTCTTCTGCTCCGCCTCCTTCACCATCGCGTCCCGCTCGAACGCTGCCGTCTGCTCGGCGATGCGCTGCTCCTTGTCGTACTGGGCGATCTTGATCGCCTGCTCGCGCTGCGCCTCCTTGACCTGCGCCTCGCGCTCCAGCATCGCGCGCTGCTCGCCGACCTGCTGTTCCTTGGCCAGCTCGGCCACGCGCACCGCCTGCTCGCGCTTGTTCTCGCGCAGCCCGATCTCGCGCAGCTTCTCGGTCTCCGCGACCTGCACCAGCCGCTCGCGCGCCGCGATCGCGACGCGGATCTCGCCCAGCTTCTCCTGCTCGGCCACGTCGCCGCGCGCCTGCTGCACGGCCTGCGAGGCGGCCTGGCGCCCCATCGCCTCCAGGTAGCCGGCGGAGTCCTTGAGGTCCTTGATGTTCACGTTGATCAGCACGAGACCGAGCTTCTTGAGCTCGGGCTCGAGCTGGTGCTGCACCTTGTGCAGGAAGGCGTCGCGGTCGCGGTTAATCTCGTCGATCCGCATCGACGCGATCACCTGCCGCAGCTGGCCGACGATGATGTCGTGCGCCGCTTCCTCGATCTGCTTGTGGTTCATGTTGAGCAGGCGCATCGCGGCGTTCTGCCGCACCTCGGGCTCGGTGCCGATGGCGACCGTGAAGACGCTCGGCACGCTGACGCGGATGTTCTCGAGCGAGAGGGCGTCCGAGAGCGGCACGTCCATGCGGATCGGCTCCAGGCTCATGTAGTCGTACTCCTGGATCACCGGCCACACGAACGCGCCGCCGCCCGAGATGCACTTGGCCGCATTTCCGCCGCCGACCTTGCCCGAGATCACGAGGATCTGGTTGGCGGGGCAGCGCTTGTAGCGCGAGACGAAGAGCAGGAGCAGGGAGAACAGGACGACCGCGGCGAGGGCCACGCCGCCGAGCGCCCACATCTGCGGCCCCCCGAGGTCCACGGGGGTGGTCTGCAGGAGGGCGAGGCTAGCGCGAATCATTGAGCAGCTCCGATGTAGAGGGGGCGCCGACGACTTCGACGGTGTCCGGGCCCACCACGTCGACGATGAACACTTCGGCCCCCGTGGGGAGGGCCGCCCGGTCGGCGGTGACCGCCTGGTACTCGACCGTGCGCTCGCGCAGGGTGATGTGCACCTTCCCCTTGCCGGCGCGCGCGCCGGGGACGGTGAGGTAGACGCGGGCGCTCTGGCCGAGCGCCTCCTCGACGTGCACGGCGGCGTCGCCCTCCAAGCGCAGCATCGCGCGCATGGCGGCGGCGACGCCGAGCATCGCCCCGCCGCCCACCGCGAGCGCGGCGGGGGTGGCGACCCAGGCGTCGGCGCCGGCGGCGGAGAGGGCGGCCCCGGCGACGCCGAAGAAGGCGACGCCGGCGGCGATCGCGCGCACGCTCAGCAGGTTGAGCCCCTCGGCCTCGCCGTACCCGTGGGCCAGCTCGTGGTCCCCGGCGCCGTCCGCGCCGTGGTCCGCGCCGGCGATGCCGAGCAGGAGCTGGGCGACGAGCACCACGCCGCCGACGACGGCGCAGGCGACGAACAGAGTGTGCATAACGCGGGGGGACTCCATTGGTTGCGTCACACTACGGGCGCGCGGCGCGCCGCGTTTCGCCCGGCGGAGGCCGCGCTCCCCCTTGAACTTACGCCCTCCCCCCGCTACACGCCAACCGCCCGCCAGGCCCGGCGCGTCGCCGGCCGGCGGGCGCGGCCGCCCGGCCCGCCGGCCGGCGACGCGCCGGGCCTAACGACCCTTGCCGGCGTCCCGCGGGTCGTCCGTCAGCAGCCCCGCCGGCGGCGCGACCAGCGCCCGCACGGCGCGCAGCCGCTGGAGCGGGTGGGCGGTGCCCGGTTCCAGCG
>Ga0126308_10000772_pt1 | contig 11539 bp, 11 predicted proteins | sample Plot55_FD_92533 | JGI IMG/M metagenome (GOLD analysis project Ga0126308, IMG submission 92533) | Serpentine soil microbial communities from UC McLaughlin Reserve, CA, USA - Plot55 | ecosystem: Environmental > Terrestrial > Soil > Grasslands | place: USA: UC McLaughlin Reserve, Lake County... | reverse complement strand
GTTCGAGACGCCGTCCTTGGTGATGTCCAGCGAGATGATGGCCGCGGCGGCGGCGTCGGCCCACCACAGCCCGAACCCGATGCCCACTATCCCCACCATGGCGGCGCCCGCTGTAAGCCAGTTAGCCTTGTTCATCTTGGCGTCGGCGTAGAGCACCTTGTTGTGTAGCTCTTCGGCTAAAGGGATCTTCGCTCGTCCGAGGAAGAACGCGGGCACGGCGCTGTAGGCGAGGGCGGGCAGCATAAGCCAGCCCAACCATACCGTCCGGCCGAAGAGTTCGATAGAATTTATGGTGGGGTATTCCGCGGTGATTAGCTTGAGCACCGATTCGACCAAAAGGTAGGCGCCCATGACGAAGAGTGCCAGGGCCGAGCACAGGTGCCCTACGGAAACGATCCTGTGAAAGCCGTAAGGAAAGCGCGCCGTCGGTCCGCGCGTGTTGAAGCGCGCGGCCACGAGGAAGGCGATCGGCGGTATCAGGCCGAGGAGGTCCTCGATCCAGGCGGTCTTCATGGCCTGCGACGAGCCCAGAACGAGGGCGAGGATGACCACGGCCGAGGCCATGTAGGCGGAGGTGAGCCACTCGAGGTTGCGCGCCCTGCCAAGCTTCCCTCTCAGATCGGGGGGGAGTTCCGCGGATCGCTTGCGTCCCATCCCCATCAGGCGCTCTCCTTACGCAGCAGCTCTTTCGCTTCGGCGCGGTTCTCGCGAAGGAAGCGCTCGAGCTCCACGAGCCAGCCGTTCTCCCCGAGTGGGACGGCCATGACGTGATCCTCGGAGGGCAGCTCGATGGGGGTGGGCTCGAATCCCCACGCCTTTAGCTGCCATCCGTAGGCGGCAACCGGCATATCGGCGTTCGAGAGGCCGTCCACCGGAACGGGTAAGGCGCCCTCCTCCTTCAACAGGGCTGAGGTCGTACCTATACGTCCGACGGCTATCTCTCGGCCCGAGGGATCCTCGAAAGCGGGCGTTCCCGGCGGCACACCCACGAGCGTGCGCGTGGTGAGGTAGGGGCCGGTGACGCCGGCCTCCTTCCCTTCGCTCACACCGGGGGAGGTGCTGGTGTAACCGCCGACCATGACGTCTATCTCGCCCTGCCTGGCCGCCTCGAGCAGCTCGGGCGTGGTGCCCGGCACGAAGGAGGTTTCGGCCCCCAGTTCTCGGGCGAAGTCTTCCAGCAACTTCACCTCTACCCCCGAGGCGCGCCCGTCCTCCATCCTCGTCCACGGCTGATTGTCGACGATGCCCACGCGCATCGTGCCGCTTCGCACCGCCTCGAGCGTGCCCCTGGGATCCCGCGGGAAATCGCAACCCGCAGACGATATGACAGCGAGCGCGACAATCGCGAGCCCGAGGACTTTGCGGTACACGAGAACGTCCTTGCGCATCACACGAGGAAGTATAACGGCGCGAAAGGCAAGAACTACGTCCGAGGCCTGGGCGAAGGCGACGGCCCGCGGCAGAAGCCGGGAGTAGGGGGCCGTGCTGCGAAAGGGTTCTCGTCCATTTTTCCGTTTCGTGCTACCGGCCATGGTACGGGGAGAAGGAGGACTTCCCGAGATCACGGTAGCTAGCGACATCAGGGGCATCTCCGCGTCCAGGAGCACGACTTCCGGTTCAGGTTCCTCGGCGAAGGGACGGTTTGCATGCAAATCTCCGGGGCGTGTTCGCTGGCCGGCCAACCGAGCCCGTCGTTCCAGGCCCTCGGGCGGCCAGGATACACCTTTCGGGCCATTATTGTTCCGGTACGGCTCGTATCAGTTCCGGACGTCGCTTACGTGGGAAAGGAATCGGAGAACGCGATCCGAGGAGGTAACGGAAATGGCCGACGACAAGCTCCAGCAGAAGCTCATCGATTACATCGAGGACGTCCATGCCCTAGAGCAGAACGTCTCCACCATGCTCGACTCGATGATCTCCACCACCGATGACCCCAAGATAGAGCAGATGCTCAAGCACCACAAGGAAGAGACAGAACGCCAAGAGTCGCGGCTGCGCGAGCGCCTGGATGCCCTGGGGGTCGGCACCTCGGCCCGCAAGCAGGCGCAGACTGTGACCGCCGCCCTGGTGAAGGGTGCGGCCGACGTGGTGCGCGGGGATCAGGCCGGCAAGAACGCCCGCGACGCCTACACGACGGAGCGCATGGAGATAGCCGCCTACCAGCTCCTCGAGCGCTTGGCGGAGAAGGCGGGGGATACCGAGACGGCGGAGGTGGCGCGCCAGAACCGCGCCGAGGAGGAGGAGATGGCGCGTAAGATAGACGAAAGCTGGGGCAGGTTCCTGGACCTCACGCTGGCCGAAAACGGCATCAGGGTCTAGCCACACCAGGCGGGGCCGGGGTTGCGACCGAAACGGTAGCCTGCTGTTAGCCCTACCAGAGGTCCGCCCTACCAGAGGGCAGAAGGAGGAGGCGCCATGAGTGAAGAACGCCAACAGTAGCAACACCCCCGAGAGCCGGCAGAAGGCACCGAGGGGGCCGAGGGGGCCACCGGCGCCGAGCGGGCCGGTGACAACCAAGGCGCACTCGCGGACGAAACGGAGCGGCACGTCGAGCACCCGCAGGAACCCGCCGAGGGGGCAGAAGAGGCCGAGCGCGCCCCCGGCGCCGAGCGGGCCGGAGGCAATCGCGGAGGCGATCGCTAGGGCAGGCCTTACGCGTCTTCCCGACCACGGCGGGAGGAGGCCGGGATGCGAGGGGGGCTTACGCGTCGATCCTGCCGGTCCGGCCACCGGGTCTTCTCGGGCGGCACCCGACGGCGGGCCTCGCCACCCGCCTATGGTGCCGAGGGGAGGCCAGGGACAAATCGTCGGACGGACTCCGTGGAAACGGCTGCGCGCTCTCGTCGAGCGCGACTTGGCTTCAACGATCGGACTCGCTCACAAACGCCCGGTGCGCGGCGGCCGTCGACACCCCGTAGATCAGGTGCGTCGCTATGAGCTCTGCTCCCACCTCGCGCTTGGGTAGCCTGGTCGGCGGAGGATAGAGCCCCGCGAGCGGAAGCCACCCGCAATACCCCACGGCCCAGAGCGCCATACCGAACACGAGTCCCTCCAGAACGGGTCGCTCGCGCCCTATAGCCCTCTGGCCGAGCGCGTAGTCCACGCCGGAGACGGTCCCGTACCCGAAGTGCAGCGCCACCCAGCTCGCCTCGAAGGCGGGTCTCGATAGGTGGCGGCGCACCCTGAGCCTGTTCAGTAGGTTCTCGGTTATCTGTCTGGGGGCCACCTTTCCCGGTGACATCGAGGCCTTCTTCGAAGGGAGCATGGCCGCCGTCATCAGGGCCGTCCCGACGAGGCCGGCGAGCGTCCCTCTTGCCAAGAGCTTCATATTGTGCCTCCTCACTTGGGGCTCCCGGAGCGGGCGGTGGATAATCGCATCTACTGATAAGAGGGCCTGGTCCGGTAGAGTCTCCCGGACCATTATCCGGGGCCAAACCCTCACCCTCAAGGGCTCGCCACCCGGCGCGGGCAACCCCTGAGATTCGAGCATCGTCGAGCGGCAAGAGAGCAGGCTTGCGCTACGCAGCGTCCACGGACGGTGGAAGATCCTTGCCCGACAGAGCCTCCCTCTGTGGGCGGAGTAAAGGCAGTAGCGCTCGACGAGGAAGAAATCGAGCGAACCTGGCCTGGCCTCTCCCAGCTCGTCTCCGACCCTCCAGGCGGCCTCGAATTCGGCTGGCGCGCTGCGACGGTCGGGGCGCCTCGAGGCGAAGCGGATCGTCCGATCACGCCGCTCGTAGCTCATGCTGGCCCCGAAGTAGGGCAGGTGGAAGGCCAAGCGGGCCCCCAGAACGGCTACCCTGTTGTTCGCGTCCAGGGAGAAGAACCACACCCCCGGAACGCCATCGAGGTGCACGTAGGTCCTCACGTTCAGCTCGTGGGACTCGCTCAAGAGTGGAAGCGACGGCGCGAACACCGGCCTAACGCCCCACATGGTGAAGGGGGTGAGGCCGATCCAGGCCACGCCTTCGTGGGTGTCTACGGACAGGGGTTCCGGGATCAACGGACGGATCGACTGGGCCAGCACGGGCCAGTGCACGAACAGCAGCTCGCCCCACGACTGGTACATGATCGGCAACCCCGGCGGGCGGGCGCGTACCGACAGACGCTCGAAGGTGCCGATGTGCCCACCTTCCACACCAGCCGATTCTCCCCGCGAAGGCGCGCGCACGCAACCTTCTGCGATGGTGGGGTGCCGGCACTACGAAAGCGTCCTGTGTCGATGTCCGCATTATGGTGCCGCAGGAGACGGAACGCGCGGTCCCGAGCGGTCGATTGTTCGACCGCTCATCTACTGTTGGGGGTGAGAGGAAGTGGGCCGGAGGACGATCAACTTTGTCGTGGCATCCTCGGCCAGGAAATCGTGGATCTCCCTTATGGCGGAGAAGTTCTCCAGGTACCTCCCCGCGTCCTCTCGTCGAGGCTCCCGACGAGAGGCGCGCAAGAAACGTCGCTTGTGCTCTTCGGTATCGGGTACGCTCACCATCGCCACGATCACCTCGGGGTCCTCGCGGTAGGCCTCTTCTACGAGGCCCGGGATGTGACGTGTACGCCTTCCACGACCTCCCCGATGTCCTCCTTCCGGGCGCGTTTCAAGAGGCCGTTGACGGCGCTGGCAACCGGGCGGGCATGCTCCAGGAACCCCAGCCGCTCTACCTTACCGTCGGCCGCGACGAAGTCGGCCAGCGTCTTGTAGGCGGTATAGCTAGACTCGTGCAGCGCCGGGGACACCCCGGGAGGGATGGCGACCCGCAGCGCTTCGCGCACGGAGTCGGTCCCAATCACGTGCTCGATGCCCCGCCTCCTGGCCACCTTCGCCGCAATCGTGGACTTTCCGCTCCCGGAGGACCCTCCCACGAGCACTATCAGCGCGCCACCGTGCTCGACCAGGTAGCGGAGCCTGTCGGCGTAGTGGGCCTCCCTCGGCTGAAGCTCCCCTAGGCGCGAGAGGACCATACCGTGCACCTCGGAGCGAGGCACGCGCTCCGCGCCACGCTTACCCAGCTCGCCCTGGATGTCGTTGGCTACCCGTAAGGCTTCCTCGATAGAGATCCTCAGGCGCAAGAGGCTCTGGGCCAGGACTCCTCGACTAAAGAGGCGCAGCTCCCGATCTTCCTCCGAACCGCAATCTTCTTCGATAGAGATCTCCGGCGACTCATTTGGCCCCTCCAAGAGAAAATCGAAGATGTACCCCCGTTACGAACGTCCAAACGTAAGCGTCCATGTTACCCCTTCGGACGACAATGGCGTGTCTCGGACGAACGCACAGAGAGAGGTGGGGGGCAGCGTTGGCCTTGAGAAGTGTCCGATCGATGGACGGCCTGGAACGGATACGGAGGTAGTGAATACCGTTCCGGCATCATCGGCCGCTACCTGGCGTTGTGGTTTCTGGCTCCGGCCTTCGCGTTCGTTTTCTTCGTCGTCATAACGTCGCTCCGCTGGAGGCAGGGCGGCCTATACTCGCTCCTGGCGCTACCCGGAGCAACCCACTTCATGGGCCGGGCCCGGCGCGGCCTTGATCCTCCCGACCCGCGGCACCATGCCGATGGTTGTGCCGCTAGCGGCTTTTCCCGGGTTTTGCCAAGCCGCAGCGCAAGACGTCATCGGCCTCTTCTGGCCGGAGGCCACCGGGGATTTCGAACGGGCCCGCGTATTCCGTGTCTTCGGAAACGGGCTCCCCGTCCGTGAGCGTCCTCCCTACGTTGGAGTAGCGCGAAACCTTGCAGGTTTGCCTCCCTGCCACGGAGGAACAATGGCTTACAGAGAAGGCTGACACGGTCGCTCGGAGACCATTCCGGGGACTTGGCGAAAGCGCGGATGATAAGCGAGGGCACCTACGAGGGCACCTACATCGGCACCTCCGGTTGGCATTACAACCATTGGGCAGGCCGGTTCTATCCATCGGGCCTGCCCGGCGAGGCCTTACTCAAGCACTACGCAGGGTGCTTCAGCAGCGTGGAGATCAACAACTCCTTCTACCGGCTACCGCAGAAGAAAACGCTCCTTCGGTGGAAGGATGCGGTTCCGGAAGACTTCGTCTTCTCGGTCAAGGCCTCGCGCTACCTCACCCACATGAAGAAGCTCAAAGACCCCCAAGAGCCGCTGGAGAGGCTTCTCGACCGCGTGAGCGTCCTCGGGGGCAAGCTGGGCCCCATCATCTTCCAGCTCCCGCCAAGGTGGAGGTCGAACCCGGGGCGCCTGGAGGGGCTGCTGGAGATACTGCCGGAGGACCAACGCTATGCCTTCGAATTTCGGGACCCCAGCTGGTTCGAGGAGAAGAACTACGCGCTTTTGAGGGACCACGGCGCGTCGTTCTGCGTCTACGACCTCGACGGCAGAACCTCCCCGAAGCAGGTCACCGCGGACTTCGTGTACGTGCGGCTGCACGGGCCTGATGGTCCTTACCAGGGACGCTACGGAGCTGAATGGCTCGCCGGGTGGGCCGGAGCTATCTCCGCTTGGCGGAAGGAGGGGCTGGACGTGTACTGCTACTTCGACAACGACGAGGCGGCTTACGCGGCCCAGGATGCCCTAAGGCTCAAGCAGATGATGACGGTGGGATGAGACGGTGCCGATACAGAACTCGGACGTGGCGGAGGTCTTCGAGAAGGTCGCGGACCTTCTGGAGATCGAGGGCGAAAATAGGTTCAGGGTCAGGGCCTACAGGGACGCCGCGCGCACCGTGGGCGGTCACTCGCGAAGCGCGGCGGAGATGGTGGAGCAGGACGAAGACCTGATCAGGTTGTCCGGTATCGGCGAAGACCTCGCCGGCAAGATCCGGGAGAAGAAGCTGGGACCGGATCCCCTGGAGCCGGACGCCGATACCTTTCGGGAGCGCTTCGGGGGGAAAAAGGGAGACGTAAAGGAGGCACTCATGAACCAGCAGATCGTGGCCGGCATCGGGAACATCTACTCGGGCGAGATCCTTTTCCAGGCCCGCCTCCGCCCCCGGTCGAGCGTCGTACGCCTCGACGGCGAGGCCCTCGACGGCCTACCCAAAGAGACGCATCACGTGCTGAACGCGGCGATAGAGCGGGTAGCCAACCCGCAAGAGATTCCGGATTCCTTCCTGCTCTCCCACTGACGCGAGGGGAGGGGCGCCCACGGGAAAACGATGAGATCCGGAAGACCAAAGCCGCTGGACGGACCGCCTACTACTGCCCCTCTTGCCAGTCCGGGGAGGGGTAGACGTCGAACATGAGCGAGGTGATTAGATAATGGCCAGGAAGGCGGAGTGGGAGAAGCTCAAAGAACGATCTGCGGAGAGGTTCGGAGGGGACTCGATCTTCGGTGAGGGCACCCTCAGCTCCCGACTCGCCATTGTGGGGGAGGCACCGGGCAAGAGGGAGGTCGAGGAGGGACGCCCGTTCGTGGGCAACGCCGGGAAGCTGCTCGACGAATTGCTCGAAGAGGCCGGTATCGACCGCTCGAAGATCTACGTGACTAACGTCGTCAAGGTTCGCCCGACCAAGGAGGACGGAGGGCGCACCCGAAACCGCCCGCCGCGGGCGGGCGAGGTCAGGGAGGGAGTAGAGGTCCTGAGGGAGGAGCTCGACCTGATCAGACCCGAGGCCCTGGTACTCCTCGGCACCACGCCGGCAAAGGCCCTGATCAAGAAGTCCTTCACCCTCAAGTCCGAGCACGGCCGCCTTCTCGACTCTGGATTGGGCTTGCCCGCGCTCGCGACCTACCATCCCGCCTACTTGCTGAGGCTCAGGGGCATCGAAAGCGAGGACTACGGGCGGATGAGAAGCCAGGTGGTCGAGGACCTCGGCACCGCGTGGCAGCGCGCCCGCGGCGATGGGTGAGACGGGCGGCTTTGGGTGATACTCGGTCTAGGTTCGATCGGGATCGAACGGGGGTGAGTAGGCGTGGATGACCAACGGACACGGGCCGAAGGCACGCTGGGACGCACGAAGCCGGGTTCAGCCGGAGGTACGGCACCACCTACGGTCCGATCGACCAAGAAGGTGACGAGGCCCACCACGGCCCGAAGAGCCGCACCGAGGAGCCGGACAGACACGTCGGTCGGCACGTCCGGCCCTCTGGATTCCCGGTGGAAGGCTTCCCCGTAAATGCGGGCCGTCCCGGTTACATCAGCGCCACGCGGGTCGGCGAAGCCCACAACCTCGAATAGGCGCCAAGACAACCCATGAACTACTTTCGTACGGGGCCTTGCCAGCAAGGGGACCGGTCCGCTTCGCCAGCCTGATCCTTCACCTCTCCGAGGGCGAAGGCGTATAGACCGGCGAGGTACTGTATGAGTCTTCAATGCGAGATTCCGCATTTCAACTTCCGAGAATGGGTGAACGACGAAGTTCGTCGAGTGAGTTCCTCGTCCGGCTTGCACAGAGGTCTCGAACCTCGATTATGGACGAGGGAAGCAGTTCAACGTGCTTGACCGTGGGGAGCAGCGGTGACCATCATGCGCGCTCTCCGAGCAAGAGTCGGCTGCGGGTCCGTAAGATCCCGCTCGCCTCCCTCCCATCTAACCTTGAAGACCCAGTGAAGCACGGGCGCGGTCGGAAGGGTCAGTCTCGCAAACCAGCGTTTCTTGGGCTGATGTTGCGAGACTTCGGCCTCACCGGGTACCAAAGGAGCCCAGGGCTCCTTCCGGAAGCGCGTCCTACGGTCCCCGAGCGCGCCCCTTCGCGCCTTCGCCAACCCGTCCCCGCCACAACACGGGAGCCTCTAGGGACGCTCTGCCAACACGCATCCCTCTCGTCTCACTTCTCGCTGCGCGAACCGGCTTGCTGCCTCGAAGTGGTCGCACTTTGGGCAAAGGTAATCCTAGAGGGGTACCCTTCGATCCCCGTGGCTCGCGGTATGGCGCGGTCATCCCCGTGACTCTCGCGGTTCTCGCCTGGTTTCTTCACCTTCTGCACGCGGGGAGCGGAGGGTCTCGTCCCCTCCCGTACCGGGGTTAGTCGTCCTTCTGGACCCAGTTGCCCTTCTCGTTCTTCTCGTACTTCTGCTCCACGGCGCTCCAGGCCACGCGGTGGGCACGGTCCTCCTCCTCGTACTGATCCTCGGCGGAGTTGAAGGCCTCCTTGTAGATCTCCTGCGCGTGCTTGGGGAGGTTGTTCCTGACGCCTTTCGGCAGCTGCGTTATCTGCTCGTAGGGCACTTTGCGACCGTCCTTTCTAGGTTGCCCGCCGAGACCCTCCGTACCCGCCAACGAGTTCGGTTCAGTCGTCGCGGTGGGGGCACATCCGGCAAGCACGTCGCGCGGACAGCGGCCAACTTCCCGCGCCACCGTGCCCCCGGAGGCCAACACCCCCTCGCGCCTCCCGTCGCCGGCCGCGCAGCGCGTTGTCCGCGCGGCCGGCGAGGTAGGGGGTCTTGGGGGGAGGCGCAGGGGGTACGTCCCACGAATCGGCGAGCGGGCGGGTCGGGCCGGCGCGGTCGAAGTGCCCGCGCGTAGGCACGGTCGCGCCGGGCCGCTCCCCCGCCCCTGCCCTCGACCTCCGGGGCCGTGGCCTCGGGGATTCCGTCCAGTTTGCGGCGAGCACGGGTTTGGCCCTGCTTCGCCAGCCGGAGCGCGACCGCCTGGCCGTTGGCGCTGCGGGTCCCCTCACCACGGCGACCCTGCCCCCGACGTCCGCCCTCCTTACGGGTGCTCCTTCCTCGCCGGTGGCGGTCGGTTTGGGGGCGAGCCCGACCGCGCCCCCTTCGGGCTAACGACGACGGGCAAGGTAGACGCCGAGGAGGATCACGGCGCCGCCCGCGATCTTGCTCGCGCTCAAGTCCTCGCCGAAAAAGACCACCCCCGAGGCGACGCCGGTGAGGGTGATAAGGTACTGATAGACGAGCACCCTGTTGGCGCCGATGCGCGAGACGCCCCTCTGCCAGGCCGCGAACGCGAACGCCGTGGCGAAGACCGCGGAGAACGCCACGGCGACCCAGGCGCCCGCCTCGACGCCTTCCCACCTCGTCCCCAGGAGCACCGGGACGGAGACGACCAGGACGACGGGGGCTCCGAAGAGGGTGGGGTAGGTCGCGACCGCCAGGGGCGAGTACCTCCCGAGCGTGCGCATCGAGAGCACGGTGTAGGCCCCGAAGCCCACGGCCGCCAGGAGCACCGAAAGGTCCCCGGCGAGGCCGGCGCCATCGGCCTCGAGGCCCTCACGGAACACGATCCCGATCCCCGCGATCGAGAGCCCCAGGCCCAACGTCCCGGTGAGGGTGGGCCTCTCTAGCCCCAGCGCGAGGCCGAGCAGCAACCCCCACACGGGCGCCGTGGCGAAGATGAGGCCCGCGTTGGCGGCCGTGGTCAGGCTGAGGCCGAAGGTGAAGGCCGTCTGGCCGACTGCCACGCCGAGGCATCCCAGGCCTGCCATCGGCAACAGGTCCTCGCGGCGTAGCCTGCTCTTCGGCTCGAGAACGCGGAGCACGGCGTACATGAGGAGGCCGGCGACCGCGAAACGGATGGCCACGATGGACAAAGGGGGAACACTAAGCGCGGCGAACTTGGTTGCCGCGTAGTTCGAGCCCCAGAACACGGAGGCAAGGATCAACGAGGCCTCGGTCGTCGCCCCAGAACGGTCATCGTCTCTTCTCACGACGGCCGCCCACGCCTGGGCCAAGACGCGGGCCCCGCGAGTACCGCGCGTCTCGGCGGGACCCTTCCGCAAGAAAACGCGCCCCTACCCGTCCGGCTGAGCCTCCCAGTCGGTGAGGCCGTAGACCGCGACGAGCATGGCCCCCAGGATCAGGAAGTAGGCCCGCGCCTTGGGTTCCTTCAGCGCGCCGGTCAGCCACGGCAGCGCCAACGGCAACGCCAACGGCAGTGCCACGAACAGGGGTCTGCTGGAGAGCTCTATGGTGCCGTGGGTCCCGAAGGGGACGATCCTCCGTAGGGCGAGCGGCTGGTCGGTTACGGTGTTGGGGCCGCCTGGGCGCCGCCGAAGAGGTAGGCGAGCGCCCTCGCGGCGCCATGCAACCCCAACAGCGAGGGGGCCGAGAGGTTCAGGGCGAGGAAGCCGTAGTCTATGGCCCCGTGCGGCCCGGATTTGATGGGCTTGTTCACGAGCGGTTCGCTCCATTGTCGGGTGGGCGGGCCGTTCGGCGACCCCCGTCGTACCCCTCGCGCCGGGCCGCGCCTCGGGCATCAGGAAGAGGATGGCTGCATGGGCTGCTTGGGGGTGGAGTACAGGCGCGGCTCGACAGGTGGGTCGAGCTCGTCCATCTCGGGGCCCATAGCCTCGGGCTCGGCCACGTACTCGAACTGGCCCTTGCCGTCCATCGACGGTCCCTCGGCCCAGCGTCCGGTGGCGCTTTCCTCGCCCTCCGAGAAGTTCATGAACTTGTAGGCTACCTCGCTCATCTCCCGCTCCTGGGGGAAGTTAGAAGGCACCGGGGTGTCCTCGAGGCCGTCCGCCTTCAACTCCTCTATAGCCGCAAGCCACTGGTTCTGGTGCATGGTGTCGCGGGCCAAAAGGAACGAGAACATGTCCCTCACCCCCGCGTCCTCGGTGAGCTGGTAGAGCCTCGCCACCTGCAGACGGCCCTGGCTCTCGGCGGTCACGTTGAAGCGCAT
>Ga0126308_10000770_pt1 | contig 11542 bp, 12 predicted proteins | sample Plot55_FD_92533 | JGI IMG/M metagenome (GOLD analysis project Ga0126308, IMG submission 92533) | Serpentine soil microbial communities from UC McLaughlin Reserve, CA, USA - Plot55 | ecosystem: Environmental > Terrestrial > Soil > Grasslands | place: USA: UC McLaughlin Reserve, Lake County... | reverse complement strand
TCCCCGGCCTTGCTCCTGGCTTCGGCTTGTCCGTCCTCAACCTCGCCATCACGACCTTCATCTTCGCCGTCGTCTTCCTCGGCGAAGAAATCGGCTGGCGTGGGTACCTACCTACTCTTCCGACTGGCCGAGGTGACCTCCGGACGACGTGCGGCCCGGCCAAGGCGCTGGGGGGCCAGCCGACACCCGGAAACTGGCTGGCTATACGTGCAGATGTGAAGGCAGCGTTGATTCGGGTGCGACCATCAACTCAGCGATGGTGCCGTAGCAGCGCATGGCTGAGATGCGATCGTCACTCACGTCATAAACCAGACAGTAAGCGAGTCCCGCTCCGTTCCCGTCGCCAGCGTTGACGGAATGGCCCTCCAAGAAAGCATGCCCGTCCGTGATGACAAGAGGGCGCTGCTGTCCAGTCAACATCCTGCTGTGTAGATCAAGAATGTAGTCACGGACAGGCCCGGCGCCGCGCACCTGCTGTCCGCTGTCCACCATGAGCCAGGAAACGTCACTCTCAAAGAATCGAGAGAAGTCCTGCTCGGCGCCCATGGCTTCGAAGTAACGATCCATGACACTTTGCGTGGCGGAAACGGACACGAGGCCCTCCTCAATGCACGGACGGTGTCCATGGCTCTCCGGGCGTGCTCCACCTACCTTGCTCCGGCCCCTGCCAGAGGTCAATCCGGAACGGTGACCCTGCAGGTCCGCCTGAGCTACCAGATGGGCAGATTGACATGCGCAATCGATCGGCGCTGGCCTCTCCATTGGTCTGTGCCACTCGTCATTGACGCGCGTCAGCTTCCGCTGCAGGCTTGGCTTGCACCGGAGCATGATCGTCGGTGCTCATGAGGTGATGATGATGATGCGATTTAGGCGTTTCTACGACCACCCGGGTCTGCTGGTAGCTTCTATGCTCCTCTGTGGGCTGATGATCGGGTGCGGCGGGCAGCAAACCCCCTCGGATAACCAAACCGATGCGAATTCCACGAGCAGTCCCACAGAAAGCGAATCGTCGGGAAACAACGGTGACGACCCGGCTGACGATGACCTGGCCTGGGTGCCATTTGGTCCGCAGGACCCCACCTCTCCAACGCCTACTTGGCCGGTCTACAACTTTTTTGCCCAAGGCAAGTGCTCAGAACTGCGGGACTATCTCAATAGTGACCAAGGTGCCTCGATCCGGGAATCAGACGTCGGGCAGGCCATGGTGGCGGTGTGTGAGGCAGCTATCGAGGGTCAGCAGGACCGATGGAGTGTTGCGGAGGCTCGCGCCGGCGCCAATCCATCCGCGATCGACACATCGGCCATCGGGGACGATTGCCTGGGCGACGCCATCGCGGGGCTTTTGAATCGCGCTCTGATTTGGCACCGGGAGCACCCAGAACAAACGCCTGATGTGCAGGATGAACAGGTCGAGGGGCGGACCGAGTGCGGCAAGAGGTATCCGCCCGACGAGCCATCGCCCACGTCGGAGGAGCCATCACCCACGCCTGAGGAACCATCCCCAACACCTGACGAATCGACAGAGACAACGGGATGAAGGTCTGGGGCAGGAGTGGATCGCGACCCGATGATGAACCCCATGCGGCCCCGACCACCACCGCAGATTCTCCCGCGGGCAAGCAGAAGGACAGTGCTGCACCCGTCGAGCGCTCCGATCTTGCCCAGCCATCGAACGCTGCCGGCCACGACGACAGTGCTGCACCCGAGTCGTCGAACAGTGCTGGCATGCACGAGGACAGCGCTGGAACCCCCCAGCTCAATGGTGCTGCCGAGTCGTCGAGCACCGCGCCAGCGCCGGAGAGCGGTACTGCGCGTGCGCAGCGCACCGATCTAGCCCAGTCGTCGAGCGCTGGGGAGGACGCTTCCGGCTCTGTTCCCAACGACGGCGAGTCAGTGCTGCGATCAGCTCTGTCGGTTGTCACGGCCATCGGGCCGCCGCTAACCATTGCCACTGCGCTGATGATCTATTTCGGCTGGGCACGCACCAACGTGCAGGCACGCGCCATGGGCCTTGACGTCAGCTTGTTCAGATACTCGACTCAGGACTACGTGCTATCAAGCATCAGCACGCTCTTCGTCCCTCTCCTGGTCGTGGCCGCTCTTGCTCTGGGGGGCCTTGCGCTCCACCGTCGAATCGGTCGGGCCCTGCGACGGCCTGCAGCGCGGCCAGCACTCCGAACCGCAGGACGAGTCGCGCTAATCCTGGGACTGATCGTATCGGGGGTCGCGGTGCTGATCGCCATCTTTGATCGCGACCGAGCACCGTTGATCATTCCGCTTGCGTTGGCTGTCGGTACGGCCGTGGCTGCCTATGGCGGTTGGCTGGCGGGCGCCGCCGCCCATGATCCTGACGCTCCGGCTCCAGCGCCCCCGGTGTGGCAGAGTGCGCTGCGTCTGCTCCTCGTCGGGTCTGTCATCACGCTCGCGCTGTTCTGGGAGGTGTCCAACTTTGCCGGTGTGGTTGGTCGCGGTTATGCGCAGCAGACCGCCGCTACGGTGTCCCGGCTTCCCCGGGTCACCGCATTCAGCACCACCAGCCTCGGCATCGAGGCGCCTGGTGTCCGTGAGGAACGCATCGAGGCGGACCCGAACACCGGCAATGACGCCATCCGGTACCGCACCACTGGGCTCCGTTTCCTGGCCAGCTCTGGTGGGCGGATATTCCTGCTTCACGACGGTTGGAAACCGCGGGGTGGCACAGTGATTGTTCTCCCTGACAATGAGCAGGTGCGCTGGCAGTTCTCACGATGAGCCGGCTTGACCCAATCCATTCGGCAGCGCATCACCTCGTGAGAGCTCTTTCGAGTCGACCGGTTTCAGTCTCGTCTCCTCACGGCACCTGGCACGGCCACTTCGCCGAAGAAACTCTTGCCCGGCGAATTGATCATTCGGAAACGTCGCTCTAGATCAGAGGTCTGTACAGCCGACATCTCTTCCTTCAACCACCCTGCACCGGTCACATTCGGGCGCTTTGTTGTCGGCGTTCGGTGTGACGATCGGGTATGCGCTATGGAGTCAATGTCGGCACGCTGGGGGAATACGCCGATCCGCGTCTCGTGGTCGATTTGGCTGGTGCCGCAGAGGAAGCCGGGTGGGAATCGCTGTTTGTCTGGGACCATCTTGGCTTCACCTGGGGTGTCCCGTCGGGTGACCCCTGGGTTACTTTGGCTGCTGTTGCTCAGGCGACGTCGCGACTGCGCATCGGAACCGGGGTGACGCCGCTGGCCCGTCGCCGTCCGCAGGTTGTCGCCAACACCATCGCCTGCCTCGACCGACTCAGCGGCGGTCGGGTCGTGCTGGGTGCCGGTCTCGGCGGCGTCCCGGTGGAGTTCACTGCCTTCGGTGAATCCGACGATCCAAGGCTTCGGGCGGAACGCTTGGATGAGGCCCTGGAACTCGTCGCTGCGTTGTGGTCTGGTGAGCGCGTCGATCACCGGGGACGGCACTACACCGTCGCGGGGGTGACGCTAGCGCCGTTGCCGGTGCAGCGTCCACGCGTGCCTATATGGATAGGCGGCGACAGTGCTCGGGCGAAGCGCCGTGCCGTCCGCTGGGATGGCTGGATCGTCGGTGGCGACAGCCCGGACGGGACGATGATGATCAGTCCCGACCAGATCACGGCGGCGATCGACGGGCTGGGACCACGATCTAACCACTTCGAGATTGCGCTCAGCGGTGTATCGGCGAGCGATGACCACGCCTTGTTGCAGCGCTACGCCGACGCCGGCGTTACCTGGTGGCTCGAATCGATCCATGGCCAACGCGGCTCGATGAGCGAAATGTTGGATCGGATCCGGGCTGGCCCGGCGATGCTGCATTGACAACGGAAGTCACCACGCTGCTGCCTTTGGCCGGACATTCACTGCTTGCCCGTCGATCGGCTCGGGCAAACCAACGCCGCCTCGTCAGTCCTCATTCGGCGGCGTCGGCACGGCCTCCCGCTCCGACTCCTCCGGCACGCCGGCGCCCGCCAGGTGGCCGGCATCGTTGAACGTCACGAGCGTCCACTCCGACTGGCCGTTCGATCCGCGTCGATGGCGCCAGTGCGTGATGCTCGTGTTGAGCGGCGCAAACGCCACCCGATTGCCGGTTCCGCCGAGACCGAACGCGAGGTAGAACGAGACCTCCAGCACGCCGCCGTGACACACCGCCACCACTGTCTCGTCCTCATGTTCGGCGACCAGGCGGGCCAAGGCGCTGCCGGCGCGGACGAGGAACGCGGCCCAGCTCTCACCGCCCGGAGAGAACGGCCGGAATGGGTGTGTCGGCAGCAAGCTGTGCGGGTCACCGAAACGCCTCCGCCACTCGTCCACAGACAGCCCGTCGGCTTCACCCGGACGTAACTCCTGCAGGTCGTCATCGCGCTGTATCGGCAGCTGAAGCGCTCGCGCGACGTACTCGCCGGTTTCAAGTGCCCGCGGCAACGTACTCACGTACAGCTGATCGGCACGCACCTGCTCAGCGCGCAGCCGCTGCTCCAGAAGCTCGGCTTGCTTGCGGCCGAGATCGGTGAGGCCGACGTCACCGCGCATGCCACCGATGATGGGCTCGACATTGGCGACGGCCTCACCGTGGCGGATGAGGTACAGGTCCGTCGTCATCGGATTCCTCCTGCGGCATTGACCATGGACCTGACTGGCAACGGACGGGGACACCGTCGCAGGAAGAGGATACGGCGACCAATAGGACTGCCGGAACGCGGCCAGACGCACCCGGGGGTGGACGAGGATCAACATAAGTGGCCGAGAAACTTGATCAGCGACCCGGCCTCGTTGGCCAGAGCGCTCCACGGATCAGCCACTGGTTGATCCCTGGGATCGTCTCGCCGCCACCCTTGTGGCGTGCCCATTAACCTCCCGGTACGGCGCTAAAGCTCGGCCGCAAGGAGGCACGACAGCTGGCGGTGCGAGCTCAGCTGCTCGACGCCAGCAGGCCGACCGACCTGGTGGACCTCGTCGACCGACTGACTCTGCTGCAGATCGACCCGACATCCGCCATCGCCCCGAACGCCGATCTTGTCACCTGGAGCCGGCTGGGGGCCTCATACCGACCCGCCGATCTCACTCGAGCGCTTGAGGAGCGGACGCTCTTCGAACTACGGGCCTTTTTTCGAGGGACTCGACGGACAGTGGCGAGCGGATCCCGACGCGCTCAACCAACCCTTTGCCGGTCGCACGGCTCTGCTGTCACCGTTCGACCGACTCATCCACGACCGCGAGCGTACGAAGGGTCTCTTCGACTTCGACTACATCCTGGAGATGTACAAGCCGGCAGCGAACCGGCGCTGGGGTTACTTCGCCCTGCCCGTGCTTCACCACGACCGCCTCGTCGGCAAGCTGGACGCCAAGGCAGACCGCAAGGCGGGAACATTCACCATCAACGCCCTGCACCAGGACGTGCACTTCACCAAGGTGATTCGCAGCGACGTGGAAGCCGAGATCGAGGCGCTCGCCGCCTGGTTGGGACTGCTCATAACCCGATAGTGGGACATGACCGATCGAGTGAGATCGACGTCGTCCCCGAGGCAGACTCACCTATTCAGGGAGCATCCCCTGCCTAGACGTCTCCTCATAACCGCAACGGCACCGTTTCCGACCTCGAAGTGAGCTGCGCGGCCAGGCCCACGGGACGCGACCGGCCTGCCAAGCGCAACAATGTCAGCTCGATGCAGGCTCGACCCGTTCGCGCTGATCGGGCATGCCCTGCGCGACCCGACGCGGCTCAGTCCCGCCGCGCGGCCATGCAACGTAATCGCGGAAGGCCATCGGAAGCCCGCGGGTGGTGAGCAGATCAAGAGAATTCATGACCTGGATATGAACGTGCGGCTGTGTGGAATTGCCGGAGTTGCCACACGAGGCGATCGGCTCCCCCGTGGTGACCCGGTCACCGGACTGGACCCGCGGTGATCCCTCACGCAGATGGGCCAAGAGCACGAACGGTCCGTCCTCGTCCAGCGCCACAATCACATAGTTGCCAGCAACTGCCCCCACTCCGTGACGGAGCCTTGACCCCTGGGTCACGACGTACTGCAGCAGCGTCAAGGGCGAACGCCGGGCGGGGTGATCTGGCTCCCCGTCATGGACTGCGACGACTCGGCCGTCGGCGGGCGCGAGGATCGGCGCACCGAAGCCTAGAAAGCGGTCCACCGGCTCGACAGACAGGAATGTCCGCCAGTCCCGTACGGTGGCCGTGCGCCGTTCAGCGTCCACGGCAACGAAGTCGATCGCGAAGGTCTGCCCAAGGAAATGTGTGCCGTGGCTTGGTACGCGTCGCGCTGGCGAATTCTCGGCCAGCCACGATCCTGCGAACGGAAGCGACAACACGACCGGTGGTCGCTCAGCGTCGGGGCGATAGGTAGCCGCCGCGCGAAGCCCCTCCCGCAACGCGGCGAGGTCGGCGCGTTGCTGCTCAGGCATACCCCAGTCTCGCCTACTTCGTCCCATGTCACAGAGGGTCGGGCTGTCTCGTCCCAGGTCTCAGAGACACATCATTGAACTCAGGAAGGTGATAGTCATGCGGGTGTTCGTGGCAGGCGGGAGCGGGGTCCTGGGGAGGCGGCTGGTGCCGCAGCTGGTGGCCCGGGGCCACCAGGTGACGGCGACGACGACGAGCGTGGCCAAGTTGGACTTGCTGGCGAAGCTGGGCGCCGATGGGGTCGTGATGGATGGCCTGGACGCAGTATCTGTCGATAAGGCGGTGGCGGCGGCTCGGCCGGACGCGATCGTGCACCAGATGACCGCAATTTCGGTGGTGCACGCCGGCAAGCCCGATCTGAAGCACGGTGATCGGTGGTTCGCCATCACCAACCGGCTGCGCACCGAGGGGACGGACCACCTGCTGGCAGCCGCGGATGCGACCGGCGTATGGCACTTCGTCGCACAGAGCTATGCGAACTGGAACGGAATCCGCAAAGGCGGATGGGTGAAAACCGAGGAGGACCCGCTTGACCCGGAGCCGGAGACGACGTTCCGCACGATTTCGGAGGCGATCTTCCACCTCGAGGACGTGGTCCTCAAGGCTGGCGGCGCAGTCCTGCGATACGGCGGTTTCTACGGACCGGGCGCCACTGACGACCAGGTCGAGCTCGTGCGCAAGCGACAGTTCCCGTTGGTCGGGCGCGGCTCGGGTTACAGCTCGTGGGTGCATCTGGATGACGCGGCCAGCGCGACCGTCCTGGCTGTGGAACAAAGGGCAACTGGCGTGTTCAACATCGTCGATGACGAGCCGGCCCCGGCCAGCGAGTGGCTCCCCTACCTGGCGGAGTGCGCGGGAGCGAAGCCGCCGATGCGGGTGCCGAAGTGGCTCGCTCGGGTGCTGGCCGGGAAGGTGGTGGTAATCATGATGACCGAGGGCCGGGGCTTCTCCAACGCCAAGGCCAAGCGGGACCTCGGCTGGGAACTGCGCTATCCGTCGTGGCGCCTGGGCTTCAAGGAAGAATTCGCGTGACCCGGACTGAGGAGTTCGAGGAACTGCGGCCGCTGCTGTTCGCGATCGCCTACCGGATATTGGGCAGTGTGAGCGAGGCCGAGGACGCGGTTCAGGAAACCTGGTTGCGTTACGAAGCCTCCGCTACAGAACCCGCGTCCACCAAGGCCTTCCTATCGGCGGTGGTCACCCGAATCTCGATCGACGTGCTGCGCTCGGCCCGCGCCCGGCGGGAGACGTACGTCGGGCAGTGGCTGCCCGAGCCGCTGTTGACCGACCCCTACGAGGATCCTGAACGCTCGGCGGAGTTGGCCGATTCGTTGTCGATGGCAGCCCTGTTGCTGCTGGAGCGGCTGAGCCCGCTCGAGCGGGCGGTCTTCGTGCTGCGGGAGGTGTTCGGGTTCGGCTTCGACGAGGTCGCGTCGGCGGTAGGACGGTCGGAGGCGGCGTGCCGCCAGCTCGCCGTACGGGCCCGCCGCCACATGGACGAAGGCCGGCCCCGGTTCGAAGCCGACCACAGGGAACGTGAGGAGCTGGCGGCGCGGTTCTTCGATGTGCTCCGCGAAGGCGACGTCGAGGGCCTTCGCGAGCTGCTGGCCGCTGACGTCCAGCTGATCGGCGACGGCGGCGGCAAGGCCCCACAGTGGGCCAGGGCTATCGCCGGCGCCGAAAATGTGGCCCGGATGCTCGCCGTGATCGGCACCGCGTTCGCCCGGATCGGCGGCGTAGTGGAGCCGCACGAGTTAAACGGTCAGCCGGGCGCGATCTTCCGCGACCGGGACAACAGGGTGGTCAATACCTGGACGCTTGACGTACTCGACGGACGGATCCAGACGATCCGCTCGGTGATCAACCCCGACAAGCTCGGGCACGTGGGTCCGCTGGCGGACGCCTGGGCGGTCTACCGGGAGGCGAACCAGGCTCGCCGGCCCACGGATTGATCAGAAGTCGATTGATACCGGGACCGATGTCGATCCGACATTGCAGTCGCAAAGAATTTTTTGCACAGACAGCAGCCGGGCGGTCGACCGCTCACGCTGATCCGGAACGTCCCGCGACGCGCGCTTGGCTGTGTCAGTTTGACCGGCCCCAGTTGGCGGTTTGATCTGGCGCTGGGTGTGGGCTGTCAATCACGTTTGGCTTCGAATTGAATGCGCATGATTGGTCTTTCCGGTGAGCGCCGGGCGATCTCGGAGAACCCGGCCATGGCGAAGGTGGATGCGTAGCCGGTACTGGTCGCGCTCGGTGACACCGCACCGTCCAGCGGATAGGCCTCAAGAGCCGGTGCGCCCGCAGCGCGGGCGTACTCGATCGCCGCGGAGATCAGGGCAGTCATGATTCCCTTGCGACGGTGGCCTTTGCGGATGTAGAAGCAGCTGATGGACCAGACTGGAACGTCATCGACGCGTCGAGTCCGGAAAGCCCGCTCCAGTCCAGGAACCGCAGCGCGCGCCGTCACCCGGCACCAGCCGACGGCCAAGCCGTCGCGAAGTGCTAGCAGGCCAGGTGGCGGTCCTTGCTTGACCACCCTCCGTAGGTCGGCGCGGTTACTGGCCGCGGGGCGCCGACGGTAGTCGATGCCCATCGGCGCGACGCACCAACATCGGCCCGCCGGGCCGCCCTGGTCGAGTAGGTCCGTGAACGCCGGCCAAAGTGATGTGGTCAATGGTTCGATCACCAGCTCGGAGTCTGCTGATGCTGTCATGTCTCAACCACAGTTCTTACGGCAAGTGGTTGGTCAGCCAAGACCGCAGCCTGGCCGCTGGCAGAGCTCCCACCTGCCTGGCGATGACCTTGCCGTCACCAAGGAGAACAAGGGTGGGAATCGACTGAGCGTCGAATCGGCGGGCCAAGTTCGGCGACTCGTCGACGTTGACCTTGACCAGCTTCAGCCGTCCCGCCATCTCGGCCGCTAGTTGCTCCAGGACGGGGCTCACTCGCAGGCAGGGACCGCACCAAGGGGCCCATAGATCGACAAGCACCGGGATTCTTGATCCGTCCGCAATAGCGGCGAAGTCGGTGTCGGATGCGTCGGCCACCCAAGGGATCGGCGAGTGGCATTTGCCGCAGCGAGGCGTGCCATTGGCCACACTCGGGACGCGGTTCTTGGTCTGACAACGCGGACAGACAACCACCTTGGCGGTGGCCTTGCCGGCGGCGGAACTCATGGTGCCAGTATCTCTGCGCCACCTGGAGATCACCCTCCCGGTCTGGCGCTGTCTAGGCTCAGCTGGGATTTGTGGCTGGCCGGACAACGACGACTTCGGCGTAGTCACCGCCAACGAACTCATCACAAAGCGCACTTCGACGCCGCGAAGCCTTCCAAAAACGCAGGGCCGGCCTTCCACGCATCGCGTGCCGCCGCGGTGTCCCACTCAGATATGGACGTGAAGTGTTGCGGACTGTTCAGCGCGCGAAGCAGCCTCGCATGGTGAAAGCTCGGCCGAGGGCCTCCCTGGCGCGATGAGTTTCAGCCGAGTCACGAGTCTTTTACTGTGCCGTCGTAGGACGGCGTATGACGCTGCCCGGCACGAGACACCCACGGAGGACACCATGACGACTACGCCGAGTAATGTGACCACCGCGCTCCCCGGCCGCCCGCCCGTCGTTGACTTAGCCAGCTGGCAGACTGCCCGTGATGAGCTTCTGGTACGCGAGAAGGCCCACACCCGCGAGGCTGACGCACTCGCAGCGGCCCGCCGCCGGCTGCCGATGGTGGAGTTCGACGGGACGGTCGAGGTCGTCGGACCCGACGGCCCGGTCCCGTTCCTGGACCTGTTCCAGGGCCGCGACGAGCTGGTGGTCTACAAGCACATGTGGTACGACGGCGCGCCGCACCAGGGGCAGTGCGAGGGCTGCACCACCACGGCCTGGCACCTGAAGGACGCCGTCTACCTCAACGCCCGCGGCGTCTCGTTCGCCATCCTGACCACGGGCCAGTGGGACGAGGTGGCCTCCTACGTCAAGTTCATGGGCTACACCCAGCCCTGGTATTCGGTGCGCGACGTGGACGCGCCGGTCGGCGGCAGCATGGGTTCTATCACCTGCTTCCTGCGCGACGGCGACCGCGTGTTCCTCACCTACTCCACGACGGGCCGTGGCAACGAGCCGAGCAACGGGTCCTTCGGCCTGCTCGACATGACGCCCTACGGCCGCGGCGAGGGGTGGGAGGACAACCCCGAGGACTGGCCTGAGGGCCGCCGCGCGTGCTGGTACTGGCGCTCGGACGCTGATGGGAACGCCACCTGGGGCCCAACCAGCCGCCCAGTGCCGCAGTGGACCCGCCCCGGCGCAACCCCCGTGGAGACCCTCGGCCGGCACGGCCACCACCACTGACGGGCCTTCGTCGACGGCGTCTGCGACCTAAATCGAATCGCTGCCGCCAGTTTCTAGCGGGATGCCGTCCGGCGACATGGCCTGTCTAAACCGGCGAGGGAGCGTCTGGCCGCAGCAGACCGGCGGTCCGAAGATCTGACCACGCGGCGGGTGGAACCCTGCTGTTATAGAGCTTGATGTTCCGCTGAACTTCGGCGGCGGAGCGCATACCCAGAGTCACGTTCACGACGCAGGGATGGGCCAAAGGAAAAGCGATGGCGGCAGCGGGAAGGCTGGTTCCGTGCTGCTCACAGATATCGGCAATCTCGTTGGCGCGCGCGATCACCTCGGGTGCAGCATCTTCGTAGTCGTACCTGGCCCCTGGTCCAGGCCGCGGCTGGGCGAGAATTCCTGAATTGAAGACGCCGACGGCTACCACGCTTTTGTCCACTGCTGCTGCCGCCGCCAGTACGTCTTCGAGTGCGTCCTGCTCCAGCAGGGTGTATCGGCCGGCGAGCATGACGACGTCCACAGGGGTTTCCCGCAGGAACCGGGCGAGCATCGGAGCCCGGTTCATGCCGACACCGATTGCACTGAGAACTCCTTGCGAGCGAAGTTCAGCGAGTGTAGGTATCGCCTCCTTGACCGACTCCTGCCAATAGTCGTCCGGGTCATGCACAAAGACCACGTCAAGCCGGTCCAAGTGCATACGGGCAAGCGTCGCATCGATCGATCGCAGTACGCCGTCACGGCTGTAATCTCGTTCTCGGCGCAGCTCGTCCGGCACGGCGAACCCCTCGCT
>Ga0126308_10000769_pt1 | contig 11543 bp, 12 predicted proteins | sample Plot55_FD_92533 | JGI IMG/M metagenome (GOLD analysis project Ga0126308, IMG submission 92533) | Serpentine soil microbial communities from UC McLaughlin Reserve, CA, USA - Plot55 | ecosystem: Environmental > Terrestrial > Soil > Grasslands | place: USA: UC McLaughlin Reserve, Lake County... | reverse complement strand
TGAATGTTATCAAAGACTACTTGGTAGAGACCGGGCAGAAGGTGTTCGCTTCGGACAACATACTATTCGGCGTCGGTGTCGTTGAGAACGCCTACGAGGAGACCGCGATCGTAGAGGCGATATCCCCGCAGCGAATCTTCGAGCGTGAGGCGGAACTGCTCAAAGAATCCGCAAGACTCATGCCCAAGCTGCCCGTCTCTGACATGGATGTCCTCTTCGTGGACGAGCTCGGCAAGAACTTCAGCGGCACCGGCATGGATACCAACGTCATCGGCCGTTTCCGCATCCTCGGGGTGGAAGAGCCCAACAGCCCGAACGCCAGGTACCTGATCGTCAGCAACATCAGCGAGGCTTCGCACGGCAACGCCTTAGGCATCGGCCTCGCCGACTTGACAACGCGGAGGCTCTTCGACAAGATCGACTACGACGCCATGAACCAGAACGTCCTCACGAGTACGTTCCTCGAGCGGGCCAAGATCCCGATGCTCCTGGAGAGCGACCGGGAGGCCCTCAAAGCTGCCATCCGCTGTAACTGGGATGTCGCTCCAGAGGACACCCGCTTCGTCCGCATCCCGAACACACTGCACCTCCGCTACGCCTACCTCTCAGAGAATCTCCTGGACGAGGCGCTCGACAGCGGCAACGTCGAGGTCATCGAAGAGGCCGCAGAGCTCGAGTTCGACAAAGACGGCTACTTCGCGAGGTTTGGATCGGAGGACGAAGACCAGACCGTCGCCACCTACCCTGGCGGGGACGACGGATACTACGGGGATGAGTGATCGGAGATAGGAGATAGCCTACTGCAACCGGATTGGTACGGGTAGGTGCGCATTAGTACCAGCGACGCCGTGAAAGCTGAGACCTTAGCTATAGTAAGCCACGTACCAACACAGGATGGTACGCAATTGGATAGCCACAAGCCAACTCGTAGCTGGAGCAAGGGTAAGCGGTTCGAGTCCGCTCGTCGGCTCTCTGTTTTATTACGATTTGCAGGAAAAATAAGCGAAATGAGGATGGCGTGGTTCTGGATCATTTGTCTCTTGACACCACTCGCGGGGATAATCCCTTAATTAGTAGGGGAGCAGCAACAAGCTAGACCCACTCGGATTAGTCGGAGGTACCCCCGGGCGGCTATGGTCCGAGGAGAGCTCCACGGAACGGCGTCGATTTCTTGCGAGTGGCGCTCTGAGTGCTACGTATCTTGAATGGTTGTATGGGAACGCCGACGTCTGCTAGCAGCGCGTAGTTCCAGGTAGTTTGACACGACAGCTACACTGAGAGGCAGGGAGAGAAGGAGATGATGGGGTGGTGGCACCGCCTGAGGCCGGAGAGAGCGGCATCGCTTCTGAGCAGTCACAAAACCCTCGAAGGCTTCGCGCGGTCGAACCCGCCAAGGCGGAAACTGCCCCACTCAGTCCGGAGCGTCCACGCCACAACCTTCCTTTGGAGCTCTCCAGCTTCGTCGGACGGGAGAAAGAGCTTGCCGAGGTAAGGCGGTTGCTGCAGGATACCCGCTTGCTGACGCTCACCGGCTCGGGTGGGTGCGGCAAGACTAGGTTGGCTCTGGCGGTGGCAAGGGAGGTTGTGGAAGGCTTCGAGGACGGGGTGTGGTTGGTGGATCTGGCGCCGCTGGCAGACCCTTCTCTCGTGCCCCAGGCGCTAGCCTCTGCTCTAGGCGCACGCGAGCAGCCTGCCCGCTCGCTGAACGAGACCCTCTCAGACTATCTCAGATCGAAGAAGGTGTTGGTGGTTTTGGACAACTGCGAGCACCTGATCGAGACGTGCGTCGAACTGGTCGAGGCGCTGCTGCGCTCTTGCTCTGAGTTGCGCATCCTGGCTACCAGCCGGGAAGCTCTGGGCATCGCCGGCGAGATATCCTGGCCCGTCCCCTCGCTCACCCTCCCGGACCTTAGGCGCCTACTGGACATCGAGAGCCTGTTCCGCTATGAGTCGGCCCGCCTCTTCGTGGAGCGGGCGGCGGCTGTAAAGCCGACCTTCCTTTCGTTTGGCTACTCCTCGAAAGCAGGAAGAGGCAGCCTGAGAACGGTTCGTAGTGCTTCCACACCGGCACAGTAACGGATCGCGGGACGGGACGTCCGCGTTCGAGAGTGGCCCTAAAGAGCCGAGAGTGGCGCGGTGCACCAAATGAGGCGGCGAAAGGCTCACGAAGGGCTGGACTTCGAGGCTCTGCGGCACGCAATCGAGCACTGCGATCTGGACGCCATGCTCGTCTTCTACTCCAAGGAAGTCCGGCTGAGCATCGTCAACGCCGACGCCCCTCAGGCTTTGCCCTTCGAGCTTAGCGGAAAAGCGGAGATAGCCAAGCATCTGCGAGCAACCTTCAGCCAGGAGGCGTCTCACCGCATCGAGCGGGATGCCGCCGTCGGTGAGGATCGGGTGACATTCCGGGAGGCTTGCGAGTACTCGGATGGGGGCCAGGTCGTGGTCGAAACGACGCTTGAGGTGCGCGAAGGAAAGATCGTCCGCCAGGTGGATGTAGTGGCAAGCGACGCACGGACGAATAACCAGGAGGGGAGCGGCCGAGGACAGCCCACCTGAAGTACGAGCGCAGGGGTAGATGCGACTTTGCTAAACCGACTTCTGTGTTCCAAGCAATCGAGAAGGAGGATTAATGACGATGTCCAGTGTATCTAGCGTGGTGAGAAGACACCCTATCATCACGTTCTTTGTCCTGACCTACGCCATCGGGTGGGGGTTGATACCGTTCTGGACCTTCCAAGCAGGCTCGCCGTTCATCGCCGCCCTCATCGTGATCCCCCTAACCCAGGGAGTTGCAGGTCTCAAGGAGCTGGGCTTGCGCATGATCCGCTGGCGCGTTAGGTGGTACTGGTACGCTCTGGCCATAGGAATCCCGCTCGCTGTCCTCGGGCTCATTGTGGGGCTCAACGTCGCTCTCGGGGCAAGCGCTCCCTCGCTAGCCAGTACAGCTCCGTGAGCACCATCCTGCTGGTGTTCGGGACAAAGCTGATTAACCCTGGAGATGGGCCGCTAGGCGAGGAGCCGGGCTGGCGAGGGTTCGCCCTCCCTAGGCTGCAGAGCTCCCTCACGCCGCTGGTGTCCATCCTGATACTAGGGGTGCTCGTAACTGTCTGGCACGTGCCCCTCCTCTTCCTGGAAGAAGGCCTCTTGCGGCCGTCCATCATCGTGGGCTTCCTCCTGGGAACGATGGCGGTGACGTTCTGGTACTCATGGTTGTTCAACCACACCGGCGGCAGCGTGCTCTTGACGATCATCGCGCACGCCGCCCAAGGGACCATCACGATAGGAGGGTTGTGGTCCTTGGGCGCAGACTTTGCGCGGGCCAACCTGCTCACTGGCTTCGTGTGGTTGGCCGTTGCGATCGGGTTGGTGGTCTTCGACTGGAAGGCTTGGCGCGGTCCCGCGCCTGCCGAGGCGACGACCCCACCACAGGCGATACCGTCCAGTGGAGCGGCACCGGCGACGCCTGCCTAGCTCTTGGCTTAGCCCTTACCTCTCTAAGGCTTGAGAGAGAAACACAGTGGGAAGGAGCCGAGAGACGAAGTACTCGACTCCTCCAGGAGGACCGGTGACCATCTTCCTCGATCCCACGCCGGGATCGTTCCAGGAGTCCATAGGGCAGATCTTGCTCGGGATCGCGGTGGCTGCCCTCGGTTGGCACGCTGCTGGTGCCGGTCACCTTCGCGGCGTTGGGATTGGCCTTCTGGAAGCGATCGCTCCTCTGGGGGCTGGCGGTGGTCAACGCGGCGATCCTCTTCAAGATCGGCTGGACGTTCCTGTTAGCCACGGAGGCGGGCGCCATGTCCCATCTGCCGGCCGCGGTGCTCGGTATCGTGGTCTGCGACGCCCTGATCCTCTACCTCATACGCAGGATGCGCGCAAGGTTCTCATACGAGCGTCCGCTACCCAGAGAGCATCATAGCTAGCCCGACCGGCGGATCGACGGAGGCAACCCGGATCGCCCAAAATGGAGGTACGAATGTGGACGGAAAATCGGTAGCCACGGAAACGGGCACGTTCCTAGGCGAGTTCCCTTACGTGCGCATTGGAAGCGGGCCGGAGAAGCTGGTGATCTTGCCCGGCGTAACCCTCGAGAACGAGCCTCCGAACCGGTTCGCGGCGTGGATTTACCGCCTCGGCTTCGGCCGCTTCGCCAGGAATTACATGGTCTACGTGATTAACCGCAGGCGCGGCATGCCGCCCGGATACACCACGCGGGACTTGGCACGGGACTACGCGCTGGTGATGGAGGGCGTGCTCGGACCCTCACACCTCATGGGGTTCTCGACGGGGGGCTCCATAGCCCAGTACGTCGCCCTCGACCACCCGGGAGCACTCCAGAACCTGATCCTCGTTGTCAGCGCCTGCCGCCTGTCGGAGGAGGGCCGAAAGACGTGCGAACGTTGGCAGGCGCTGGCTCGAGAGCGACGCTGGCGAGAGTTGCGGGCGGACATGGCCTCCGTAACGGTGAGCGGCGAGACGAACAAACGCCTGGCGAGGGCGTTCATGAAGGTGTTCGGGAGGTTAGTCCTCAAGGTGCCGTCCGACCCGCAGGATTTCCTCACCTCGCTCGAGGCCGACCTGGGCCACGACACCAGCGGAAGGTTGGGCGAGATCTCCGCACCATCCCTCATCATAGGCGGAAGCGAAGATCCCTTCTTCTCGGAGGATCTCTTGCGCGAGACCGCCGAGAAGATACCCGACGCAACGCTGCGCCTCTACGAGGGCGTCGGACACGGTGTACCGAAGGAGCGCAAGCGCCGCTACGAACAAGACGCGCTTGCGTTCCTAGACGACCATCGTGGAGGATCGTCCGGCCAGCGAGGCCGCACGACCCCCTCACGAACCAAGGGGATGCGATGAAGAGGTTAGCGTTTCTGTTCGCGTTGTTGGCGACCGCTGCGGTCTTTGCTGGGGCTTGCGGTACGCAGTCACCCTCAGCGTAGACATCCAAGGCGGCGTAGGCGAGATCAACCTGAAGGCCGTCTGAGGCGTTTTACAGGCTGCTAGGATACCCTGCTCGGTGTCCTTGCCCGTACGACGCTACAAACTAAGCGCCCAGGGCGGAAGGTGGATGTCGATCTGCGGCGTCGGGGCACAAGCTGGGTAGAAGAGGTGCGGACGTGAAGAATCCCGCGAAGGTGGCGGTCGCCGGAGGAGGCATAGGTGGGCTGACCGCGGCCATAGCGCTCCGAAGGGCGGGCTTCGAGGTGTCAGTCTTCGAGCGTGCGGCCGAGTTGAGGGAGGTCGGAGCCGGTCTGCTGCTCGCCGCCAACGCCCAGAGGACGCTCGCAAAGCTCGGCCTCGCCGAAGCGGTCGCGCGGCTGGGCTCGCCCGCCTCGGCCGGGGAGATACGCTCGTGGCGCGGGAAGGTGCTCGCGAGTATCCCCGCTGCCGAGTTGGAGAAGAAGATCGGCACCCCGAGCGCCGCCGTCCACCGGGCGGACCTGCAAGCGCTGCTCGCGCGAGAAGTGGGGGAGGGAACGCTGCGCCTGGGTGCCGAGGTAGAGGCCTTCGAGCAGGACGAAAGCGGCGTGAGGGTCTTGCTTGCCGATGGCAGCCGGGAGAGTGCCGACATCTTGGTCGGCGCGGACGGCCTGCGCTCTCGGGTCAAGGCCAGGCTGTTCGGTTCCGAGGAGCCCTGCTACGCCGGCTACACGGCCTGGCGGGCGGTCGTGGAACCGAAAGAGGACCTCCTGCCGTGGGGCACAGGCTTCGAGTCGTGGGGGCGAGGAGCCAGGTTTGGGTGTGCTCACATTGGAGATGGGAGGGTCTACTGGTTCGCCACCGCCAACGCCCCAGAGGGCGAGAAGGACGGCCCGCCCGGTAGCCTCGCGGGTGCTAAGGCTAAGCTCTTGCACCTCTTCTCACGGTGGCACCGGCCGGTCGCGGACCTCGTCGAGGCCGCAGAAGAAGGCGCGATACTGCGTACGGACATCTACGACCGGGAGCCGTTGGGCGAGCGTTGGGGGGAGGGCAGGGTGACGTTACTCGGGGACGCTGCCCACCCCATGACACCCAACCTGGGCCAGGGCGCTTGCCAGGCCATAGAGGACGCGGTGGTGCTGGCACGCTGCCTGGGCGAGAGGGGCGCCACAGCCGAGGCCCTGCGCAGCTACGAAAGGCTGCGTTCCGACCGGGTTGCCATGGTGGTTCGGCGCTCGCGCCGAGTCGGTACGATCGGCCAGGTAAAGAACCCGGCAATATGCTGGCTGCGTGATCGGGTGTTGGCGATGATCCCTCCGATGGCGCAACTCAGGCAACTGGAGGAGGTCGTAGGGTACGAGGCGTAGGAAGGCGTGTTCAGATCCTCCTCCTCTCGTGCTCGCCCGTCGAGAGCAAAGGGATCAGAGACGCAGAATCCGCGACCTACTGACACCACTCTGACACCACCGGGAGCGCAATACGGTGCAACACGCATCAACCCGAAGCAGAGAAAGCCACCTAGATATGAGGGATTTGCAAGCTTCTGCAAACCCCTGCAACTGCTGACCGATCACTCGTAATTGGAGCAAGACAGCGCTTCGAGTCCGCTCGGTGGCTCTTTATTTTGCCTGCAAAACTCCAAAAACAGTCTCCGATGTTGGCGTCGGGGGCTTTGTCAGCAGATGTCGTGCTATCGGTGGCCACGTTTGCCTCTCTGCCCCCTCGATAGACAAGGGTCGGTTCACTCTTGCTCCCAGTACGTGACGCGGCCGCCTTTCCAGCATACCCAACGCACGCCCCCATCCTGCGAGATCACGACCGCTACCGATCCGGGCAGCGCGCCAGCCAGCCTATAGGCCGAGCGGTGGCGAGCGCCCACGTTTGCGGTGCCCTCTTCGACGACCTTCTCGCCTTCGAGGTCCAGCGCCCTCCATACGCTCTCGACGTCAGGTAGCCTGCCGGAGATCATGCCGCCGAAACCCAAGAGCTCGTTTTGCTTGCTCATAACCACCGCGCCGTCGGCCGCCGCAAGGCCTGCGATCAGGTGGGCTACATCGAAGAGCGCTGCGTCGAGCGTCTCTATCTCGTCGTCGATCGTCGCCTCGAACTCTTCCCAGCCTACAACTCTCGGCTCCTGCTCATGATCGGAGGTGCCGTAGAGCTGGGATAGGCGGTTGAGGATGTCTACTACGAGGTCGGGAAAACTAACTCGGGCCCGGACGTCCGCGAACGGGTATCTGAGGTCGATGTAATGGTCCTCGCTGGAGAGTTCTCCGGCGTTCTCCAGGGTGATGAAGATCACCGTCCCGCCGTGGCGTGCGTCGCGCACCACGCTTATGACGCGCTTCATCATGCGCTCCGTAATCCTACGCCGGAGGGTCGGCTCCAGCGGTGCCCACCTCTCGCCCGAGAGCTCGCGCGCGTGGTTCCGGGCGGCCTCGTGCCGCTCCGTGAACTCCTCCAGGAGCCGGGAGAACTGGCCCGGCAGCCATTCCGACTCGAAGGGGTCCAGCCGTGACCCCGAGAGCCTTCCTCCCTGGAGCTTGCCGACGAGCTCGTGGCCCTTGTACGCCTCCATGCTCCCCGGCGCGGCGACGTGTACGACCGGCGCCTGCGGCAGCGGCGCCCCGGCTCGTCTGCCGCCGTAGACGTCCCTCAGCCACCGGGTACCCGAGTTGATCAGACCCCATATCCGCAAGCCTCCCTCCCCGTCCGGTCGTACCCCGATGAGTGTACGCTGCGGGTCAGCAGCAACCGAGAGCCGCCTGAGTTCCCTCGGATCGAAGGGGAGCAGGCGGGGAAACGCGAGCCTTTGGAGGCCCTCGGGCGGCCTCCCCTCGGGGGCGAAGAACGCGGGCTCGGCGAGGATGGCGCGGAAGACGACCTGGCGCTCCTCCTCGCGCAGCATGCTCGCTTGGAAGCAGGCGGCGAAGAAGCTCTCCAACGCCGCGGCTTCGGGCAACAGGTCGACGCCGCCAGAGGGCTCCGGCACGTCCCTCCATCGATCTCGCACGAACCTGGCCAGATCCCTGGGGTATGAGTACCCGGTGTCCGCATAGCTGGATCCTGCCGGGGTCGGCTTTCCTTCTAGCATCGTTGTCTCCTCAGGGCGGCAGGGAGGAACTTCGTCACTAGTCGATGGGTGGCGCGGCGCCGTACTCCTCGTTGCTGACGTGCTCGCCCCACGTGACAGGGCTGCCCTTCTCGTCGACCTGTTGCATCGCTATGTGGGTCATGAAGCGGTTAGGGGCGGCTCCGTGCCAGTGGTCCTCGCCGGGCTCGAAGAACACGCGTTCGCCGGGGCGGATCACCTCGACCGGGCCGCCGCGGCGCTGGCAGAGGCCTAAGCCCTCTGTGACATAGATAGTCTGGCCGTTGGGGTGAGTGTGCCACGCGGTTCGGGCTCCTGGGGTGAAGTGCACGCTGCTGGCCGCAAGGCGGGACGGCTCCGACGGTGTGGCGACGGTGTCGATGTAGACTGCGCCGGTGAACCACTCGCTCGGGCCGGGAGCAGTTTCGAGAGTGTTTCTGGTGATCTGCATGGCGCGTCCTCCGAAGATCGTCCAAGTCGTCGGTACGACTTATATGCCGCAGGCCCTATGTCGATAAACGTACGGTCCCCGTAGAACGGGGCGTGACAAAGGTCCGCCGACGTAGCAGTACCGTCCCTAGCGGGCGATCGTCTCAAGTCATGCGACGGTCCCTAGTGGAAATATGGTACGTTGAGCTTTGTACCTGCGCGGCTGCGGCGAGGTAAGCGGACCGATCACCGGCTTCCGATCGGCTCACAGGCTAGCGCTTACTGTTGCGACTTCCTGTTGCGCGGTTTCCCGCAGCCGTTCCACGTCGCGCACCGGCGACCGAGTGCCGAAGTAGAGTAGTTTCTAGGAGACTAGATTGCTGCGCACTTTCTCCGACATAGTCTAGACATTTTATTCAGCAGCGCGCGGACCGAGGATGCTACCCGATCCCGACACCCAGAGGTACAAGCGCCTCTTCTTTACCCTTCGCCTCGACCATGACGTCCGCCTCCCGACCGTCGAGGGCGGCGAGCAACGCGTGCCAATCTGCAAGATCCACGCCGTAGGCGTGCGCGCCGGCCTGCTTCTCGGGGTCTTGGCTGGAGAGGTGGACCTTCGGGCGCGCTCTGCGGACGTCCCAGGTAGGCAGCGAGAGGTCGAATGCTTCTCTTAGCGTTAACCCGCCGGGGAGCAGCCCATGGTGGAAAGCGTCTGTGACCGCTGGGACGCCCAACGAGCGGGCTGTCTGCACGATGGCCGACACGGGCCAGAGACGCTCGTCGTTCTCCAATGCGAGGTAGCGCAGGACCCCAGTCTCGGAGCGCATCGTCTCGACAAAGCGGGCGATGCTCGCGGTTTTGTCCTTGTAGGCCCCGCCCATGTGCAGCACGATCACGGAGTCGAAGCTGCCGATTAGGTCGAATACGCGAGCCACGTAGCGCAGGTCAAATAAACTGCGCTCTGACACCTCGGGCCTCAGGCTACCAGGCTGGATATACTGGCCGGGATGCATGCTGAGTCGGATGTCCAGCGAGCGGGCCAGCTCCCCAATCCCTCGCAGATCGTCGCCGTGCTCCGCTTCCCAATCGTAAGGGAAGTAGGGGTGTGAGGCGAAAGGAATCAGGCTCTGCCCGATCCGGAAGAGATTTACGCCATGCTCCGCATTCCAACGCAAAATCGTCTCCAGTCCGAGGAGGTTTTCCCACACCAAGGCGCGCACCTTCTCTGCGTCGCCTAGGTTTGCGAGTCGTGGCGTACGGTTGGTGCTCGCCGGTATTGTCAGGTTCTGAGCTGGGTATCCTAGCCGGATCACGCTCTAGTTGTACACTGATGAGGCTCCCTCCGCTGCGTGACGCTTCCCAGAAAGTTGTTCGCACGACATCGAGACAAGCGGAGGAGAGCAGGTCTGAATGTGATCATCCCCAGAGCCCGGCAACATTACGACGACCGCATCCTGGCTCGTATCTTGTGGCTCCTCATCGCACTGGGATTCAGAACTTCGCGCACAAGGTATCTTCTTCACGAACGTATCAGCAAGAGTGGTGATCTTGTCTCCAAAGAAGCGGCCGACGACTTCGTCGAGGCTTTGCCGATGCTTTAGGACCTGGACGTAGAGGGCCTGATCAGGATCCACGCCGAGGACTGCGGGGTGGGCAACGTCTCGGTCTCAGAGACCTTCAGAGGCCACGAGGGACTGCGCGAGTTCTGGACAGAGTACCGCAAGACCTTCGATGAGATGAAGTCCACGTTCCGAAACGTTTTCGCCACAGAAGAGGGTGCGGCCCTGGAGTGGATCACCGAGGCCACGTCCAATGGCGATACCGTCTCCTACGACGGCGTGAGCATCCTGGAGATAGAGAGCGGCAAGGTACACCGCTTCATGGCCTACTTCGACACCGGTGACCTCACCCCCCAAATCGTGGACTGATCGTGCCAAGTTAGCCGCTCATCCTAACGGACCTACGTATTTGAGGGTTCTGCGGAACCCTTCCCTGCTCCTCAATATTTACTCGCTTGCGTAGCTGACAACGACGCGCCTGCCCGTATTCTCGATTCTTCAGGTCCCTGTCCGCACAAGCCGAAGGAAGGGCGATATTGACACCACTCTGACACCACCGGGAACGCAATACGGTGCAACACCCAGCAACCCGGAGCAGAGAAAGCCGCCTAGATATGCGGTAGTTGCAAGCCTCCGCGAGCCCCTGCAACATATGACCGATCACTCGTAATGAGCAGATCAGCGGTTCGAGTCCGCTCGTCGGCTTTCTATTCTTGCTGCAATTGGAGAACCACATCACGCAGCGTCCGGAAGATCGCCTTCTCCGGCAATTGACGACAGTTGTGACGACAACCCAGTTTGGACAACGGTGAACAGTGTTGCCCATGTATAATGCACGATCCGCTTACCTATGCCGATTTCTGTGCAGTCAGGAACAGCGGTGAACGCGCCTTACCTAACTGAAAATCATGGTGTCCCCGGTTCGAATCCGGGTCCCGCCACTTATAAAAGTCCTGCAAATAGCAGGAAAATATGGAGCCGAAATGGTGCTGCCTGCACTCTTTGTCATAGGCGTGTCAACAGCCGGATCGAGAAAAGGCCTCTTCTCCGTGGGGTCGATAGCGCCACGCTCAACTGTGGTCAGGCTGCACGCCCTGCTCCAGGCGCGTCACAAGCCCCACTTTCGCTCTTTCTTCTCGGTCGTGCCTACCGCTTGCGCCCGAACAGGAAGTAGGAGACCGGGCCGACGAAGTTGACGAAAGACACTGCGGTCCACCACGGTTTGCTACCCCGGATCTCTTCTTGCGGACGCCGGTAGATATCCACGAGCGCCGCCGCCAGCAGCGCGACCTGCACCGCACTCGAGAACACGATCGCCCCTTTCTGCAAATCCGTGAGATCTCTCCACTGCTTCTTCGCCATGAACGGATCCTTTCTAGATCCTTGTTCTGACTCTTCCAGGAGCACCTCTCCACTATCACCGTCCACGGTTACCCTCTGGCCGTGGTGGATCCGCTGGCTCGCCTGCCCCGTCCCCAGCACCGCAGGGATGCCGTACTCGCGGGCGACGATCGAGCCGTGGGCCAGAACACCGCCTA
>Ga0126308_10000767_pt1 | contig 11565 bp, 7 predicted proteins | sample Plot55_FD_92533 | JGI IMG/M metagenome (GOLD analysis project Ga0126308, IMG submission 92533) | Serpentine soil microbial communities from UC McLaughlin Reserve, CA, USA - Plot55 | ecosystem: Environmental > Terrestrial > Soil > Grasslands | place: USA: UC McLaughlin Reserve, Lake County... | reverse complement strand
CGCGTTCGCCAGGGCGGGCGACGAAGACCCGGACGTGGTCCTGGACGCGGCCCTGCGCGCCCTGGAGGAGGCCAGGGACCGGGCAGACGGCGTCTCCGGACCGCTGACCCTCGCCGGGGCTTCCAGAGGGCAGGGAAGCGGTGTGCCGCCCGCGGAGAAGGCCAGGGCCTTGATCAGGCCCCTGGAGTCCCGGGACCCTCTCATCGGGGACCATCTGAGGGCAGTTTCCCGCCTCGCTTCGCGCATCGGCTCCAGGATGTCGTTGTCCCCTGACCAGCTGCAGGCACTCACCCTCGGAGCAATACTGCACGACTTGGGCAAGATCGGGGTTTCAGACCAGATCCTGCAGAAACCGGGGCGCCTGACCGACGAGGAGTACGAGGTGATAAAGCGGCACCCGGTGTTGGGTGCCGAGATGCTTGCACCTATCGAGGAGCTTGCGCTGGCGGCGCCTGTGGTCAGGCACCATCACGAGCGCTTCGACGGCAGGGGATACCCGGACGGGCTGCGCGGCGAGGACATACCGTTGGCGGCGCGCGTGGTCTCCGTGGCCGACGCTTTCGACTCGATGACCCGCGACAGGCCTTACGGGTACGGGATCTCCAGGCAGGCCGCCTTGGAAGAGGTCGAGAGAAACTCCGGGACGCAGTTCGATCCTCGGACTGTGAGGGCGCTGCTGGAGGTGGTGTGGGGGTTCGACGACCGACGGGCGGGTTCCGTTGGTTAGGGGATAACCCGGCGGGCGCTGCGCCTGCGGCCTTCGACGAATAACCAGTTGGTTACAAAAATAGTCCATTTGAGTGATACGCCGACCCTTGCCCCTGGTATATCCTGCCCGTAGCATGGTTGCGGGGACTAGATCCCTCGCTGTTTAGGGAAAGGAGCGCGACTATATACGGGACGAGGGCACACGGACCGTGGCAGCAAGGACAAGAATTCCCATTGAACTGTCAGGTTTCGGGGGATGGGGGAGAGAGATGCAAGGACTGTCTTTAGAGTTGCCGGCCGGGTATTACCTGGAACGCGATCCGGACGTACTGATCTTACGCCGGCTCGACGGCTCCATGGTCGGAGCCTTCAGCGCTCGCGGCGCTGCCCTCGAAGCCGTCAGGAGGGCCGTCGAGGAGTCCGACCACGGAGGATCGTTCCAAGGACGCGAGGCTTCGGCCCCCTCGGGGCGGCCAGCGATGCAGGCGCGTTTCTTCGGCCACTTCGAGCTCCTCTGCGATGGTGAGCCCTTCCACCTGGGGCGTAACGGCAAAGCGCTTGCTATCCTCAAGTACCTCCTGGCCCAACCTTCCCGCCCCGTCTCCCAGGACCACCTCATGGGCTGGCTGTGGCCCGATTCCAACCTCAAAAAGGCCCGCTGGTCCCTTAACTCCGCCATCCACGGCCTCAGAAAGCTCCTGGGTCGCTGCCCCTCACCCTCTGGCTCAGGAGTAGGAGGGTCTGTGAACTACATAGTGTTGGAGGAAGGCTACTACCGCCTCAGCCCTGAGGTAAGGGTAGCTACAGACATAGAGGACTTTGACGAGCGCTACGAGCGAGGGAGGCGCCTTGAGAGGATAGGCAGAGCGGAGGAGGCTGCAAGAGCCTATGAGGAGGCTGTTGCGCTCTACAGGGGCGACTACCTTCTTGAGGACCTCTATGAGGACTGGACCATGGTAGAGCGCGAGCGCCTCTCAAACGCCCATGTTGAGATGCTTGACAGGCTGGCTGTGTACTACATGGAGAGGGGGCAGCTAAGGGACAGTGTGAGGGCGTGCTATGAGGTTTTGGAGAAGGACCGCTGCCACGAGGACAGCCACCGACTGTTAATGAGTTGCTATGTTGGGTTGGGACAGAGGGGGAGGGCGCTCAGGCAGTACCGCTTGTGCGAGAGGATTCTCTCACAGGAGTATGGCACGACCCCTTCGCCTGAGATACAGGACCTCTACAGGAGCATCCTGGGAGACGAGGGCGGCATGAGATCTCGCGGCGGCAACGGTGGGTCCGGGCCGGGAGCGCCATGAGCAAACCCTCCCAATTCCAGGACTGGCCCGAGAGCCTGGACGTGCCCTACGGTCCGTACCGCGCGGTGATCGAGCGCGTGGTCGACGGCGACACCGTACACGTCATCGCCTCTATGCAGGAACGCGTATTGGTTTTGGTGAGTTTAGATGTGGCTGACGATTCATAGTCGCTGACATGCGTTTAGTTGGCTCGCTCTTCGATCGACAGTTCAGTATCGGCTTTGGCCCGAGCGTGCTCGTCACCGTATTCGACCGTAACACGATACCGGCCTGCTTGATTCAGTTCGAAGAAGTCGGACAGGTTGATCCGCAGGCGAAGAGTATCTCCGGGCGCAAGTTCCAATGGTGCCGGCATTAATGGTGTGATCCACGTCTGCGGTCCAACGTTGGCCAGTTCCCCGATTGCAGCATGTATTACGGACAGGGAAAGAAGACCAAAGGACTGCAGCAACGCAATCTGATAGGTCTCATCCGAAAATCGCCAGTCCAGTTCAGCTGGTGGTTTACCCACATAAGGATTGGCAACGGTGACCGCAGCGCAGGTTTCGTTTTTTACGATGAAAACGACCCAAACTGGTTGGCCGAGCAACAGCGGTTCCTGCTCACTTTCGAGCAGACCGCTCAGTATCGTCGACATTGCACCTCCTTGGAGACGAAGGATACTCGGCCTCAAGGATGGGTTACGTCGATGGCCGATGTACTACAGTCCGCATTAGCCTGTGGGTTCGAGGGACGGGCAGGAGCGCCGGCCGGGCTGCGGTGGAAGGCACGGTCGGCGCCGATCCAGGCATTCCACAGATTCGTCGCAATGTCGTCGGGTGAGCCGCCTGCTGCCCGATAGAGGGCCGCTTCGCAAGCGGTAGGGTTGTCACCCTGGAAAACCGTGCCGGCGTTGAGCGTCGCCGTCAGCGCGTTGTCCCAGGGAACCAGTATGGCATTGAAGGCGCGCTCATGATCCGTAGCGTGATGTTCTTCGTGCGTGCGTAAATTGGCTACCATATCCGCATCACCGGGTGATCCGTTGATCGAGAAAGTCGTGTCCCCTGCGGTCGAGCAAGCCGCCGGTGGCGTCAAGCCTAGCCGCGTCATCAGCGTCGAAACATTGGCTTTAGTTGTGGTCACGTGCCATGGGCCGGCAGTGGGTAGGGTCATGTCAAAACTACCTACGTTGTTGGGAACGGCCGTGATCTGGCATTCCGTCTCCTCGAAGATGCGATATTTGATCTCTGCTTCCGATGGGCCGACGGGCTCGCCGGTTTCGCTAATGCCGCCAGGGGGAAGGCCCGCTCGCCGTCTAAACTCTTCGATCAGGGGGTCGTGGATCGGGTCTCTGCCCGGTCCCAACGGCGGCCTGGTCAGGGACCCGAGGGCGCTCGTGGACGATGGCGCCTGGATATTAGGGAGTCGTCGCTCGATCGTCGGTCGATTGATTGCCCGTCTCGCTTGCTCCGCACTCATGATTCGTGCCCCATTCAATACCGGCGGCGTAAACCCCAGTTGACTATTACCCGAGATAACACGGGCGGCAATGTTCCAAACCGAACGGACCGGCCCGGGCACGAAACTGGCCGCTCTTTGCAGCGTGGTCATCCCTGTCGAACTGAGCCTCAGGGGCCGACCTCCTGGCAAGCGGATACCTTGTGTGAAGGGTATCTCTTCCTCTGACAGGTCGGCGCCACTTGCCGACGCCAACTGCGCTCGAAAGCCCGATTTAGCGGACATGATGCTGTCGGCTATGCCATCCGCTTCCTTTTCGAAGCGGTCATTCACCTGGTTGACGTGCAACTGGACTGGTGGCGTGGTGGCCGATCCACCCTGCTGCACGACGTGCGCCAGCTCATGCGCTAGCAATCGGCGACCGGCGGAACTCCAGGGCGTGTACTGCCCGGTGCCAAAGACTATATGGTGTCCCACTGTATACGCCAGCGCATTCACCGCACGCGCCGAGTCGGCCGCCTCAGCGTCCGCATGCACCCGCACGCGACTAAAGTCGTGACCGAAGCGGGGCTCCGCAAAGGCGCGAGTATTCGTATCCAGCGGGTGTCCGGGCGAGCGCAGCACATCATGCACGATGGACGGCGCGGAAGAGTTTCCCACCCGGTTCGTCGCGCGGCGTTGCAGGCCGAGGCGCTTGTTGCGGCACTCTGCGCACTCCCCGTCCGGGCTGGGCGTCGTGCCGCCGCAGGCACATTTGCGCCGCAAGAGGCCGGCCTGTGCCGGGGCGAAAGATGGCGTGGGCGGCGTTCCGGTTTCTGCGTGCGCGGGTTTGTGTTCCCTGATCATCGTCTCGCCTTTCTGTTTGTACGGTTTACGCTAGCCATAGAGGCTCATCACCCGTGTGCCGGGGTTCCGCGACAGTTGTTCCTCGTTTGCTTCGTCTGTTTGGGCCAACTCAGGCGCATCCCGCGTTCCGGCCGCCAGGAACCTCGCGATGGCGCGACCGATGGGCTGGCGGGTCCTGCTCTCGTAGTAGGTGAAGGCCGGGGACGGGTTAACCTCGAAGCAGTACCACTCGCCATCGGGTGTCCGGCGCAGGTCTATCCCTGCGACCGGGAGCCGTGTGGCTCCCGCGAGCCGCCTGCACCGGGCCCCCACCTCCTCGGGGAGGCGGCAGGCCCGGATCTCGACCCGGTGTCGCGCCGGGTACCGGTAGTCGTCCGCGTCGGATACTATCTCGCTGGCGAAGAGCTTGTCTCCCGCCACGTGGACCCGATGGTCCGTTCCGGGCACGTACTCCTGAAACTGGGTCGGGCAGTGGGACACGTTCACGAGACGTTTGGCGTGAGCTGGCCTCAGGCGCGAGACTATACTCCGGGTGCCGCTCACGGACTTGTAAACCACGGCGCCGTGCCGCTCCCAGAAGTCCCGCGCCGCGTCCGGGTCCGTGGTGAGGAGGGTCTCTGGCACCCTGAAGCCGAGGTCCCGGATCTGCTCCATCTGGTACGGTTTGGAGTCGTTGGCGGCCATCACCTGCGGCCGGTTGACCACCAGGGCCGGGGTGATCATCGACCAGCACGTCATCGCGTGCTCGACGGTGAGCGTGCCTCTGGGGGCCGCGCCGTTCTCCCGCGCGAGCTCATAGGGGCGGAGGTAGGCGGCGGTGATCTTCGCCAGGTCGATCCGCCGGTTTCGTACCCGGATCTCACCTTCAAGGCCGCATCCCACGTCTAGCTCGATCCCGGTCTCCGGGGCGTCGCGCTGGTCCAGCTCGAAGGTCGGCACACCAAGGGTCCTCAGCTCCTTACGCACCGCGGCCAGCGCCTGTTCGGTCCCCACGCCCCACAGCAGCACTAGCACCGGCGGCCCTCGCCCAGGTACTCGAGGATCGCGTCGGCTACCTCCGGCGAGGAGACGTCCGGCCACGGATCCGCGCCGAGCAGGTCGAATCCGGCCTTCGCTTCACCGAAACGGACGGCGAGGAGGTCTACTCCGGCGACCCTGGCGAGACGCAACGCCCACGCAGCCGACGCGCGGTCAGCCGCGCCCAGGCACCTGTCGCCGACCACCGTCGCGGTGAAAGCGGGGTCGTCTTCCGGAGCGCAGTCCGAAGCCCAGAGACGCCAGCGCACCGGTCGGACCGGTATGCCGAGCCGGGCTGCTGTGCGTACCCACTGCTCGCGGCACCAGCCCGGCCCGGAGAGGCAGGTTGGGACGGGCCGGTTGAGCATCGGGCATCCGAGGCCGGACAACCACGAGTGCAGGAAGGCGGTCATCTCCGCTGCTACGTATGCCCGGTCCCCGGGGACGATGCGCTCCAGCTCCCACTCCAGCACCCGCGAACGGCGGGTCAGGACGCCCCGGATCGCGGTGGCGGGGACCATCTCGCCGCCGATCACCGCCGTAGAGGTCCTGCCGGGGCGGTGGCGCCAGCCGGGCACCGAGAGATCCTCGCAGGTGAGCACCCGGATGTCGGCCGAGCGGTTGGCCAGCATCCTGGCTCCTTCGTCGAGACGGCTCGCGACGACGACGAGCACGCGGCTCTCCCTAATTGTCCGGAGGTTGAACGTCCGGACGCTCCTCGCGACGGATGAAAGCCTCGCCCTCACCGGATGGCTGGTCGGACTCATCGGGCGGTTGAGCGGCGGAGGCCGGGTCTACGCCTGCGGAGCGGAACTCGATGGGGAAGTCCTCGCCGCGTTCCTTTATTATCTTGTCGAAGGTCTTGTCGTCGGTAGGGCTCACGGTCAGCCGGGCCGGAGGCGGGGTCACGTCCTCGTAAGTGACCCTGATGTCGGCGAACTTGAGTCTAAATATGAACTCCCCTTCGTCCTGGATGTCGAACGTCGCCACGTTGGCGCCGGAATCAACCGGGACGCCTTCCGCGGGCACGAAGACAGTGGGATTGCTGCTGCTGACGCCGAGCGTTATGCCCTCCTCGGGGGCCTCACCGCTCAGGAAGACGATCCCTGTGGAGGTCCCGCCCACGCTGATCAACGGCGGATCGAGCGCGAGGCTCAGGGGCGTTGGCGCCTGCACCCGCAGCGTGGCAGTCTTCGGCGTCTCGTCCGAGGACCCTGCGAGCCGGGCCGAGATGGTCACGTCTCGAGAGTCGGCTACCGGGGTGGTCGTGACTTCGAAGGTCGCGTCCTGGTCCCCGGCCTCCACCCTCACGTCGAACTCTCTCTCACCGTTCTCGAAGAGGACCGACGAGTCGTCGCTCTCCAGCCGTACCGTGACGCCGTCTTGAGGAGCGGCTCCGCTCAGATGTATCTCTCCCGACACGCTCTCACCTCCTGTAAGTGTGGGCTGGTCGAGGGTTATCGACTCAACCCCGATGAACCCCATACCGTGCCAGATCAGACGCGCGCTCCCCGACGCACCCTCGCCCCCGATAACGGTGGGCTGGTCGAGGGTGACCGACTCGATCTCGACGTCGGTGACCTTGGGCTCCAGCCAGAACCACATCTCGAAGTCCCCGCCCCGCCGAAGGTCGCCGCTCGGGAGATCTAGGCCCGTTGGGTCTTCCTCCGTCCTCGGCACCCCAAACGCCTCACCGTCCAGAAACATTAGCCTGTCTTCTCTCGACCAGATGAAGTTGCCCTTCAACGTCAGGTGGGCCAGGATGGGGGGGATCTCTGGCAGGCGCTCGCCGAGCCTGGCGAACAGCCCGTCGCTCAACCACTCCTGCGTTCCATCGTCCGCCGGGGTCCAGAGCATGCTCTCCTTCTCGACCGCCACTCTCCCTTTCAGGATCAGGGGCCGGTAGCCGAGGATGAGATCTCCCGTACCCCACAGCGCGCGTTCGTCGTCGCTAAGGGGGTATGGCATCTCCAGGGTTACGAAGCAGGTGGGCTTATCGCCGACCGAGTCAGGGTCGACAGGCGTATCGCACACGACGCGCAGGCCCAAGGCCAGATGGGGCGCCTGCACGCTGGCGTTGTTGGGAAGGGAGGCGTCTGGCTCTCTGGTCCGCACGTCCTTGATGACTATCCCCTGGACGTTGTCGCCCGTCTTGCACAGCTCGTCGATGGCTTCCTGGACGGTGGTGGCCCCCACCAGGTTCTTGCACTCATCGCCTGGCGTGTACGCGACCTCGCCGGCCACGCTGAGGCTGGCGCCGAAGTGAACCGGCAGGTGCAAGGTGCCGTCCCCGCCGTCGTCCTCTACGTCGAGCAGCCTCGCCGTCACCCGCTGGCTCTGGCTCTCTTCGTCCAGCGTCCACCTGCAGGCGGCCACACCCTCAGCGTCGGTCAGGACGACTATGGTCTGCTCGTCGAGGTTCCCGTCTGCGTCGCGGCCGGGGGCCCCGTCTTCGTTTTTCAGGCTGCCGTTATCGGCCTCGAACCTGACCCGCGCCCCCTCGACCGGCCACTGCCCGTTCGCCACGCCGACCCGGAGCGGCTCCAGCAACTCCTTGCCCGGCATGGCCTCCTGCCCGTCGCCCCCGAGGTAGAAGAAGCCTGTGAGCTTCGTCAGCCGCGGGAACGGATTGCGGCAGTCGTGGAGCGTGGTGAGCAGAGGATTCAGATCCTCTGAGTCTTCGTCCTCTGGGATCGCCGCGACTATCGTCAGGGCGCAGAGGCCGTGCCGGACGCCGTGGGGCGCCAGCGCTGCGGGGTCCGAGTCCGGGTCCTCCGGGTCCTCGCGCGGCCACTCGATGTCGCCGGTCGCGGTGCGCGCCGGGATGAGCCAGTAGTCGCCGGCCCGGTACTGTCCGCTCCCGAACTCCACCTCGATGCCGTCGTTCTCCAGTTCTTGCTCATCGAGCTCGACGCCGTCTTCTGTCGCCCCGTCCCCGCTCTGATCCCAGCGCCGCAGCTTGGGGTGGTGTGATTTGATATCGTCGAAGACAGGGGGGGTCTGTATCACGGTGACGATGCGGCGCGCGTGATCCACGTCGTCGATCTGCAGCAACTCGCGGGGCTGCCCTCCCAGTTCCGTCCGGTCGTCCACCACCTCGACCCACTGGTCCGGCGCCAGCCTCGAGAACTCGTCGCGGCCTGTGTCCCTGACGGTGATCTCCTTCTTCTCGACGTCTATGTTCTCGATGCCGGTGACGACCGAGCCGTTGTCGCGCGACCACTTGAACCGGGCCGTGGCCCGGTTTCCCGGCCGGTGTATCTCGACCCTGTAAAGCTGGTTCTCCAGCCGCGTGTATCCGCCGCCAGGGGGGATCTGGCACGGACCGGCCGCGCCATCCTCCTCCTTCGCCCGCACTCTTAAATCGCCTGTGGCCGGTTCTCTCAGCGTGCCGAGTTCTTTCTCGACTCTCCTGCACAGGCCGCCCAGGATCTTCGTGGCCCGGGGAGCGATCTGCTTCAGCTCCTCCCCCTCGCTGTCGCTCGGATCCGACTCGGCTCGAAGCCTGGCGTAGTCGGCCAGAAGGGCGATGTCGTCCTCAGCGACGTCCTCCTCCGCGTCGAGCTTCATGACCTTTACCTGCCAGACGGTCTGCTTGCGGGTGGTGGTGTCCGGTCCGCCGAGCGCCACCTCGCGTATGCGCGCGTCGTCGAAGTGGGTGACGTGCCGCTCCCAAACGTCGAGGTAGGCCAGCCCCAATCTGAAGTCTTCGCCATCCTCGTCTTCCTCCATCCACCCCGTCAGGTCACCGGGAGCCGGCGGATCTGGCTGTTCGTCGTAGGGGAGCGGGTCTTCGCTCTCGTTTACGCACAGGACGCCGTCCACGACAATGTGGCCCCCTCCTATGCGCAGCTTTCCGTTTTGCGCCGTGATCTCGAAGCCGGTTGCCCTGCCGTCTTCGCCTATCGGGGCGCCGCTCGGGCCGATCACCTCCCCTATCCCGATCTGGGTGCGGTGCTGGTGGATCTCCTGCTGCTCGTTCCACTCCGAGTCGAGCTGCACGCGGCCCTGCTGCATGATCACGCCGCTGTAGCGCTTGTTCGAGTCGAACGATTGCCGGCTGATATCTGCCTTCACGGGAGATCCTCCTCTTCAGGTCGCGTACAGGATTCCGGCCTCAAGGCCGAAGCGCAGGTACTCCTCTAGCCGAGCGCGCAGGTTCGCCTCGCGCTGGGGCGCATGCAGGTCGTGGAACACGCCCATCTCCGACTCGTCGTCGGCGCCGCGCCGGATCTCCCCGGCGCAGGGCCTGCCGAGCTGGCAGTAGCCGGGATCCCCGTAGCGCAGCGAGGTGAACTGCGGCCGCACCCTCCCCGCCTCGGCCTCGCTTTCGGGTTGGCAGCGGTGCCGGCGTGGCGCCCTGGAGTCGAGCGGCAGGTACGAGAAGCGCACGCAGCCCTCCTGCAGTCTCTCGCAGTGGACGGGCGTCTCCCAGTCGTCGTCTTCGGCCAGATCGGCGAGGAAGGTCGTGTTGGAAGCCAGCCCGATCTCCCTGGTATGGACCTTGCCGACGATGGTGCTGTTCTCCACGCGCAGACTCCCGCCAGCCCCTTCGCCGTCGGGCCCGGCGTAGGCCACGCCGGTCGAGTCCGTCGCATCAAGGATGCTGTCGGTGATGCGGACCTCGCTGCCCTCTGTCACCCGCAAGCCACCGAGGATACAACGGTCTACCTCCACGGTCTCCACGCCCCCCGCTTCGTCCGGCTCGATCCTCAAGCTCGGCTCCGAGCCTTCTCCCGGCTCGCCGTCGGGTTCGAGCCAGATCCCTGGCACGAGCGTGCAGTGCAGCAGCCGCAGGCGTCGCAGGTTGCCGCTCACCTTCAGCGCGCCGCCCGTGATCAGCAGACCGTTCAGCGTGACCTCAGACTCGGCGTCGGGCCCGGAGCCGCCCTCGATCTCCAGGTCTCCGCTCAGGACCACGGTCGGGCGGTGCCCGTCCGCCGCGCGCACCTCCACGCGCTGCCCCGAGCCCACGTTTATCGAGAGCGTCTCGTCGTAGCGGCCGCTGTCGAGTACCTCCACGACGCCGCCCTGCCCGCCGAGTTCCGAGAGAGCTTCCTGGATGCTGGGGCGGGGCTCCGGACTGGCGTCTTCTGCCGCGTCATCTGCGAGCTCCTCGAGCGCGGCCCTTGTCTCCGGCATCGCCACGCGCACGGTTGTCTGCGACCCCGTACGGATGGAGGCGGCGCGGTCGTACTCCCCGCCGCTCATATCAGCGCCGAAGCCGTAGTGGTAGGTCACGAGGAGTTGCGCTAGCTCGTGGTCTTCCGGTGGATCCACGGAGAAGAAGATCCTGCCAAGTACAGGGTCCACGGAGATCCTCTGCTCCGGCTCGTGCGCCCACTGCCCGCCTCCCGCATCGCCCAGGTTGCAGGATAGGATTGCCCCGGGACCGTACTCCACGATCCTGAAGCCCGGCTCGTCTGGCTTCTCGTATACGCCGACGAGCGAGAGGCTCTTGCCCGCGCCGTAATAATCGTTGGGATCCTCCTTCAGCTGCTCGTGCAGCACCCGGCGGCTTATGGGCATCGGCACGTTGACAGGTTTGGAGATGTGGGCGATGTCGGGCTCCGGCTTGGGCTTCGTGAAGAGCTGCGTGTCTCTGTTCAGCGGATCGAAGCGGTAGCGGCGGTCGTCGTCAGGGTCGACCCTGACGACTGGAGAGAGCGTCAGGGAGTGCGCCCCCAGCCGCCACAGGAAGACGCCGACGTTCGGGATGTTGTGGCGTCCCCGTCCGCTCATGATGCGGCGCACGTCGGCGGAGTGGGTGAGCTCGTCGAAGGGCGTATCTGCATACTCGAGCGGCTCCCAGCGCCGGAGATCCGGCGAGCCGAGGTTGGAGAGGCGCGCGTGGTTCGGGTGCTGCGCGGTGGCGAGCACCCGGAAGAACTCGACGGCGTGGGCTGGCCAGCCGGTCGCGTCGCGGGCCAGCCCCTCGAGGATGGCCGCCGTGCCCTTGCGCCTGCGGTACGCCACGGTGTTCGCCACCTGCGCCCGCCGGCTCGCCGCGTCCTCGAGCTCGTGCAGCCCGCCCACGCCCACGAGGTCGCCGATGTAGGGCACCACCCAGTCGGCGCACGTCTCTATGAACAGGTCGTCGTAGAGCTGCGCGAGGTCTTCTTCGACCACGGCCACTTCCCTGGCCAGGACCGAGAGCAGCGCCTCGAGGGGGAGGTTGCCGTCGGGGAGGTCCTCGCGGCCCTCTACATCCCGCACGCGGTAGACCTCCGGCAGGAGATCGTAGAGCTTGTCG